>Ga0335074_10003624_pt1 | contig 21163 bp, 18 predicted proteins | sample Lox_Sample_23_FD_206715 | JGI IMG/M metagenome (GOLD analysis project Ga0335074, IMG submission 206715) | Soil microbial communities from Loxahatchee National Wildlife Refuge, Florida, United States - Lox_Sample_2.3 | ecosystem: Environmental > Terrestrial > Soil > Wetlands | place: USA... | reverse complement strand
GATCGTCCGCTTGCTGGCGAATGGTGTCAATGCCCGCGGAGGCCTATTAGACCCGCCCGTTGACCCGCCCGTCGACCGCCCGTCGACCCGCTAGTGACCCGCCCGTCGACCCGCTAGTGACCTGCCCGTCGACCCGCTAGTGACCTGCCCGTCGGCCCCGCCCGTCGATCCCATCCCCCCGTAACCTGCACCGCCCTCTCCAATTCCGCGTCTGCGCGATGCCCCCACCCGGGAACGCACGACTATGCGGCATTGCGTGCTCCGGGCCGACGGGACGAGTAGCGCCGGCTAGCGGCCAGGCCACGTTGCCCGGGCGCCGGGCAACGTCAGGGGGCCGGTTTTGATGTGCCCGCCAAACCTCGTTATTTCTGGTCAGCGTAAGCATGACAATCCCGCAGATCCGCGGCTTAGCTGCTGCCCGGTCCCTGCCACTGAGCTTGTATGCGTAGGGTGGGTGCCCCACGCCTTCGGGATCCGGGCATACCGCTACTAAATGCAAGGCCGTCACAGTCATCGAATTATTGCGTCCGATCTGGCGATTTGCCCGGATTCGGGAGTCACTCCCGCCCACTTCCGCCTGAACCGAGACCGTAAAAGTGGTATTGCGCCCGGAACCCCGCAGGGCCGGGGTTACCGCGTGTACTTCTACCCCGCCCAACGGGTACAAGTACACGCGATCACCGCTACATGCGGTCCGGCGCGTGCTGCTCGCTGTCCCGCCCCCGGCGGCCCAAAGCCGCCGCATCCCTTACAGCTACACATGTTGCGGTATCTGAGAACCGGCGCATGCTGACATAAAGGCACTGACGGATCGCCGCAACCTAACGCAAGAAATGTAGTGCTACGCCAGTAGCGGTACATTTCATGACAAACCGGCTTCGGTGGCGGGGCGGGGCTGCGGGCGGGGCGGGCGGGCGGCCCGCAGACCGTCCTCGCTGGTGCCCGAGGCAGCCCGCGATCAGGTACGGTCGGCGTCGACAACGCTAACCGGCGGCTCGCCGCTATCCGCCTCACCAGCCGCCCATCTCACAACCGCCCCACCTCACCAGCCGCGCAGAACGCCAGGCCGCAGCCTGATCAACTTAAGCTGACCGGCATTGCGGGAGCACGGCAGGTAGAGTCGTGGTCCACGACCAGCCGATTGCGATTGGACGCGGATGGCGATACCGGAGACGAACTGGGCTGGGAACGTCACATTCGGCGCGTCCCGTATCTTGCGTCCGGACTCGGTCACGCGGCTGCGCGCGATGGTCGCGGGAAGCAGTGGGGCACGTGTCCTCGGCACCGGCCATTCATTTAACCGGATCGCGGATACCACCGGTGATCTGCTGTGGCTAGATGGCCTGCCGCAATCGGTGCGGATCGATGCGCAGGGCCAAGCCGTCACTGTAGGCGCTTCGGTCCGGTACGGCGACCTAGCCGCCCGCCTGCACCAGGCGGGGTACGCGCTGCATAACCTGGCCTCGTTGCCGCACATCTCGGTTGCCGGCGGCTGCGCGACCGGCACGCACGGATCGGGAGACAGCAGCGGCTGCCTCGCGACGGCCGTGTCAGCCCTGGAGATGGTGACGGCGGACGGGCAGCCGGTGACAGTAAGCCGGGACAGTGACGGAAGCCAGTTCCCTGGCATGGTGGTCGCCCTTGGCGCGCTCGGCGTCGTGACCAGCATGAAGCTGGATATCGAGCCCACGTACACGGTCCGCCAGTGGGTGTACCAGGATCTGCCCCGGAGCCGACTGGATGCGCATTTCGCCGAGATCTTCTCTAACGCGTACAGCGTGAGCGTGTTCACCGACTGGCGAGCGCCGTACGCGTGCAACGTATGGCTCAAACACCGGGTCGACACCGACGGCACACGGACGCCCCCGACGCGGTGGCTCGATGCGCGGCTCGCCGCGGCCCAGTTGCACCCCATACCCGGGATGGATCCAGGGCCCACCACACCCCAGCTCGGGGTGCCCGGCCCGTGGCATGAACGGCTGCCGCATTTCCGGCTCGGGCATACCCCGAGCAGCGGTGATGAACTCCAGTCGGAATACCTGCTACCGCGCGAGCAGGCCGTGCGGGCGCTCGCCGCGCTCGACCCCATCGCCAGCCAGATCGCCCCGGTGCTCCAGATCATGGAGATCCGCACCATCGCGGCCGACGACCTGTGGCTGAGCCCGTGCTACCAGCGGGATTCAGCTGGCTTCCATTTCACCTGGCGGCCGGACACAGAGGCGGTCACCCCGGTGCTGGCCGCCATTGAGGAGCGGCTGGCTCCCTTCGGCGCCAGACCGCACTGGGGCAAACTCTTCCTGGCCAGACCCGCCTCGCTGTACCCTCGCCTGCCCGACTTCGCGCATCTGCTGACCCGCTATGACCCGCAGGGCACATTCCGCAACGAGTTCACCGATCATTACCTGCTGGACTGAGCTTCTCGCGACAGCCGCACTACAGGTGACAGCCGCGCTACAGGCGACTGCTGGCGAGGGCCTGCTCATCGGCTAGAGCGATGGCAAGCTGGCCGGACGCGTTCGGGTGGAGCGGCGCGGGGTCACCGGCACCCTGCACCCAGGGGTCTTGACTGCACAGCTGGTGGCCGGTGAAGTCCGGGGCCGCCACGTTGAAGCCGAACGCCTGCGCGCCCTGGCTCAGCACCTGGTTCAGCTGGCCCAGGCGTGAGACGAGCACCGCCGCCTTGGCCGAGGTGATGCCGTCCTGATTGAGGCACGAGACCGAGCTGCCGAATGGGTCGTAGTACTCGTTCACCACCACCGTCGGCTTCGCCGGCAACGTCACCAGCTGCGTGAGCAGCTGATAGTAGGCACGGGTGAACTCGCCGAGCAAACTCGCATAGTAAGCGGCGGATACCTTGTCGCTGCAGACCGCGCTGGCCACGCACAGTCGTGTCATCACCGACCACTGGACGTCGTTCGCGCCGACGCTGACGATGATCACCTTTGCATGCGTAGCGCCCGTGGCCTCGGTGAGCTGGGCGGGCGCGACCTGGCCGTCGGCAAGAACCTGTACGCCGAGCAGACCATTCTCGATCGTGGCGCTGTCGCAGGCCAGGTTCAGCACTTGCCAGCCGTTCACCGCACCGAGCGCATTCGCGTACGCGTCCGGTGACCGGCCGCAGGCGCGGTCCAGCGGGCTGGCGTTCGCGGCCTGGGGCAAGCCGTCGCCGGCCGCGGTGGAGTCGCCGATCACCACCGCCTGGATGCCTGGCTGGGCACGGTCCTGCGGCTGCGGCGGCGGCACCGGGCTGGTACCGACCAGGTCGTCCAGGGTCCGGACGCTGCGCAGCGTGGCCGGAGTGCTATACGCGGTCAGCAGGACGCCACCGACGTTGACGGCGACCACGACGACCAGGCCGACCGCGACGGCTGCGACGGCCCTCGCCCTCGTGAGACCGGCATGGGCGGCCAGGCTGGCCAGGCCCGCAAGGATCGGCACCGCGAAGCCGACCGCGATGAGCGTCTCTATGACGAAGTACCGCTTCCAGCCGGCCGCCAGCTGCTGGCTGACCGACAGCTCGATCTTCCGGCTGCCGTCGGAACGGAGGATCTTGACCACCTGGGGGTCGATGGTGATACGGGTCAGTTCGAGACGAGGCCGGATGGGGCCGTCAAACTGTGGCTTGGTGGGCATTGCCTGGCCGAACAGGTCCAGCTCCCCCGGCCCGCGCAGCGACAGTGACGGCAGTGTCGCGCCCACCTCAGCGCTCTGCCCGGCCGCGTTGACCTGCTGCATCGGGGCGACCGCGAGCGCCAGCCAGATCGAGGCCGCCGCTACGATGAGGAACACCAGGACATAACAGGTCAGGGCGGTGACGAGGCGGACGGCCGTACGGATGATCTGACTCCCGGAGCAGCTAATTTCCGGCACTGGTTCCTGGTTCGAGCCCCATACCCAGCGTGGCGCGGATCTATCCCCCCATCGCTCCTGGGCTTCAAGTCCGCGCCGACCGCGTTCGGCCCGCCTGCCGTTTTGTGCCCGGCGGCCCCGGCGGCCCCGGCGCCCCGGACGGAGCGGCCCTCTAGCGTGTCTATGGCACCGTTGAGCCCGCCAGTGACCCCTCTAACGTGTCGATGGCACCATTGAGCTCCAGGCAGAGCCCAGCGCCACCCGCCGCGCAGGCCGCCGAGCCGACCGGGCACCGTGCTCAATGGCGCCATTGACACGCTGAGGCCCTCTGGAGCGGGCTCAATGGTGCCATCGGCATGTTTTACAGCTGCTGACCGGCAGGCCCAACTCAGGCGCCAGCAACGTTCATGCTACATAAAGTAGCGATACACTACTCACTGTAATCGTTCTCGCCGGGCGCGGGTTAGCTCCCGGCATGAGTGAAGGGATAAGGCGTGCCCAAGAAGAAGTCTGTAGTGTCCGCTGCGCTTGTCGCGGCTCTGGCCGGGGCAATGGGCCTTGCGGTTGCCCAGCCGGCTATGGCCAGCGGCCCGAGCATGAACATCGTGGAAGGACCCGGGGTCCCCATTCCTCCGGCCACCGGCGGCTACGCGGGCGCCGCGGCGGCCGTCGCGCAGTGCCCAGCAGGCCAGTTTCTGACCGGCGGTGGGGCAAACGTGACAGCGGGAACCTCCTATGTCCAGAGGTACAACCTCGCGGCAAGCCTGCCGATCAGCGGACAGCGGTGGTGGGCCTACGCAACCAACACGGACCCGACTATTCCGGGAACGCTCACGGCATACGCGATCTGCGCCACGGCGACCAGCATCAACGTGGTCCAGACCCCCTTATCGCAGCCGACGGGGCGGCGGGCCCGAGCCGCCGCCCGCTCGCCCGCTCGCTCGCTATATGCGGCAATCTCCTGCCCAATGTCCATATCCGTTTGGACCAGCCCCGCTGGCATGTATTGACATGGCTTGTCTCGATGTGAGTGACTGAGCGCTAGCCAAATGTCCGGCTGGGGGCTACATGACGGTCACGTTAACGTTGTCCGGCGAGGGCAAATCGACGCTCCATGCACCATCCGCCGTGCCAGACCGCGCGCTGAGGTGACTTCCTTCCTCGAATCGGCTGGTGTCACTCTCCTAGCCGCGTTTGTCGCCGCCTGCTGGCACGTCTTGGCTCGTAACGAGAAGCCCGAGGCTCAGGAACTCGCCATCGGTTTCGACCTTCTGGTGGCCGCTATGGTGCTGCAGTCCGGATTCCTCCCAGGCTCGCATGCTCTGGGACTCGCCTTCCGGTGGGCCGGGCTAGTGCTGCTGTTTATCATGCTTACTGCCATGGCGGTGGCCACGAAAATGTGGGGCTACGAGCCTGGCGGTGAACTGTACCGGCGTGAGGGATCCGGTAAGCGCGTGCGCTACATCGCTGCGGACCGCATGACTGGTAAGACCGCATGGGCCACTAGCATCGCCGGCACCGCAATGCTTTGCGCCTTCTGGTGGCTAAACATGAACATCGGACTTGTGCTCACCGCATGGAGGGAACTGCATTGAGAACGTTCGCACCGTCGCTGCCGCGTTTTCTCTTGGCGATCCTGATCTGCGCGACAGGGATCCTCTCCGCCTCATTAGTCCTCGCCACGCTCGTACTCCTCGCAGTGGACGGCCACGCTCAAGGCCTGCTGGTGACTGGCGTAGGCGCGCTGATCCCGGTCTGCCTGTGGGAGACGCGGCGGCTGACCCGGTTCGCGCGGGCCCGGCCTCGGTCGCGTCCCTCACGGCGAGCCAAACTCGGCATAAAGCTGAAGTCGACGTCGGCACGGTGGCCGCCGACCGGGGAGGACCTACGTCTCACGTGGGAACCGCGCTAGCGGTCGCGCGGCCTCACAGGAAACGGACAAGCTGGGTCTCGCCGGTCTTCCTGTCCCGGACGATCAGATCGCGGCCTTCCCGCAGTTGCGTGTCAACGAACTCATAAAGCGTGATCGCACGGTTCACGACGTCTGTCTTGGACAGACTGGTCCTCTCCTGGAGAATCTGCAAGTCCTCTGCGGATTGCGGGATCAGGGCGACAGTGATCCGCTCAGACTGCTGCGGCGGGCGGACAGCATCATCCTTGACAGGGTTTGCGCCCGGGTTGGCAGGCATGACGAATCTCCCTCCGGCAGCGAGATCTTGGTCTCCCTCGCCACCTGTTGTAAGCAGAACCGCTCTGTGGTGAGGCGGAGCATCTCTATTACAGAATGAAGCTGTCTCACTGTAGGCATTCTGCTGCTAGTTTACTGGCGGTCGGCTGTGGTTTCAACAGTGGAACATGTCCGGCAGAAGGAGGATGTCCTAACCGAGGTGATTCCGTCCTAGCCGGAGGTGATATGTCCTAGCCGGCTCACGCCGACTTGTCCTGTTCGTCACCAGTCATGATCCGCCCGCCGCGGGAGATCGTGCTTATAGGCGGCCTCGTGGAGCACCCCGCGACCGCGGCTGTGCAGGCCACTGGCAACTCTCGCGCCGCGAGAGACGCGGCTCGGAGGGGGGGCCGTGATGTCCTTGTCCCGGTGGACGGACAGTGAGACGAGGGCTATGAAGCCGCATACTGCTCCGAGGAGGAGTATGGCGACGGCCGCGAACAGGTATGCCTCAGTCACGTCAGCCTCCGGTGCCGGGCCGGTCCCGCTAGCGCGCCCTCAGAACAGCCCCGGAGGCTACCTCGGCCCGCCGGGATCGAAGCGGTTCCGAAAAGGAGATGCGGGAACTCGTGGGTGGAATTGCTGCTCATGATGTCCTCTCATCCCGCCGGCCAGCGGCCGGCCAGGTTCCTCTGCGTCGATCGTACAGCTACTAACTGCTGTTTTCTGCCCTTTCAAGCATCAGATTACCACGTTTGGAGCATGATAACAACAGCAATATAGCAGTATTTACATGCGCGAAGGATGACGGCTGGCCAGGCGGCGACGGGGAGCACGGCCCGCGGCTCTCGCCTTGATCGCGGCGCGCTACGTTCCGGAGCGTGAAGCGAGCGGCGCACGGGCAATGCCGATCAGTCGTGCGTTCTCGCGTCCGGGATGCCCCGCCGTCCGGCATGCCCTGCCGGGTACGCAGCCCATGGTCGTAGGTCGAATGTGGCGCCACACGACGCGTGCGATCCATGATCATGGGCTGGCATCCGGTTTCCTGCCTGCTATCTATCCAGCCACCATGTCGGCCTGCCCGGGCAGCCTGATGTATGAGGTATCCGCAAGGTGGCGGGCTGACCGCCGAGAGCAGTTGGCTGAGCTGGAGGCGGCGCTGGACGCCGGGCCACACTCGTGCTGATCTGGGACAACCTGAACCTGCACCTGCGGGCAGAGCTGCGCGAGTTCACCGCCGCGCAGGCCTGGCTGCGGGTGTTCCGGCTGCCCGCCCGCGCTTCCGACCTCAACCCGGTCGAAGGCATCTGGTCGGTGCTCAAGGGCAGCGTGCTGGCCAACCTCGCCGCGGCCAGCTTCACCTGCCTGCTCCAGGTCATCCGGCATGGCCTGAAGAAGATCCAGTACCAGCCCCGCCTCATCGAGGGATGCCTCGCCGACACCGGCCTGGCCCGCGAACTAGAACTGGACACGGAGGCGGACGCTACAAATTAAAGATCTATAAGTACACTCGATCACCGATACGAGCCGTCCGGCCCGTCCCGGGCTGGCGGGCGGAGACGGCCCCATCCCGCTACAGCTACGGCTGTTGCGTTATCTGAGAACCGGCACATGCCAACATAAAGGCACTCACAGGTCGCCGTAACCTACCGCAAGAAGTGTAGCGCTACGTCCGTAGCGGTATTTTCAGGGGCGAAACCAGCCTAGTGGCGGGGCGCAACGGGCGGGGCGGGGGGTGCGGGCGGGCAGGCGGGGGACTACGTTATCCTGTGGGGCTGGTGGCGGGCGCGTACTTCAGAATCCGCAGGCCCTCGAGCCGTAGCGCTGCCGGGTAGATGGCCTTATAAATGCCGCAATTGGGTGACTTGATGTCATACCGGCCGGTCGCCCTGAAGGTCGCCACCGCGCACCCGCCGGAACACCAGTAACGCCAGGTGCAGTCGCGGCAGCCTTCTTTTTCCGTGACGGCAACGTTCTGGACTAGCTTCAGGTCCTTCCGGACCAGTTGAAGCGGATCGTCCCTGATGACATCGCCAAGAGTCCGCTCAATCTCCATGTGGCATTTCGCGACCCGGCCTCGCTGGTCAATCACGACGTAGTCCTGGCCCACCCCGCACGATCGCAGGCGCGGCTCCACAAGCTGGCCTCTGTCCAGGATGGATCCCAGCATGCTCCAGCGCGGCAACCGCTCTTCGATAACGCCGAAGGCCTCAAGCAGGCCGGCGATCATGGCATGTTCTTCGTACTGGAGGTCAGAAAACTGCGCCGAGCAGTCATTATCGCGAAAGAAATTGAAGCTGAACGTCAGGTCCCGGTCCAGGGCAAACCTGACGACGTCGGCTAGGCCCGGGAAGTTACGATTAGTAATCGTAATGGACAGGTGCGGGGGATGGCCGTGCTCTACCAACTTGCTTATCGTGCGTTCCACGAAGCTGAAAGATGGTTTGCCGTTCGCGAAAGGCCGCTGCATATCATGATGGCGGCCGATGCCGTCCAGGGAGATCATCACGCGGATATCGTGTGTCTTCAGCATGTCAACAAGAGCTGACGACAGCTTCACCCCGTTGCTCAGCAACGTCGCGTGGAGCGCGATCCCGTGACGCGCGGCAAGCGTCTGAGCATGTTCGTGCAGGTCTACCAGCAGCTTATGGTTCAGGCTCGCCTCGCCGCCGGCATATTTCAGCTTTACCGCCGGGAACCCGTGCCTGACCGCCGACATGATGACGGCTTCGACCGATGCGCGTCCGATCGAGTCATCCATCTTGTCGGCTGACTTGTGCACATAGCAATATGGGCAGCGCAGGTTGCAGGCGTTCGTAACATGCAGCCAAGCGGTCAGCACCCTGCCCTCGGTGAACTCTGGATGCTGGGGCCGATCGACGGGGTGAATGAAGCCGAGCCTGCCGAGGCGGTCGAAGATGTATTGGGGGTCCAGTTCGCATTCTGGCCCGGTCACTCCCGCCTCAGCTAGGGTCATGGGTCGCGCAAAGCGCTGGAAGAAATCAAGACCCGACTGGTTGACGACCGCCACTTCTCCGGATCCCAGCGGGTTGAACAGAAGGCGGTGATCATCGGCGATATTGATCTTCATGACCTCTCGGCCGCATACCCAATGGGTATCGCCCGTTGCTTTGGGCAGAGGCGGCCAGACGCGGGGCTGCGGGCTTTCGCTGACCGCGGAAAAGCAGTCCTCACAGCCACAGGGTATGGCGTGGGCAGCTCCGGAAAGATCGAAGCTCGACAATACGACAGCCCTACGCGCTCCAGATGATCGAGTCATATCCTGCCGTTCACGCGGTCAGGATTATCCTACATGCTTAGTACAGCTCTACCAAGCGCGCCAGGAGCTGCGTGGTGTACTCTTCTTGCCCGCTCCAAGACCGGTCCAGCACTCGCCGCCAGTGCGCGCGGGTCTCGGGCGGCAGCTTCCAGACAAGCTCCCTGAACTTGGTAAATTCCTCGGGAATTACCGACGCGCCGTACGAGCCGACCCAGCCATGGGTGACGAGAGGAAATCCGATCCGGTAATTCTCGAGCGCGACTTCGAGTGCATCTTCGTCGCCTGCGAGCGCCCTGTTTATTGCCAGGTGACCCTGGAGTACATTCCACCGGCCGCGCAGCTCGGGAAACTCGAGTTCAGCCGTCTCCGTTTCCCGCAGCTTGCCGGCTACCGGCGGAATCAGTTCGATATACCTCTCATTTCCCCCGCCCGACCACGCACGATAGCATAGCTCGGCGTACTCGATAAGATTAGCTAGCCAGAACCACCCGTCGGAGAGCGCCTGAGCTCTCTCGGCGCCCTCTTCAAGGTAGCCGAGGCCACGGTCGGGATCCTTAGATCCGAATATACGGCCGGCACGGTTCAGCGCCGAAGGATAGGCGCGCGCATTGAGCACTCTGCACAGGTCGAGCGAGTCCAGGATGAGCGACTCCGCCAGCTCGACAGGGTTCTTCGGCGGCAGCAGCAACTGTACGCCGGCCGGGATTGATTGATAGAGGCAGATGGCCTGCTTCTGGTAGATAACGCCGAGCCATGACCAGCTGGTCTCGCCAAAGAGCTCCTCGGCCATGGCATAGGCTTCCCATGCCTTCTTAAATTGCCGCTGATAACGGAAAATGTCGCCGCTGACGCTGTAGGAGATTGCCTGCTCGTGCGGTCTCTTAAGTCGGCCGCGGATGATGATCGCGCTGTCTACCAGATTGATGCCGTCATCATATTTGCCGCCGATCCCCTTCACGTAAGCCCAGTTCGTCTGGATCGATGCCATCTCCACCAGGTCGGACTCCCGGCCCCCCAGTGAGAGCGCCTCCGAACTGGCGGCGCGGGCCTTCGCGTAAGCCTCGTCAGCGTGGTTCCAGCGGCCTATGTTGCGGTAGTAGAACCCCAGCTCCTTGTAAGCATCCGCGCTGTACTGGTGACGGTCCGGCAGCGGGAACCCGTGCGCCTCGATCAGCGCTTCCTGGAAGCGTTCACCGCCCTCCCGCACCCGCCCGGGGACACGCATGCAGGCATTTCCTTGCAGGTTGCGGAGGCGATAGCGGCGCTCGCGATCGGATGGCACCGGCAGGTGGTCGAGCACGTTCAGCGCGGCGTCGGGCTGTCCCCGGTCAACGAAATAATCAGCCATCTCCAGCCCGATGTCCACATGGCTGTCCCGGCCCTCCCGAGACAGCCATTCGCGGAAGCTGCCGATGGCCGCGCCAACCGTGTCGCCCAGGGTGTGCTGATCAGCGCCGCCAGGCATGAAGCGCTGCATCTGGAACACCACGAGATCCTCGAACAGGACGTCGTGACGTTCCCTGGCCTGGCTGAGCAGGGACACAAACTGCTGACTGCCCTCTCGGGAGTCACAGAGCAGCTGGTAGAACAGGTGGGCCGCCCTGAGCTGGTTGAGCTCCTGCTGCCAGCGGTCCAGATCGGCAACGTCAGCGATGAGCGCGGCTTCCTCGGAGGAAGACCTGTCCTTCTTCGCACGTTCCAGGGCACGCAGCCTGCTGTCCACGGCCGCCTGCCGCTCGGCCAGCCGGCTTTCCAGCTCACGAGCCTGACCCGCATAGATGCCGGCGGCCTTGCGCCATAGCTCCTGGCGCCATCGTTGGTCGGCGTCATGAAGGTCGATGACTCGCTGCGCGAGCTCCTCGGCCACCGCGTCGTGCAACGTGACGTAGTTTCGATTGGCCCGCTGACGGACCCACTGGATCGCACGCAGTTCGTCCCAGGCCTGGCGGAGCTCAGCTATGTCAGCCGGCAGTGGCCTGCCTGCCATGAGCTCAAGCCAGATCGGCTCGCTGACGCTCTCCCGGACAACCGCCAGGTACCTGATGGCCTCATGCCAGAAGTCGGCGTCCTGGTAAGGAGCCACCAAGCGGCGCTTGAACGACTCGGCTCGCTCGTGCCCCGCGACGGTTGCGTCACCGTGGTAGGGCAGATCTGCCTTTATCTCGGCAAGCGAAGCGTCTGCTTCCTCGGGAATGCCGATCTCGGCGAGATAGTCGACCGTGAATGCCAGCCACAGTGGATGCCCTTGGGTAAGATGGACGAGTTTCTCGGTCTCTTCCTCGGAGAGATTGGCCTCCTTGCTGATCGGGACGAGGTACTCCCGGCAGTCCTCGACATCGAACTCAGTGAGCGGGACGACGGTCACATCCATGCCTAGCGGAGCGTCTTCCAGCGCGGCCCTGATTGGCCCTCGCTGGTCGCCGATACTGTCCAGTGGCCGTCCGGCGAGAATGAAGAGCGTCCCAGGCAGAACCTTCATCCACCGGGTAAGAGTCCGCGGGAGATACATCCCTCGGATGGCTTCGATGGTGTCGAAGGTGATGACGACAGTGTTGCCTGTTCCATCAATGTAGTTCTTGTAGCATTCCGTGAAGACTGCTTTGATGCGGTTGAGGCGGTCAAGAACCATATCCCGGCTTACCGGCATGAGGCGCTGCCGGGGCAACTCTGATACGTACGCGTGATATGGACCGAAATACCGCCTGTCCGGATCCAGTTCATCGGCGACGTGCTGTTCCAGGTTCGACAGCAGCCAGTGCTGCGAGTCGTCGACGTCGATGGGCTCGAGCCAGACAACCTTCGGATCCTGGTCGATCTCCGCAAGGTGCCGCACGAGGCGGGTCTTCCCTGTGCCGCCGCGGCCGTACAGGAGGACGGTCCGGCTATGGCCGGTCGCGCGGACCTCCGCGGCTTCACCGACGATCCGCCGCTCCTCTTCCGATCGCGGGACGTACCGGAGAAATTGGTCCGAAGCTCTCATGTCAGGCCTCCTGCGCCTCAGGAGCCCGGATAACCCGAACTAGCGTATCAAACAGTCCCGTGAAGTCAGCGACCTCACGCTGGAGCTCATCATCATTCTGCATGCGCTGAACAGCATAATCGCGCACCTCGACCTGGCTGTAAGGAGACGAGCGGACCTCGCTCGATACCATCTGGGCAAATCCGGTCAATTCCGCCCCAAGTGTCGCCACGTTACTCAATTTTAGTCTAACCGCTTCGTACCATATCGATTCCACGATACCGATGGCCTGATCTGTGCCGGTCAGCCGGGCCGCCCAGTCCGCGGTGAAATCTCGTGCCCGGAGATGGGCGTCCAGGCGCTGCTCTGGCGGATAGAAATAGCGGTAAAGCAGCCGGCGGACCGCGGGATGGATCTGTTTCCATGGCTCGCTGAGCGGGCGAGACAACAGAGCGATGTCGGCAATTGCCCGCCAAAGATCTTCGGGCGACCAGCTCGCCTCCTTCACACTGTCGCGGAAGGAACCGTCGCTGTCCAGGTGGTGGTTCACGTGCGACAACGTGATGAGCCGGTACGGCGCCAGAGCCCGCAGGGCTCCTAGCAGCGCGTCCAGTTGCTTCGCCCGCGCCCCCGGCTGGCCTCCTCCTGGGAGGAGGCTGTCCTGGGACAGCATCCGGTCCCGGATATAAGGCGCGATGTTCTCCGCAAAGAACGGCGGCCTGTCCAGGCGCTCGATCGCGAGCCATTCCTTCGTCTGTATCCATTCGAGGCTCCGCTGGACCAGGTCGGGCACCCCCTCGGTGACGCGCTGCACGAGAGCCGCGTCCTCACGCAGCTCCGCGGGTGAGTGCACTCCCGGCATGCGGCGCGCCAGCGCTTCGAGTGCGTCCTGCACGGCGCTGGGCTCAAACCCGGTCAGCCGCAAGACGGACACACGCGGATACGGGGTTACCCCCGTCCAGCCCTCGTCACGCCGACTGGCGACAACGACCGCGAGGCGAGCGTTGGCGTTACCTTTGTCCTGAATCAGGCGGTAGATCGTACCCAGATGCTGTCGCAGCTGGCCAACGGTGCTCGCCGGCAGCAGCTCGGCACTGTCCAGCAGACGCAGACACGGCCGACCGCTGCTGATGATCTTCTGGGTGACCAGGAGAAGATCATCTTCGGGCTCGGATGACTGCGTCTGCTCAATGCCGAACAGGCTCCTGATCACGGCCATGGCGGCGTGCTGGCCGCCGACCGCATCGGGTGTCGCACTTTCACCGGAGCGCAGATCAACCATTCTGGTGTCCCAGCCCCCGGGTGCCGGGCCGCCGGCCCTATCTTTCAGCTGTTCCAGGAACCAGGATTTGCCGAGTCCCGGAGGACTTATCACCAGCCAGAAGTGAGCACCCGATGGGTTGCCCAGGCCATAAAGCACACGCTCCAGTTCCTCTCCGCGATCCAGGAATGCCCGATCATCAGCCTGAGACTGAACCGGGGGGTTAGCCCGGGCGGCGGACGCTCGCGTACTGGAGATGATGCCGCTGCCCAGCTTGCTCAGCGCTACCTCACTTGACCTGTCACCCATCCGGGGCACGTCTATCGGGACATGGGAAGAAAGAACGGAATCATCGAGATCGGACCCGCCGGCTATTCGCAGGATATAGACGAAGCCAGCCGCGGAGTTCGTGGCGAGCAGCTGCCGCTCACGCCGCATGGCCAGGTCAAGCTCCGCCCGGCATCGCGGCGAGGACAGATAGCTCGGCGAAAGCAGCACGACAAAAGCTTGCGCGGCATCGATAACACGCGTCTCTCCCGAACCAGATCCCGGTTCCTTCGCTGCTGGCACGCCAGCGGAGAGCACATGGAAACCATGATCGGTCAGCCAGGTCGCGACCTGTGTCCCGGCGACGTCATCCTGCTCGGCGTAGCTCAAGAACACGTCTGGCCCGTCCGGGTCGAGCAGGTGAGCCGAGGTAAGGCCGAACGCCCTCGCCACTCCCTCGACTTCGCCGGCCTTGATCTGCCGGTTATCCCCCTCGATTTTGGCGATGGTGGTCCGGGTGAGGGCGCCGGCGCCGACCGTCTTGTATACCTGGGAGAGCTTCTCCGCGCTCCAGCCCTCGCCGAGGCGCAGCATGCGCATCCGCTTCGCGGCAAGTTTTTCTAGCTCACTCAACCATGCTCACACCCAACGGGAAGTCGGCCCTGCTCATCATAGCCCCAGTTCGGAATATCGTGAAGTACTGAATCGGAGCAAGGATAACACCCGCCCATGTCCGGGTGCTGCGCCTTGAGTTATGTAATGATTCGGTGATACTTCGAAATCAGTTGACGGGTGTGTCATATGGGCCGAATGACACAACCTGAAAATATTGCTATACAATAAGCTTTATCGATACTGAATTCTATACAACTCATTTAGTTTCGATCCTACTATCGATTGTTCTGAACTAGAACAAGCTGTTGCTCACTTGGTACATACTACTTCGGAACAATCTACTAGGACAGTTGGGCGGAGTTGGGGTATAGTCCTGGTGTCGGGTACAGCGCAGCAACGAGAGAGGTGCGCCGTGCAGCATAGTTCGCTAGGGGACGGCGAGCAGCCCACATGGCTCGCCGAGTGGATCATCGTGACTGGGCCGCTCCCTCCGGGCGATCCAGCCATCTGCGAAGAGCCCACGTGGCTCGCCGAGTGGATCATCATGACGGAGCCGCTCACCCGGTTGGAGGATGCGGAGGGTTCTGCCTCACCAGGCAAACCAGAGGCGGCTATCTAGCGTCTGATTGGGCATGACTTAACTGGACGAATCCCTATCAACAGGAAGAAGAACCACGGATCGTTCATCTCAGCCCAGATGTTGAAAAGGTCATAGTTTCCGGTGCGGTAGTCCTGCCGCATACTAGTCCGGTGGAGCCGGCAGCTGATTCCGTCGGAGGGCAGATCGGGCCTTCCGCGGGCCGCCACAGGCTGGTGCGCCGCCGGGGATTCACGGGGCCATCCGACCAGGCCCTGAACTGGCTGGCCGGCTGGTATGCGATCGCCTTGCGCCTCGGCGGCGCGATCTTGTTCAGCGCGGTGGCCGTACTGGCCGCGACGAAGCAGGACGCCGGCTGGTGGCTGGGCGCGCCGCTGACCGCGCTGTGCTTGTGGTCAGCCTTCTTCGCCTGGCGGATCCGGCGATCGGGGTTGACGTCGGCCGTGGTACTGGCTGACGCCGCGGTTATCTCGGCGCTGGCGCTGGCGCAGCAGCACATGGTCCCGGCCGCGCTGATCGGGGACAACACGACGTGGATGCTGCCCCTGGCCTGCACGTCGGTATACATCATGCAGATCGCGCTGCGGCCGTGGCTCGGGCTGCCCGGGGCCGCGATCGTGGTCATCGCCTACGGGCTCGGCACCGGGCACCCAGCCGGTGGCTGGCTGCTGGGGGTGGAGACGATCGTAGCCGCCGGGCTGGTGGCGGTGATCCGCGGCGGCGCCCGGCAAGCGGACACGATCGTCGCCGCGGGCCTGGAGACCGAGCGACAGATCCGGGCCGAGGAAGCACGGCGCGCGGACGAGCGAGAGCAGCACCGCCAATTGCACGACACCATCTTGTCGACCCTGACCATGGTCGCGGCCGGCGCCTTCGCCAGGCCGTCCCCGGCACTGACCGCGCAGGCGGCCCGGGACCTGCGCGTGCTGCAAGAGCTCGCGGCCGCGCCGGACGCGCCGGACGCGCTGGTGCCGGACGGGCTGGTGCCGCTGACTGACCTGAGCCCGGAGCTGGAACGGGCCGCGGCCAGCACCGATGACCTGTCCGTGCGGCTTAATCTCGTCCCGGTCACGCTGCCATCTCCCGTCGCGGATCAGCTCGTCGCCTGCGTCGGTGAGGCGCTGCGCAACGTCGAGCAGCACGCCGGAACCGGCCAGGCGGAAGTGACCGTCACCGGCGGTGAGGGCTGGGCGATCGTCAAGGTCTCCGACCGCGGCCGCGGGTTCGACCCGGCCGCCACCCCGCCATCGCGCCGGGGCATCCGCGAGTCGATCACCGGGCGGATGCTGGCCGCGGGCGGCCGGGCCGCGATCGACAGCCGTCCCGGCGCGGGCACGACCGTCACCGTGAGCTGGCCCGCATGACATCCGTGCAGCCGACGGCGATGATGTCCGGCCGCTACCAGCGGGCGTTCACCATCGCTGTGGTCTTCCTGGTCGCGGGCTGGCATCTGGCCGGAGCGGGCGGGCAGTTGCTGCATAACCGGCCGGCCTACGGCTCGTTCGCCTTCCAGTGCGCTATGTGGCTGGTCATGGCGCTGGCGATCACCGCCGGATCGGTCCTGGTGCTGCGTGGAGCGCCCGGCTGGCGCCCGGCCTGGGCGGTGGCCGCGATCGCGCTGGCCGCCAGCACGGCAGCGGCGGCGGCCAGCCCGGCCGGCCAGATGCTGGCGCTCAACTGGGCGTGGGGAAGTGCCGGCTGGACTGGCGTGCTCGTGCTGCTCCGTCGCCGGTTCGCCGAGCTCGTCTCGTTTCTCGCCGCCGAGGCCCTGGCCACCCTCGGCGTGCAGGTGTGGGACGGGCTGCACCGCACCGAACTGGCCGGGTTCCTCGCCGTGCTGGCCTGGTCCACCGGCGCCCAGATGGCCGTCGCCGCCGGAGTCAGGGCGCTGGATGTCGCCGCCGACCAAGCTGCCGGGGCGGCGCAGAGCGAGCACGCCGCCCGCGAGCGGGCAGCCACCGCGGAGATCATCCGAGCCGCCCGGCACGCCCGCTGGCTGGGGCTGCAGGAAAGTGCCGTCCCGCTGGTCGCCGAGCTAGCGGCAGGAACGGCTAACCCGGGCGACCCGCAAGTGCGCATCAGGTGCGCGGTCCAGGCGGCCCGGCTGCGCCGGCTGCTGGCCGAGAGCGACGAAGTACCCGGATCGCTGGTGCACGAACTGCACGCGAGTGCCGATGTGGCCGAGCGACGCGGGGTGGCCGTCGAGATCGAGACGGCCGGGCCGCTGCCGCAGGTGCCCGGCCCGGCCCGGCGGGTGATCACCGACGCCGCCATCGCGATCCTGACCGCCGCGCGCAGCCAGGCGCGGATCACCCTGGCGGCGGTGACCCCCGGAATCGCCGTCAGCTTCCTCGCCGATACCGCCGCGGTCGTCGGGCTGCCCGCGGCAGGCGAAGGGGTCGCCATCGAACAACAGCAAGACGGCGGCATGCTCTGGGCGGAGGCGCGATGGAACAGCCGGTGACGGTGGCTATCATCGAAGACCATCCGGTCGTCACCGAGGGTGTGGCGTCCTGGATCCGGTCCGATCCCGGCCAGCGGGTACGGCTGGTGCAGACGGCGTGCGACCTGACCGGGCTCCGCGCCGGGCCGCAGCCGCGGGCCGACGTGGTCATCCTGGACCTGGAACTGTCCGGCGAACTGGTCACCACGCGGATCCCCGGGCTGGTGGCAGCCGGATACCGGGTGGTGGCCTTCTCCGGGCACAGTGATCCGGCGATCGTGATGGAAACGCTGGACAACGGCGCGCACGCCTACGTGTCAAAGGAGGAGGGCCGCGACCATCTCGTCGAGGCCGTCCTGGCAGCAGCCGCCGACAGGCCGTATGTGACCCGGTCGCAGGCCAGGGCGATACTCGCCGACCAGCGCCCTGCCCGGCCAGCGCTGTCGCAGCAGGAGCGGCAGGCGCTGCTGCTGTGGTTCCAGGGCATGTCGAAAGCATCGGTCGGGCTGCGCATGTCGATCAGCGAGAACACGGTCCGGCAGTACATCAGCCGTGCCCGTGCCAAGTACGCGGCCACCGGGCGGAGCGCGGCGAGCAAGGACGCGCTGCTAGCCCGCGCGATCGAGGACGGCGTGATCAAGCCGGGTGAGATCGCGCCGTACAAGTCGTTCGCCCGCGTCGCAGCCGACCGCCTCGGCCCTGGGTGACCCGGGCCAGTGAAATGGCCCGGGATACCCAAGCCCCCCCGGAGTTTCCTCCAGGCAAATCGGCCGCCGACTGCATGGCCGGACGGCCGCGACGTCATCAGATCGCGGGCTGGCGCACAGTCAGGATCCCCGATCGAGGGCGACGCCGTCATGACGCCCGATCGGGTGACACGACGAGACCCCCGGGGCTGGCCTTCGGATTCGATGGCACAGATGCACCCTTCGGGCGGCCAGGGCCGGCAACCGGCTCCCGTAAAGTGGGCCCAGAGGAGCGGTGATGCCGGTACTGCCGAGGTTCGACATACAAGGCCAGGTCGCGCTCGTGACCGGTGCCGCGCGCGGCCTGGGCAGGGCCATCGCGCTGGCGCTGGCCGCCGCCGGCGCGGACGTCGCGCTCGGGCTTCGCGACGCTGCCAGCGACGGCGGCGTGGCCGCGGAGATCGAGGCGCTGGGCCGCCGCGCGCTGCCGCTGCAGATGGACGTGTCCCAGTCCGGGCAGATCGGCCCGGCGGTGGACGCGGCGGCGGCCTGGTTCGGCCGGCTGGACATCCTGGTCAACAACGCCGGCATCGCACCCGCGAACGCGGCCGAAGACGTCCGCGAGGAAGACCTCGACGCGACCCTGGCCGTCAATCTCAAGGGAACATTCCTTACCAGCCAGGCGGCCGGCCGGGTCATGATCGGGCAGGGGTCCGGGCGGATCATCAGCATCGGCTCCCAGGCAGGTGCGGTCGCGCTGCCCGGGGAGTCTGTCTACTGCATGACCAAGGCCGCCATCGCGCACCTGACCCGGTGCCTGGCCGTCGAGTGGGGTCGGCACGGGATCACCGTGAACGCGGTCGCGCCTACGTTCATCCGCACTCCGGGCACCGAACCCGCCCTGTCCGACCCCCTGTTCCGCGCGGACGTCATCGAGCGGATCGCCGCTCTCCACCGCATCGGCGAACCTATCGAGGTGGCCGGGGTCGTGGTGTTCCTGGCCTCCCCTGCGGCCTCGCTGATCACCGGCGAGACTATCCTGGTCGACGGCGGCTGGACCGCCCGCTAGCCCCGCAGCTGCGGGAATGCGCTCGTGAACCGCCGATAGGGCGTCTGGGGTTGTGGTGATGAGCTCACCGGGAGTGTTCGCGGACCTGGCTGCCCAGCGAGCGTGCTGGCATCCCGTCGCGTTCGCCAGTGACGTCGCCGATCGGCCGGTGCATGCCGACCTGCTCGGCGAGCCGCTGGTGGTGTGGCGCGGGGCCGACGGAGCGCCGCGGGTGATGTCCGATCTGTGCGTGCATCGCGGCACCGCGCTTTCGCTGGGCCGGATCCACGGCGATGAACTGGTGTGTGCCTACCACGGCTGGCGATACGGGGCTGATGGCCGGTGCGTGGCTATCCCGCAGAAGGAGGATCCGGCCGTGGTCCCGGCCAAGGCGCGGGTCCGGGCATTCGGCGCGCGGGAACGATACGGGCTGATCTGGGCCGTGCTGGAAGAGCCGCGGTGGCCGTTGCCGGAGGTCCCGGAACTGGAGGCCGGTGAGTGGGTGGTAGTTACAGCCGGGCCGTACCGGTGGCGCTGCGACGCCGGCCGCCAGGTAGAGAATTTCACCGACTTCGGGCACTTCCCTTGGGTCCATCCCGGGCTGCTCGGTGACCCGGACCGTCCGGTGGTGCCCCATCACCAGGTGCGCACCGACGGCCACGTGCTGCGGTATGAGATCGTCCGCCCCGAGGCACCCAACACCGATGATTTCCCGGTGTTCGGCAACGAGCAGGCCGGTTTGCCGGAACGACGCAGCCGCTACGAACTGCACTTGCCCTACACGATCGTGCTGCGGCTTGGCTGGGGCGGGGAACGCGGCATGGTGTATTTCTTCGCCTCACAGCCGGTCTCCGCCGACCGCTGCGCAGGCTATGTGGTGATCGGCCGCAACTACAACACCGGTCAGCCGGACCGGGTGCTCCGCGAATTCGAAGACACCATCTTCGGCCAGGACCAGGTCGTCGTCGAATCGCAACGACCCGAGCGCGTGCCGTTCGACCTGGCCGCCGAACTTCACCTGCGCTTCGACGCGGTGGCGGTCGCCTACCGCAAGGCCATGCGCGACCTCGGCCTGGCAGCCGCTGCTCCGACCGGGATCTCCGCGCCCGGGTTAGGTGGCGACGGGCGGCTCGCGGATACCGAGATCGGTCAGGCTCGGTGCCCGTCCCGGCCAGCTGCCTTCCTTGTCGCCGAACTCGGCGGAACCCGTCCAGGCACCCTCGTCGAAGTCACCGTTCCAGGCCCGCGCGAGCGCCCGGGGCAACCCCCACCAGCCCAGCCTGGTCAGCCACTGCTGCTCACTGACGGCACCGATCGCCTCCCAGAACAGCAGCGCTGCCTGGAACCCGCGGCACAATGACTCGTCGTCAATAACCCCACCAGCGAACGGGTCGTAGGTCACGCCCTCATCGCCGGATTCCTTCGCGTTCAGGATCTCCGGGCACTGCCTGGCGCTCCTGACCAGATCCTCGGCCGTGACGATGCTGTTGACACCGGACCGGACCAGGCCGACCACAGCGCCAACCCAGTCCGGCCACCGCCTGCGCGGGCCCCACGCCGCTCGGGCCATTTGCTTGTACGGCCACTTACGCGCCGCGGATCTGAAATGCGCGGCCTGCACGGTTAGCTCCTCGACGGGTACCGGCACGGCCTGCGCCTCCGGAAGGGCCTGCCGGAGCAGCGTGACGGCATATCTCTCCGCGGCATCCCAGGCGAGGCTGAGGTCATCCGGCGCGGGGGCGAGAGCCGGTCTAGCTACCGCCAGGCCTACCACGTTAGCGGCAGATGCCCGGTCAGGCCGGCTTGATCACCTTGCTCACGATCCATGCGTGCTTGCCGACCTGGCGGACCCTGGCGAAACCACAGTCCTCGAAGAGCTCGACCGTCGCGCTGAACAAGAAGCGGCCCTGAGCCTCGCGGCCCGCGGTCACCTCGGAGATAGCCTCGACCAGCCCGCCGCCGCGGTTTGCGATCTGGTCGAGCGCGCCCT
>Ga0335074_10003623_pt1 | contig 21163 bp, 12 predicted proteins | sample Lox_Sample_23_FD_206715 | JGI IMG/M metagenome (GOLD analysis project Ga0335074, IMG submission 206715) | Soil microbial communities from Loxahatchee National Wildlife Refuge, Florida, United States - Lox_Sample_2.3 | ecosystem: Environmental > Terrestrial > Soil > Wetlands | place: USA... | reverse complement strand
GCTCCTGTGCCCGCAGGTGCTGCACGGCATGGCCGTCGCGCTGCGCGAGAGCGGATTCAAACTCGGCAATCAATACGATGTGGTGGTCGCCAGCATCGATCCCAGCGACACCACCTCGGCTGCGGCTGCCGACAAGCAGCACTTCCTCTCCATGCTCGACGCGCCGGCGGCCGCGGCCGGCTCCGCGCATTTTCTCACCGGCCCGCAGGCATCCATCACCGATCTGGCCCAGGCCACGGGCTTCCACTACGTGCGCGTGCCCGGCCCTGACGGCAAGATGGACCAGTTCGCGCACTCCAGCGTGATCATGATCGTCACGCCCGACGGCCGCATGTCGAAGTACCTGTTCGGCGTGGATTATCAGTCGCGGGACGTGCGTCTCGCCCTCATCCAGGCCAGCACCCGGCACATCGGCACCCTCAGCGATCTGATCCTGTTGTATTGCTGCAATTACTCGCCGAGCCAGGGCCGCTATACGGTCGCCGTGCTGCGCATCCTCGCCCTCGCCGGCATCGGCTCAATTTTCGCTGTCGTCCTGATGGTGTGGCTGCTCGCGCGCAAACCGAAGGGCGCGACCGTCGGAGCCTGAGACCATCATCGCCGCCACATAGGCTGCGCCGAATCCGTTGTCGATGTTCACCACGCACACATTCGGCGAGCAGGAATTCAGCATTCCCAGCAGCGCCGCGACGCCGCCAAAGGCCACGCCGTAGCCGACGCTGGTGGGAACCGCAATCACCGGCGCCGCCACCAGGCCGCCGACGACGCTGGGCAGCGCGCCTTCCATGCCCGCGCAGACGATGACTGCCCGCGCCTGGCTCAGCGCATCACGTTCCGCCAGAATCCGGTGCAGCCCGGCCACGCCCACGTCCCAGATTCTCGACACTCGCACGCCGAGATATTCCGCCGTGACCGCAGCCTCTTCGGCCACGGGCAGATCGCTGGTTCCGGCGCACACCACGGCCACCGCGCCGGAATCTTCGCGCGGGGCAGGCTTGCGCAGGCCGATGATCTGCGCCATTTCGTGCCACAGCGCTTCAGGGACGCGCTGCTGCACCGCTCGAAAGGCCTCCGCGCCGGCCCGCGTGGCCAGCACACTGCCGCCGGCCGCGGCCATCCGCGCAAAAATCTCCGCCACCTGTTCGGGAGACTTTCCGGCCGAGTAAATCACCTCAGGCAATCCCAGACGCAGGGCACGGTGATGATCGATGCGCGCGAATCCGGCGTCCTCGTACGGCAGCCGCGCCAGCTCGCGCAGGGCCGCGGAGGGAGTGGTCTCGCCCGCCTGCACGCGCTCCAGCAGCTCCAGAATCGTCTCGCGGGTCATGCTTTTGCTTTCTGCGTCTCCGCGTAGGCGGCGAGCGCCGCCTCCATCGCCGCGCGCAGCGGGATGTCGTGCACCCGCGCCGCCCGCCGGCAATCTTCGAATTCCGGCATCGCGTTCAGGATTTCTCCGGCCGCCGACGCGATCTTCACGCGGATTTTGCCAAATTGCGTCTCGACGGTGACGAATTCCCGCTCCAGGATCGCACGATCCTCCTCGCGGCGCCGGATCCCCAGCGTTGTCGTCTCGCGAAACAGCAGCCGGGTCAGCACGCCCTCCTGCTCGGGACGGCAGAGGACCGTCAGCAGGGTGCCCAGCCGGCCTTTCTTCATCGTCACCGGAGCCGCCATCGCGTCCAGCGCATCCTGCTCCAGCGCCAGTTCCATAGCTTGCGCCAGCACCTGCGGGGTCGCGTCGTCCAGAGCGCACTCGAGCACCACCACGCGATCGCCGGAGAACTCGCGTTGCGCAGGGCGGAGATCGAGGGCCGAGCCGATCGAAATTCTCAGCACGTTTGCGAAGCCCTTCGGATCGCGGTCCCCCGCTCCGTAGCCGATTGCGCTCACCGTGAGCGGGGCATCGGCTTCAAAGCGGCAACCGAGGGCGCGAAGCATGGCCGCGCCGGTCGGCGTGGTCAGCTCCATCGCCGGACCGGCCGAGTAAGACGGCACTCCCCTCAGCAGCTCCGCGGTCGCCGGGGCCGGGACCGGCATGCGCCCGTGCGCGCACTGCACAAGCCCGCTGCCTACATTGACTGCCGAGCAGAGCCACTCCGTCACGCCGAGCGAGTGCGCACCGACTGCGCCGCAGACGATATCCGTGATGGTGTCCACTGCGCCCACTTCGTGGAAATGCACCTGCTCGGGTGGAATCCCGTGGATCTTCGCTTCGGCTTCGGCCAGCAGCGCAAAGGTCCGCTGTGCAATTGCCTTCGCGCCCTCGGGGATCGCCGCCTCCGCAATGAGCTGCCGGATCTCCGGCCACTTCCGCCCATGCGCGTGAGTGTGTTCAGAGCCGCTCCCGTGAGCATGTTCATGCTCGTGCTCGTGCTCGTGCTCGTGGGGATGCGTATGTCCGTGCGGGCCGTCGTGATCGTGGCCAGCCGCCGCGCTCTCCGCGGGCTTTCCATCCACCAGCACGTCCACTTTCGTCGCGCGAATGCCGCTGCGCTCCACGCTGTGTATCCGCAGCTCCGCCCCGATGCGCAGAGCCGCTGCGGCCTGCTGCAGCAATTCCCCGGGCACGCCCGCATCGATCAGCGCGCCCAGCAGCATGTCTCCGGAAATTCCGGCAAAACACTCGATCTTTCCAACGCTCATGTCAGGAATGCCGTCCGCTCGCCAGCATTTCCGCCGGCAGCAATTCGTTCATCGATCCCGAACGGTAGCCGTCGCAGTCCACGGCAACATAGGGAAAGCCCGCCGCCCGTACCGCGGCAGCCATCTGCGCCAAGCGATCCGGCCGCAGCGCCGCCTCCATTTCTTCCGCGGCGATCTCAATCCGCGCCACGCTGCCGTGGTGGCGCACGCGGAATCGCCGCAGCCCCAGCAGCCGCAGCGCCTCTTCCGCCTCTTCCACCTGGCGGAGCGCCTCCGGCGTCACCCTTCGGCCGTATTCAATGCGGGACGACAGGCAGGCCGAAGCCGGCTTATCCCACACCTTCAGCCCCGCGGCCTGCGCCAGGGTGCGAATCTCGACCTTGGTCAGTCCCGCATCGGCCAGCGGAGCGGCTACGCGATGCTCGTGCGCAGCGCGTTGCCCGGGCCGGAAATCCCTGCCATCATCGACATTCAACCCGTAGGCCACCGCACCGAAATTCCGCCGCTCGCGCTCCGCTTCCAGCACCGTGAACAGCTCGTCCTTGCAGTGGAAGCACCGGTCGGAGTCGTTTCTTGCGTACGCCTCATCGTCCAGCTCTTTGGTCTCGACCACCAGCAGCGGAATCGCGTGCTCGGCGGCAAACGCGAGCGCGTCGTGGTAATGGCTGCGGGCCAGCGAGGGCGAATCGGCGAGGGCAGCCAGCATGTTCTGCCCCAGCACGCGGTGCGCAGTCCAGGCCAGGTATGCCGAATCCACGCCGCCGGAATAGGCGACGATGACGCTGCCCAGGCCGCGCAACTGTCCTTCAAGCGCCCGCTGCTTGTCTTCGGCGGTCATTTTTTCCATCCAGCCTGCCTCAATCGTACCTCCCGAGTCCTTCCCATTGGAAATTTGCATGCATCTGAACAGAGGTCCGCCAGGCGGAACAAATCTGGGAAGATAGAGAAGCGAGACCATGACCAACGGTTCCCAGGTGGGCGCAGTCCTCACTTCCGACGAGCGGCTGGCCCGGCGCAAACTCATCCTGCGCGATGCCATTTCTCTTCTCACTCTCTTTCTGATTACCAGTGTCCTGTTTGCCCTGACGTGGCTGCTGTATCAGTCTTTTACCGACCATGAGCAGGTGCTGGCGGTGCGCTGGAAGGCTCGCGGCGAGGAGGCTCTGCGCACGGGCAACCCCAAGGCCGCCATCAACGCCCTGCGGTCGGCGCTCGCCTACCTGCCCGCGCGCGGCACCGAGATCGAGCTGGCGACTGCGCTGGCTGAGGCCGGCCGCACCACCGAGGCGACCGCCTACTTCAACACCCTCCGCGAAGAAGCGCCCGGCGACGCGATGATCAACCTGCAACTGGCCCGGCTGGCGGCAAAACAGGGCGACGAATCTCTCGCCGTGCTGCGCTATCAGGAGGCGCTCGACGGAACCTGGGCCGGCAACGGCTTCAATCACCGGCGCGAGGTGCGGCTGGAGATGGCCGGCTATCTCACCTCCCGGCATCACCTCGACCAGGCGCGCACGCAGTTGCTGATCGCCGACAGCAACGCACCCGACGATCCGTCGATCAAAATCCAGATCGCCGGCATGCTGGAGCAGGCCGACGATCTGCCCGACGCTCTGAAGATCTACCGGACGGTCGCGGGGCGCCATCCGGCGCCCATCGCCGCGTTTGGCGGGGCGGGGCGCGCGGCTTTTGCCCTGGGCATGTACCGGGTTGCCGCGGACTATCTCGGCCGCGAGCTTGGCCATCCTGAGGCCGGTTCGCTCCCTGCCGATCAGCTGACGGCCGACCGCGGGATGCTGGCCACCTCGCAGCGCATTCTCGATCTTTACCCGTCGCTCGATCTGCCTGCGCGGGTTCGCGCCGAGCGGATTCTGGCCGCCAGAAAGACGGCGCGCGCGCGCCTGACTGCCTGCGCAGCCGCTACCGCCGCCGCACCCGCTCCACTGGCCTCCATCGTCACCCGCTGGGCGCAGAACCCCACGCGCCTCCCCCTCGATCAGCTCGAACAGCAACCCGATCTCGAGCAGAACATCCTGCAGCTTGTTTACGATACCGAAACCGTCACCGCTCAGGCCTGCGGCGCACCCACGGGAGACGACGCTCTCCTGCTGCGCATGGCGCAGAACCCCGGCGCGGTAGAACAGGAATAAATGTCCGAACTCACGGCCGAGCCCACAGTAGCGCATTCCACTCTGGCGTCGACCATCGAGCAGATTGCGCCCACGCGCGACGAGCGCCTCTTCCTGGTGCTCTCCATTTTCATCGGCGTCATCTCCGGCCTGCTGGTGGTGGCTTTCCGCATCGCGATCGAGTGGATCCAGGTGCTCACCCTCGGCTCCGCGCCACACGCCGGCCAGCTCCGCCTCATCATCGTTCCCGCGCTGGCCGGGCTGGTGGTCGCCGGCCTGGTCATCTGGTTTTTCCCCGCGGCTCGCGGCAGCGGCGTCAACCAGACCAAGGCCGCCTTATATGTCTACGACGGCTACATCTCCATCCGAACCGTTATCGGAAAATTCGTCACCTCCGCGCTCGCCATCGGCAGCGGTCATTCACTGGGGCCGGAGGACCCATCCCTGCAGATCGGCGCCGGTGTGGCCTCGATCATCGCCCGCAATTTCCGGGTCTCCCGCCGCCGCCTGCGCATGTTCGCGCCCATCGGCGCGGCAGCCGGACTGGCGGCCGCCTTCAACGCGCCCATCTCCGCCATCCTGTTCGTCATCGAGGAAGTCATCGGCAGCTGGAGTGCCGCCGTCCTCGGCTCCCTGGTGCTGGCCGCCATTTCCAGCGTCGTGGTGGTGCGCGGCTTCCTCGGCGCCGAGCCCATGTTCCGCATCCCCTCGATCGAGCTCCGGGATCCCCGCGAACTGCTGGCGTACGCCGTTCTGGGCGTCATCGGGGGCCTCATCGCCCCGCTGTTCTCCAAGATTCTCGGCTATCTGCGGCCTCGCCTGCGCGCCCTGCCCCGCAGGACCCAGTACATTCAGCCGGCCATTGCCGGGCTGATGGTAGGCGCCATCGGCTACTTCGGCTTTCCCCAGGTGATGGGCGTCGGCTACGGCGTCATCGACCAGGCCATGCACGGCCAGTTCATCTGGGAGGTTCTGGTCGCGCTCACCCTGCTCAAGCTGCTCGCGACCACGCTCTCCTTCTCCAGCGGAACTCCGGGCGGCATGTTCGCGCCGACGCTTTTCATCGGCGCCATGCTGGGCGGAGCCGTAGGCGCCTTCGAGAAGCACTTCTTCCCTCACCTCACCGGGACGGTGGGCGCTTACTCGCTGGTGGGCATGGGTGTGCTCTTCGCCGGATTCCTGCGCGTTCCGCTCACCTCGGTCTTCATGGTGCTCGAAATCAGCGGCAATTATTCCATCATCCTGCCTCTGATTCTCGCCAACACCATCGCCTGGCTGATCTCGCGCAGCCTGCAGCCGGTGGGCATTTTCGAAATCTTCACCCACCAGGACGGCCTCGACCTTCCCTCCATGGAGGAGCAGCGCGAAGAATCCTCGCTTCACATCGAAGATGCCCTGCAACCTGTCGGCGTGCCCGTGGTGCGCGGCAGCGACGAGCTCCACGCCGTCGCCGAAGCGGTCGCTCAGGCCAAAGCTGCTTCCTGCCTGATTCGGCTGCCCGACGGCACCTGGTACGCCATGAGCGCGGAGGAGCTTACCGGGGCCTCAGCCACCCTGGCTCCGGAAACACCGGTACAGCGCGCCGTCAAAACGGATCGCACCCCCCTGCTGTTTCCCGATCTGCCGCTCGACACCGCGCTCCATTACTTCCCGCGCTGGCCGATCCTGCCGGTACAGAATCGCGCCAGCCGCGGCACCCTCGAAGGCGTCCTGACGCTGAACGACGTGCTCACCCGTTACCGCGGGGGACACTAGAACTGGTCTCATAAACCCCAATTCCTGATGTGGTTGGTATGAGACCCGCCATCGAAGCGGGTCTCATGATGCTGACGAAAGCCTTCGGCCTATTTATGAGACCAGTTCTAGAAGCGTCTTGCATCGTTGCCGCTCCGCTTCTACCCTCAAGATTCGAAGCTGATTCGCCTCGCGGCACATGCTCAGCCTTTATCAACGACTTATTTTCGGATGCCTGCTGCTGGTTGCACTGGTCACCACGGTCAGCATGCTGGTGCGCACCTCCTTTGTGCACCTCGGCGCGCTGGATGCGCAGGTGCATGTGGCGGAGACCGCCGTCGCCTCGCTGGCCTCCGCGCAGGCGGCCATGGCCGACGAGGAACTGATCGCGGCTCGCGTCGCCGCCGGTACCGCATCCATGGCCGAGTTCCGCGACCAGGCGCGGCTGACGCAGGCCATCCTTGAATCCGCTGCCGGCGATGTCACAGCTTTCGACAGCTCCCTCCACATCGGCCGCCTGGCAGACCGGCACGCGCGCTTCGCCGCTCACCCGCCCGACAATGCCGTCGACCTCACCCGCGACCTCGAAGCGCTCCAGTCGGAGCTCAGCCGCAACATGAATGAGGTTTCGACGCGACGCCACATGGCGGTGGACGCCCTGCGCGGCCAGCAGGAGGCGCTGCGTGCCCGCCTGATCGCCGCCTGCGGGCTGGCCATCGCCGCCGCGTCGGTGATTTCCGCGGTGATGCTGTTCCTGGTGATCGTGCCCCTGCGTCACACCGCCCGTGTCGCCCGGCGCATCGGCCAGGGCGACCTCCACCAGCGCGTCGAATGGCGCTCCAAAGACGATCTGGGCGCGATCGCCACTGAGCTCAACCGCCTGGCCGTCCGCCTCCGCGACCTGCGTGAAACCGAATCCGGGCGCCGCCAGATGGAGTTTCAGCTCATCGATGCGGTGGTCCGCTCCATCTTTGAGCCGGTCATCGTCACCGACGGCAAAGGCCAGGTGCTCAAGCTGAACCAGGCGGCGGTCGAGCTTCTCGGCAGCTCCTCCGTTAACCCGGAGGCCGACCGCATGGTGCTGGCCAGCACTCCCGGCGGCGACAAAATCCTCAACGCCATCCGCACCGCCGTCTCCATGCAGCGCGCCAGCACCGGCGAGGAAGGCGAGGCCGCGCTGCTGCCCATGCGGATCGGCAAGGCTGAGCGCAGCTATCGGCTGCGCACCACTCCCATGCGCGACAGCGAGGGCAAACTGCTGGGTGCGGTTACCCTGCTCGAAGACGTTACCGAAATCGCCGAGGTCGACCGCTTCAAGTCGCGCTTTCTCTCGGTCGCCTCGCAAAAGCTGCGCGACCCGCTGCAACGCCTGCGCATCGCGCTGTACACGCTGATCCAGGGGCACGCCGGAGATCTGTTTCCGTTACAGGCCGAACTGGTCAACAGCGCTGCCGCCGAGGCCGAGCATCTCGACGATCTGATGCTCGACCTGATCGAGGTCGCCGAGCTGGAAACCGGACGCCGCAAGCTGCGCATTGAAAGAATCCGCCCCATCGACGCGCTGCGCGACGCATCGACGCGCTTCCGCGACGCCGCCCGCGACAAAAAAATCGATCTCGAAATCCAGGCCTTCGACGATCTCGCCTTCGTCCAGGGCGACCATCGCGCCCTGCGTACCATCCTCGACAACCTGCTCTCGAACGCGCTGCGCTACACGCCCCAGGGCGGGCAGATTCGAATCGGCGCCACCGAGCTCCCGGAGCGCGTGCAGTTCTTCGTGCATGATTCGGGCCGGGGAATCGAGGCCGAGCGCCTGCCCACCATCTTCGGGCGCTTCAGCGGCGACCCCGGAAGCCAGACCTCCGGCCTGGGCCTGGCGCTGGTACGCCGTCTGGTCGAATCTCAGGGCGGACAGGTCTCGGTCGAGAGCCGCCTTGGATCGGGCACCACCTTCCGCTTCACTCTGCCTTTCGCCGTCGCCGAGCCCGATCGCCACCCCGTGGAGGTGGGCTGAGCATGGCCGACGTCACCCCAACATCTCCCAGGACCGCCGAACCGGCCGCGAGCGATGGAGCGGCTTCAGAACAGCCGTCCGCCGCGTCGCAGGCCTTTGGCTCGGAGCGGCCGGAACCCGGACGGCTTCGGGTCTATCTCGGCGCAGCGCCCGGCGTCGGCAAGACCTACCGCATGCTCGAAGACGCGCACCTGATGCGCCGCCAGGGCATCGATGTCGTCATCGGCCTCATTGAGCCGCATGGCCGCGCCGACACGCTTGCCCTCGTCGAAGGCCTCGAGCAGATCCCACTGCTCGACGTGAAGTACCGCTCCGTCACCCTGCGCGAGATGAATATTGAGGGCATCCTCGCGCGCCATCCCGCCTGGTGCCTCGTCGACGAGCTGGCCCATTCCAATGTTCCCGGCTCCCGCAACCGCAAACGCTACGAAGATGTCCTCGAGCTGCTCAATGCGGGCATCAGCGTTATGACCGCGATGAACGTCCAGCACCTCGAAACGCTCAACGACGCCGTGGCCCGAGCCGCCAGCACCCAGATCCGGGAAACGGTCCCGGACAGCTTCCTGCGCCGGGCCAACGAGGTGGTCAACGTCGACATCACCGTCGACGAGCTGCGGGCTCGCCTGCGCCAGGGCAAGATCTACGCTCCGGAAAAAGTCGAGCAGGCGCTGGCCAACTTCTTCCGCAAGGGCAACCTGAACATGCTCCGCGAGCTGGCTTTGCGCACCACCGCCGAGCAGGTGGGCACCGCGGCAGCCGAGTACCGGCGAACCCAGGGCCTGGAGCAGGCCCCCATGCCCGAAAAGGTGATGGTGTGCCTGTCGCCGCGCGCAGGCATGGAGCGGCTGGTCCGCACCGGCGCGCGCATTGCCGGCCGCCTCGCCACCAACTGGTACGCGGTCTACGTGGAAACCCCCGATACCGACCATCGCCACGGCGATCCCGAGGCCTTTGCGCGCCTTGAAGAATATGAGCGCATGGCGCGCGATCTGGGTGCGCGAGTGGTGGTGCTCAGGGACAAGAAAGTCGCCGATGCGCTCATCGAATTCGCTCGCAAGGAAAATATCTCCCACATCGTCTTCGGGCAGTCCGCCCGCACCCGCTGGGACATATTCCTGCACGGCTCAATCGTCAACCGCTTCCTGAGCGAAATGCGCGACACCACCGTGCAGGTGGTGCCGGTCCACAAGGAAAAGCGGTAACCCGGCTCGGTTCCGCCGCCGGGACGATTGGGAAAATCCTGGTTTATAAAAGAGACAGGGGATGTTTTCCCTCTGTCGCTCCGTCTTCTTCTCTTTCTGCACCTTCACCCTGCCGATTGTCTCTAAAGAGATACGGCCTGGACGATGCGCCTGAAGCTGCTGAGAAAACTGGTTCCCGCTTTGCTGGCTCTGGCCGCGTGCGCGACGCCGTGCCTGTTTGCAGCCTCACCGCCGGACAATTCCACCGGGCCTGCTGGTACCAATGGCCGCGCCGACGGGGTCATGATTTCCGCTCCGGGCCCGCTGATCATTCCCCGCCTCGACGCCGCGCCCACGCTGGCCGACTTTCTCGAGCCCCCGGTTCGCTCCCGCGCCGCCACGGAAATGCTTCGCATCTCCAGCTTCGTGGAGCGTTATCCGGAGGATGGCCGGCAGCCCGTGAATCCCACCGTCGCTTACCTCGGGTACACCCACGAATATCTGTTCGTCGCCTTCGTCTGCCGCGACCACGACCCGCACCTGATCCGGGCCCAGATGCTCGCGCGGGACAATCTCGAAGACGACGACTCGGTCCAGGTGATGCTCGACACCTTTCACGACCAGCGCCGCGCCTTTTCGTTCTCAAGCAATCCGCTCGGCATCCAGGCCGATGCTCTCTACAGCGAGCAGAACGGCTACGACTACTCCTTCGACACCGTCTGGGACACCTGGGGCCGGCGCACGCCCTTCGGCTACGCGGTGCTCTTTCGCATCCCCTTCGCCAGCCTGTATTTCGCCAGAGTCGAACCCGGCCAGATGCGCACGTGGGGCATCGTCCTGGGCCGCAATATCTCCCACAGCAACGAGTCCGATTACTGGCCGCGCATGAACCACAACATCGCCGGGCGGCTGACCCAGGAAGTCGCGGTCGAAGGGTTCAGCGATATCGAGCGCGGGCAGAATCTGCAGTTCGAGCCCTACTCGCTGGGACGCAGCATTCGGCAACTGAACGAGGTGAATGCGGATGATCCTTACTTTGAAGACAAGCACCTGCAGGCCTACAGCGGCATGGACTCCAAGTTCATCCTGCACAACAGCCTCGTTCTCGATACGACCCTGAACCCCGACTTCAGCCAGGTGGGCATCGACAATCCCGCCACCCCGAACCAGCGCTTCCCGCCCTATTTTCCTGAGGTCCGGCCGTTCTTTATCGAAAACAGCAGCTATTTTGAGACGCCCATCAATCTCTACTACACCGACAGCATCGTGACGCCGCAGTTCGGCGGACGACTGACCGGCAAGCTGGGCCCGTGGGCGATGGGCGTGCTCGAGGTCGATGACCGCAGCCCAGGCCAGGCCGTTCCGGACGGCGATCCGGAGTCCGGCACCCGCGCGCACTTTTCCATCGGCCGCCTGAATCGCGACATCGGCTCGCTCTCCGACGTCGGCCTGATCTATGCCGACCGCGAATATCTGGGCTCGTACAATCGCGCCGGCGGATTCGACTACCGCGCGCGCCTGCTGAACCGCTGGACCTTTACCGGCCAGGCCGTCTCTTCGGAGACCAATAATCTCAGCGATTCCACCCAGGGCGAACAGGAGTGCGAGGATTACGCCCTCACCTGCAGCGGCCAGGCCTGGTACCAGCAGGCCAGCTACTCCAGCCTGCACAACAACGGCTGGATGGCCTACAACGACACCGCGTCAGGCTACGTAACGGACACGGGATTCTTCCTGCGGCCCGACGTGCGGGAGCCAAACGGGGGTTACAGCTATACGTTTCGGCCCACGCATGGGCCGATTGAGTCCGATACGGTGAGTGCGTACAGCGAGCGCATCTGGGATCACGACGCGGTTCCGCTGGACTATTATTTCAACCCCTCCTGGAGCTTCAACTTCAAGGCGCGCACCTCGCTCAGCGGCAGTGTCTCCCTCGGCCAGGATCGGCTGCGTCCTATCGATTACTCCGCGCTCACGCAGAATGTCGAGTACCACAGCCACACGGCCAATGTGAACTTCTACACCTCTCCGGTTCCCTATCTGGCCGTGGGCGGAGGCTATTACCAGGGCACGGTCATCAACTACAACCCGCCCGGCAATCAGGGACCGGGACCGGTGAATGTGCTCTCGCCGAACATGAACCTCGAGGTCAAACCCACCGGGTCGCTCGATCTGCAGAACAGCTACGTCTACACGCACTTCACCAACATCGATAACGGCGCCGTGGTCTACGACAATCACGAGCTGATCTCGCGCTGGAATTACCAGATGACGAAGGCCGCGTCGGTGAACCTGATCGGCCAGTACATCTCGACGCTGCCCGATCCGCAGTACACTGACCTCACCAACTCGAAGACGCTCTTTGCCGATGCGCTGTTCACCTACATGCCGCATCCCGGCACCGCGCTCTACCTCGGCTACATCGGGAATTTCGCGAATATCAACCGCGGCCTGTGCACGCGCGAGGCGGACGGGCTGTGCGACCCCAACGATCCCATCCTGCCGCCGACCTACTCGTCGATGATGAACGACGGGAAGAACCTGTATATGAAGGTGTCGTACCTGCTGCGCTTCTGAGCAGGCTGCTGAAAAACTCGCGCATCCTCACCGGGCAAGTCGTAGACTGGCTGGACGATGGGCGCCTCTCGCCGAATCTCTGTGATTGCATGGGTCGTTCTAGCTATGGCCGCGTTTTCTGCGCAGGCCAAGGTGGCGTCGCGAAAGCCCGTCGCTCCAGTAAAGAGCGGTGGGATTATCTACTCGGCCGGCGGCGACGGGGTAGACGAGTACGTCGTTGCAACGGATGCCTTAACTGATCAGGAATTGTGGAAGGTGAGGGTGTTCCATACACACATCAGGTTCTGGATGGAGCCGGACGTTCAAATCGTCTTCATCACGAACCTGAAGCTCATACGCAATTCCCTGTTCGTTCGAGATGAGAGATCGCGCTGCTACTCAATCGATCTCGCCAGGAGGCGGGTAAAAAAGCGGCAATGCCAGGGGCTCTTTTCGCAGTAGCAACGTGTGACTATCTGCCGGCGGCTTGTCGCGATCCGGAATCAGGGCTGCGGCATCCGGGCGGCAGCTCCGAACTTGCCTTACTGCTTCTTCAGCACCGCGTCGCTGTTTTCGTCGCTCGTGATCGCCGCTTCCAGCTTCTGGAGCGACGCGTAGTCCGACGCCGGGAGCGTCAGCTGCTTCAGCACGTACTCGCGGTGGTAGTGAAGCACGTCACCCTGCGCCTTCACCTCGCTGCGATAGGTGGCGAAGCCCACGTCCACGTTCACCGGATCGGGCAGGTCGTCCACCGTGTAGCCCGCCGGGATCTTCACGTCGAAGTCATCCTGCCACGTGCCCAGCCCCTCGAAGCTGATCGGGTAGCGGCGCGGCTTGTCGACCAGTCCGTAGGCGTCGCTGCCGATCACCCGCGGCCGCACCAGCAGCAGATTGCCGGCGTTCTTTGCATACGACGATGCCGTCACCTGGTAATCCATCTCCAGCGGCTTCTCCAGCGCCTGCACGTTTTCGACGGTCTCCCGGTCCAGCGTGAAGCTGGAGAAATCCTGCTGCAGCGACTCCTCCATGGCCTGCTGCTGGTCCTTCTGGCTGTTCATCGAGAGCGTCAGCCGCAGGTCGCCCGCAGTCGCACCCATGCGCAGCACTTTCACTTGGCCCTTCAGCGTTCCATCCGACAGCAGCTCGAAAGTCGCTGTGCGATTGGTGGTCTCCTGGTTGGGATCGAGCACCGGCAGCTGAATCACCTGGCTGTCCGCGCCCGCCACCAGCAGCCCGTAGCTGCCCTGCTCGTAGTCGGGCAGCTGCCCGATGGGCACCCACTGGTTCGTGGGATCGAAGATCAGATACCGCTTCCCGGTCTTTGCCGTCACCACCGCCTCGAGCCGCGGGTTCTCGTAGCCCTTCGGAATCTCGATGGCCATGATCATGTGGTCGCCGGCAATGGAGGGCGCGGTGGGATCCACGACGCCGCGGCGATCGTCCACCGGAACCCAGGTCGCGCGGATACCCACGGCGTCCAGCATCGCGATCATCAGCGTCGCCTTGTCCTTGCAGTCGCCGTAGCGGCTGCGGAAGACATCTTCGGCCGGGTGCGGTTTCAGGCCGCCGATGCCGATCTCAATGCCGACATAACGGATTTGCTGCTGCATGAAATCGGCGATGTTCTCGAGCTTCACCATAAAGTCGCCGCTGCCGGCGACGCTGCGCGCTTCGGTCGCCAGGTCCGCGGCGCCCTCGCTCTGCGGCGCGGCCAGCCCCTCGTACCAGTTGCCGATCTGTGCCCACAGTGCATCCCCCTCGGGGATCGGACTGGCGCCGTAATGGACGGTCATCCAACCCGCCAGCGCCGCCCATGCCGGGTGCAGCGGCACATCCGTCAGATTGATGGCCTTCACGTCATCCAGTTCCCAGCGGAAATGATTCGGCGCGGACTCGGTGGGAGCCAGAGCCGCATGGCGCGCCCAGACTGCCTCTTCGTGCCAGCCCTGCGGCAGGTCGAGCTCATACGTGGTTTTCGCTACCGGAATGGTCTGCTGAAAGTTCCAGAAGTTTTCCGTCATGTACGACGGCAATTCTTCCGTGTCCTCCCACGCGACAATTCCTCCGGGATCGGCGCCCGGCGGCGATGCGACCTTCGTTCGGTCGTCCTCGTAGAGAATTCCCCAGGACTGATTGCCGAATTCCACGTATTCGTTGTCCTTCATCGCGTAATGGTGCCCATCGGGACCAATGCTCCAGACGTGAAACGAGTCGAGCCTGACGTCGTTCGAGAAGCTCACCGCCGGGGTTGCATAGTCGCGGCCCTCCGGGCGCAGGATCTTCATCACGATCCGGTCTCTCTCCACGGCTTTACCGTCCGGGGTCACCGTCACCAGCGTGTCACTGAGCAGGCACACGGCTTTCGCCTCGCCCCAGTCGCCGGTCGTCGCAGCCGCCTGCATCACCCAGTCAGGAAGATCCGGATTGTTCGAGGCGCGCGCCACGCCCGTGCTACCCAGCAGCAGCGCAGCAAGACAGGTGCACAGCCGGCGCCTGCTTCTGTCCGTCAGATTCCGCACACCGCGCTCGGCAACCTGGGTTCTCATTGGCCGTTCCCGGTTCCGCTGGCCATTGCTGCCGCCGGATCGAATTTGAGCACGATCTGCTGCTGATCCTGGGCGCCCACGCTCTCAAAGAACTTCCGCAGACCGGGATATTCCTCGACTTTGAAATTGCTCACGCCCAGCGCCACCAGCCGCGCTTCCACATAGTGGTCGCCGTGGCTGACGTATGCGACCTTGAAATCCGCCCTTTGCGGCAGCGGAACCTCCGCCTGCGACGGCACGCTGTCCACAGTCAGACCCGGCGCCAGCGTAACCGTCACCTGGTCGCGCGCGAGGTACGGATAGTGCAGATCCACCGGGCTCTTCCGCGTCTCCGAGGAAAACAGCGGCTTCGCGTTGGCCTGGAAAAACGCCGCCGGCAAAAACACGCGCTTGCCGGTCCGCGTTCCCATGTTGCCGCTCACGTTCACCACCGCCATCAGAGCGGAGGCCGGGTCGGTCAGCCCGATAAAGTGGTCCATCTTCACCTGAACCCCGGAAGGGACCAGCTTCTGCAGATACGCCTCAAAATCCTGTTTCGCCGTCTGCTCGTCATTCGTGAGCGCGTCCTGCCGCCAGCGCAGCGCTTCCACGCCGTTCATGGATACCCGCACGATTCCCTTCACGCTTCCATCCGGCGCCATGGTCAGCTCCGCAATGCGCAGCACCTGATTATCCTGGTAAGTCGCCGCAGGCGTCAGCCCGATCTCGAGCCCCTTATCCGATTGCCGGATGCCCAGCACCAGGGTATGCATCCAGTGCAGCTTGCCGTACTCGCAGTACCGCTGCCCGGGGTCGAAATAGATCTCCTTGCCGCCCACATTCACAATGGCGATCTCGTCTTCGAGCTGGCCCCAGTACAGGTAACCTGTGTTCAGCAGGCTGCGGTTGCGCTCGGTCACGATCATCGCGTCGGCTTTCATCCCCGCGGCTCGCGCCATGGCGATAAACAGCCGCGTGATCTCGTCGTCCGTGCCCCGCTTCTGCGCCCAGATATCCGCCGCCGTCTTCACCTGCACGCCCTCGGCCCGGTTCTCCTCGGCGGTGTGCTCCCGCGTAAAGCGCGTGTTCTCGACGGTCATCACGGCCGCATAAATCTTTTCGAGCTTCTGGTCGTCAGTGTCGCCGGGAGCCACAATCTGGGCCACCGCCGCTCTGATCTTGTCGGACGGATCCGCGAAGCGGTCCACTTCCTTCGACCAGATCTTGCCTTCCGTCTTCCAGAAGTCGGCTCCGCTGAACTGCGGCGAATAATAGAAGACGACGCGGTACGCAAAACTGGCCAGCGGCGGCGACCAATCCTCGTCGGAGATCGGCTGGATATCCTCCACTACCAGGTCGTAGCCGTCCAGACCCTCCCGCACTTTCTCCCCCTGAGGCAAATTCTGGTAATAGAGCAGCTGGTTCGCCGGGCTCTCCTTGCCCAGAGCGTCTTTAACCATCATGTATTGCATCTTGTACGCATCAGCAGGAATGAAATGATAGTGCGCCTTATGCACGAAGACGTCCTGGGGAATGATCCAGTCCGGAGGGTAGAACCAGTTATCGTCGTACTGTAACTCCCAGCGGTACTCCAGAATGCTGCCCACCTGCACATTGGGCATGCTGAAGACCTTGGCCATGATCCTCTCGCCGCCGGCTCTCATCAGTTCCTTGCTGTAAGGCTTGCCGGTAAACGGCACCACAGTGCCGTCCGGCTCAATGGTCCGGCCGGCGACTTCGCGGATGTTCGCTACCCCGGCCTCATAGGGAATCTGGATGTCGCTGAACTCTTCCTTGCCCTTCTCGGTCAGGATCTTCAGCTGCGCGTAGACGCGATGGAAGTGCTCGTGGTCGTCGACGATCTCCTCACGAAACAGGTACACGGCCGGCGCGTCGGGCGCCGCGGGATCGGAGGTCATCTTCAGCTGGTCGGGAGTCGGTTGCGTCCAGTCCGCCCATGCCAGGGCGGGGAGGCATGTGGTGAGTGTCAGGCAGAAAACCAGGAAACCAGGGCGGATCCGGCAATTCACGGCAGCAGCCTTTCCAGCGAGCAAAATCCGCGCACACAGCCCCTCTAACTCAGAGTCATTCAGGCATAGTTGCAGCGGTGGCTCTTATGTAACCTCACCAGCCCCGCCCGCGCAAGGAAAATCGCGCCTGACCTATCGCACCGTCAAAACCACCTGCTGCTGATCCTGCGCCGCTCCGTTCTGGAAAAACGTCCGCAGCGCCGGGTAGTCGTCCCGCTTGAAAATCGTATTGCCCAGCGCCAGCAGCCGCACCGCGGTGTATCCGCCCTCGGTCTGGCTGTAGACCGTCTTGTACGCGCCGCCCCCGGCGAGCGGGATGGCGGCGCCCGTCGGAATGCTCTCCAGTTTCAGCCCCGGGCTCAGCGTCACGGAAACCTCGTCCTGCTCGGCAAAGGGAAACCGCATGTCGATCGGATTTTCCCGTTTCTGCGCGACGAACGGCGGTTTGACGTTGGCCTCGAAGAACGCCGCCGGCAGAAACTCCCGTTTCCCCGTCTTCGTCCCCATCGTCCCGCTCACGTCCAGAGTCGCTACCAGGTTGGTGGTGGTATCCGTCAGCCCATCGAAGCCGTCCATCTTCACCTGCACGCCGTCGGGCACGCGCGCCTGCATCTGCTTTTCGAAGTCCTTCTTCGCCTGGTCGGCGTCTCCGCGCAGTGCCGCCTCGCGCCAGCGCAGGGCTTCCACGCCCTTCATGGTGACAACGATTTGCCCCTGCACCGTGCCGTCGGCGCTCACCGTCAGGTTCGCTCTGCGGAACGTTTCGTTGTCGGTGTAGCTGCCCGGGGGCGCCGTCGCCGGCTCGGTTCCGTCGTCGGTCTGCCGGATGCCCAGCATCTGGGTGTGAATCCAGGCCAGCTCGCCGAACTCGCAGTAGCGCGCACCGGGATCGAAATACTCGTCCTTCCCATCGACGTTCACGATCGCGATTTCGTCGGTCAGCTGACTCCAGCTCAGGATCGAGGAATCAAACAGCGCGTCGCTGCGGTCGGTCGTCGCCATCGCATACGCCTTCAACCCTGCGGCGCGCGCCATGGCGATGAATAACCCCGTGATTTGCCTGCCCGTGCCGCGTTTGTCCGTCCAGATGTCGGCCGCAGTCTTCGTCTTCTGCCCCTCCGCCTTGTTTTCCGCCTCCGAGTGCGCGCGCGTGAAGTCGGTGTTTTCCAGCGTCATCACGGCAGCATAGATTTTCTGAAGCTTCTGCGCCTCGGAGTCGCCCGGAGCGACGATCTGCGCCACAGCCGCCTTGATTTGCTCCGAGGGATCGGCAAATTTATCCACATTCTTTGACCAGTAACCGCCCTCCTCGCGCCAGAAGTCCGCTTCGTTGCCCGCCGACGCAAGGTAGAACGTCACGCGATAGGAGAAGCTCTGGAGCGGCGGAGAGAAATCCTCGTCCGGAATCGCGGGCACGTTTTCAACGGTCAGATCGTACGAGGACAGATCGCCGTTCCCGTCGCGCAACAACGCGACCTTCGCGTTTTTCGGAAGCCAGTGGTGATACAGCATGCGGTATACGGTACCGGTCTCATGGCCTGAAGCGTCTATTCCGGTGTAGTAATTGAGCGCCGTGCCCGTCGGAATGAAGTGATAATGCGCCTTGTGAACGAAGTACGGCTGCTGGATAGCCCAGTCAGGCGGAGAAATCTGGTACTGGCCGTAGCTGTAATTCCACCGGTACTCCAGAATGCTGCCCACCTGCACGTTGGGGAGGGCAAAAACCTTCCGCATGACGCGGACGCCGTTTGCTCTTACCAGCTCTTTGTCGAACGGCTTTCCGGCGAATGGGACCACCGTACCATCCGGCTCAATGGTGCGGCCCTCGATACCGACAACATTTTCGAAGCCTGCAAGGTAAGCGGGCAGTTCAATCTCGCTGAACTCCTCGCGTCCTTTTTCCGTCAGGATCTTGATCTCCGCGTACAGGCTGTGGAAGTGATGCTCATCGTCCACCTCCTCTTCGCGAAACAGATACACCGCCGACGCTCCCGGAGCATCCGGATCGGAGGTCATCTTCAGTTGATCGGGCGTAGGCTGCGTCCAGTCAGACCCCGCGAACGCCGATAGATGCGTCAGGCACACGAAAGACAGGCAGAGGAAAAGACGGCGGAACCAGCGAACCATGGCAGTCCTTGATAAGAAAACAGTAATCAGACATACGCCCTCCCGCGGACCGATGTTATCCCCGCTGAACGGCTTCTGATGTCGTGGCGCTCTCTTTTTACGCCGCACCAGGGTCACGCGCAAGGATTTTTTCTTCCCGGAACTTCTAAAGATGCGAGCAGAGCCAGGCCGCGCGGCAAGGAAATCCTGGCGTGACAACGTCGCCTGGCATTGCGCTGCAGCTCGCACGCGCCCCGATCTCCGCGTCACTGTGGCTGAGCATGTTTCCTCGGACCGGTGAAGCATCGATCCGCGGTTGCCACCTTTGCGTGAAACTGTTCTTCGAAAATTTACCTGCAGAAACCAGGCGGGATCGATAATCGAAACGCCGGAGGCTCGCGCAGATCTCTCACCGGATACATCAGCGCGCGCCCTCGGACACCGCGTGCGGACTGGGCACGATCGCCTGGCAGTTTTGCTCGCACCAGCCGTGAACCGGAGCAGCGGGATCCCGTCGCTCTGGGTTCGCTCCGGTCGCCGAGACGCTCTCTCCGCCGGCGGTGCTCCGGTGATGTTCGAAGAAGCTGCACTCGGCCGCTTCCGGCGGTCGTCGTCAGCTGCATCGCCTCTGATGAGCCTTGCCAGCCACGAGGTGATCCATCGGTAACCTCCTGCCCGCCCGGCCCGCGATTTCTGAACCCGCATACCCGTAATCGAAACGCCATTACTTTAGGCGGGAACATTTTGCGCTCTTAAGATGCACTTTTGACTCTCCGGGTCGCCCCGACCTGGCGCGCGGCCGGCAAACCATCGCCCCTAAAGCCTTTGAATTTTGAATATTGAGAGAGAGAGCACTGAAGTAACCACCGTGGCGCAAAAGTGGTAAGCGACTTGCACGTTCCGGGCTTAGACTTTTCCCGGGCTAGCTGTTGGAATGCACTTTGGTAACAGACGAGCAGCACCCGTTCCAGGCTAACTCGGCCCTTCTTGAGCAGTGAGTCTCGTTCACTCAAGACGGCATGTGTCTGCCGATTGCTGAGATACAGAACGTTCTCGAGAAGGTGAGCAAGTGCGAAAGATCAGTACGGGAATCTGGCAGTGTACCGGGTTTCCTCAACGCGCGTCTTGTCTGAATCAGAGAGCCCCCAGGGCACACCAGGCTAAGTTTTTCAACCCCACGCGCGGCGCGGCGCTGGCAGCGCTCGTGGTGTCAGCCGCTGCGCTGTTGCTGGGCGGCTGTGGAACGACTATCCCGGTCTCCGCGAACACGACCGGGACCGGATCGCTGGTGGTATCGACGAGCGCGGTGCAATTTGGCGCGGTGCAGGTAGGGCAAACCGCCGCAGCAACCGTGACCCTCTCCAACAGTGGCTCCGCGTCGCTGCAGATCAATAATATCCAGATCACAGGACAGGATTTTTCGCTGACCGGGAATGTCAGCGCGCCGCTCACTCTGGCGAATGGCAGCCAGTACAACATGACGGTGCAGTTTGCGCCGAGCCGCACCGGCTCCGAAACCGGAACTTTGACGCTGGCGACCAACAGCTCGGCCACGAGCAGTGTGACGATCAGCCTGAGCGGGACTGGCGAACAGAGCGGAAACGACCAGGGAGGCGCGCTGAGCGGCCTCAGCTGCACCAATAATTCCATCACCGGAGCCGGTTCCGACACCTGCACCATCACCCTCACCGCACCGGCAGCAACCGGCGGCCTCAGCGTCAACCTCTCGAGCAGCAGCTCGGCCGTAACTGTACCCGCTTCAGTGACCGTCGCCTCCGGCACCACATCAGCCACCTTCACCGCGACCGTCTCTGCCGTGACTTCGGCTCAGAACGTCACCCTTACTGCCTCGTCCGGCGGTGTGACCGAAACCACGACCATTGACCTCAGTGTCGCGGCTGCGCTGAGCGGCCTCAGCTGCACCACCAACTCCATGACCGGAGCCGGCTCCGATGCCTGCACCGTCACGCTCACCGCACCGGCAGCAACCGGCGGACTCGCCGTCAATCTTTCGAGCAGCAGCTCGGCCGTGACCGTGCCGGCTTCAGTAACCGTCGCAGCCGGCGCCACATCAGCCACCTTCACCGCGACCGTCTCGTCTGTCACTTCGGCTCAGAACGTCACGCTGACGGCCTCCTCCGGCGGCGTCACCGAGACCACCACCATCGACCTGAGTGTCGCAGCTGCGCTGAGCAGACTCAGCTGCACCAGTAACTCCATGACCGGAGCGGGTTCCGACGCCTGC
>Ga0335074_10003622_pt1 | contig 21165 bp, 18 predicted proteins | sample Lox_Sample_23_FD_206715 | JGI IMG/M metagenome (GOLD analysis project Ga0335074, IMG submission 206715) | Soil microbial communities from Loxahatchee National Wildlife Refuge, Florida, United States - Lox_Sample_2.3 | ecosystem: Environmental > Terrestrial > Soil > Wetlands | place: USA... | reverse complement strand
ACGGCCCCTGGCAGAAGCCGGGCCCAGGCAGCCTGGATTTCCTAGATTGGCCCGGCGGTGACGGCACCCGGTGATCCCTGGCGCTACAAGTGCCTAGCTCTGCAGGGTGACGGGCACGCCGGTCGAGGTCGAATTGAGGTAGGCGCCGGCAGGATCCACGTACACGGCAAACATCGTCGCGGTCGCTGAGTTCGCCGAGCCGAGGAGCTGGCTGGGGATGGTGTAGGCACAGGTGGCCACATTGTCGTGCGTCGCCGGGTTGTAAGTCAGCGGCACGAAGTTGCACATATCTGTCTCGGCGGGACCTACATACAAGAAGAAGCTGACAGTGCCGCCGGACAGGTTGTCGCCTGCCTGGTCGGTGATTGAAGCCGTTACCGTCACTTGCTGCCCTGGGCTTGCCGTGCTCTGGCTGACTGTGACCGCCGTCTGGGTCGAAATTGCGGTGATGGTCAATGGCTGGACGGCCGCGCCCGACTCCTCGTACTGCCCGTAGCCGGAATACCCAGCAGCGACGAGGTCTGAGCCTGCCCATTCGCTTCGAACGGTGTAAGAGCAGGTCCCGACGTTGTCGTGCTCAGCGGCGTCGTAGGTCAGCCGGCCGGAGCACAGCACCCAAGAGATCGCCGGGGCGCCATCCGGGTCTGGGTTAGGGGAAAGGACGAACACAACAGTGCCGCCCGAGAGGTTATCGCCTGCCTGGTCGGTCACAGTTGCCGAGAGCGTCATCTGTTGCCCGGCAGCGACTGAGGAGGGGCTGAGCGTGAAGGCCGTCGTCGTCGGGATGGATGGGGCAGGGCTGACTCCAGGCCCCGTGCCGCCCGGTGACCCGGCAGCGCTTGCTGACCTGGCAGCGCCCGTGCCCTTGCCCGCCGGCCTGGCGCCTGGCTGGCCGGAGCTGGGCGCGCCCTTGGATGAGCCATGCGGCAGATGCCCTGGATGTGGCGTCCCATGATGCGGGTGGTGCGTCGGCGAGGTCTGCGTCGGCTTCGGTATGTGCGTCGTCGTCGGGGTGGATGAAGCAAGCAGGGACATGGTGACGACGACCGCGATCACGGCCGCGGCTGCCGCGGCCGGAGCCCAGAAACGGGTACGGCCGAAGGGCCCGAGCCAGGCCAGGCGGCGCCGCCATGAGGTGCGCCGTGGAGTCACGGACTCCTCGTGCGCTATGACGTCGAGCAGCCTGGCTCTGGCGGCCGTGGTCTCAGCGGGCGACGGCCCGCCACTGTCGCTGCGGAAGTCGCGGAACAGGGTCAGCTCGTCGATGGTCAGCTCATCCATGGCGCTCTCCAAGCAGCTCCTGTGGTGGCTCCTTTTCCAGCAGTTCCCGTAGCTGGCGTCTAGCGCGGTTCAGCCGCGAGCGGACAGTTCCGACTGGAATCCCGAGAGTCTCGGCCACTTCGGCGTAGGACATATCGGCCCAGCCGAACAGCATCAGCACGTCGCGGTCCCGGTCAGCCATGGCGGCGAGGGTCTGCGCCAGCTGGGCGGTGGCAGCCGCGGCGTCGGCGCGGTCGTCGGCCATCGAGAACTCGGCCTGGGCGTCAGCGTCAGCCACCGGATCAGCGCCGTGACGGGCGTAGGCGGCAAGCTGCCGACGCTGCTGGCGCTGGTGGCGGCGCAGAAGATTGTGTGCGATGCCGTACAGCCAGGGGCGTGCGTCATCGCACTGGGTGCGATAGCTGCCGCGCCGCGCGAACGCGATCACGAAGGTTTCCGCGGCCAGGTCGGCGGCGATCTCGCCGCCTGCCTGGCGTCGCAGGTAGCGACACAGGCCGTCATAGTGCCGGTCAAAGATCTCAGCGAACATCGACGGCTCCGCCAGCGAGTCGGCGATTAACTCGCCGTCGGGCAAGTCGGTCGCCAAGGCCCACCTCCACGAACGCGATTCTCAGCCTTTCATTGCCCGAAGCCGGCAGGTGAGTTCACGGTGTGGCCTGGGCCGGCTCTACAACCAGCACTACCGGCGTGTCTGCGCCTACGCGGTCAGCCGTGCCGGCCGGCAGCTGGCCGAGGAGATCGTGAGCGAGGTCTTCCTGACCGCCTGGCGGCCCGTGGCCGACCTGCCAGCGCACGAGCTGCCCTGGCTGCTCACCGTGGCCAGGAACGTGGCAGCCAGCGAAGTCCGGGCCGGCCGGGGCCGCCGGGGCACCCGCGTTCAGCCCCGTTCCCGGCCCGGCGACCTGCCCGGCCGGTGCCACCCAGGACCCGGATGAGCGGAACGCCTGCGTCCCGGTGCAGCCGGGGCGCCTTCTCAAGATCGTGGCGGTTAACGGGCAGCTTGTGCACGCAACCGACCCTGGCCAGTTGCCTTCTGGCGAAGTGGTCTACTACGACGCGGTGGTCAGCGCGACGTGGACCAACGCGTTGCCGCCGCTTCCGCCGCTGTCCCAGCAGTTCAGCGTGGCCGCCAACGGCAAAGGCTGACGCGCGCTCAGGAACCTGGTGCACTCTCGGCTGATGCTTCACGCGCCTGGGCGTCCTTGATCTGGATAGCGGACGGGGGGCGCCTGGTCAGATGGCGGACCTCGGCCACGCACAGTACGCACACGCTGCTGGCGACGATCAGGATGCCGCCGCCAGCGAGGGTGGCGGTCAGGCCGAACAGCAGCGCCGCCGGGCCCGCCAGAGTCGTGCCCAGCGGGCCGAGCGCATACGAACCCAGGGAGTCATAGGACGACACGCGCGATAGCAGCTCAGTGGGGATCTGTTGCTGTATGGCGGTGTTCCAGTTGACATCGAACATCGTGCTTCCGGCCCCGGCCAGCAGGGCGGCCGCCGCGATCAGGCCGGTGTCCAATGGGACAGCCAGTGCCAGCAGGGGCAGGGCCATGGCCGGGACGACGAGGCTGGCCGTGAGCAGCAACCGGGCCGACCGGTAGCGAACCATGACCGCGGCACCGGCGACCGCGCCCGATGAGTAGGCGGCCAGGACCAGCCCCCAGCTCGCCGCACCGCCTAGGCGATGGTCAGCGATGACCGGGCCGAGGACCATGAACCCGCCGACGAATATCGCATTCACCAAGCCGAGCTGCACCACGAGGGACCACAGCCAGCGCCGGGAGGTGAACTCGCGCCAGCCATCACGCAGCTCGGACCCGATGCTGGAACGGCGCGCAGGAGGCAGCGCGCCCAGGCGCATGCCTGCGCGCAGCGTGGCGGCCAGGGCATAGCTGCTGGCGTCGGCGACCAGCCCCCATCCCGGGCCGACCAGCCCGACAACAGCGCCGCCGAGTGCCGCCCCGGCGATCTGGGCGGCGTTCAGGCTCATCCGCGCGATCGCGTTGGCTGAAGAGAGCTGGTCGGCGGCGACGGTCTGCGGCAGCAACCCCTGGGCCGCTGGCAGGTAGAACCCGTTGGCGCAGCCGCGAGCGGCGGTGAGCGCCATCATCTCCCATAGCCGGGCCTCGCCGGTGAGCACCAGCACGGCGAAGGCCGCCTGCGTCGTCGCCTGAGACAGGTTCGCGGCCACCATCACCCGCTGGCGCGGGATCCGGTCGGCGATAACCCCGCCGAAGAGCAAGAACGTGATGGTCGCCACCATCCCCGACGCGGAGACGAACCCGATGTCGCTCGCGGAACCCCCGGCACGCAGCACCGCGAACGGGACAGCTACCGTGGCCATCCAGGTCCCGGTCATCGACGTGACGTCACAGGCGACCAGCAGCCGGAAGTTCTGGCTGGCGAGCGCTCCGCGAGGTGCTAGCCAGGAGAGACGGCCCCCCGGAGCACGAAGGCGCTTCACGGGGACTCCCGCTCTGTGGCCGCTGTGCCTTCCGAGCCGACCTCGAACAGCATCGCCGTGGCGCTGACGTGCACCGACCCCTTGCTGTGCGGCTGGGCGGCGGCAGCATGCAGATCGGTTACCGCGTCAGTGATCCTGGCCTTGGCGTCCTCCCACACGCTGGGGTCAACCCACAGTTCTTCATCAGAGAACAGCCGCCAATTGGATGTGCCGTCGGCCAGCCGTCTGGCTAGCTCATCGGCCAGGGCCCGGACCACGAGCTGAGGATCCTCCTGCTCCCACTCGGCCTGGCCAGCCAGCCGCTGCCGGTAGCGGCGCTCCTGGCCGCCCCGCACCGAGCGGGTCTCCGCCACCTCTAGATAGCCCGCGGCGGCGAGCTGGCGGACGTGGTAGCTGACCGCGGCGTGCTTCATGCCGAGCTCGCGCGCCAGCTCAGCGCTCGACATCACGCGCGAGGTCAGCAGCGACAGGATCCGCAGCCGGACCGGATGAGACAGTGCCCGCAGCTGCCCTTGCCGCTCAGCGTCGGCAGTCCTAACCTCCAAACTCATGTTTGGGAGTATGGCAAACCCTTCGGCGACCGTCAAGTAAATCTTTGGCGGTCGCGGTCGCGGTCGCGGTCGCGGTCGCGGTCGCGGTGGTGGTGTCGGTGGTGGTGGCTATGGCGGTGCCTGCCGATGGATGTGGCGAAGGTGTAGTTGGGTGTGCCGCAAAGCCACATCCATAGCTGGAAGGCCCGTCAGGAACGGCTGCGGGCTGGGGCGGTGGGCTGCGGGCCTCCCACAGGCGGGCAGCCGCGAACTGCGGCCTGAGCCACCGGCTTTGGGCTCAGCGGCGCTCCGGGCGGCAGCTGGACCACCGTGCCGACGTAGCCCGACGCAAGCAGGGCGATCAACTCAGGCGTCGCGCTGCACCGTCGCTCGGTGATAGGCCCGAACGCGTGGTACATCTCGTAGTCGAGAAGATCGCCGGTGGCCGGATCGAAGAACATGACCTCGCTGCTCACATACGGGCCAGTCTTTCCGGCTATGCCGTAAACCTCGGCAGCGACACGCCCGAGAGGATCACGAGCTCGCGAGACCAGCCTCAGTCCAGACAGCGTGGCCACTGCACGGTAAAGCGCGGCCCGCTGCGGCGGCGAGACCGGGAAGTAGGCGAGGATCATGCAGACAGCCCAGAACTCAACGTAGTTCGGGGGTCCAGCTATCCCGCGTGTCTTGGCAAGATCCGCAAGCAAGCGGACCGGGTCGCTAGGCAGATGCCGCACCTGGCTCAGGGTGATAGGCCAGGGCAGCGGCGGAGAGCTCTCGGCGTGCGGAAAGCCTGTGATCACGTCACCGCCTTGGCTCGACCACACCGCTGAAAGGTAGGGCTTCGCTGGCGGGCGGTCGGGTGAGATGAACTCAGCCTCGCTGACGAAGAACGGGCCCTGCCCGGGGATCTGGCGGGCGGCGGCGGACGCCGCTTTGTCCAGCACATAAGCCGCCGTGATCGGCCGGGGCGAGGAGCCGAGCCTGTGGGCCTGCGGGCCGGGCCCGGCGGTGGGCGCGGTGATCAAGACCGCAGTGATCACCACTGCCGTCACCGCGGCCGCGGCCCCGACCGGTGCCCACAGTCGCGGGCGCGCGAGCCGCCTGAGGACGGCCAGCCCGCGCGCGGTCACCGACGGGCGCCGGGCGGCGTACCGCGGGTCGCTGATCGCGGTGAACAACCGCGCCCTCGCTCTTGCGGTCTCAGCGGCTGACGGTCCCGGGATCTCGCGGTGCAGGTCCTCCAGCAGGTTCAGCTCATCCATGACGCTCTCCTAGCAGGATGTCGAGGGATTCGGTCTCGGCGACCGCGCGCACCTGGCGCCGGACCCGGTTCATCCGGGAGCGGACGGTGCCGACGGGGATGCCGAGGGACTGGGCCACCTCCGCGTAGGACAGGTCAGCCCAGGCGACCAGCAGCAGCACGTCCCGGTCGCCTGGACGCATCCGGCCGAGGATCGGCGCCAGCCGGGAGCGCACCGCCGCGGAGTCAGCGCGCTCGTCGGCCCGCGCGAACTCGGCCACCGCACCGGGATCCGCTACCGGATCGGCGCCATAACGGGCGTAGGCGGCGACCCGGCGCTGCTCGCGCCGCACATGGTTGCGGAGCAGGTTGTGCGCGATGCCGTAGAGCCAGGGGCGCACGCTCGTCCGCTCCGGCCGGAACGCCGCCCGCCGCGCGAACGCGGTGACAAAGGTCTCCGCGGCCAGGTCAGCGGCCAACGTGGCGCCAACACGGTGCCGCAGGTAGCGATACAGGTCGGCGTGATGACGGTCGAAGATCTCGGCGAACAGCACCGGCTCCGCCCGCGAGCCGGTGACTAATTCGCTATCGAGCTGATCGGGCGTCAACGCCACCTCCTAGAACGGCCTCCAGCATGTTCATGTACGAAGCCAGCAAGCGAGTTCACGGGCTCGCTTGGCCTGGGACCGCTAGTCAGTTGCTGCCTACGATGGAGTGGGCTTGCGACCGCGCGCGGCTGCTGGCCGAACCGGGTACGGTCGCACTACATCACAGGCCCGGCGCGGGGCGGTGCGGCGATCTGTAAGCCGTGCCCGTTCACGTCGGCCCGGCGAAGGGACTCGCAGACCGGTGACGATTGGGCGCGACGGGCAGCTGCTCGGCTCTGACGCCGGGCATTCAGGCCTGGGACCTGCGGCGGATCCGGGCACGGAAGCCGCCGGGCCGGTAGCACCCGACGCCACGGTGACCTCGGAGGACGACGCTGCCGCCCATGAGGATGACGCCGAGCCGGCGCCCAGCCGGGCCATCCGGCCGGACTGGGTGCCGTGGCTGATCGCGCTGGCGGTCTTCGCCGCGTACCTGCCGATCTCGGTGTACCGGTTCCTGCGCCTCGATCCGACGTCGTGGGACCTTGGAATTTTCACCGAGTACGTGAAGCAGTACGCCGACCTGCACGCGCCGATCGTGGACATCAGGGGAGCGGGCTTCAACCTGCTGGGGGATCACTTCCACCCGATAGTCGTGGTGCTCGCCCCGTTCTTCCGGCTGTTCCCGTCCGCGATCACCCTGCTCGTAGCGCAGGCGCTGCTGGCCGCCGTCTCGGTGGTACCGGTCAGCCGGGCGGCGGCCGACAAACTCGGGATCGGCGCCGGGCGTGCCATCGGTGCTGCGTACGGCTTCTCCTGGGGCCTGCAGCAGATGATCAACTTCGACTTCCACGAGATCGCGTTCGCGGTGCCGCTGCTCGCGTTCTCGCTGTCCGCTCTGGTCCGGGGCCGGTACCGGGCCGCCATCCTGTGGGCGCTGCCGCTGGTCCTTGTGAAGGAGGACCAGGGGTTCACGCTGGCGGCGATCGGGATCATCATCATGGTGGTGTACCGGCGGCCGCGCGCCGGGATGCTGCTCGCTGTATGGGGTCTCGCCTGGTCGCTGCTGGCGATCACCGTGATCATCCCGCACTTCAGCCCGACCCATCAGTACCTGTACTGGAGTGACGTCAGGGCTCCGGGCGCCCACCTGTCGCTTTCCGCACTGGTCAGCCAGCTTTTCGCCGGGGGATGGACCAAGGCGCCGACCCTGGTCATGATCGTGCTGCCGACCGCGTTCATCGCGCTGCGCTCGCCGCTCGCTCTCGCCACCGTGCCCAGCCTGCTGATCCGCTTCATCGGGACCAACAGCAACTACTGGGGCACCGACTGGCACTACAACGCCACCGTGATGCCGATCGTGTTCATCGCCGCTATCGATGCCATGGCCCGGGTACGCGCGGCGAGACAGGCGGAACCCGCGGGCCGACCCGCAGGGGCAGGATCCGCGGCCAGACCCGGCATGGTCGCCATAGCCATGGAACGGTACGGCGCGGCGATGATGCTGGCGATCGCGGCCGCGCTCTCGTTCCAGTTCCCGCTCAGCCAGTTGTGGACCCCGTCGACGTACACGATCGACCAGCACGTGCACGCGGCCGAGGCGGCAATGGCGCTGGTCCCGAACGGCGCGACGGTCAGCACCGACCTTGACCTGCTCGCGCCGCTCGCGGCCCGGACCGACACGTACTGGCTTGGCAACTCCGGCACGAACCCGCCGACGCAGTACGTGGTGTTCGACACCCAGAGCACGGACTACCAGCCACCGCCCACGAACGTGCTCGGTTTCGTCGAGACCCTGAACCATGGCGCCCGTTACCGGCAGATCTTTGTGGATAACGGCGTGTACGTGTTCGTAAGAACCAGCGGCACTGCCTCTGGCAGCGGATAACCTGCGTCATCCCCGCGAACCACAGCCACGGCGCAGGAAGGAGAGTTTCGTTGGCGCAGGTCCTGCCCGCAGCCGACCCGGCGCCTGCTGCGGCCGCGGCCGGACCGCGGGCCCACCGCAGCCGCGTGGCCGCAGTGATCCTGGCCTGCTACCTGCTGGCTGCCTTCGCGGTCACCTGGCGGCTGTGGGCCGACCCGGCGTCGCGCACGGTGGCTGGCAACCCGAACGACGCTGACTTCTTCGCCTGGTGCCTGCGGCTCACCGCCACAGCGGTGTCGCACGGCCGGCTGCCGCCACTGGTCACGGCGGCCATGAACGCGCCGCAGGGCATCAACCTGATGTGGAACACGTCCGTCCTGCTGCCGGGAATCGTGCTGACTCCGGTCACGCTGCTGGCCGGCCCGCAGACGGCGCTGACCGTGCTGCTCACCGCCGGCTTCGCCGGCTCGGCGGCCACCATGTTCGTGGTCCTGCGCCGCTGGGACGTCAGCACCGGCCCGGCGGCGCTCGCCGGGGCGGTGTACGGGTTCTCCCCAGCGCTGCTGCAGGCCAGCACCGGTCACTACAACCTCCAGTTCGCTGTGCTGCCCCCGCTGATCATCCACATGGGCCTGCGCCTGGCCTTGCGCTCGCAAACCCCAGCGCACGACGGCTTGATCCTCGGCCTGCTGGTCACCGCCCAGTTGTTCACCGGGGAAGAACTGCTGCTGCTGACCGCGATCACCGGGGTGCTGCTCGCCGTTGTTCTGGCCGCCGGCCGGCCACGGGCGATCCCGGGCCGGTGCGCCGCACTCGCTGGCGGCCTCGCCGTCGCGGCCGGAGTCACGCTGCTGCTGTCCGGCTACGCGCTCTGGCGGCAGTTCCATGGGCCGCTGACGCAGCACGGCAGCGCGTTCACCCCGGACTTCTTCAAGAACGACGTCACGGCGTTCGTCACCCCGTCCAGCTATCTGCTGTTCCACACCACGGCTAGCGCCGCGGCCGCCGCGCGGTCCCAGGTTGGCGCCCCGGAGTACCTGGCTTACCTGGGCTGGCCGCTGATCGCCGTGCTCGCTGTGGCCACTGTCGCGTTCGCCAGACATGCCGCCGTCCGCGCCACGGCGGTGACCATGGCGGTACTCGAGGTGCTGTCGCTCGGCGCCCACCCGCTGGTGAGCGGCACCCTGCACGCGGGAGTCACGCTGCCGTGGCACTGGTTCGAGGGCCTTCCGCTGATCGGGACGGCGCTGCCGGACCGGATGTCGATCGTTGCCGACGGCACGGCGGCAGCCCTGCTGGCGTTCGCCCTCGACGCGGTGCTTGCCCGCGGCAACTCTCGCGGCGTCCGCGAGGCTGACGCCGCTCCGGCCACCTCCGGCACGGGCTCCGGCGAAGCCGGCGCCGCCCCGGCGGGGCCGGACGCCCCTGCCGCCGGCACCCCCGCTCCCGGTGTCCCTGCCGCCGGCGCCCCCGCCTGGCGCTGGGCAGCCGCGCTGGCGACGGCCCTGGCTGTTTTCGCCTGCCTGCCGCTGGTGCCGCTGCCGCTCCGGCCATCCACCGCTGCCGGAGTCCCGGTAGGCTGGTCCGCTGCCTTTGCCTCGCTGCGGCTTCCGCCGAGTGCCCGCGTTCTCGTCGTCCCGGTGCCGACCCCGACCCAGACCGACGCGCTGCGCTGGCAGGCGGACACCGGCGAGCCCGCCTCGCTGAACGGCGGGTACTTCGTGGGACCCGCCTGGAATGGCCAGGCCTACATAGGCGGCAACGGCGTCACCGCCACGGCCCAGTACCTCAACGCCCTCTGGTCCGGCGGCCCGGCCAGCACGCCGCCTTCGATGACCCAGGTGCGGGCTGACGTCGCTAGCTGGCAGCCGTCGGCGGTGGTGGCGGTGACCAGCCCGCAGTCGGCACTCGGGCATTATCTGGAAGAAGTGTTCGGGCACTGGGCGGCCCGCTCCGGAAGCCTGCTGGTCTGGCGGCTGTAAACGGCTAAGTTACCGGCCGGTAGGATCTTGGCAGCGTACCCTGGCGAGGCATCAGGAGGTTGCCGTGGTCTTGCGCATAATCATCGGCCTTGCCCTGACGGCGGTCGCTGCCGTGGTCGCCGGGGGGCGGCTGTGGTGGCTCTGGCGCGTGGGGCGGGCCGGACAGCCCGCGCCTGAGCGCATCCAGGCGGTCAGGGAGCACCCGGGCCGGGACGCGGAGACGCAGGTCACCGAGGTTTTCGGGCAGCGCAAGCTGCTGCAGTGGTCGGTGCCGGGCATCGCCCACTTCCTGACGTTCTGGGGCTTCATTATTCTGTTCCTGACGATCATCGAGGCCTACGGCGACCTGTTCAGCAAGACGTTCGCGATCCCCGGCATCGGGCACTGGGCCTGGGTCGGCTTCCTTGAGGACCTGTTCGCCGTCGCGGTGCTTGTGGGCATTGTCACGTTCGCCGTCATCCGGCTGCGTACCAACCCGAAGCGGGAAGGCCGCCGGTCACGGTTCGCTGGGTCGCACACGGGGGCCGCATGGCTCGTTCTGGGACTTATTTTTCTTGTGATCGCGACGCTGCTGCTGTACCGGGGCGCGCAGATCAACACCGGTGACTTCCCGTACGCTCATGGCGCCTTCGCGTCCCAGATCGTCGGCCACTGGCTGGCGCCGGCCGGGCGCGGCGCGAACCAGGCCATGGAGACCGTGTTCATCCTGGCGCAGCTTGCGGTGATCCTGGGCTTCGGCGTGTTCCTGACCTACTCCAAGCACCTGCACATCGCGATTGCCCCGCTGAACGTGCTGTTCTCCCGCCGCCCGAACGGTCTGGGCGCGCTGCAGCCCATGCGCTCGGGCGGGAAGGTGCTCGACTTCGAGGAAGCCGACCCGGATACCGACATCTTCGGTCGCGGCAAGATCGAGGACTTCACCTGGAAGGGCCTGCTGGACATGGCTACCTGCACCGAGTGCGGGCGGTGCCAGTCGCAGTGCCCGGCCTGGGCCACAGACAAGCCGCTGTCGCCGAAAATGCTGATCCTCGACCTGCGGGACCACGCGCTGGCCAAGGCGCCATGGATGCTGGCCGGATCGGACGAAGCCAGGGGAAAGCTGCCCGATTCGGTGAAGGCTGAGGCCGAGCGCCCGCTGGTCGGCGACTCGTCAGCGAACGGCGTGATCGACCCCGACGTGCTGTGGTCGTGCACCAACTGCGGCGCCTGCGTGCAGGAGTGCCCGGTCGACATCGAGCACATCGACCACATCACCGACATGCGGCGGCACCAGGTGCTGATCGAGTCCGCGTTCCCCACCGAGGCGTCCTCGATGCTGAAGAACCTGGAGAACAAGGGCGACCCGTGGGGGATGGGCGAAGCCCGCCGGATGGACTGGGCCGAAGGGCTGGACTTCGAGGTCCCGGTGGTCGACGGCCCGATCGGTGACGACGTCGAGTACCTGTTCTGGGTCGGCTGCGCCGGGGCGCTTGAGGACCGGGCGCGCAAGACCACGCGGGCGGTCGCCGAGTTGCTGCACACAGCGGGGGTGTCGTTCGCTGTGCTGGGGCCGGCCGAGACCTGCACCGGCGACCCGGCCCGCCGGATGGGCAACGAGTTCGTGTTCTCGATGCTCGCCCAGCAAAACATCGAGACTCTGAACGAGGCCAGCGTCCGCAAGATCGTGGCAAGCTGCCCGCACTGCTTCAACTCTCTCGCCAACGAGTACCCGCAGCTCGGCGGGAACTACGAGGTGGTTCACCACACCCAGCTACTGGCAAAGCTGGTCGAGGAGGGGAAGCTCACCCCGGTCACGCCGGTCGAGGAGAAGATCACCTACCACGACCCGTGCTTCCTCGGCCGCCACAACCGCGTGTTCACGGCGCCGCGGGAGATCATGGAACAGGTTCCCGGGGTCCAGGCGCAGGAGATGCACCGCTGCAAGGAGCGCGGATTCTGCTGCGGCGCCGGCGGGGCCCGGATGTGGATGGAGGAGCGGATCGGCAAGCGGATCAACACCGAGCGGATCGACGAAGCGCTCGGGACGCAGCCGGACACGATCTCCACCGGGTGCCCGTACTGCCTGGTCATGCTCGGTGACGCGGTCAGCGCGAAGAAGGCTTCGGGTGAGGCGAAGGACACCCTCGAGGTTGTTGACGTGGCCCAGTTGCTCGCCCGGTCGGTCCGCAAGCCCGCCGAATGAGTTCCGGGCGCGCTGAGTCCTTCAGCGACGGCGTGTTCGCCGTCGCGATCACGGTGCTGGTGTTCAACCTGCTGCCGATCGGCCGCGGGACGCTCAGCTACCGGTCGCTGGGCTCGGCCTGGCCGCAGTATGCGGCCTACGTCGTCAGCTTCCTGACGATCGGCATCATGTGGATGAACCACCACACCCTGTTCGGGCACCTGAGCCGCATCGACCGGCCACTGCTGGTGCTGAACCTGGTGCTGCTCATGGGCATAGTCGCGATCCCGTTTCCGACGGCGCTCATCGCCGAGCACCTGACGGGCCCGAAGGGTTCCGGTGGGTCCGTCGCCGCTGTGATCTACGGTGCCGTCATGATCGTGATCTCACTGGCCTACAACGCGATCTGGGAGTACCTGGTCCGGCACGCCGAAGCTCTGGGGTCGCCAGCCACGACCAGGCAGCTGCGCGATGCCATCCCTGGGTTCGGCCTGCGCCTCTCAGGAGGGGCCACGATCCCGCGGTGGAGCATCGGCCTCGTTGGTTACCTCGCCGGAGTGCTGGTCGCCGCGTTTGTGTCGCCCGGGGCCGCACTGGCGATCTACGGGCTGCTCGGGGTCTACTACCTCTTCAACCACCTGCCCGATCCGGCTTCGGTGCCGCGCGCCTGATTTTGTCAGGTGGTCGGGCCCGTCACTGGCTGCTAGTAGGCGCGGGCTTCGCCCGGCAGCCAGATCCGGACGCGGGTGCCGCGGCCGGGCCAGGACTCCAGCGTGGCCTGCCCGTCATGGGCACTGGCGATTGCCTGCACGATCGACAGGCCGAGGCCGCTGCCGCCCCCGCCCCTGCGGTGCGAGCCGTCCTGGTGACCGCCCTCGGCCTCGCCCCAGTGGTCGGCGTCCGCTGACTGCCCACCGCCATTGCCGCGTTCCGCGCCCCGGTGGAACCGGTCGAACGCTTTTGCGGCGTCGTCGGGAGACATCCCGGGCCCGGCGTCGGCGACCTCGATCACCACCCCGCCTGGCACCTGGCCGAGCCTGACCGCCACCGGGGTTTCCGGCGGCGTGTGCGAGCGCACGTTCCCGAGCAGGTTCGCCAGCACCTGGCGGATCCGGGCCTCGTCCACCATCGCGACCAGCCGCGGCGGGGCTTCGGCGCGCAGCGGCCGCCCAGGCTCGACAGCGGCCGCGTCGGCCACGGCGTCGCGGACCAGGCCAGCCAGGTCGGTCTCGGTCAGGTCGAGCGAGGACGTACGGTCAAGCCGGGCCAGCTCGAGAAGCTCGGCCACGAGCGTGCTCATCCGCCGCGCCTCCTGCTCGATCCGGCGCATCGCATTCGGCAGCTGATCCGGGCCGAGCGCGCCCTGCCTGTACAGCTCGGCGTAGCCGCGGATCGTGGTCAGCGGGGTGCGCAGCTCATGCGAGGCGTCGGCGGCGAACTCGCGGACCTTCTGCTCGGAACGCAGCCGGGCACTGAACGCCTGCTGGATCCGGTCAAGCATCGTGTTGATGGCCGAGCCGAGCCGGCCGACCTCGGTGCTCTGGTCGGAGTCTGCTACCCGCGCGGTCAGGTCGCCGCGCGAAGTGATCTCGTGGGCGGTGCTCGCCATCTCGTCCAGCGGCTCAAGGCCGCGTCCTATCAGCCAGCTTCCGCCGATCGCCAGCAGCGCCAGCAGCGCGCCGCCAGTGATCAGCTCGGTGATGACCACCCCGCTGACCTGGCTGTTTGCCGTTTCCGGCGGCCGGGCCACGACGAGCATCAATATCGTGGCGCTCGGTGGGGTCACGCCGGCCAGCCGCACGGCGTCCGGATAGACTCGGCGCTCGACCGCATCCAGCTTCTCTCCTCCCGGTAGCTGGATGCTGAATACTTTGTCCCGTTGCTGCACGTACTGAGCGAGGGTCAGCTGGCTGAGCGCCTGCTGGAAAGGCTGCGAGAGCTGGCTCTGGGTGAGCAGGACGACGTCACCGGTCTCGGGCGCGGCCACGGCGGCCTCGTAGTTGCCGGGGTTCGCAGCCAGCTGCTCCGGAGTGCGCAGCACTTCGGTTCTCAGATCGGCGGTGACCGCACCGCCACCCCGCTTGTCCAGGACCAGCGCCGTCACCCCGCCCATGATCAGCAGAAACAAGGCAGTGACGCTGATCAGCAGGATGAGCATGCGCGCACGCAGGGACAGCCGACGGGACCTGGTCTCGGCCGGGGGACCCTGCGCAGCGGTCATGTCCCGGGTCCGGCGAGTCCCCGCTCGGGCGGCCGGAGGCTGTAGCCCACGCCGCGCTGGGTGTGGATCATTGGCGGGCCGAGCGGGTCGAGCTTGCGCCGCAGGTAGCTGACATAGGTCTCGACAATCTGGGATTCGCCTGCGTAGTCCCAGCCCCAGACGTTCTCGAGCAACTGCGCCCGGGTGAGAACCCGTCCCTGATGCCTGATCAGGTAGGCCAGCAACCGGAACTCGGTGGGCGACAGCTCTACGGGGACTCCGGCCCGGTGTACCGTCCAGCGCGCCTCATCGAGTTCCAGGTCCCCGGCGCGCAGCGTCTCGCCGTTGCCGTCCTGCTCGCTGCCGCCAGGATTGCGGGTAGCGCGGCGCAGCACCGCGCGGACCCGGGCCACCAGGGCTTCGACGGAGAACGGCTTGGTGACGTAGTCGTCGCCGCCGATGGCCAGGCCAGTCACGGTGTCGGAGGAGGTGTCCCTGGCGGTCAGGAAGATCACCGGGACCTCATTGCCGTGCGCGCGGAGCTTGCGGCAGACCTCGAAGCCGTCCATGTCGGGCAGCATCACGTCCAGGACGATCAGGTCGGGCCGGCTGGATTCGGCCAGCTGCAGCGCGTCCCTCCCGTTGGCCGCCGTGGTCACCAGGCAGCCGTGGAACTTCAGTGCGACCTCTACGAGCTCACGAATGTTCAGCTCGTCGTCAACGACGAGCACACTGGGGATCTTGCTGCTATCTGACATGGCTACTCGCGCTCATTCTTACCTGCCATACGCAGTGCGTCATCCGGGGGGCCTGCGACCCCGGATGACGCACCGGATGACTCACAGTGTGGCGTTGGCCATTATGAGCCGGACGCCGGGCTGGGCGAAGGGGATGGCGTGGAACCGGACTGTGCTTTCTGGACCACGATCAGCTTGGCGTCGTAGGCGCCGCTGACCACCGGGCCGCCAGCGAATACCTTCTCACCGTCGGCCAGCGCGCTGGTGGTGGCCTTCTTGCCACCCTGGCGGATCACTGTGCCGCTCTGCAGGACCCAGGTCCAGGTGGTGCCGTCCGACGACTGAACCACTACGTTGTTGCCGTTGACCGACTGGATCGCGCCCCGCTGGTAGGCGAGGGTGGTGGTCCCGGTTTTTGTCTTGAACGTGAACGACCCGTGGAGGCCGCCGATCAGGCGCAGCCGGGCCAGCGGGCTACGGCACAGCAGCAGCACCCGCTCGGCCGCGACGGGGTGGCCGGCCGCCTTGAGCTTTGCCGCGCGAGCCACGCACGGGTGGCTCGCAGCAGCTGTCGCCGCTGTCGTCTTCGCGAACGAGCTCACAGAGTCCGCCGACGTCGGCGACGAGGCCGAGTTCAGTATGTCGTTCAGCTGGGCCGCCTGCCCGGTCGGCCCGGCCGGGGACGTGCTGCTGCTGAGCGCTGTGGCCGCGTAAGCGCCGCCGCCAGCCAGCATCGCGACGAGCGCCAGCCCGGCACCCCACAACAGCGCCCGGTTGTGGCGCCGCGGTGGCTTCGGCGAGTTCGATCCGCTCAGCACCTGGCCCTTAAGCGGGGGGGCCTGGCCGGCCTGCTGGCCCCATGCCTGCCCGCCCGGCTGGCCGCTGGCCTGGCCAGACTGCCACGGCTGCGCGCCCACCGGTCCGATTTCCTGAGTTCGCATGTAGTCCTGGGGGTCGCCGCCTGGAGGCAGCTCATTCTTGTCCATGAAGCCGAGAATGCCTCCCTGACCTGGGACACCAGGCAGCACTTGCTGGGAGCAGGCTGGGAACGCGCGTAAGCCTGCCTCATAACGGGGCTAAAGGGCACGGCGGTGCTCACGCTCCGTAGGCGCCCGAGTACGCCCAAGGAGCTACATGCGTTCGGGAACGGGGATGCCGAGCAGGTCGAGGCCGGTGAGCAGGACGCGCAGGGCCAACGCGCACAACGCGAGCCTGCTGGCCCGGGTGACCTCGTCGGGTGCGTCCAGCACCGGGCACTTCTCGTAGAAGCCAGTGAAGGCGCTGGCCACGTCGAACAGGAACCCGGCCAGCTTGTGCGGTTCGGCCGCCTGGACCACCTGACTCACCGCACCACCGAACCCAAGCAGCCGCAGCGCGAGCTCCCGTTCGGGCTCCTCGGTCAGCACAATCGGGCCGGCAGCGCTGTCTGGCTCGATGCCCGCCTTGCGGAAGATCGAGCGGATTCGCGCGGTCGCGTACTGCAGGTACGGGCCGGTGTTACCGGTCAGCGCGAGCATGCGGTCGAAGTCGAGCACATAGCCGGAGTCGCGGGCTACCGACAGGTCGGCGTACTTCAGCGCGCCGATGCCGACGGCCTCGGCGATCTGCGCCCGCAGTTCTGGGTCGTCGTACCGGTCCTTGATGACTTCCTCGGCCCGCTCGACCGCCTCGCTGATCAGGTCGATCAGCTTGACCGACTCACCGGTCCGGCTGCGGAAGCGCTTGCGGTCGGCCCCGGTGACCAGCCCGATCGTGGCGTGCTCAGCGCGCACCTCATCGGTCAGCCAGCCCGCCTGCCTGGCGACGGCGAAGACCATCTCGAAATGCTGCGCCTGCTCGGCGCCGACCACGTAGATGATCCGGCTCACCTGCAGGTCACGCACGCGGTACCGGATCGCAGCCATGTCAGTGGTGGCATACCCGTAGCCGCCGTCGGACTTGCGCAGGATCAGCGGCAGCGGCGAGCCGTCGCGGCCGGTGAAGCCGGGCGGGAACGCGCAGAGCGCGCCGTCGCTCATCACCGCGATGCCGTCGGCTTCCAGTTCGGCGCAGACACTGGCCAGCATCGGGTTGTAGAAGCTCTCCGGGTAGAGATCGGCGTCGGTGAGCGTTACGCCAAGCCTGGTGTAGACGCTGTTGTAGTACTTCTTGGAGTCGCCGATCAGCATGTTCCACAGCCGCAGCGTCTCCGGATCACCCGCCTGGAGCGCGACGACCCGGCGGCGCGCCCGTTCGGCGAACGACGGATCGGACTTGAACTTGGCGTTGGCCGCCTTGTAGAACTCGTTGATCTCGCCTGCGGCGAGCTGCGCGTTCGCCGCTTCCTCGCCCACGTCAAGCAGGTGCTCGAGCAGCAGGCCGAACTGGGTTCCCCAGTCGCCGAGGTGGTTCGCCCGGATCACGTTGTTGCCGAGGTACTCAAGGACCCGCACCACAGCGTCGCCCACGATCGTGGTGCGCAAATGGCCGACGTGCATCTCCCTGGCGACGTTCGGTGCCGAATAGTCGACGACGACCTTCTGCGGCGGGCTCGCTGCCACGGTGTCCAGCCGCGTGTCCGCGAGCTGGCCCGCGGCCTGGTCGGCGATCCAGCCGTCGCGCAGCGTCAGGTTGATGAACCCCGGCCCGCTCACCTCGGCGCTCTCAAGCACGTCACTGCCCGTGAGGTGGGCGGCCAGCTCGGTGGCGGCGTCGCGTGGGTTACGCCCCAGCCTCTTGCCCAGCGAGAGGGCGACGTTCGACTGGTAGTCAGCGAACTGCGATGGCCGGATCAGCGGGTCAGTATCCGCATGCTCAGGACCGAACGTGGCGGCGAGCGCGCCGGTGATCAGCTGCGCCAGTGCCTGCTGCGGGTCGGTCATGGATCAAGGCTATCGGATCGGCCCGGCTCAGGTCCGGCGCAGGAAATGGCCGCCGCGCGGGGGGCCGAGCCGCTGCTTGATCTTCTCGGTGATCTGGCCACGGGCCAGACTTGCGGCCAGAACGCAGGCGGACGCGATACCGCGCCGCGACGACGCACCGTGTGCGACCACGACAGTTCCCTCCAGGCCCAGCAGCGCCGCCCCGCCGTAACTCTCGGTATCCATACGCTCTGCCAGCTCACGCAGCCCGCGCCGTTGCATGATCGCGCGCATCCTGGCCGCGCCTGAGCCAGCCACGGCCTCCCGCAGCTGGTGAGCGAAGAACGCGGCGCTTCCCTCAAGCGTCTTCAATGCGACGTTCCCCGTGAAACCATCGGTGACGACGACATCGACCTTGCCGGCCAGCAGGTCGCCGCCCTCCACGTTGCCGAAGAAACTGAGCGGCAGGCCTCCATGCGGCGGCTCAGCGTCGAGCAGCTCGTGCGCTCGCCGGGCCAGCTTGTTGCCCTTCCCCGGCTCGGCGCCGATCGTGAGCAGCCCGACTCTGGGCTCCTCGATCGAGTAGGCGACCTGCGCGTAGGCGACGCCCAAGTGGGCGAACTGGAGCAGCATCTCCGGCCGCGGATCGGCAATCGCGCCGGCATCCAGCAGGAGGGTGGGCGTGGGCTGAGTCGGCAGGACGACAGCCAGAGCCGGGCGCAGCACTCCGGGGAGCGGGCGGAGTCGCAGCCTGGCCGTGGAGACGATGCCGCCGGTCGAGCCGGCCGACACTACCGCGTCGGCCTGGCCCAGGCGGACGAGCTGGCAGGCCACCGCGATGCTGGACCGTGCGCGGCGCCAGCCAGCGAGGGCGCCTTCGTTCATCGCGATGGCATCCTCAGCTGTCACGATCGGGATCTCCCCAAGGGCGCCCTGCCGGGCGAGCAGCGGGCGCAGCTGCCCAGCGCGGCCGGTCAGCACGACGGACACGCCGTGGTCCCGGGCCGCGGCGACCGCTCCGGCGACGATCTCGGCGGGTGCGTGATCGCCGCCCATGGCGTCCACAGCGATGGCTCCGGTGCCCGGGCCCGCGCGCAGCATGCGGTCAGCCTCTCATCGCTGGCCACGCGCGGCACCACCGGCACTGCCGGTAACCTGCTGCGAAGTGGCTGATGTAGATCGCGGGGAACCCTCGGCGGCTCTGCGGTGTTCTTTAAGCAAGGAGCGCCATTCTGCGTCTGATGTTTCGGCTGTTTCGTCTGGGTCTGGCACATTGTGCCTGCTGCCAGGGGGACCGCGACAGGCCGTGCCGGGCAGCCCGCGCCCGCGCGCGGGTGGCTTCGGAGGGAGATGCGCGTGGATGGACCTCGCCAGATGGAGCCCGGTGCGATGGTGCCGGGCCGACGGTTTCGCGCGTACACGGCCAAGCACCTGGATCAGCTCACAACACGGGCAGGACTCGGAGCCGAGGACCGGCTCGCCGTCCGGGCCGTCGCCACGGTGCTGCCGTTCCGGGTCAACGAGTACGTCATCGAGAGCCTCATCGACTGGGACGCGGCCCCCGACGACCCGATCTACCGGCTGGTATTCCCGCAACCGGACATGCTTCCGGCCGCCGACGTCAACTGGATCGGCAGCCTGCTGGCGGGCGGCGCTCCTGAGGATGAGGTCCGCGACGCTGCGCATGCAGTGCGGACGCGGCTGAACCCGCATCCGGCTGGCCAGCTAGCGCTCAACATCCCGGACCTCGGCGATGAGCCGCTGCCCGGGGTGCAGCACAAGTACCCAGAGACCGTGCTGATCTTCCCCAGGCAAGGGCAGACCTGCCACGCGTACTGCACATACTGCTTCAGGTGGGCGCAGTTCGTTGACGAGCCGGACCTGAAGATAGCGACCGACGACATGGCCAGGGTCTCGGCTTACCTGAGACAGCATCCCGAGGTCACCAGCGTGCTCATCACCGGCGGCGATCCGATGATCATGAGCGCGGCTGTGCTGCGGCGTTACATCGAGCCGCTGCTCGATCCTGGGCTGACGCATATCGAGTCGGTCAGGATCGGGACCAAGTCGCTTGGTTACTGGCCGCAGCGGTTCGTCACGGATCCGGACGCCGACGACACGCTGCAGCTCTTCGAGCAGGTCATCGCCACTGGCAAGAACCTTGCCGTGATGTCTCACTTCTCCCATCCCCGGGAACTCGAGTCGTCCCTGCTGGCCGATGCGGTGCGCCGGATCCACTCGACCGGTGCGGTGATCCGGACCCAGGCCCCGCTCATCAGGTCCATCAACGATGACGCGGAGACCTGGGCGCGCATGTGGCGTACCCAGGTGCGGATGGGCATGGTGCCCTACTACATGTTCGTGGAGCGGGACACCGGTCCCCAGGGCTACTTCGCCGTGCCGCTGGCGAGGGGCTACCAGATCTTCCGTGACGCCTATGCGGGCGTCTCTGGCCTCTGCCGGACCGTGCGCGGGCCGTCGATGTCGGCGACCCCGGGCAAGGTCTGCGTGGACGGGATCGTCGACATCGCCGGCGAGAAGGCCTTCGCGCTGCACATGATCCAGGCACGCAACCCGGATCTGGTGGGAAAGCCGTTCTATGCCCGGTTCGACCCGGCCGCGATCTGGCTGTCCGACCTCGAGCCCGCGTTCTCCACCCGTTTCCCGTTCGAGCCCTACCCCGACGAGTTCCCCGGCCTATGGGAAGAGGAAGCACTCGTCTCCTGACCCCGCCGCGCTGCCCGCCCGGCTGCGCCCGCCCGGCTACCCGGGCGGGCGCAGCGCTGGCCACCTGGTGACCCGGCCACCCGGCCACCCGGGCGCCGACCGCGCTGCCCACCCGCCGCGCCGCCCGGCCGCCGGGCGGGCGCAGCCGTGGTTGAAGCGTTAGTGGCGTTATAGGGCGTTCTGCCAAAGGGGAAAAAGCGGGGCTGGTGGCCGGGGCTGCTGGGGCGTCCGGGCTGGGCTGATTGCTGCCTGCCGTGGGGCCGGTTCCCGCGTCGGCCAGGATAGCAGCGACGGCGTGGGGGGTGCTGGTGGTGATGGTGGCGTAGATGCTGACCTGGTGGAGTTCGGCGCTGTAGATGGCCTGGATGTCGAACGCCTGGTAGAGGGCGGCCTGGATGCGGTCGGGGTGCAGGTCGATGGTGCTGGCGAGCAGGGGAAGGTTGTCGAGCAGGCCGGCGGTGCTGGTGGGGTCGGGCTGGCTGTCGAGGGCTTCTAGCTGGGTCTGGGTGTTGTGGCGGTCGTGGTGGAGTTCGGTGAACCGTTCGC
>Ga0335074_10003621_pt1 | contig 21168 bp, 21 predicted proteins | sample Lox_Sample_23_FD_206715 | JGI IMG/M metagenome (GOLD analysis project Ga0335074, IMG submission 206715) | Soil microbial communities from Loxahatchee National Wildlife Refuge, Florida, United States - Lox_Sample_2.3 | ecosystem: Environmental > Terrestrial > Soil > Wetlands | place: USA... | reverse complement strand
CTGCGAGCGCTACGGCGGCGGCGGCCACGCCCGCGTGGGCGCCATCAGCTTTCCGCCCGACAAAGAAGATGCGGCGCGCGCCGCAGCCGCCGAGATCGTGGCCGAACTGCGCAGCAAGAACCCGCTGCCGTAAGCCTCTTCAAGCTGTATGTGCATGCTGTAATCAATTGCGGAAAGATTATGTTTTGAAAGGGCACGGCTTTAGCCGTGCCGAAGCAGGCGCGAGAGAAAGATTCTGGCTTTAGCCACCGAGGGGTGGTTTCAGAATGAGGCATGATACATCCCCCAGGGGCTAAAAGTGTCTGCGTGAGAACCGATTCGGCTCGCCCGTGGGAGGGAGCAGCAACCTTCAGGTTGCTGAACCCAGGCGCCAATGATCGAATCGGCTTTAGCCGCGGGCATTTCGCTTCGAGTCGTTCAACAAAATCTGATTTCTCGCGCAGACACTAAAGCCCGGTCGATTTAGCGGATTCTTGTGGCACGGCTGAAGCCGTGCCCTACAAAGAAACTCACGACCTCACTCTACTCGATGCGCTTCGCCCGTTTCATCCATTGCGGGTCGGCGAAGCCGGTGGTGCCCTTTCAAAACCACTGGAGCTCGTGATTCCAATTCCAAATGCGATTGCCCTGCTAAGCTGGGGAAACATCCCGAACAAGATGCTCGTCAAAGAGAGCCATCTCCTCAGTTGTAGGCTTTTGGAATATCTCCGACCACCTGGTCACGGCTTCGCGTTCAATTGCGGGATTCTCCATGCCTCGGCATCGGATTCGATCGAACAGAACATCCTCGGGCGCCGAAAGGTAATGTAGCTCGACAGCAGCGCCAAGGGCTCGCGCTCCCAGCCGTAAGGCGTCCCTCTCGGACCTTCCCCAGGTGCCCCACTCAATGATTACGATAAGGCCCCGCACCAGCAGTTCCTGCGCGAGCTTCCATTGCAGCGCCTCGATCTTTTCCCGTTTCTGTTCGTCGTAGAGACTGAGCGAAAGTGCTTCCATCCAATCGTCGGCAGAAAGGCGAACAGCACCGACTCTGGTCTCGAGCGCTTTGGCAAGTGTCGTCTTGCCGGAACCGGGCAATCCACAAACGATGATCAATCTGCCGGAAACGGTGGCCGCATGCATAAGCAGATTATCGGCGATTCTCGATCGTGCAACCGCAGATTTGTCCCGGCTTGGGATTCATGCTGCTGTGCCGTTTCGGCTGGCGTTCTTTCGTTTGAGTTATCCGGTCAGCGCGATCGCCGCCGTTCTCCATGCTAAAGTTATGGCCATTATGCTCATTGAGATTTGGGAACGCTTGCGTGGCTACGACAAGTGGGTTCAGACCGAAGCCACGATCAAGTCCTCGACAGAGCAAAAGACGGAGGAATACTACCGGGGGCAAGAGTATGACATCTGGTCGTCGGATGACGAGCTCACATGGACCGACACTCAGGGCGCCGTGCACTCCGCCGAATTCGGCGTTCCTGAGAACTCGCCCCTGTTTCAGTTAATCGGCGGAGAGACGGTGACCATCCGCTACGACCCCAAAGACCCCGACAGTTTCTACTATCCCGACCTACTGCGCAGCCAGATTCATACAGCCGTCAAAACCACGCTTGTCGTCCTGGTGTTCGTGATCATTTTCGGCGCTTTCATAATCCTGCGGATTGCATCCAGCCATTCCCGTTGAAACCGATGAGGAGGGCTCGTCTTCGCCGATCAACAAGGCCCGGAGCGCTGCCGCATCACAACCCCAGCACCTCCGCCCTCTTCTTCATCGCCTCTATGCAAAAAGCAATGTGCGTATCCAGATCCACGCCCAGCTCCTCTGCGCCCTGAATCACGTCCTGCCGGTTCACGCCCTTCGCGAACGCCTTGTCCTTCATCTTTTTGCGCACGCTTGGAACTTCCACATCCCGGATCGACTTGCTCGGCTTCACCAGCGCGCACGCAGTCAGAAATCCGGCCAGCTCGTCGCAGGCAAACAGCGCTTTGGCCAGGTGCGTCTCGCGCGGAACTCCCGAATACTGCGCGTGTCCCAGGATCGCCGTCCGCATCGCCTCAGGCCAGCCCAGCCGCTCCAGCTCACGCACACCCACAAACGGGTGTTCTGCAGCCGTCGGGTGGCGCTCGTAGTCGAAATCGTGCAGCAGCGCCGTGGTCGCGTAGAGTTCCACAAGCGCCTCGCGCTCCTGGCCGGCCAATCCCATGCGGTCGGCCTCGGCCTCGCCGCAGGCCACCACGCAAGCCTCTACCGCCAGCGCATGCTTGCGCAGATTTTCGCTCGCCGTCCACTCCGTCAACAACCTCCAGGCCGCCTCGCGATTGTGGGCCTCATCTGCACGATTCATATTTATTTTTCCCCCTGTTGCACAACTTGGTTCGTGATTTTCGGGTTATTTTCGGGTATGATCCCTGTGTCATCGGTTTGACACCAAGTTTCTACTTGACAATTATGGTTCATCTCCCCCACAGTATCACCAGTCGTGGTGCAAAAACGATGCACCGCGGAGAGCCCGCTCTGGCGCTCCGCAATCGCCCGATGGATCTAACTTCAGCTTGCGTGGAAACACGTGAAATCGTGCGCTGCGCTTACAGAGACTGCCACATCGTCCAATACAGGACAAAAAACTCCCTTTGCAGAAGGTGCCGCAGACCCCTCGATGTCGAGGAGCCGGTTCGTCTTGCTCCCCAGCTTGTAACCAGCCAGCACGGCCAGCCCGAAAATGCCGGCCTGCAGGTGGCTGCACAGGTGCGCGACATTCGCCGTGCCCGCCATCTCAGCCAGCGCCAGCTCGCCGGCCGCATGCAGGTGCCGCGCACCTACATCTCCAAGATCGAAAACGGCAAGGCCATTCCGACTCTCGGCTCGCTTGAGCGGTTGGCCATGGCGCTTGAGATTGACGTCTGCCAGCTTGTCCGCGACGCCCGCAGCCGCCGCGAAGAGGAAGTGGCCGCCATCTTCAACGATCCGTTCCTGGCCGAGATTGCTGCCGCGCTGCCGATGCTTGACACGCTGCATCGCACGCTGGTGCTGAGCGCGGCGCGCGACTCCGCCATGGGCCAACGCCGCACCGCTTAGTCCGCATCTCCTTTGCCTGTACTCAACGCGCCGGCGCAGCTTCCGCACCGGCAGCGTTGAGCGATTCTGCGCACAACCTGCAACGCGTTCAAGCGCTTCTAACCCTTCAAGCGATTCATCGGTCTCATGCGGCGGCAAACGCTGCTCTGCGCATTATTTCGCTAATAACAAAGTGGTAGATCAACCTTGCGCGAGGCTTCGTATAATCGATAGCAAGGCGGATTCTTGCAATCTTTATCCACGCTTCGAATCCATGAATTGCCCCCCGACGAGCGGGCTGTCTACGCGACGCTCAAGCCTGAGGCACTGCCCCAGCACGTCGCCATCATCATGGACGGCAACGGCAGATGGGCCGGGCGCCGCTCGCTCAAGCGCTTTCTTGGCCATCAGCAGGGGGCGCGCAGCGTTCAACTGGTCACTGAAACGGCCTCGCGCATCGGCCTTCCCTGGCTCACTCTCTACGCTTTTTCGCTCGAAAATAACCTCCGCCGCCCCCGCGCCGAGGTCAACTTCCTGATGCGCCTGCTCAAGAGCTACCTGGAGAGCAACGTGCAGCGCATGATGGACAACAACGTACGAATGCGCTATATCGGCCGCACCCACGACCTGCCGCCCGAGGTGCAGGACAAGATGCGCTGGGTTGAAGAAACCACCTCGCGCAACACCGGTACGACCCTCACCCTGGCCCTCAATTACGGGGGGCGCAGCGAACTGGTCGATGCCTTCCGCGCGCTGGCCGCTGAAGTCCACCAGAAGCATATCCCCCTGGACCACATCACCGAGCAGGACATTCACCGCCATATCTACACCGCGCACATGCCCGACCCCGACCTGCTCATCCGCACCTCGGGCGAGCTCCGCATTTCCAACTTCCTCTTGTGGCAAATCGCCTATTCCGAGATTTTCGTCACTGAACGCCTATGGCCTGACTTCCGGGGTATTCACCTGCTTGAGGCCATTGCCGCATTTCAACAGCGTGAGCGTCGCTACGGCGGCCTCGGCGAAGCTTGCGGTGAAGTGGAGGAAGACATCGACCGCATCCACATCGCGGCTAGCTGAGAGGCCTCAACTGGAACACGGCATGTGATTCCTACAAAATCGGCGTATTGAAATCGGCGATGAACTGGATCCCTGGCACATCTAGTCTAGTGAGCTCTTTATCTCCAGTTAGAAACAGGTCAATACCGGCTGACGATGCACAGGCCAAGTGAATTGCGTCAGCGATCTTCAGCTTTTCCCTGCCACGTAGAAGGCCGAACTGACGCATCGAACCCACATCGAACGGAAGATACCGAAATCCCATTTCGTCCAGAGTTTTTCGCACCGCGGAAGCCTTAATCGGGTTATCGAATCGCGCCACTCCGGCCATCACTTCCCCAACTGCCAGACAAGTTGTGAAAAGAGAGTCGCCACGTACGCGAGAACGCGCCAAAAGCGCATCAGCTCGCGGACGAAAGTCTGGATTGCCTTCGAGGAGATAAATCAGAAGCATCGTGTCCCAGCAAATACGGCTCATTTCGATTCGTCCTCGTCTTCTGACCGCACCCAACGGAGGAAAGCTTCGCCTCCGCCAAACGCGGCAAACTCCTCCTTCATCAGACCGAACAACTTCCCGGTCATTCGGTGCGCCCATTCTTCGGCGGTCTCATCGCTGCGCTCTATGCGCACTGCTTCCGGTCCGTTGACCGGCAACTCTGCAGACACCCGAGTACCAATGACGCGATAATGGACGATGACTGTCGGGCTCTGTTTTTTCGGAGGGCCGTCGACCGCTTCGATCTCCAGACCATTTGATCTAAGAAACTTGTGCGCTTGGATAGCTGTGCATATTTGTGGCCAATTCCTAGCAGGAAATCCAAGCGGTTCGAGATCGCGCATTAAGTCCCGAACTGCAACGGAAACCTTCGTTCGGCCTTCCCGAATTGCCGGCTCAATATACCGTTGAGCTGCGACTTCCCGGACCTGATCGCTCAACCCATAATTCATGACTCCCTCCTTCGCGAACCATTCGTTGCTCTGACGGCTTAATCATGGCAAATATCAAACAATTTGTCAATAAACAGACAATCTGTTTAAATTGTCGCCCATTCGCTTAGCCCCCACCCCACCCCGGCGGTGTATTCTCAACCCTGAATGAAACGTGTCCTCACCGCTGTCATACTTGTTCCACTCGTCCTCTTTCTGGTGTTTCTTCCTTCCCGCTGGCACGGCCTGTTCGTCTGCGCCGTCGCCATTGTCGCCGCTCTTGCCGGGTGGGAGTACCTGGGACTTACCCGGAATCGCGGCGCCAGGCCTCCGCGTATCGCTGTTGCAGTTGCATTACTTCTGCTCTTTGCCGGCAATTACGAATGGCCCGACTTCACTCCCGCCATCTTGAGCGCCCTCAACATCGGCTTGCTTCTTCTCTGCACCTTCCGCGGGCCGGTGGAGCAGGTCCTGGCCGACGCTTCAGCCTCAATCTTCTGCATGTTCTACGTCGGTTCCACTTTATTGGCACTGCCCTCGCTCCATGAACAGCCCAACGGCCCCTCGCTGGTCGCCTTCCTTCTTTGCGTGGTCTGGGCCGGCGATTCCACCGCACTCTATGTGGGCCGCGCCTGGGGGCGTCACAAGCTGGCGCCGCAGCTCAGCCCCGCCAAGAGCTGGGAGGGTGCAATAGGCTCGGTGGCCGGCAGCCTGGTGGCTGCGGAAATCCTGATCTGGCTCGGCCACGTCCTCCAGGCCCACGACTCCGCATTGCTCTCATTCCCCGATGAGACCTGGTACTGGTTCGGCCTGGCCGTGGTGGTCAACATCGCTGCCCAGGTGGGCGACCTGGCCGAGTCGGCCATCAAGCGCTCTGCAGGCGTCAAGGACTCCGGAAGCCTGCTCCCCGGCCACGGCGGCGTGCTCGACCGCATTGATGCCCTGCTGCTTGCCGCTCCGGCGCTCTGGTACGCGCAGGCGATCCATCAGAGGTTCTAAAAATCAGGGAGTAGGGAATAGGGCGCCGTCCGGCTTTCTTCCATTCTGCGACTCCCAGATCTCCGCAGCCCAAATTTCATCTTTATGGGCGAGCGATAATAGAAAGAGATCACCAGGAAAGAAGAATTTGAAGCGTCTCGCCATCCTCGGTTCCACCGGCTCCATCGGCCAAAGCACCCTTTCCATCGTGGAGCAGTTTCCCGACCGCTATTCCGTCGCCTCCCTGGCCTGCGGCCGCAACATCGACGAGGCCTTCACCCAGGCCGTTCACTGGCTCCCCCGGCTGGTTTCCCTCGCCACAGAAGAGCTTGCGTCCCGGCTCGCCGTCCGCCTGCGCCAGGCCGGCATCACTGGAATCGACGTAGTTTACGGCACCCCAGGCACCGTCGCGGTCTCCACGCATCCTGAAGCTGACTTCGTGGTTTCCGCCATTGTCGGCGTCGCCGGCCTCGAGGCTACTCATGCCGCCATCCTGGCCGGCAAACCCGTGGGCCTGGCTAACAAGGAGTGCATGGTAGCCGCGGGAGAAATCCTGACCGCAGCCGCTCGCGAGCGCAAAGTTCCCATCCTGCCCATCGACAGCGAACACAACGCCGTCCACCAGTGCCTGCGCGTGGGCGCCCACCAGGAAGTGAAAGCCATCTGGCTCACTGCCTCGGGTGGACCGTTTCGCACCACGCCGCTCGATCAATTCGCGACGATCACGCCGGCGCAGGCCCTTAAACACCCCACCTGGGTCATGGGCCGCCGCATCACCATCGACTCGGCCACCATGCTCAACAAGGGCCTTGAAGTCATCGAGGCCTGCCGGCTCTTCGACGTACCGTCCAGCCAGGTGCGCGTCATCGTGCATCCGCAATCCACGGTGCACTCCATGGTTGAATACGTCGACGGCTCGATCCTCGCGCAGATCTCCGTCACTGACATGCGCCTGCCCATTCTTTACGCCCTCGCCTTTCCTGAGCGCCCGGCGTCCACGCTCACCTTCGATCTGGCTTCGTTGCGCCATCTGGAGTTTGAAGAGCCTGACTTCGAGCGCTTCCCTTGCCTGCGCCTGGCCTTTGCGGCTGCGGAAAAAGGCGGCGCGCACGCCATTGCGCTCAATGCCGCCGATGAAGTCGCCGTCGAGGCGTTTCTTGCTGGGAAAATTCCATTTATGGGAATCCCGCGTACAATTGAAAGAGTGCTCGCATCCACGGTTGAGGCGCATCCAACTACCATTGGGGAGGTGCTCGCTGCTGACCGGGAGGCGCGTCAAATGGCTCATGCGGTTATCTATGTAAAAAACTGATTCGCGCAGACGTCTGACGCAGGCACCATCCTCGCCGACCGCCTGGCAATTTCCCCTCGGAAGGGCTTGGATCACCGTTATCCCGGAGTTTTCAAAGGATCTGTTGTAGAGTTATGCACGCTTTTCTCGTCTCCGCCGTCGCTTTCATCGTCCTCGTCGGCATCATGGTTGTGGTGCACGAGGCCGGACATTTCATCGTCGCCAAGCTCTGCGGAGTGCGCGTCGAAGCCTTCTCCATCGGTTTCGGTCCGCGGCTCTTCGGCTTTCAATACGGCGAGACCGACTACAAAGTCTGCCTCCTGCCGCTCGGCGGCTTTGTCAAGATGACCGGCGAAAGTCCTGAGCAGAACCTCGAGGTTCCCGGCACTCCCGTTGTCGTCCAGGCGTACGAAAAGCTCCCCGGCATGGGCGCGGTTGCCTCCGGCTCAGGCGCTCCGATCGACGACCCCGGCTCCTTCCTTGCCCACCCCCGCTGGCAGCGCATGCTCATCGGCCTGGCCGGGCCTATTGCCAACTTCATCCTGGCCGTGGTGCTCATGGTCTTCTACTTCGCTTTCATCAACGAAGTGCCCGCCATCGAAGTCAAAACACCCACGTTGGAGTGGGTCATTCCCGATTCGCCTGCCGACCAGGCTGGTCTCCATTCCGGCGACCGGATTCTGCGCTTCGATGTCTTCAACAATCCCGACTGGGACGAGATCGATGCGCAATCGCGGCTAAGCGCCAATCAGACCGTGCCGGTGACCGTTCAACGTGGCGACCAGACGCTGGTGCTCAACCTCCAGGTTCCTGCCTCTGCAAGGACTGACACTTTCGACATTACCGACGAAGGTCTTCTGCCGCAGGAGTATTACGGTCCCATCAAGGTCGACGACGTGTCCCCAGGCCTGCCGGCCGATCAAGCCGGCCTGCGCGCCGGCGATGCAATCGAGGCGGTTGACGGTCACCCGTTCCATACCGTTACGTCGCTGCTCGTTTACATGCAGGAGGGGCAAGGAAAACCGATCAACCTCACCGTTCTGCGCCATGGCCAGACATTGAACCTGATCGGACATCCCGCTAAGCTCGATTCCGGCTACAAGCTCGGCTTTACGGTTGCGGCGGTGCCATTTCGAAACCGGCCTCTCCCGTTGGCACAGGCAATCGCCAAATCCAATCAGTTTTTCAGCCAGAATACCTTTATCGTCCTTGAGGTTCTCCAGCGCCTGTTCACGCACAAGGTCGCCATCACGCAGCTTCAGGGGCCGGTAGGCATTGCGCGCATGGCGGGCGAAGCGGCCGAGATCAAGGGCTGGCAGCCCAAGTTCACTCTCGCTGCCGAGATCAGCATCAACCTCGGCATCCTCAACCTGCTTCCCTTCCCCATCCTCGACGGCGGCATGATCATGTTCCTGGTCATCGAGAGCTTCATGAAGCGCGACATCAACTTCATCGTGAAGGAGCGCATCTACCAGGCCGCCTTCCTGGTGTTGCTCGTCTTCTTTGCATTCATCATGTTCAGCGACGTCACCAAGCTGCCCATGTTCACCCACATGAAGCCGTGAGGCGTGGACGGTGGACGGTGGTCGGTGAACCAAGTCTGGGCTGCTGTTAAGGGCGCTCGTCGGTTTCCCGCAGCGCTCACCGTTCACCGTCCACCGTCCACCGTTCACTGTCCACCGTCCACCGTTCACTGTCCACCGTCCACCGTTCACCGTTCACCGTTCACCGTTTAACCGCCCATGCCCGTCACTACCCAGGTCCGCGTCCGTTACGCTGAAACCGATCAGATGGGCATCGTCTACTATGCCAACTACCTGGTCTGGTTTGAACTCGGCCGCGTGGAATTGCTGCGCTCGCTCGGCCTCGCCTACAGCCAACTGGAAAAAGAGCACGAGTGCATCCTGCCGGTGGTTTCGGTGCACTGCCGCTACCGCTCACCGGCCCGCTACGACGACGAAATCCTGATCGAAACGGGGCCCTCCATGCTTCGCCAGTCGGTACTCAAGTTCGCCTATCGCATCCTGCGCAAGGCGCACGACGGCGGCGAAAATGAACTCCTGGCCGAAGGCGAGACCGTGCACGTGGTCTGCGACGACCAACTCCAGCGCAAGCACCTGCCCGACCACTACGCCGCGGCACTGCGAGCATTGATGGGAAAAGAATAGCTTCCAGCTCCCATCGGTTAACTCCGAGCTCCCGACAATGGGCATTGGCTACTGACTATTGGCTATTGGCTCTTATCCTTGTCAGCATGGAACCCGAACGCAGCACCCCGCCCGAACTCGCCGGCATCCTCGCCGAGCTATCCGCCCGCGAGCCTATCTTTCACCGCCCCGAATTCGGAACTACCCGCGCCAACTTCGACCGATTGATGGCCGCCGGCTACTGGGAAACCGGCGCGTCAGGCCGCCGCTACGCCCGCGAGCCAATTCTGGATGAGATGGACCGGCGTTACGCCCATGGCCCCTACGAAGATATTTGGGAGACGAGCGACTTCCACTGTCGTCAACTCGCCGAAGACGTCTACCTGCTCACCTACACGCTGTTGCAGAAGCGTACGCGCCTCACGCGCCGCGCCACCATCTGGCAGCGCACAACCGACGGCTGGCAGATCGTCTACCACCAGGGAACAATCGTGCAGGATGCGTGAAAGGGATGAAAGTCGTGGCTCAGGGGCTGTGGTCTCTCGCTCCCTCGCTCCCTTGTTCCCTTGTTCCCTTGCTCCCTGTTTCTCAGCTCACAACAACCGCAATCAGAAACCCGTCGTAGCCCTTCACGCCCACGTTCTGCACCACGGTTGCGCTCAGCCGCGGCTCATTGGCAACCAGCTCTGCCATGCGCCGCGTTCCGACAATGTCAGGGTCCTTGCTCTTGCCGTCGACGACCTTGCCGTCCCGCACCACGTTGTCCACCACAATCGTCGTTCCCACGCGCGAGAGCCTGAGCGCCCACTTCACATACTCGGCATTCGACTGCTTGTCGGCGTCGACGAAGATGAAATCAAACGGCCCCGCGCCTTCGCTTTGGAGTATGGGCAGGATGTGAAGAGCAGGCCCCACGCGCAGATCGACGCGGTCGAGCACGCCGGCGTTCTTCAGGTTCTTACGCGCCACCTCGGCGTGCCTGGGGCTGAATTCGAGCGTTACGATGCGCCCGCCCACGGGCAGCGCGCGCGCCATGCAGATGGTCGAGTAGCCGCCGAGCGTACCGATCTCGAGCACGCGCTTCGGCTGCGTCATCCGTACCAGGATGTTCAGGTGTTGGCCCTGCAATGGCGAAACATCGATGGCCGGCAGTCCGGACTTGCGATTGGCCTTGACCACTGCCTCAAGGTATTTATCTGCCGGCGCAAGCAGCCCGCGAAAATACTCATCCACCGCGGTCCAAAGTTGTCTCCCGGTTTTGTGAAGCGCCATCTACTTCTCCCGTGCCACCACAAAATCCGGAACCCACAACAGGGCCCTCTTGTACTCGGTATCGGCCATGGGCGCCAGCGCCTGGCGCGACTGCTCGGCGTAACGATCGGCCGCGGCCATCGCGTACTCCACCGATCCGTTGCGCTCCAGGATCTCCCTGATCTGCTGCCGGCTCACGTTCTCAAAGCTGCGGTCGTCAAGCACGCGTTGAATTGCCTTGCGGTCCACGGCCGTGCCGTGATCGTGGGCATGAATCACGGCCAGCGTTGCCTTGCCCTCGCGCAGATCGCTCGCCACCGGCTTGCCCAGAACTTCTTCGGTCGCGGTCAGGTCCAGCACATCGTCCACGATCTGAAAGGCCAGACCCACGGCGCGCCCATAGGTCGCCAGGGCTGTTTCCTGGGCCTCGGTGGCCCCGGCCAGCACCGATCCCAGTCGCATCGAAACCGAGAACAGGCACGCTGTCTTGCGGAAGATCAGGTCGTAGTACTCGGCCTCTGAAACCGCCTTGCCCAGCTTCTGAATCTGCAGCAGCTCGCCCTCAACCATCTGCTGCGTAAGCTGGATGAGCAGGTCGAGCACGCGCAGGTTCTTCTCTTCGAGGGCCACTTTGAAGGCCTGCATGTAAAGCCAGTCGCCGGCCAGCACGCACTTCTCGTTGCCCCAGGTGGTGTTGGCTGAAGGCCGTCCGCGACGCGTGTCGGCTCCGTCGATGATGTCGTCGTGCACCAGCGTGGCAGTATGCACCATCTCCACCACCGCGCCCAGCCTGATGGCGCTGTGGCCCTGGAAGCCAAGCTGGTGCGCCGCCAGCAGCAGCAGCGAAGGCCTTATGCGCTTGCCGCCGCCCTCGCGCAGGTATTCGGCAATCTCGGTGATCGTGCTTACGCTTGAGGCCGCGTCGCGCCCGAGCTCCTGCTCGATCGCCACAAGGTCTTCCCGCAGCAGCTCAAAGATCTCCCTCGCCGACGCTATGGTGAATGTGCTCAATACTCTCCGATTCTATGGCTTTTGCGGGCGATCTTGCTGCTCCGCGACCCTTCTTCGCGGCCACCATCGACTGGGGAATCCGCTGCGCCGCTCGCTCCCAAAACATCAGAAGGTGCGATAGTTCGTGAATTGTAAATCCACGCCCATATCCCTTGCCCGCAACATGGCGATAATCGATTGCAGCTCGTCGCGGTCCTTGCTTGAAACCCGCACCGTATCACCCTGGATCGAAGCCTGCGCCTTCTTCTTCGCATCTTTGATCAGCTTTACAATCTCCTTGGCTTTCTCAACCGGAATGCCCTGCTGCAGGCTGATCTTTTGCCGCACGCTCTGCCCGGCGGCCGGTTCAATCTTTGCGTAGGTTAGATTCTTGAGCGACACGCCCCGTTTCACCAGCTTCTGGCTCAGGATGTCTTTCACCGCCTCGAGCTTATACTCGTTGGCCGAAGCCAGTTGAATCTCCTTGTCGTCCTCGCCCAGCTTCACCTCCGAGTGCGAATCCTTGAGGTCGAAGCGCTGCCGAATCTCCTTCAGCGCCTGGTCAATTGCGTTGCGGACTTCCTGAATGTCCACCTTGCTGACGATATCGAATGAGTTGTCCTGTGCCATAGCTGTCTCTTTCGTGTTGCGTTAAGCCTGACTCCTGCTGCCGCGACTCCCTGGGACTGTCAACCTGAGCGCGTAGCCGCGGCGTCGAGCCCAAGGATCTGCGGTTGTGCTTTCGAATCTGGTTTTGAAATGGTACGAGTTTACTCGTGCCAAAAAACCCAAAATGATGATTCAGGGGCTTTAGCCCCCGCAGTCCGCCACTCCCAGTTTCCCACGTCTCACCCGACCGGGAACAGCCTGAAAAAGTTGGCTGTGGTGGCAGCGGCGACCTCTTCCGGCATCCGGCCCATCGCCTTGGCCACCACCTGCGCCGTCTCGGTCACCATCGCCGGCTCATTGCGTTTGCCACGGTACGGCGCCGGCGCCAGCCAGGGCGCGTCGGTCTCAACCAGCACCCCGTCGAGCGGCATCTTCGCCGCCACGTCGCGCAAGGGTTGCGCCTTGGGATAGGTGATATTCCCCGCAAACGACACCAGGAACCCCATATCGAGCGAGCGCCGCGCTTCTTCCCACCCCGCGCCAAAACAGTGCATCACGCCGCCCAGCCCGGTCGGCCGCCAATGCTCGTCGAGTACGTCGAAAAGATCGCGCCAGGCATCTGTCGATTCATTGGTTCCCCGGCAGTGAATCAGGATGGGACGCTTGCGCGCCGCTGCGACTTCGAGTTGCCGGATCAGCATTGAATGCTGTACATCGTGTGGAGCGCCCTCGTGGTAGTAATCGAGGCCGATCTCGCCGCAGGCAATCACTTCGGGCTCAGCCAGCAGGCTGTCAAGCTTGGCCAGCACGGCGTCGTCGATCTCCGGCGTCGTGTGTGGATAGACGCCGGCACTCGCAAACAATCGCGGCAGCTTCGCCCCGGCCTCGCGCTTGGCATTGATCTCCCGGCACAGGTCGCGGGCCTGGTGCATCTCCGCCGGCCCCTCGCCAATGCCGATCGAGAGCACCGCGCCCACTCCCGCCTCAAATGCGCGCTCAAGCATCGCTTCGCGATCGTCGCTGTAGCGCGGGCTGTCTAAATGTGCGTGGGAATCGATGAGCAAAGCGGAAGCCTCTGAGCAGGGGAATATCAGTTTGGAGCGATCGCAGGTGGATGAACCACCCGCAGCCCAAGGTGCTTCTCAAAGGGCCCAAAGTCACTGTCATGGTGCAGCAACAGGTGGCCCTCCTCAATACAGAAAGTCGCGATTATGCAGTCGATCGTCTTGCGTACCGTAACACCGCTGCGTTGTAGCAACCTGAAGTTCTGCGCAGCGGCAATTGCCAGATTCGCGCTCATCCCTTCGTACACCGGAAAGTTCAGCAGTTCCCGGCGCGCATCGCGGAAGCGGCGGTCGTAACGTATACCTTGCAGAACCTCGCAAAGGATCACGCTCGTCAGCCCGATTTCACGTTGACCAACTGAATTCTCAAGCCAGACCGTCTGCCCATTCACTTTGTCGTTCAAGTAGTCAATCCAAACGGAGGAATCTACGATCACCATGCAACGCACGCTTTCCCGAATCTCATTTTCATTCGCTACGCAGCGGATTCCTTCGGCTTCTTCTTAGAGAATTCCTCGTCCCAGTTGAGGCGCCGGCTTTCGCGCATGGCATCGAGATCGCCTTCCCATTTGACCTTGCCGCGAAGCTTCTTAATGCCCTCCTGCTTCTTGAGCTGAACCACCCTCAGCAGCGCCGCCTCAACCGCGCCCTTTTTGGTGGTCGCTCCCGTCGCCTTCATGGCTTGCTTCATAAGCTTGTCGTCGATGTCGATATTGGTGCGCATCAGTCGCGTCTCCCGATGTGTAAGGATAGCACAATTTATGTGTATCGAACGATAGGAAGGCGCAACCCGTTTCTCTGAGCATGAGGATGAGCCGCAGGAGGAGCCTACTTCAGCCTCGCCCCCAGCGGCACTTCCTCAAGAAATCCGGCCAGCACCGGCGCACCATCCGGAGGCAGCGACGCCGCCAGCAGCATTCCGTTCGACTCGAGGCCCCTCATCTTGCGCGGAGCGAGATTCGCCACAATCACGATCTTGCGGCCGATCAACTTCTCCGGCTCGTAGTACTGAGCAATGCCAGCCAGGATTTGCCGCTTCTCATAACCCAGATCGACCTCCAGCCGCAGCAGCTTGTCGGCCTTGGGAATGCGCTCGGCCACCAGCACCTGCGCCACGCGCAGATCCACCTTGGCGAAATCGTCGATGGTGATGTACTGCTTCTCTTCGACGGGCGGGGCAGACTGTTCGCTCGCCGCAGGTGCCGCGGGCGCAACAGGCGCGCTTGTCGAAGCAAGCTCCTTACCGGCTCCGGCTTCGTGCGGTTCGGGGCGCTTCAGATACGAGTGAACGCCCTCGGGCCTCGCGATCTCAGGCTTCTCAGGCTCCGGCTCGCGGGCTGCCGGCGCGGGAGTACTTACGTCGTTGCCCTGCCCGCCGGCCGCTTCAACCGCGCTCTTGTTGTTCTCTTCTTCAAGATTCACCATACGTTCAACCGCGTCCTTCTCCGCGCGAGGGAAGAGCGGCGCCGGCTCACCCAGCTTCGTGCCCGCCTTCAATCCACCCCACGCGAGTTTCGTCAAAAATGCTTGCCTTCCCGCATCGGCAATCTCGCCCTGCCCAAGCTGCCGCCACACTTTGGCCGCCGCATCCGGCATGACCGGATAAACCAGCGCAGTAATGATTCGAATCGATTCGGCCGCGTTGTATAGGATATTCGCCAACGCCTCTTGACTCTCGGCGTCTGCTTGGCCCGCAAGCTTCCATGGGGCGTTACCGGTTATCATTCCATCCGTCAGAGCAACCAGATCCCAGACAGCTTCCAATGCGCGCGAGAATTCAAGACTGTCGAAACGCTCTGAAAAGATCGGAATTCTGAGTTCAGCCGACTTCTCTAATAATTCGCCGCCGTGGAATACGCGCTTGTCGGTAAATTCCGGCACCACCCCGCCAAAGTATTTGTGCACCATGTTCACCACGCGGCTCACCAGGTTCCCGTAGCCATTGGCCAGGTCGCCGTTGTACCGCTGCACCAGCGCATCGAAAGAAAAATTGCCGTCCTGCCCAAAAGGAATCTCGCGCAGCAGGAAGTACCGCATCGCGTCCGCGCCCAGCACCGTCTGAACGGTTTCCGCGCGAACGATATTGCCGCGCGACTTCGACATCTTGCTCTGGTCAAACAGCAGCCAGCCGTTGGCGCGCACGCTCTTGGGCACGGGTATCCCCGCCGCCATCAGGAACGCCGGCCAATACACGCAGTGGAACCGGCTGATCTCTTTGCCGATGAGGTGAATATCCGCCGGCCAAAACTTTTTGAACTTTTCGTCGTTATCGGAGCCGTAACCGAGAGCCGTAATGTAATTGACCAGGGCGTCGAGCCACACATACACCACATGCTTCTCGTCGCCGGGCACCGGGATACCCCAGCCAAACGTGGTGCGGCTGACAGAAAGATCTTTGAGCCCGCGGCGCACAAAGCTGATAACCTCGCGCCGCACCGACTCCGGTCCAATGAACCCGGGATTTGCCTCGTAAAAATCGAGCAGCTTCTTCTCAAATGCCGAGAGCTTGAAGAAGTAATTCTCCTCGCTCACGGTTTCAGTCAACCGGCCGCAATCGGGGCACAGCGTTCCCGGAGGCCCGTCAACAAACGCCTCGTCTGAGACGCAGTATTGGCCGGAGTACGATCCCTTGTAGATGTAGCCTTTGTCGCGCAACTCCGCAAACAGTTTTTGCGTTCCGCGCTTGTGGCGCTCTTCGGTGGTTCGAATGAAGTCATCGTAAGTGAGGCCGAGCTTGTCCCACAGTCCGCGGAACTCGGCAGCGATGCGGTCTGCAAATTCCTGCGGTGTGCAACCGGCCTGCGCGGCGCTGCGCTCAATCTTCTGTCCGTGCTCATCGGTGCCGGTCAAAAACCATGTCTCAATGCCCAATGCCCGCTTGCGCCGCGCAATGGCGTCGCACACGATCGTCGAATAGGCGTGGCCCAGGTGCGGCCGCGCGTTCACGTAATAGATCGGCGTGGTGATGTAAAAACGCTTTGTTTCTGAGTCGGATTGAGTCATTTGCGGCGCATTCCGTTCGCGCCCACAGCGGAGGCAGCGGGATCGGCGATCTACTTCTATCTTACGGTATCGTGCTCAGTTGACAGCGTTTGCGCGGTCGGCGCAAAGTGCCGTCGCTCGCCAGTCATCTCGTCCCCGGGTGATAAAATCACCCTGTAAAATCAAGCATTTTTGAGGTTTCCAACCTGTGTATCTTGAACTGCAGCAAAGGCTCGGCGCGGCAATCCGCACCCTGCTCAAAGAAAAATACTCGCTTGAGATCGAGAACATTCCGCTCGAAACGCCGCCTGACCTGCGCCTCGGCGAAATCGCCACGCCCATCGCCCTGCAACTGGCGCGCACGCTGCGCAAGGCTCCCAGGATCATCGCGCAGGAGATCGTTGCGGCCCTCGGTTCGGTCGAGGGATTCGCGGGATTTGAAGTGGCCGGTGCTGGCTATATCAACGCGCGGCTGGACCGCGGCGCCGCCGTACGCCTGGTGGTATGCGCCGAAGGCAGTTCGCCCTCCGCGAAGGAGCATGTATTGGTCGAGCACACCAGCATCAATCCCAACAAGGCCGCGCACATTGGCCACCTTCGCAACGCCATCCTGGGCGATACGTTCGTGCGCCTGCTTCGCGCTGCGGGAAACAAGGTCGACGTGCAGAACTACATCGACAACACCGGCGTCCAGGTTGCCGACGTCGTCGTGGGGTTCCTGCATCTTGAAGACAGGTCGGTTGACGAAGTCCGCGCGTTGATCGTCAGCTGCGAAAAGCGAGTTGAGGATTCCAAGTCCGAGAGTGTTCTGTATCAGGGCACGACTTCAGTCGAGCCGAATGAGCAGCTCAATCAAAAGGGGGCTTTAGCCCCTGTAGAAAAGCTCCATCCGTTCGACTACTACTGCTGGGACCTCTACGCGCGCACTTCGGCGTGGTACGGCGAAGGTGCCGCCGAAGAGCAGGCCGCGCGCAAGCTCCTGCGTTACGCCACGCTGCACGAAATCGAGGCCGGCGGCAACGAAACCGCCCAAATCGCGGAGCTGATCTCCACCGCCGTGCTGCGCCGCCATCTTGAGACCATGCAGCGCCTCGACATCGAGTACGACTTTCTGCCGCGCGAGAGCGAGATCCTGCGCCTCAAGTTCTGGGATGCGGCTTTCGAGCAGCTAAAGGCTACCGGCGTTCTCTACTTCGAATCCGAGGGCAAGAACAAGGGTTGCTGGGTGATGAGCCGGCCGGGATATTTGGATAGAGAGATAAAGATCAGCCCCCAGGCAAGGAAGAAAAACCCATACGACTACAAGAATCCAGAAGATCGATTTGAATATGAGGATTCCATCGTACGTGACAGTGAAGGCGTGAACGAGAGCGCCGAAGGTCCGGACGAGGATGCCAAAGTCATTGTCCGCTCCAATGGCACCGTAACCTATGTCGGCAAAGACATTGCTTATCACCTGTGGAAGTTCGGTTTGCTGGGTAAGGACTTCGGCTACAAAACATTCTTCAGTTATCCGTCGCACGAGTGCTGGATCTCAACCACCCATGGCGATGAAAATCATCCGCATTTCGGCGGCGCTACTGCCATTTACAACGTCATTGACTCGCGCCAGGCCGATCCGCAGGCCAACGTCATCCAGGCGCTGCGTGGCATGGGCTTCGTAAAAGAGGCCGATCACTACACCCATTTCGGCTACGAGATGGTTGCGCTCACGCCGCGCTGCGCGGCCGAACTGGGATACGAGGTTGCCGAGGAGGATCTGGGCCGTCCTTATATCGAGGTTTCAGGCCGCAAGGGCTTCGGCGTCAAGGCCGACGATCTCATCGACAAGCTCATCGCCGCCGTTCAGCCGCTCGTTGACGAAAAGCAGGCCGCCAGCCCCGAGCCCGTGCGCCGCAAAATCGCCCTGCAGATCGCCATCGGCGCCCTGCGTTACTTCATGCTCAAGTACACGCGCAACTCGGTCATCGCCTTCGACTTCAAAGATGCGCTCAGCTTCGAAGGCGAAACCGGACCCTACATCCAATATGCCGTGGTGCGCATCCGCAATATCTTCCGCAAAGGCGAAACGACGCCGGAAGCCGTGCTTGCCGACTTCTCCCAACAACTTGGCGTTTTGAAAGGGCACGACTTTAGTCGTGCCGAATCGCCGTCAAGAAACGACGGGGCTTTAGCCCCTGAAGAATCTGTCCTCGCCACCTATCTACGTGGCGAAGACAACGAAGACATCTGGGCGCTGTGGCTTCGCGCCGGCCGTTTCTCGCTGGTTCTTGACCAGTGCATCGCCGCGTCAGAGCCGGCGTATCTGGCCAAGCACGCCTTCCAGCTTGCGCAGGAGTTCGCAAACTTCTACCACAAGCACCACATCCTTACTGAAGAAAATTCTGCGCGGAAGACATTTCTGCTCGCCACCGCGGCCGTTACGCTGCGCGAACTCGTTCGCTCGCTCGCCCTGCTCGGCATCGAAAGCCCTGAAGCGATGTAGACACAGTTGTCAGTGGTCAGTCTTTCGCAGCCCATGATGGGCTTGCGGCAGACGGAGAGGCGACCGGCGAGATGGCCGGCAGCTAGTTTCTCTTCCGCCTCTGGTGCGTCGAGGGGATGCTCATGTCCTCGCGGTACTTGGCCACAGTGCGGCGGGTGAGCTGGATGCCCTGCGCCCGCAACATCACCGCAAGCTGGTCGTCGGTGAGCGGACGGGTCGAGTCTTCGTCTTCGATCAGCTTTTTCACCTTGCGTTTCAGCACCAGGAGCGGCGTATCGGCGCCCTCGGGCCCGTTCGCGCCCTCGCTGAAGAAGAACCTCAGCTCCAGCACGCCCTGCGGCGTGTGCGCATATTTGTTGGCCACTGCGCGGCTCACCGTGGAGGGATGCACGCCGATCTCCTCGGCCACTTCCTTGATCATCATGGGCCGCAGCGCCTCGATTCCCTGATCGAGAAAATCGCGCTGTCGCCGCACAATCACGTCGCAGACCCTCACAATGGTGCTCTTGCGCTGCGCGATGTTGCGCATCAGCTGCATGGCCGAGCGAAAGCGCTCCTTGACGTACTCCTTCACTTCCTTGTCGGTGGTGTCAGAGACCAGCATGCGCCGGTATCGCTGACTCAGCCGCAGGCTGGGCAGGTCTTCCTCGTTCATGCTCACGATCCACTCCCCGCCGCGCTTCACAAACACCACGTCGGGCTCGATGAGCCGTGTCTGCTCCCGGTTGTAGAGGCGCCCGGGGTGCGGATCGAGGGTGCGAATGAACTCCGTCGCCGCGTGCGCTTCCTCAATTGATATCTGGGCCGCGCGCGCCAGCTCTTTTACGTCGCGCTTTTGCAGCAGTTGCAAGTGACGGTCCACAATCAGCGCCGCCACTTCCATCGCCCGGCGCCGCTCTTCAATCTTTGCGTCGGCCTCATCCTTGAAGCCGCCATGTGGATTCTCGTCCGCTAAATCGAGTGCCTTCCCGTACAATTGGTCAAACTCCTGCTGTTGCGCCCTGATCTGCAACAACAGGCACTCGCGCAGGTCGTGCGTCGCAACCCCGGCTGGGTCCAGCCCCTGCACCAGTTCAATGGCTCGCTTCAGAATATCGAGCGCTTTGCCCGCTTCCGGCAGATGTCCGTTTCCATTGACGTTCAGGATTGCCTGAACAGGCTCGGCCCAGAGCTGCGCGTATGCCCCGGCCAACTCCTCGTCGCTTGCGGCCAGGTAGCCGGATTCGTCCAGGTTGCCGATGACGTACTCGGCCGCCTCACGCAACTCGCGGTCGACGCTCAGCGATCCCAGCTGCCACGCCAGGTGATCGGTGAGAGTAGTAGGCTGGGAGAGAAAGTTCTCAAACGAGGGCCTTTCGCTCTCTTCATACTCAGGCTGCGTGCGATAGCCCGGGTCAAGATACTCCTGGAAGTACGATCCAAAATCAATCTCGTTGAATACGTCCTTGGCTGGCGCCGCCGCCTCTTCAGCACTGCGTTCCAGGCGTTCCTCTCGTCCCGCAACCTGATCCAGCATCGGAACCGATTCGTCAATCTCTTCCAGGACGGGGTTCTCCACCATCTCGGCATCGATCATCTCCTTCAGCTCTAGCTTGTTCAACGCCAGAACGCTCACCATCTGCATCAGGCCTGGGGTGAGCACCTGGCGTTGCGAGACTTTGAGGCTCAATCTTGGCTGCAGCAGTGGCATCCCTGGAACTCGTCCCCCGATCCGCACTCAGTGCGAGTGTAATCGCGTAATTAGAAGCTTAAGAGAGAATGCGTCCGAAGTCGAATCACACATTTGTATGATTTGTACCGAATTGGGTGACTTCCCATCCCGGAACCGTCGGCCCATCATGGGCTCGCAGCTTGACATGAGCGGCGAGTTTTGTCTTGCTGAGCCAAGTTCCTCATCAACTTACGACCGGCAGCAGGGTTCATCCCAAAGAGAATCCCTCGCCCAGATAAATGCGGCGCACCTCCATGTCGTTGCCCAGCTCGTGTGGCGTTCCGGAACGAAAGATTCTGCCTTCAGCAATAATGTACGCCCGGTCGGTTACGCTCAGCGTCTCACGTACATTATGATCCGTAATCAGCACGCCGATTCCTCCGGCCTTTAAATCAAAGATAATCTTTTGCAACTCCAGCACCGCAATCGGGTCGATGCCGCTGAAGGGTTCATCGAGCAGAATGAAGTTGGGCTGAATGCACAGTGCACGCGCAATTTCAACGCGTCGGCGCTCTCCGCCCGAAAGCGCATAGCCGCGCGTGGTGCGAATGTGCCCGAGATTCAGCTGGTTAATTAACCGGTCGGCCCTGGTGCGCCGCTCCCGGTTACCCAGCGGCTGCGCTTCAAGCAC
>Ga0335074_10003620_pt1 | contig 21169 bp, 16 predicted proteins | sample Lox_Sample_23_FD_206715 | JGI IMG/M metagenome (GOLD analysis project Ga0335074, IMG submission 206715) | Soil microbial communities from Loxahatchee National Wildlife Refuge, Florida, United States - Lox_Sample_2.3 | ecosystem: Environmental > Terrestrial > Soil > Wetlands | place: USA... | reverse complement strand
GTTCCAGGTCGCCGCGGGGGACCGGATCGGCCTGGTGGGCCGGAACGGCGCGGGCAAGACCACGCTGGCCAAGGTCCTGGCCGGGCAGGCTCAGCCGGCGGCGGGCTCGGTCCGCCGCACCGGAACAGTCGGGTACCTGCCGCAGGACCCGCGCACCGGCGACCTCGAGGTGCTGGCTATCGACCGGGTGCTGTCGGCCCGCGGGCTCGACCAGCTCCGGGCCGACCTGCGCGTGGCCGAGGCGCAGATGGCCGACCCTGATTCCGCGGCCGCGGCCGACGCCATCCGCAGGTACTCCCGGCTGGAGGAGCGGCTCGCCGTGCTCGGCGGGTACGCGGCCGAATCGCAGGCGGCCTCGATCACCGCCAGCCTGGGCCTGCCCGGCCGGGTGCTGCAGCAGCCATTGGGGACCCTGTCGGGCGGCCAGCGGCGGCGGGTGGAACTGGCCAGGATCTTGTTCGGGGACTCCCAGACGATGCTGCTCGACGAGCCGACCAACCACCTCGACGCCGATTCGGGGGTCTGGCTCCGCGACCACCTCAAGAGCTACCGCGGCGGGCTGGTCGTGATCAGCCACGACGTGGCGCTGCTCGCCGGCGTGGTGAACAAGGTCTTCTTCCTGGACGCGCAGCGGGCCTGCCTGGACACCTACAACCTGGGCTGGCGCGCCTACGTGCAGCAGCGCGAGACCGACGAGCGCCGGCGCAGGCGCGAGCGGGCGAACGCCAGTCGGCAGGCGGGCGCGCTGATGGCGCAGGCCGACAAGATGCGGGCCAAGGCGACCAAGGCCCGGGCGGCGCAGAACATGCAGCGCCGGGCCGAGCGGATGCTGGCCGGGGTGGAGGAGGAGCGGAGGTCGGATAAGGTCGCCAGGCTCCGGTTCCCGGTTCCGGCGCCGTGCGGCCGGACCCCGCTGGCCGCCACCGGCCTGTCCAAATCGTTCGGTTCCACGGAGGTGTTCTGCGACGTGGACATGGCGGTCGACCGGGGCAGCCGGGTGGTAGTGCTCGGGCTCAACGGCGCGGGGAAGACGACCCTACTCCGGCTGCTCGCCGGGCTCGAAACGCCGGATACCGGAAAAGTCACGCCAGGACACGGGCTGAGCCTCGGATATTACGCCCAGGAGCATGAAACGCTGCAAACTGAGCGCACGGTCCTAGAGCACATGCGAACCGCCGCGCCAGCCCTTACCGAATCGCAGCAGCGTACCGTTCTCGGCTCATTCCTGTTCAGCGGCGATGACGTGGAAAAACCCGCAGGCGTGCTTTCCGGCGGCGAGAAGACGAGGCTGGCTCTGGCCCTTCTGGTCGTATCGGGCGCCAACGTCCTGCTGCTTGATGAACCGACGAACAACCTCGATCCGGCGAGCCGCGAAGAGATTCTCAACGCCCTCAGGGGCTTCCGCGGCGCGATAGTGCTTGTTACTCATGATGAAGGTGCTGTTGAAGCGCTATCACCAGAGCGCGTTATCCTGCTGCCGGACGGTGTGGAAGACGCGTGGAGCGAGGATTTCGCGGATCTCGTCGCGCTCGCGTAAAGCGGCCGGCCGGGGTCATCTGCCGGTGCTGGCAACGGAATCGATTGCATGGTGATCACGTAAAAATACGTGATCATTTGCCGTCATGTGGGTGGTCAATCCGGCGGTCATGCCTGATCATTACGAAGGGGGCTGTGTAACTCACTGGTGACCTGAGCTAACAGGAGGTACATGTGGCCGAGACCCTCAAGAAAGGCACGCGGGTGACCGGCGTGGACCGCAACAAGCTGGCCACTCTCCTCGGTAAGAGGTATGACTCCGGGGAGAGCATCCGATCACTCGCGGCCTCGACAGGAAGGTCCTACGGCTTCGTCCACCGGATTCTGACCGAGACCGGAGTGACGTTGCGCGGGCGTGGTGGCGCCACCCGCAACACCAAGGCAAAGGTAAAGCGCTAAAGACCACGCCCAGGCGGCACCGGCCCGGCTGCATGAACTTTCACGATTCCATGCCGCAGGGACCCCGCCCGGACAGTCGCCTGGGAGTTCGCTGCTAGCTGATAACATTCCCGCCCGGCGCGGGAACGAATGGTGACCCACGGGGGGTTTCTCTGGTCATGTACGGCCATGGTCCGATGATGGTACGCGGATTCCGGATGGATCCCAGCGTCACCAAGCAGAAGCTCAAGCCGGGCACGGTCCGCCGGATCGCTACGTACGCGCGGCCCTACCGGTGGCTCCTGGCCGTATTCCTCCTGGCCACCTCGATCGACGCGGTGATCACCGTCGTCAACCCGCTGCTGCTGCGCGAGATCATCGACCGCGGGATCCTGGCCCGCAACGACCGGGTCGTGATCTGGATCGCGATACTGGTCGCCGCGGTCGCGATCTTCGACGCCGGGCTCGGCTTCGCGATCCGCTGGTTCTCCGCCCGGATCGGCGAGGGCCTGATCTATGACCTGCGCACCCAGGTCTTCGACCACGTCCAGCGGCAGCCGATCGCGTTCTTCACCCGGGCGCAGACCGGATCGCTGGTCAGCCGGCTCGACGGGGACGTGGTCGGCGCGCAGCAGGCCATCACCTCCACCCTGTCGGGCGTCATCTCCAACATACTGAGCTTGATCGTCATCCTGATCACGCTCTTCTACCTGTCCTGGCTGGTCAGCGTGATCGCCCTGGTCCTCATCCCGCTGTTCCTGATCCCGGCCCGGCTGGTCGGCCGCAGGCTGCAGCGCCTGACCCGCGAATCGATGATGCTCAACGCCGAGATGGGCTCGACCATGACCGAGCGCTTCAACGTGGCGGGTGCGCTGCTCGTCAAGCTGTTCGGCCGTCCCGCCCAGGAGACCACGCTCTTTTCCGGCCGGGCCGCGCGGGTCCGCGACATCGGCATCGTCCAGTCGATGTACGGCCAGGTGTTCTTCGTGACGCTCACCCTGCTCACCTCGCTGGTCACGGCCGTGGTCTACGGACTCGGCGGCTCCCTGGTCATCAGGGGCGCCTTCCAGATCGGCACGCTCGTCGCCCTCACCACCCTGCTCGGCCGGGTCTACGGCCCGATCGCGTCGCTGTCCAACGTGCAGATCAACGTGATGACCGCCCTGGTCAGCTTCGACCGGGTCTTCGAGGTACTCGACCTGAAGCCGCTGGTCGCCGACCGCCCTGGCGCGGCGGTTCTGCCCGCCCGGGTCGCCGCCGAGGGCGTGGGCGACGTTCCGGACGAGGTCGCGCCGGACATCGAGTTCGACGACGTGTCGTTCCGGTACCCCACCGCGTCCGAGGTGTCGCTGGCGTCGCTGGAGTCGATCGCGCTGCCTGCGCCTGAGCGGGCCGGGTCAGGCGCCGGGGTGCTGCACGGGGTAAGCTTCCGCGCGCCGTCCGGCCGGCTCACCGCCTTGGTCGGCCCCTCCGGCGCGGGCAAGACGACTATCACCGCGCTGGCCGCGCGGCTGTACGACCCGAACGACGGGACCGTGCGGATCGGCGGGTACGACCTGCGGGACGTCACCCTCGAGTCGCTGCACGACGTGGTCGGCGTGGTCACCCAGGACGCGCACCTGTTCCACGACACGATCCGGGCCAACCTGACCTACGCGAAGCCTTCCGCCACCGAACTCGAGCTCATCGAGGCCTGCGAGGCCGCCCAGATCTGGGACCTGATCTCCAGCCTGCCCGACGGCCTAGACACGGTGGTCGGCGACCGCGGTTACCGGCTGTCCGGCGGGGAGAAGCAGCGCGTCGCCGTGGCCAGGCTGCTCCTCAAGGCCCCGACCGTCGTGGTCCTCGACGAGGCGACCGCCCACCTGGACTCCGAGTCGGAGGTGGCCGTGCAGCGGGCGCTGAAGACGGCCCTCGCGGGCCGCACGTCGCTGGTGATCGCGCACCGGCTGTCCACGATCAGGGAGGCCGACCAGATCCTGGTCGTCGACGAGGGCCGGGTCGTCGAGCGCGGCACGCACGCCGAGCTTCTCGACGCCGGCGGCCTGTACGCGGACCTGTACACCACCCAGTTCGCCAGCCAGGCGGTCTAGCTCGCGCCCGCGGAAGAATCGGCCCGCGGGTGAGTCACGTTCATGAGGGCTGCCGTTCCAGGGCGTACCCGAGGCGCCGGAGTTCTTCGCCGGCGATCTTCTCTATCTCCGCGGTCTGCTTAGCACTGAGCGCGCCCCGGACCCCGGGGGAAGGGCGGGAGCGGGCGCGCTGCCTGCTCGCGCGGGCCTCGTTGCGGATCTCGGCGGTCGGCACCGCGGTCCCGGCGAAGCGCGAGAGCTCCTCGACGGTCTCGTTCGGCCTGCTCATCAGGTTTTCGTACCTGATCGTCTTCAGCTGGCCGGCCGGCAGGCCGTGGTGCAGCCTCGCAGCCAGGCGCACGGACCAGCGCCAGCGCAGCGCGCACTGGCCGGCCGGGGTCAGCTTGGGCCAAATCTCGCGGTCATCGTCGGATTCGACCCCGAAGAACGGGTTGGGGAATTCGGTGTCGACGTTCACGAGGCTGGGCCTGAACCAGGACATGACCAGAGGGTCCGCGAGCATCCCGGCCACCGCGTCCCGGCCGTCCCTGACGACCTGGACGATCCGCGCGTCGGGGAACGCCTCGGCGAGCGCTTCCGCGCAGTAGATCAGGTCGGGGCTCGCGTCCCCGAATCGCTCGAGTCCGCGCAGGTCCACGCAGGGGCCGACGGCATCGGCGGCCAGGCCGGCCGCCGACCGGCACTCGCGCGTGCACTCCAGGCAGCTGTGCGGGGTGACCTGCCAGCCCTGGGCCAGGGCGTCCCTGATGACGGACGCGGCGGCCTGCGTCCGGCCGCGGTACATGGAGGGTCGCCTGGCAAAGGCGTAGACGACGCGCAGCACGCTCGGCTGTCCGATGGTGACGTGCAGGCCGGCGGACGCCTTGAGCGCGCGGCCGATCAGGCCCGCTCCCGAGTGCGGCGCGCCGATCACGAACAACGGCTGATGCACGCTGCGGGAGTTGACGATCAGGATATGACGGGCGGTGGCCATCATCGCCTAGCAGGGTGAAGCTGGCTCACGACGGGCGGTCCGGGCAGGTCATCCTGGCACGCTCCGCCGCTCATCGCGATGGGTCCCGGTTCCACGCTGATGCTCCTCGGAGTGGCTGCTCAGGTTGAGGGCCGTCTGCACGAGCGGGACATGGCTGAACGCCTGCGGCATGTTGCCGACGAGCCTGCCGTAGCGAGGATCGTACTCCTCGCTCAGCAGGCCCACGTCGTTACGCAAGGCAAGCAGCCGCTCGAACAGGTCAACCGCCTCGTCCCGGTGCCCGCTCAGCTCCAGCGCGTTCGCCAGCCAGAAACTGCAGGCCAGGAATGCGCCCTCGGATCCGGCCAGTCCGTCGACCGACGACGTTCCGCCGTCAGGCAGCTCGTACCTGCGCAGGAAGCCGTCCTGCACCAGGTCCCGCTGGAGCACCCGCATGGTGGAGGTGACCCTGGGGTCATCGGCGGGCAGGAAGCCGACGTCGGAGATCAGCAGGGCCGCGGCATCGAGCTCGTTCGCGCCGTAGTACTGGACGAACGCCCCGCGTGTGGGGTTGTAGCCGTGCTCGCACACCTCCTCCTTGATCTGGTCGCGCGTGGACCGCCATCTGGCCGCCAGCTCGGCCTCGCCGTGATCGTCCGCGTAGTTCGCGGCGCGGTCGAAGGCGACCCAGGCCATGACCTTGGAGTGCACGAAGTGCCGTCGCGGCCCGCGGACCTCCCACAGGCCCTCGTCAGGCTCCCGCCAGTGCTCCTCGAGGAAGCCAAGCAGCGAGCGCTGGAGCGACCAGGTGTGGGTGTCGTCGTGCAGGCCGGATTGGCAGCTGAGCTGCAGCGCGTCGATGACCTCGCCGTACACGTCGAGCTGGAGCTGGCCGGCCGCCGCATTGCCGATCCTGACCGGAGCCGAGCCCTCGTAACCGGGGAGCCAGTCCGCCTCCCACTCGGCCAGCCGGCGTTCGCCGGCCACCCCGTACATGATCTGGATGTCCTCGGGGTCCCCCGCGATCGCCCGGCCGAGCCAGTGCCGCCAGGCCTTGGCCTCGTCGAGGTACCCCGTCCGCAGCAGCGCCTCCAGGGTGATGGTGGCATCCCGCAGCCAGCAGTACCGGTAGTCCCAGTTGCGTACTCCGCCGATGTCCTCAGGGAGCGAGGTGGTGGTGGCGGCGACGATGCCGCCGGTCGGCTGGTAGGTAAGCGCCTTCAGGGTGATCAGCGACCTGACCACCGCGTCGCGGTAGGTTCCCTGGTAGGTGCAGCGCGACACCCACTCAGCCCAGAACTTCCTGGTCTCCTCCAGCGCCTGGGCGGCGTCGATGCGGGGGGGCTCCCCGTGGTGCGAGGGCTTGTAGCAGAGCACGAAGGGAACGACGTCGCCCGCATTGACCTGGAACGCGGCCGCGTGCGCCATCCCCTGCGCGGTAAGGCCTACCGGGGTGCGCAGCCAGATCGAGTCCGGGCCCGCGGTGGCCCGGATGCCGGCTCCGTCCCTGGTCACCCAGGGCACGACGGAGCCGTACCCGAAGCGCAGCGTCAGCGTCATGGCCATGTCGACGCTCCCGCTCTCGCCCGCCACGATGCGGATCAGCGCCGGTTCACGGTCACCGCGCGGCGGCATGAAGTCGGTGACGCGGACGGCCCCGTCCAGGGTTTCCCACCGGGTCTCCAGGATGAGCGTGTCACCGTCGTACCGCCTGCTGGCCGTGGCTGCAGAGACGTCGGCACCTCCGCCGCCGCCGTCCGCGGGCGCGATCCGCCAGCGACCGTGGTCCGGCGTGCCGAGCAGCGCGGCGAAGCACGCCTCGGAGTCGAAACGGGGCAGGCAGAGCCAGTCCACGGAACCGTCCGTGCAGATCAAGGCGGCCGACTGCATATCGCCGACGATGGCGTAGTCCTCGATCCGCCCGGCCACATGACCTCCTCTTGGGGATCCCTGCCTTACCGTACTAGCCACGGACGGCCGTAGGCTGACACCATGCGCGTACTACCGGATGTAGTCGGCGGGGGAGCCCGTCGGCTGCTCGGGGCGGGGCTGGTCTTGGCGACCGTGACGGTGCTGGCCGGCTGCGCGCAGTTTGATTCCGCGCTCGGGCAGCAGCAGGCCGTGGTGGTCTTCCGCGACGGCACGACGCTCGCGCAGCGACTGGCCGTCCGCGCCGCCTGCGCCAAGCCGCCGGCCGTGGTCCCGCAAGCACTGCCGTCCAACCTCAACTCTCCCTACGCACTCCAGCAGGTGACCTACACGACCACTCACGCGTCCGACGCGGACGTGGCGATCCTGGAGGAGTGCCTGGCCAAGTTCCCCTCCGTGGTCGGCGTAACCCTCCAGGACTCCAGCGACGAGGGCAACTGACCTTCTCCGGCCCCACCCGCGCGAGTCGCTAGCTACCGCGAACCCCGCCCGTCCCTGTTGGCCCCGCCCGCCCCTTGCATTACCTTGCGGCGTGGGCTTGTGGCCCGCGAGCCCCGTCTATCGGGGCCCGTGGCCCGCATGCCCCATTGCCCGGATGCCGTCGTTCGGGCGTTGGGGCACCCAACCCCCGTCTATGGGTAGCGGGGGTCCCCATGATCCGGGCTGCGGGTGCGTCGCCGGGCTCGCAGCGCAGGTTTCGTCCCTTTTGCCGGGTATGGGTGCTGATTATCGTGGTTGATCGGGGCTTCGTGGTTGATCGGGGGGACCCGGACACACCCGATCAACCGCAGAACCCGGATCAACCACGGTAACCGGGAACGTTTCGTGCCTGGCGTGGCGCCAGCTACGTTCTGTGACGGCTGGCGTGAGGGTTGCGCCGGGCGGGCCGATCACACGAGTCACCGTAACCTCGACGGCCAGCCGGCGCGCAGGCCGGGTCGTGGCACAGTTGGCACACTCCCGTCTATCGGGGCCTGTGCCCCACGAGCCCCGATCCCCGGGCTGTGACCTCAGGGGCTCTCACGCGACGGGCCTCAATCCCCACCCGGATTTCCGAGTTTGCCGACTCAATGTATAGTCAATAAAGTCTATCAACTCGATCGGAATTAGCTTCTTAGGGGTTATCTGATGCGACGTGCCGCGTTTGCCGCAATGATCGGTGCCGCCCTGCTGCTGGCCGGCTGCTCCTCGTCCTCGTCGAGCACGGCGAGTTCGGGCGGCAGCACCACGACCTCGGATGCGCCGCCGGTCACGGTCAGGCTGGGCTTCCTCACCAACGTGACGCACGCCTCCGCCCTGGTCGGGCTGAAGGAAGGATTCTTCGCCAAGGCGCTCGGCTCGGCTGGGGCGTTGCGGCCCACCGCGTTCAGCACCGGCACGGAGGAGACCACGGCGCTGCTAGCCGGGCAGCTCGACGCGGCCTACGTCGGGCCGAACCCGGCGATCAACGCCTGGCAGAAGTCCGGCGGCACCGCCATCAAGATCATCTCTGGCGCCGCCACCGGAGGCGCCTCAGTCGTCGTCGCGAAGGGGATCACCTCGGCCAGCCAGCTCCGCGGCAAGACGCTGGCCACCCCGTCCCTCGGCAACACGCAGGACGTCGCCCTGCGCTCCTGGCTGAAGCAGAACGGCCTGACCACGACGGCGACCGGGGGCGGCGACGTCTTCGTCAAGCCGACGACCCCCAATTCGGCGGCGGTCCTCGAGTTCAAGTCCGGGCAGATCGCCGGAGGATCCGAGCCCGCGCCGTACGACGTCGAGATGGTCAAGGACGGCGGCACGGTGCTGTACACCGAGCCCGGTGTCACCACCCTCCTGGTCGTGGCCCAGAGCTTCCTTTCCGCCCACCCGGCGATCGTCGCGGACCTGGTCAAGGCGCAGATCCAGGCGAACGACTTCATCAAGTCCAATCCAGCGGCCGCGGAGGCGGACGTGAACGCGGAACTGGCCTCGTATACCGGAAAGCCGCTCAAGGCGAGCATCATCGCGGCGGCCTTCGCCGAGATCACCTTCACCGATGACCCGGACGCCTCCTCGCTGGCGACCGATGCCTCGCTGGCCACCTCGCTCGGCCTGCTCAAGCCGGTCACCCTCACCGGGATCTTCGATCTCGGCCCGCTTAACCGGGCCCTGACCGCGGCCGGCCAGGCGCAGGTCAGCGGGTGAGCCCGGTGACCGTGACCGACAGGCCGGCGTCGGCCGTGGGCGGGTCCGTCCAGCTGAGCACGGTGACGAAGGTGTTCGGGCGCGGCAGTTCCGCCGTCCGCGCGCTCGACCAGATCTCGCTCGAGGTACCGCAAGGGGAGTTCACCTGCCTGATCGGCGCGTCGGGCTGCGGTAAATCGACGCTGCTCTCGCTGATCGCCGGGCTCGAACAGCCCACCTCGGGGGCGGTGTCGGTATCCGGGCGCGTAGCGCTGATGTTCCAGGAGCCCGCGCTGTTCCCCTGGCTCACGGCGGCGGGCAACGTGGAAGTGGCCCTGCGCGCCCACGGGATCGGGCGGGCCGAGCGGCGGCAGCGGACCGCAGAACTGATCGAGGCCGTCCACCTCGGCGGGTTCGGCGGGAAGCGGCCGCACGAGCTGTCCGGCGGCATGCGGCAGCGGGTCGCGCTGGCCCGTGCGCTCGCCCAGGACGCCGACGTGCTGCTGATGGACGAGCCGTTCGGTGCCCTCGACGCCATGACCAGGGACCTCCTGCACGACGAGCTCGACCGCGTCCGCGCCGGCCGGCAGCTGACCATCGTGTTCGTCACGCACAACGTCCGCGAGGCGGTCCGCCTCGGTGACCGGGTGGTGGTGTTGAGCAGCCGGCCGGGCCGGGTGGTCGATGAGTTCGCCGTGCCCATCGAGCACCCGCGCCGGATCGACTCGGCGCCGGTCGCCGAACTGGCCGCCCGGATTACCGACCGGCTGCGGGAGGAGATGAGCGGTCATGGCCGCTAACAACCCGGGATCCCTGCCGGCCTATGCGGAGCGGCTGGCCTGGCTCGAGGCCACCGACACCGAGTCGCAGGCCGGCCAGCGCGGCCGCCGACCCTCCATCCTGGCCGTGCGCGCCTGGGCCGCCTTCTGGCCCAAGGCCCTGGCCATCGTCATCGTCCTGGCCGTCTGGCAGCTCATTCACGTCAGCGGCTGGAAGAAGGTGATCTTCCCCGGGCCCGGCGCGACGCTGGCCAACCTGTGGGATCAGCTGCAGACGGGCCTGCTGTGGCACGCCATCGCCACCACGGCCGGGCGCGCGGTCATCGGGTTCGGGCTGGCCGTGGCGATCGGCGCGGCCATCGGGGCGCTGGTGTCGAGGATCGCGCCGCTGCGGGCGGCCGTCGGCTCCCTGATCACCGGGCTGCAGACCATGCCGTCGATCGCCTGGTTCCCGTTCGCGATCATCCTGTTCGGCATCACCACGACGGCCATCTTGTTCGTCATCGTGCTCGGCGCCGCCCCGTCGATCGCCAACGGCCTGATCGCAGGCGTGGACTACACCCCGCCGCTGCTGCTGAAGGCCGGCAAGATGATGGGGCTGCGCAGGCTCTCGCTGTACTGGCACCTGATCCTGCCCGCCTCGCTGCCGGCGTTCGTGGCCGGGATGAGGCAGGGCTGGGCGTTCGCCTGGCGCAGCCTCATGGCCGGCGAGCTGCTGGTCATCATCGCCAACCAGCCGTCCCTCGGCGTGCTGTTGTCGACCGACCAGGATCAGGCCGACATGCAGAGCGCCACCGCCATCATCATCGTGATCTTGGCCCTCGGCATCTTTGTCCATACCCTGTTCAGCGTGGCCGACCGGGCCATCAGGCGCCGGTGGGGCCTGACCGGAACCGTGTAGGCGGCGCGGCCGCCGAGCGGGCCCGGCCGGTCCGCCCTCCGGGGCGGGCCAGGTTACCGGTACGAGATCGATAGCTCGTTCAGCAGGGATTTGAGTGCCCGAGCGGCGCGCCGGAAGCCCTGCGCGCCGCTGAAGCCGCCGAAGCGCCCGCCCTGCACGAGGTGCGGTTCCAGCGACATGAAGCCCGTGAAGCCCGAGTCCCGCAGGGCCGTCAGCGTCTCGCGCAGCTGCCCGTCGCCCTCGCCTGCGGGCACGACCTCGCCCGTCGCGGCCACCGCGTCCTTTACTTGGAGGTAGACCAGGAACGGCCGGAGCAGGTCATAGGCGTCGGAGTGGGGCCTGACCCCGCATTGCACGAAGTTCGCCGCGTCGAACGTCGCCCGCAGGGCGCGCGAGCCGACCGAGGTGATCACGTCCGCGCACCGGTCCGGGGTGTCACCGTAGATCTCCTTCTCGTTCTCGTGCGCCAGGATGAGGCCGCGGTCCTCGGCGATCCCGGCCAGGGCGCCCATGCGGTCGATGACCTGCTGCCGGTAGCGCCCCGGGGGGTCGCCCTCGGGGATGTAGAACGAGAAGACCCGGACGATAGCGGCGCCGAGTTCGGCGGCGACGTCGGCGACGCGGTGCAACCGGTCCAGCTCGGGCCCCAGCGGGGCGCCGACCGGGATCTTGCCGACCGGCGAGCCGATTGCCGAGACCCGCACCCCGGCGCCGTCCACCGCGGCCCGGAAGGCGGCGACCTGCGCCGCGGTGAAGTCGGCGACGTTGACCGACCAGGCGCCGCGCAGCTCCAGGTGCGCGATGGACTCGGCGGCCAGCGTGGCCAGCTGCTCGGCCGGGTCGGGCGAGATCTCGTCCGCGAACCCGCTCAGGATGACGGTCATGGGGCCAGGGTGACGGCGCGGCGCGTGCGCGCCGACTCGTAGACGGCGCAGACGATCTCGAGCGCGGCCCGGCCGTTCTCGCCCGTGACCGCGGGCTCGCGTCCGGCCTCGATCGCGGCCAGCAGGTCCGTCAGCTGCGCGGCGTGGCTGGCGACGTCCACGGCCGCCGGGTTGGACCCCGCGGCCGCCCCGCCGCCGGGAGGGCCGCCCGGCTCGTGTGCCCCGCCGCCGAACGCGCGGCGGATGATCGCCCCGTCCTCGATCGTGATCGTGCCTTCGGTGCCCGTGATCTCCAGGCGCTGGGCGAACCCGGGGAAGACGCAGGTGCTCGCGACGATCGTGCCGACGGCACCCGAGCTGAACCTGAGCGCGGCCAGCGAGGTGTCCTCGACCTCGATCTGGTGGGTCTGCGTGGCGCACAGGGCGGTGACCTCGGTGACCGGGCCCATGCACCAGCGGAGCAGGTCGACCTCGGCGTGCAGGCCGCTCGGCACGCACACCGACACCACGTCCACGTCGGGGCGGGCGAGGAGCGCGTCGAGATCGGGCTCGGCCGCGCAGCCGCGCGCGGCGGCGAAGGCCGCGGCGGCACCCGGGGCCACGTCGGTGACCGCCACCAGGGCCGCGCCCGGCAGCGGGGCGATAGCCTCGGCGTGGACCGCCGCGATTACCCCCGTGCCGACGATCCCGAAACCGCGGGTCACTCGTCCACCCTCGGTCCATTCGGCCAGCAGCCGCAGGTGCTGTGGCAGCGCGGCCTCAGGTTCCTCGATCTCAGGATGCCAGCGCTTCTCCAGGCGATCATGGCTCGGTAACGGGGCGGGGCTCCGTGGTTCCCTTGATGTTAGCTGGGCTAATGTGGTGTGGGGTGAGGCCCGTCCCTGGCCACGAGAGACGGCCAGGGACGGGCCCGCTTTCATTGCGGAGATGGGAAGGTCAGCTCCGCGGGGTTAGGTGCAAGATGACCACTTCGTCGGTCCCTGCGCCAGCGCCGAGGTTCGTCCCGGAGGGCTGGCCGGTCTCATAGGGGTTCGACTGGGACGGCCAGCCGACGTAGTTCTGTGAGTCGTACTCGAACCACTCCGACGCGGTCGTGGTCGGGATGATGGGCAGGTTCTGGGCCACGTACGTCTCGAGCGGTACGAGGTCCATCGTCTGCTCGGCGGTCGTCGACGCTCCGGCCAGCGTGGCCAGGTCGGCGTTGAGCGCCGGGTCGTTCAGCCGCTCGTAGTCGCCGGTTGCGTTGTTACCGGTGGCGAGCGAGCTGTCGAGCCAGCCCTCGTACATGTTGTACGGGGTGAGGCCGCCGTTCGACCAGTGCATGGTGAGCTGGAAGTTGCCATCGGCGACGTCGGTGTTCCAGGCGGTCACGGCCAGGCCATCGAACGTGGCGTCGATGCCTGCCGCCCGCAGGTCGCCCGCGACGATGGAGTCATCCTCGGCGTAGTCGGTGTACGCCGCCGGGTCGACGATGGTGAGCGAGACGGTCTGGCCGCCCTTCTGGAAGAAGCCGTTGCTTCCCTTGGTGTAGCCGGCCTTGGTCAGGATCGCCTCGGCCGAGGCCGCGTCGGCGGTTGCGGAGTTGGTCATGCTGGCGACCGGGCCGCTCCAGGCGCTGAAGGTCGGCAGCGTGAGGCCGGTCGCGTTGAGGACCGGGTCTTCCAGGCCTGCCTCGCCCTCGGTTGCGATCGTGGTGCGGTCGATCGCCGCGCTGATCGCCTGGCGGACGGCCAGCTGGTTGGTCGGCCACTTGTTCAGGTTCGGGAAGAGGCTGTTGGTGCCGCCAGGTGCTTCCCAGAAGCCGTGTTCGGACGGGTTGGTGTCCACGAAGTTCTTCTGCAGGCCGGGGATGAAGTTCCCGGTCCAGTCGATCGCCCCGGAGAACAGCGCGGTCAGCGCGCCGGTGTTGGAGGTGTAAACGGGGAAGAAGACCTTCGGGACCTGGACCATCGACGACTGCCAGTAGTAGGGGTTCTTCTTCAGCGTGAAGCCCTGCGGCGTGAAGGTGTCCAGCATGTAGGGCCCAGTGCCCACCGGGTTCGGGTCCGTATAGGTCGACGGGTTGCCGACCTTGCTCCAGATCGCCTCCGGCACGATCCCGGTGCCGGCGATCTCCTCCAGGTTGGTGTACTGGGAGGTCGGGAACGTGAGCGTGACGGTGTTGCCGGATGTGGTCACGCTGGAGATGGTCAGGCCGTCGATGTTGATGGCCGTGTTGGCCTTGAGCAGGTTGTAGGTGAAGGCGACGTCGGCCGGCGTGAACGGCGTGCCGTTGTTCCACTTCACGCCCTGCCGGATCGTGAAGGTGATCGCCTTGCCGCCGTTGGACCACGCGTACGACGTGGCGAGCCACGGGTAATACTTCGGCGGTGCGGCCAGGTCGAACTGGATGAGCGGTTCGTAGATCAGCCCGGTCGCGCCCATGCCGTAGGCCTGCTGGGTGGGAACGTACGGGTTGAACGCCTGGGTGATGGCGGTCTCCGGCGAGCTCTCCATGACCAGGGTCTTGCCCGTGGCCGTGCTCGTGCTGGTGGAGCCCGAGCTGGAGCTCGAGTTCGATGAGCACGCTCCGAGTCCGGCCGCCAGCAAGACGGCGGCCGATACCGCCAGGAGCTGTCTGTAGCTGTGCAATCTCCTCATCAGTCTCGTCTTTCTCTTGGGTTTCTTCCGTTGTGGACTACTGCGTCGTCGGGAATCCACCTCCTTGTGGCCCGGAGACGACTTCGGGCGCGGCGAGGTCCAGGTGCCAGCAGGCCGCGGCCCGCGTGGCGGAGACCTGCGCCAGGGCTGGGTTCTCGCGCCGGCAAAGGTCGTCGGCGAACGGGCACCTGGGACTGAACGGGCACCCGGCCACCGCCGTCCCGTTCGACGCGGCGGAGGCTGGCGCCCGCGGGGCGCCCCGCGGCTGTTGTGACCGGTCGCGGCCGGCGCCTCGGCGCAGCACGCTGCCGAGGTTGTCGGGATCCGGCGCGGAGGCAACGAGCAGCTGGGTGTACGGGTGCGCCGGGTACTGGGTGAGCTGTTCGGCCGGGCCGCGCTCCACGATCTGCCCGGCGTACATGACCAGCACCTCGTCGGCGAAGTAGCGGGCCGAGGCGATGTCGTGGGTGATGTAGAGCATGGCGAGGCTGAAGCGCCGGCGAAGGTCGTCGAGCAGGCTGAGTATCTCCAGCCTGATGGAGACGTCCAGCATGGAGACCGGTTCGTCGGCGAGCAGCACGCTCGGGTGGGCGGCGAGCGCGCGGGCGAAGGAGACCCGCTGGCGCTGGCCACCGGATAGCTCGTGCGGGTATTTAGGCAGGAACTGCTTCGCGGGGGTAAGCCGCACCTGCTCGAGCAGGGCGAGGACTTCCTGGTCCAGGTTCGCGGCCGGCTGGTGCAGCTTCACCGGGCGCTCGAGGTGGTAGCGCACCGTGTGCACCGGGTTAAGCGAGGCGAACGGGTCCTGGAAGACGTACTGGACCTCGCTCTTGTATCGCCTGAAGGCGTGCCGGCTCGACACCTCGACCGGGTGGCCGTCCAGGCGGATCTGGCCGGAGGTAAGCCGTTCCTGCCCGGCCAGCAGCTTCGCGGCCGTGGACTTGCCCGATCCGCTCTCGCCGACCAGGGCGACGACTCCACCGCTGTAGAGGTTGAAGGAGACGTCGCGCACCGCGTGCAGCGTCTGCCCGCGGCCCAGCCTGAAGTCCTTGCTGACCGAGATGGCCTCCATGGCCAGCGGGCCGCGCTCGGCGGCTGCAGAGACCAGGGTCTGCTCGCTCATGATCCTGGCTCCACGGTCGTCCGCGCTTCATCGGCGAGCCTCAGGTGATCGGGTACGTCCAGACGGTCCGTCGCCGTGAAGCCCTCCGGGGGCGGCGTGCCCGGGAGCACGAACGGGCACGCCGTCACGTGCTCGGAGTCCTGGGACGTGGCGACCGGCAGCAATTCCATGTCTATACGGGTGCACGCATCCGTGCCGTACGAGCAGCGCGGCAGGAACGGGCAGCCGGGGGACGGGTGGCGCAGGTCAGGGGGCGAGCCGGGGATGCCGGCCAGGTCGCGGCGCGGCCCGCGGAGCGAGGGAAACGAGTTGAGCAGGCCCTGGGTGTACGGGTGGGACGCCTCACGGTGGATCTCGCCCGCAGTGCCAACCTCCATGAGCTGCCCGGCGTACATCACCGCGATCCGGTCGGCCAGCTCGAGGAGCAGGGACAGGTCGTGCGTGATGAACAGGATCGAGAAGCCGAGGCGGTCCTTGAGCTCCACGATCTGGGCGAGGATGTCACGCTGGACCACCACGTCGAGCGCGGTGGTCGGCTCGTCCATGATGACGACCTCCGGCTCGGCGGCCAGGGCCATGGCGATCATCACCCGCTGACGCATCCCGCCGGACAGCTCGTGGGGATAGCTGCGCAGTCGCGAGCGCGGGATGCCGACCAGGTCGAGCAGCGAGGCCGCCCTGTCCCGTGCCTCGTCCCTCGGCATCTTCATGTGGGCGTGGATGACGTCGAGGAGCTGGTTGCGGACGGACAGGACCGGGTTGAGCGCGTTCATGGCACTCTGGAACACGATCGCGATCTCGCGCCAGCGCAGCTTCTGCAGCTCCTGCGGGGTCATCCGGAGCACATCGGCCGCCTGGGACCCCTGCGCCAGCCTCCGGCCCTGGTACCGCACGCTTCCGCTGGTGATGAAGGCGGGGGCGCGCAGCAGGCGGCAGGCGCCGTACGCGAGCGTGGACTTGCCTGAGCCGCTCTCGCCGGCCAGGCCCACGACCTCGCCGGCCGCCAGCGAGATGTTCACCCGGTCCACCGCGCGCACGTCACCAGAGGGCGTGCGGTACACGACCGAGAAATCCCGGATGTCGAGCACCGGCTTCGAGCCGGCGGCCGGGACGGCGCCGGGCGTTCCTGAGTTGGATCCGGCGCTCATAGCGTGTCGCCCGCTTGAGACTGGTCGAGCAGGGAGCTGCGCGAGAACGAGTGCAGGAACCCGGCGAGCCCGGTGCGGCGCTGCTGGACTTCCTCCAGCACGGGCGTCGGGTCGGTGGGCCGGAGCCAGCGCCCGGCGATCCGGCTCGCGCTGCTCGCGTCGCGCAGGCGCGGGTTGCCGAGTTCGTCGATACCGGTGTTCAGCAGCACCAGGCCGGTGCCCATCAGCGCCACGGCGAGGCCGGGCGGCACGAACCACCACCAGGCGCCCAGTTGCAGGGCCTGCTGGCTTTCCGCCCAGTACAGGATCGTGCCGAGGCTCCAGCTGTTGAGATCGGCCAGGCCGATGAAGGCGAGTGCGACCGAGGCCCCGATCGCGTAGAGGACGGTGTTCACGAAGCTGGCCGCGATCAGGCTCACCTCGTTGGGGACGATCTCGAAGGCGAGGATCCGCCAGGTTTTCTCCCCGGTTTCCCGCGCCGCCGAGATGAAGTCGCGGTTGCGGATGGCGAGGGTCTGCGCCCGGATGACCCTGGCCCCCCACGGCCAGCCGAGCACGCTCAGGACGGCGATGGTGGCCAGCTGGCCCTTCTGCGGCAGGTAGCCGAGCAGGATGATAAGCAGCGGCAGCGACGGGATGACCAGGAACACGTTGGATACGAGCGACAGCAGCTCGTCCCAGATCCCGCCGAGGAAGGCGGCCGCCACTCCCACGATCACCGACAGCGCGGTGGCCACCACGCCCACGATGACCGCCAGCTCCAGGGTGAGCCGGATCCCGACCAGGAGCTGGGACAGCACGTCCTCGCCGGTCTGCGTGGTACCGAGGAGGTGAGCCGCGCTCGGCGCCGCCATCGACAGGGCCGGGCTCGGGTTCTGGTACGACGGATCGTAGGGCGTGACCAGGGGCCCGATGATGGCCGCCACGACGAAGAAACCGAGGATGACGGCGCCCACCTTGGCCTTGGTCGGCATCCGGCGCCAGCGGCCCGGGACCACGTCTTCCGTGGCCAGCGAGGCCGGGTCGACGCTGATCGGGAGCGTGACGGTCATCGCGCCACCTCCCGGACCCGGGCGCGGGGATCAGCGAACACGATGACCAGGTCGATGATCAGGTTGGCGAGCAGGACGGCGAACGTGATCACCAAGAAGATCGCCTGCATCAGCGGGAAGTCGTCCGAGCTGACCGCGCCCAGCAGCAGCAGGCCGATGCCCGGGTAGGAGAAGACGATCTCCATGATCAGCGCCCCGGACACCACGAACCCGAGGGCCAGGCCGAATCCCTGCAGCTGGGGCAGGAGGGCGTTGCGCGCCGCGTAGGTGAAGATGACCCGGTGGCTGGGCAGGCCCTTCGCCTGGGCCGCGACCACGTAGTCCTCGCCGAGGGTGGTGATCATGACGTTGCGCATCTGCAGCATCCAGCCGGCGATCGAGGTGAGCACGATGGTGAGCGCGGGCAGCAGCGAGTGGTAGATCGCGCTGCCGATGAAGTCCCAGTGCCACCCGGGCACCAGGCCGCCCGCGTACCCCTCGCCGGTGGGGAAGACATGGAACTTGAGCGCGAACACCTCGAGCAGGATCAGCGCGAAGAAGAAGTAGGGGATCGCCTGCAAGAACATCAGCCCGGGCAGGACTCGGTCGAGCGCGCCGCCGTACCGCCAGCCGGCCAGGATGCCGAGCGCGGTGCCGACGACGAAGGCGATGATGGTCGCCGTGCCGACCAGGGTGAGCGTCCACGGGATCGTCTCGCCGAGCAGCGTGGAAACCTGCGCCGGATACTGGGAGGAAGACGTGCCGAGGTTGAAGTGGGCGACGTCGACGAGATAAGCCCAGTACTGATGCCAGAGCGAGCCGGCGTGTCCCACGCCAAGCATGGCCTCGATCGCGCGGTAGGCCGCGGGCTGCAAGACCCCCGGGAACTTCGCCATGACCGCCTCGACCGCGTTTCCCGGCATGGCGCGGGGGATGAAGAAGTTCAGCGTCAGTGCTACCCAGGCGGCGACCACGTAGAAGACCAGGCGACGGAGGATGAAGGTCATGGTGGCTCCTACGCCTTCGCTGCTTGCCGGGACCGGACGCGGGGCCTCGGGGCCTGGACGTCCTGCGGCCCGGCCTGACGCCGGCCGCGGCCCGGTGCCCCGTCTCCGTACCACGCCGCCTGGTCTGCCCCCGTCCTGCTGAACGTCTCCACAGGCCGGCGGACGACCGTACCGGGCGGGCAGCCGCAGCTTTGCCTCAGCACGAGTTCCGTTGGCAGCAGTTCGACGGCCGGGCTGAGGCCCGAGTCGGCGATGCGATCGAGCACGCGGGCACAGGCCCGCTCGCCCAGCATGCGCATCGGCTGGTAGATCGTGGTCAGCGGCGGGTCGAGCAGGCTGCTGGGATAGATGTCGTCGAAGCCGACCACGGCCACCTCGTCGGGGACGCGCACTCCGGCCGCGGCGAAGGCCCGCAGGACGCCGATGGCCATCTGGTCGTTGGCGCATACGACCGCCTCCGGCAGCGCCGCGCGGTGCCTGGCCAGCAGGGCCTCCCCGGCCTGCTGGCCGCTGCGGACGCTGAAGATCCCCTGGACCGAGCCGACCAGCTGGCACTGCGGATTGCCGCGGAGCACGTACTCCAGGGCGAGTCGCCGTTCGCTGGCGTCGGGCGAGTTCGGCGGTCCGTCGACGTGGAACAGGCGCCGCCTGCCGTGTTCGGCGATGAGGTGGGTGATGACGGCGGCCGAGCCCGAGAAGTTGTCGGCGGCCACCACGTCGGCCGCCCGCTCGCCGGGGGTCCCGGCGATGACGACCACGGGGACCCGGGCCGCCAGGCGCTCGATGTAACGGGAGGCGACGAATCCCTCGCCGATGAGGATCCCGTCGACCTTGCCCGACAGCGAGTCAAGCCGGCGGAAGTCCGGCTCGCCGACGTCTTCGGCTTGCATGAACGTGATCAGGAGCGACCAGTTGTTGGTGCGGATGAGCGCCTCGACCCCCCGCAGCACCTCGTCGTAGTACAGCAGGCCCACGTTCTCGATGTCGTACTGCTCGACCTCGCGCTCTACCATCACCATGCCGATGACGTCCTTGCGCCGGCGCGACAGGCTCTGCGCGGCGCCGTCCGGAACGTACCCGAGCTGCTCGATGGCCTGCGTGACCCGGATCCTGGTCGCCTCGCGGACCCGATCCTGGCCGTGGACCACCCTCGAGACCGTCGCCGTGGATACGCCCGCCAGGCGCGCCACGTCGTAGAGGGTTACCACCGTATCCCGACTAGCGACATAGCCACCTTCCCTTACTTACCGGGATGTAAGCGTTTACAACGGGAAATCTAAGCGCTTACACTAACCCTCAGCACAGGGGCCGTCAAGGTCCGTAGCCACACAGAGGGAGAGGCCGATGACCGGTCCCAACGGCGTCCTTCAGTTCCCGCCCGGGTTCGTCTGGGGCGCGGCGACGGCCGCCTACCAGGTCGAGGGAGCGGCGAGCGCAGACGGCAAGGGCCCGTCGGTCTGGGACACCTTCAGCCATACGCCGGGCAAGGTCCGCGGCGGGGATACGGGCGACATCGCCTGCGACTCCTACCACCGGTACCGCGAGGACATCGCGCTGATCGCCTCGCTCGGGCTGAAGTCTTACCGGTTCTCCATCTCCTGGCCGCGGGTCCAGCCGGGCGGGCGCGGCGCCGCCAGCCAGGCGGGCCTCGACTACTACCGCGCGGTGCTCGACGAACTCGGCGAGCATGGCATCGCCGCCACCGTCACCCTGTACCACTGGGACCTTCCCCAGCAGCTCCAGGACGAGGGCGGCTGGGCGGTGCGCGACACCGCCGGACACTTCGCCGACTACGCCGCGATCTGCGCGGAGGCGCTCGGGGACCGGGTGGCCCGCTGGATCACGTTGAACGAGCCGCAGGTGGTGTCCAATAACGGGTACCGGCAGGGTTCCCACGCTCCGGGGCTGCGGGACGCCCAGGCCGCGTCCGCCGCCACACACCACCTCCTGCTCGGCCACGGGCTGGCCGCCCAGGCACTGCGCGCCCGGCTAACCGCCGAGGTCGGCATCACCCTGGACATGCACCCGGTCCGGGTGCTCGGCGGGAACGGCCAGGCGGCTCACCTCGAGGAGGCCCGGCACATCACCGACGTCGCCGTGAACGGCCTGTACCTGGAGCCGTTGCTGCAGGGCCGCTACCCGGCGCACGCCCCGGCTGCCTTGCTGCCGCCGGCCGCGCTGATCGCCGACGGCGACTTCGACACGATCAGCCAGCCGCTGGACTTCCTCGGCCTCAACTACTACTCCCCAATCTTCCTGCGCGCCGGCGACCCGACTGACCTGCGGCGGAATGAGGAATTGGCCCGCTGCGGGCTGCCCGGCGTGGTCGAGTACCTGCCGGAGTGGCTGGAACGGACGACGATGGGCTGGCTCGTCGACGCCAGTGCGCTGCGCGATCTGCTGGTCGACGTGTCCAAGCAGGCTCCCGGCCTGCCGCTCTACATTACGGAGAACGGCCGGGCGGCCGAGGACTACGTGAACCCCGAGGGTGAGGTCAACGACATCGAGCGGGTCAGGTACCTGCAGGCGCATCTGGAGGCCGCCGCGCGCGCCATCGAGGACGGGGCCAGCCTGGCGGGCTACTTCGTCTGGTCGCTGCTGGACAACTTCGAGTGGGCCTGGG
>Ga0335074_10003619_pt1 | contig 21174 bp, 15 predicted proteins | sample Lox_Sample_23_FD_206715 | JGI IMG/M metagenome (GOLD analysis project Ga0335074, IMG submission 206715) | Soil microbial communities from Loxahatchee National Wildlife Refuge, Florida, United States - Lox_Sample_2.3 | ecosystem: Environmental > Terrestrial > Soil > Wetlands | place: USA... | reverse complement strand
ACATCGGCACGATCGCCAAGTCGGGGACGCGCGAGTTCTTCCAGGCGCTGACCGGCGACCAGCGGAAGGACGCGACCCTGATCGGCCAGTTCGGCGTGGGCTTCTATTCCTCGTTCATCGTGGCGGACCGGGTGGAGCTGACGACCAGGCGGGCGGGCCTGCCCGCGGACCAGGGTGTCCGCTGGGCATCCGACGGCCGCGGCGAGTACACGCTGGAGACGGAAGAACGCCCGGCGCGCGGCACCACGATCGTGCTGCACCTGCGGGAGGGCGAGGACGACCTGCTCAGCGGGTACCGGCTGCGCTCGATCATCCAGAAGTACTCCGATCACATCAGCCTGCCGATCCTCATGCCGGACGAGAAGAAGCCCGGCCAGGACGAGGCACCGGCGGAAACCACCGTCAACCAGGCCTCGGCGCTGTGGGCACGGCCGAAGAGCGAGATCAGCGACCAGGACTACATCGACTTCTACCGGCACATCACCGGCGACTACGCCGATCCGCTCAGCTGGGTGCACAGCAAGATCGAGGGCACCCTGGAGTACACGCTGCTGCTGTTCATCGGCTCGCACGCGCCGTACGACCTGTGGATGCTCGACTCGGCCCGCGGCATCCGGCTGCACGTCAGGCGGATCTTCATCCTGGAGGATTCCGGCGAGCTGATGCCCAGGTACCTGCGCTTCGTCCGGGGCGTGATCGACTCCGCCGACCTGCCGCTCAACGTGTCGCGGGAACTGCTGCAGGGCAGCCGGGTGGTGGACAGGATCCGCTCCAGCGCGGTCAAGAAAGTCCTCCAGCTGCTCACGGAGATGTCCCAGAAGGAGCCCGATAAGTACGCGACCTTCTGGAAGGAGTTCGGTGCCGTCCTGAAGGAGGGCATCGTCGAGGACTTCGGCAACTCCGGCGAGATCGCCCGGCTGGCGCGGTTCACCACCACGGCCTCCGCCGCGGCAGAGGCAGACGTTACGCTCGCCGACTACGTGGCGCGGATGAAGGACGGCCAGGAGAAGATCTACTACCTGGTGGCGCCGACCCTCGCCGCCGCCGCCAGCAGCCCCCACCTGGAGGCGTTCCGCGCCAAGGGCGTCGAGGTGCTGCTGCTGACCGACGTCGTGGACAACTTCGTGGTAACGAACCTGCGCGAGTTCGACGGCAAGCAACTCCAGTCGGTCGCGCAGGGGCAGGCTGACCTGGGCGGCCTGGAGGACGAGGCGGAGAAGGCGGAGCACGACCAGGAGAGCACCGAGTTCTCCGGCCTGCTCGCCAGGCTGAAGGAGACACTCGGCGGCCAGGTCTGGGACGTCCGCGTTACCCACCGGCTGACCACTTCCCCGGCCTGCATCGTCGCGAACGAGGCCGAGACCGACATCAGCCTGGCCATGCGGCTGCGCGGCTCGGGGCTGCCGAGTCAGCCGGTGCTCGAGATCAACCCGAAGCACCCGCTGGTGGAAAGGCTCAACCGCCGCCAGGACGACCGGCGCCTAGCCGACTGGGCCTCCGTGCTGTTCAACGAGGCGGTGCTCACCCTCGGCGCCAGGATCGACGACCCCGCCGCCTTCGTCACCCAGTTGAACGACCTGCTGACCGAGCTCATCGCGGAGGGGAAGGACGAGGGGGCGGGCTGAGGGCCGCGGCTACCCGCGGGCAGGTGCGCGCTAATTATGGCCGAACGGCCGTGACTTGCCCCTTTTGACGCGGTAAGACGGAGTGGCATATCGAACCGAATCCGCTACGAGGGTGGCCCGCTTTGAGGCAAGAAACACGCGATCACGAGCTGACGGCGGCGTCGCTCCATGGCTCCCTGACCGAGCCCGCCCTGGAGTCGATGAACTTCCTGAACGAGGTCGCCATGCGCTACCCGGAGGCGGTCTCGTTCGCCTCGGGTCGCCCGCTCGAGGACTTCTTCGACGTCGCGCTGCTCCACACGTACATCGACACCTACTGCCGCTATCTGAAAGAAGACCTGGGCTACGACGAGGCCGCAGTAAACCGGACCCTGTTCCAGTACGGGCGGACCAAGGGAATCGTGCACGAGCTGGTGTCCCGGCAACTGGCGGCCGACGAGGGGATCACGGCCGATCCCGAGGCGATCGTGGTCACGGTCGGGTGCCAGGAGGCCATGTTCATCACGGCGCGCGCGCTGCGCGCGGACGAGCGGGACATCCTGCTGGCCGTGTCGCCGACGTACGTCGGCTTGACCGGCGCGGCCCGGCTGGCGGACATGCCGGTGTGGCCGGTGCGAAGCGGGCCGCTCGGCGTCGATCTGGACGACCTGGCTCGCCAGGTCCGCCGGGCCAGACAAGACGGACTGCGGCCCAGGGGCTGCTACGTGATGCCGGACTTCGCCAACCCGTCCGGGGTGAGCCTGACCGTCCCGCTCCGGCATGAGCTCCTCGACCTGGCCGACAGGGAGGGCATCCTGCTGCTCGAAGACAATCCGTACGGCTTGTTCCATGAGGGCCCGCACCTTCCGGCGCTCAAGGCCCTTGACACCCGTCGTCAGGTCGTTTACCTGGGTTCTTTCGCGAAGACTGGATTCCCGGGCGCCCGGGTCGGCTACGTGGTGGCCGATCAGCGCGTCGCCGCCGACGACGGGAGCGTCAGCCTGCTCGCCGATGAGCTGTCCAAGATCAAGAGCATGGTGACCGTCAATACTTCCCCCGTCGCCCAGGCGGTGGTCGCAGGCAAGCTGCTGCACCATGACTTCAGCATGGCCGCGGCCAACCGCCGTGAAACGGCCGCCTACCTGCGGAACCTCCGGCAGCTCCTGGACGGGCTGAGCCGGCGCTTCGCCGGGTGGGAGGGCGCGGTGACCTGGAACTCCCCCAGCGGCGGGTTCTTCGCGGTGCTCACGCTGCCCTTCCCGGCCGACGACGAGCTACTGGAGCGCTCGGCGCGCGAGTACCGCGTGCTGTGGACGCCGATGTCCCACTTCTACTCCGACGGAGACGGCCTGCACCAGGTACGGCTCGCCTGCAGTCAGCTCACCCCGGACCTGATCGAGGAAGGCCTCGACCGGTTCGCCGCGTTCGTGACCGGCCAGCGCTCCAGCCTGCGGTAGCTGACTGTCACGGGGCACGCCAGAGCACTGGGCAGTACTCGGGGTCGCTGTAATCGGGAGTGCCCTCGGCGGTCTTGCGCACCAGGACGTCGTGGTTGTAGACCACGACGCTGTCATCCGGCCGACGGAACATGCGGTACCGGTTATCCCCGTCCTGCATGTGCAGAGAGATCGCGCGCCGGGGCCGGCCGCTGAGGTTGTGGCCGCTGCCGTGATAGGTACGGCAGTGGTGGAAGCTCATGTGCCCCTTAGGGATCACCATCGGGATCGGGGTAACCTCGGCGCCGCTCTGGCGAGCCGTCTCGTGCAGGAGAGCATCGAGCTCCGCGCGGTCGCGCTGGGCGAAATGCCGCGTCGAATCGTCGCCCGCTATGTCCTGCCATTGATTACTGCCGTCCACCATCGTGATCGTGCCCATCTGTTCGCCGCAGTCGTGGAACGGGATGAACGCCGTGAGCATCCGTTCCGACGTGCAGGTCTGCCAGTAATGGCGATCGGCGTGCCAGGGCACGAGGTTGGTGGTCTCGTCGCTGACCGGCGGCTTGTAGATCATCGTCGCCTGGAACACCCTGATCTCGTCCGCCTGGGCCAGCCGGGCGGCGACGGCGCCGATCAGCGGCTTGCGCAGGATCTTCGCGATGTCGTCGGACTCGTAGTGCACATAGTCGTTATGCCGCTGCACCGGACCGTGTGACGGCTCCCAGTACGCCAGGTTCGGCGGCCTGACGGGCAGCGTGCGGTCGCGCCGACCCGCGTAGAAGTCCTCGCTCGCCGCCAGGAGGGTGTCAACCTCGTCGTCGTCCAGCAGCTTCTTCGACAAGTACCAGCCGTGCGCGGCGAAATGGCTGACGTCGGCGTCCGACGGCAGCAGATCCTGCTCCGCGTCGGTGAGCGTGAACTGGTCCGTGCTTGGCATCGTGTGCCTTTCGTCTATCGTGGCCGTCAGCTCGGCAGGGTCGCGGATGCTTGCTCTTTGCCGAGTGCCTCGTACAGGGCCCTGATGTTCGCGCTGCCGAACGTGAGGGCACCTTGTCGCTCGATGAGCTCCATGAAGAAGGTGTGGCGCTCGTGGGTCGAGCGGGTGAAGATCTGGAACAGGTCTCCCCACCGGTCGCGATCCGCGAGCACGTTCAGCGCTTCAAGTTCGCTGACCGGTATGGCGAGCGCGCCCAGGCGCGTTTCCAGTGTCTGGTAGTAGCCCGGCGGAGCCGCGAGGAACTCCACGCCGCGAGCCGCTATGGTGCGGACCGCGTGCGCGATGTCTGCCGTCCCGAACGCCAGATGCTGGACTCCCGCGCCCCCGTGCGCGTCAAGGAACTGGTCGATCTGGCCGGGACCCAGAGTCGAATCCGGCTCGATCAGCGTGAAGGTCACCGAGCGGGCCTGGTCCTGGACCACCTTCGAGAGCATCGCCTGCCCGTTGGCTTCGACCCGCTCGTCGAAGACCTGCGTCAGCCCGAAGGCGCCATGGTAGAAAGCGACGGTCGCGTCGAGCCGGCCCGCGGGGACGCAGACCGCCACGTGGTCGATCGTCTCGAGCATGTCCCCGTCCTCGCCGCCCTCCGGTGGCGCCTGCGCGTCGTAGTCTGACTGGACCAGCAGGTGCGTGACGTCCCCGAAACCCGCGACGGTGGCCGTGCGGACGCGGCCGCCACCGTGGTCAGCGAACGCGGGAGCGGCGAGGGGCTCCGCGCCGGCCGCGACGGCCGTGCGGAACGCCTCGTGCACGTCGTCGGTGCGGAACGCGATCGTGGCCACGCCGTCGCCGTGCCGCCGCACGTACTGCGCGGCGGGGTGGTCAGGGTCAAGCCCGGCCGTCAGCAGCAGCGCGACCTGCCCCTGGCGCAGCAGGAGCGACCGGCCGCGGGCGCCCGGCTCGGGGCCGGGCCAGCCGGGTCGGACGGGTTGGCTGGTGATGCGGAAACCCCAATCGTGGCCTAGCGCCGCCGCCGACCCGTCCAGGTCGTTGACGTACCACTCGACGTGATCAATGCCCTGAATTGTCATCAGGCACCTCCCGGTAACCGGGCGGGGTGTACCGCCCTCTGGTCTGGCCCATCGAGGTCCGCCCTGCTAGCCCGGCGGCGCGGGATCTTCGGCCGCGGGTGGCCACGATGCGGGGCCTATGAGCAGCGCGGTCCCGGTGTCGCCGTCGTGTCGGCGCTGGTCCGCGAGGATGACGAGTGCAGCGGCCGCGTCCCCGCCCTCGATGAGCAGGGTGGCGACCTCCAGCGCGTCGGGAAGGCCGCGGCCGGCCGGGATAGTGCATTCGACCGGGCCGCCCAGACCCCAGCGGGCCGCGACGTGGCCGGCCACGGCGTTCGCGTTGGACTGGTAGAACAGCAGCGGCGGCACCGAACGGCCCTGGTCGACCGCCTGGGCAACCGCGACCGCGGTGGCGATGTCCCCGGTCGTGCTCGCCAGCACGATGGCGGTCTGCTCCGCGCGGGTGGGGTCGGCGGGCGGAGGTCCGAAGTACCGCCTCAGGCATCTCTCGGCGAGTTCCGCGGCCAGCGGGCTGAACGAGGAAACGATGAAGCCGGGTAGCCCGGGCAGCGCGTCCTGGTCAGCGGTCGGCCAGGCCGCGCGGGCCAGCACCATGAGATCGCCGGGCAGGTCGTCGAGCCCGCCGCCGGGGGCGGGATTGAGGGACGCGGCCGGCGCTGTCATGCGGCGGCCACCAGGAGAGCGGTGTTGGCTCCCCCGAACGCGGCGTTCAGGCTCAGCGCGTACCGGTAACGCGCCTCACGCGCCTCGCCGAGCACGAGGTCCAGTTCGCAGTCCGGATCCGGGGCCAGGAAGCCGGCGTTCACGGGCAAGATCCCGGCGCGGAGGCTGGTGACGGTGAGCACGAACTCCAGTAGCGCCGACGCCTCCAGGGCGTGACCGTGCAGGGCTTTCGTGGAGCTGACCGGCACCTTGGCCGCGTGGCTGCCCAGCGCCCGGTGCAACGCGGCGGCCTCCGAGGAGTCCGCAAAGCTGGTACCCGGGCCGTTGGCGTTCACGTAACCGAGGTCGGCGGGATCGACCCGGCCGCGGCGCAGCGCCGCCGCGATGGCCCGCGCGAGCCCGTCGCCGCCCGGGGACGGCTGGCACACGTGGTAGGCGTCGCCCGCCCGGCCCCAGCCGGCCAGCCACGCCGAGACAGGCGCGTCCCGCCGCCGCGCCGCAGCGGCCGACTCCAGGACGACCGCGGCCACGCCGTCTCCCAGCAGCATGCCCTGCCGGCCGGCGCTGAACGGCCGAACCTGGCCGTCGCGGGCGAGCACTCGGCCGCCGTCGAAAAGCGCGAAGCTATCGGCCTCGACCAGGTAGCCGGCCGCGATTACCACCCGGTCAGCCCGGTCCGAGACGATCATCGCCGCGGCATCCGCGATCGCCGTGCTCGCGGCGACGCACGCGGTCGCGTACACCCGCGGCGGATCCGGCAGCCCGCAGCGCGCCGCGACCCGCCCGGCGGTGTCGTTGGTGACCACGTCCACCGCGGTGTCCCTGGCCGCCGCGGCGTCGGTATGCAGGGCCAGCAGGAACACGGCCTGGGCGCGCTGCGGCCGGTCAAGGCCGGCCTCATCGCATGCGGTTTCGATCGCGGCCGCGAGTTCGTCCGCGAGCAGCGGAGCCCCGGGCAACTCGGCGGCCGCCTGGGTCCGGCGGGCCGCGGCGTCGAACCGGCCGACCGGGCCGAACGCCGGCTGGCCGCGCAATGCCCCCGCCACCAGCGGCTGGGCGCCGCGACCGAACGCGGACGTCGCGCTCAGCCCGGTGACGGCCACGCGGGCACCGTCCTCGCGGTCCTGGCCGGCCGCAGCCACCTCAGCCATCCGGGACACCCGACAGCAGGTCGGCAAGCGCCGCAACCGCACCCGAAATCGTCACCATCTGGGCTAGTGCCTCGTCGCTGAGCTCCAGCGTCACGTGGTACTGCTGCTCCACCTCGCTGATCAGCCAGGCCACCTCGAGCGAGCCGATCTGCTCGGTAACGTCATCGGGCGTGCGGTCGCCCAGCTTGGCCACGATGGTGACGACCTCTTCCCGGCCCGGGGGCTCGGGTGGGTACCGCGTCACGACGGCGCCGCGGGCGATGCGCTCGCCGCGTCGCGAAGCACCGCGCGGCTGCGGGTAATCTTCCCCGTCGTGGTCCTCGGCATGGCCTCCAGAACGTGGATCTGCCTGGGCCGTTTGTAGGGCGCGAGCTGTTCCGCCAGCGCCGACTTGACATCTGACACCGTCGCCCCCGGGCGCAAGACCAGGTACGCCTCGATCTCGTTGTCGTACGCGACCACGCCCGATTCCACGTCGGGCAGCGCGCACAAGGTCTGCTCCACCTCGGTCAGGTCGACCTTGAGCCCGCCGATGGATATCTGCGAATCAAGCCGTCCGAGGATCCTGACCAGTCCGGTGGCCGGATCCATGGTCGCCGCGTCCTTGGTGTGCAGCCAGCCGTCGATCCACCGGGTTTCGTCGGCGAGGCCGAGATAAGGGGACGCGGCCATCTTGACGAGCAGCTCGCCGTCCGCCACCCGCAGGCTCATCCCGGGTGCCGGGGCAACCGCCGGAGCGTGCTGTCCGGACAGGTCGGTCGCGATGACGCCGAGCTCGGTCATTCCGTACATAGAGCCGAGCGGGACCCCGTAGCGATCCCGGAACGCGCCGGGCAGCCACGGCCGCGTCAGTTCCCCTGCGACGACCATGCGGCTCAGCTGAGGTAGCGGATGCCCGCCGGTAATAAGCAGTTCGGCGTGGAACGGCACGCCCAAGACCATCGTCGGCTCGGTGCTCGCGGTGGCGGCCGCACGGATACCATCGGCCGTGAGACGGTCGGGATATACGAGCTCGGTTCCCGCGTGCAGGCAGTGCAGGAGTCCGCCGACCAGTCCCAGGACGTGCACGATCGAGGCGAGCAGGACGATGCGTTCCCCGGACCCCGGATACTCGGACAGCTTGGCGTACCGCCCGAGCTCGTCGATCAGGTCGGCCGCGGTCCTGGCGATCACCTTCGATGGCCCGGTCGACCCCGAGCTGAGCTGGATGAGGACGTGCGGCGTCGCCGCGGGCCGCCCGTCGGAGCGCGCCGCCGCGTGCGCCACCGCTCGCGCGTAACCGGCCATCGGCGAGCTGGTCACGCTGTCCGCCGTGACCACCACCTGCGGGGCGAGTCGCTCTAGCGCCTGGTCGACCTCATGCGGGACCAGGCGGTGATCGAGCAAGCTCACCTGCGCCCCGATGCGCCAGGCGGCCAGCAGCGTGGCGATGTACGCAAGGGACGGAGGCAGGTTCAGCGCCGCGGTACCGCCCGGGCGCAGGCCGCTGGATTCGAGGAGGCGCTGGTGCATGTCGACCAGGTCGGCTAGCTCGCCGCGGGTGAGCGGGCCACCCATCCAGATGCAGCGATCGTGCGGCTGGCCGGCCAGCAGCTCATGCTGCACCCATTCGCCGGGCAGAAGAGGAACCGTTTGCGCCTCCTCTATGCGCGATATGCCGGTGGAAATCCTGGGGCATTCGCCGTCTGGCGAACCGGCGATTGTTCATAACAGAGCCCCTGCGAGAGCCAGGGGCTTGGTGGCATACGATCGGCAACTCCGACGTTAGGCGGGCCGCCAAGTGGTGTCAAGATTGGTGATTTCGTGACTCCGGCCTGTTGCCGGGTTCGCGCCCGGGCCACCAGCGACGCCTGACGCGATAGGGAGTCGCGCCCTCAGCGGCCACCGCTGCGCGGAAGCCGGGTGGCACGCGGAGGTCCCGGATCAGCGGCGTTCCGCCCTGCTCGCCGTCGGCCGGGCCGGTGCCGAGGACCACCTGCTGAAGGCCGGACATGAGACGGCCGTCGGTCACCTTCAGGCAGGCCTCCTTCCTCGCCCACAGCTGGGTGAACCGGCCGGCCTGCCCGGCAGGCCCGTGGCCCGCCATGACGTACCTGGCCTCGGCGGCCGGGTAGAACCGCGTGGCCATCCGGGTCGCGGCGAGGCCAGGGCGAACTTCCTGGATATCCACGCCGACGCGGCGCCGTCCGGTCATCGCGAGCGCAGCCAGGCCACCGGAATGGGAGAGGCTGACGTGCGCTTCGGTCCCGGCGAGTTCGGGCTTGCCGTTTGGCCCGTACCGCCAGCGCAGCGATTCGGGCGCGACTCCGAGACGGTGACCGAGGATGACACGGACGGCTCCGTGGGAGGCAACGAACCTGCGGCCGCGGCCGGGGTCGAGCAGCGCGCAGGCACGGGCGCGCTCGTCGTCGTCGAGCAGCGTCTCCAGGCCGGCGATGACGGGATCCGGCAGGTCGGTCTGGATCAGCCACACCTCGACGGTGCCGGCCGTCACCACCTACCCGTCCGCCTTTTCGCACGAGATGGCCTCTTCATACCCTTGGCCCATTGAAGTATGATCCGATCGGTCCAGCAATTACCGGCATGCCACCCCAGGCGGGCAATCGCTCCGTCAGATCGCCGCAAGCTTGCGGTGGGCGGCCAGAGAGGGAACCTGGATGACGGCGGAGTCGGTGGCCGGCCAGACCGGCCGAGGAGTGTTTGCCCGCCGAACTCACCGAAATGCTCGCGCTGTTGCGGGACGTCCATGACGATGATCCCCGGCCGGGCTGGCGGATCCGCCCTGGGAGCGAGGAGAGACTGATGGCCGTACCGCAGGCTGAACCGGCTGAACCTCGTCCGGAAGACCTGTACCGGGTCATCAAGCTGATCCGCCGGTTCGAGGAGCGGGCCATCGATCTGGTCCGGTCCGGTGACATCGCGGGCGGCATCCATCCGTGTCTCGGCGAGGAAGCCGTCGCAGCCGGCATCTGCGCGGCTCTGCGGCTCGACGACGTCCTGCTGCCTCAGCACCGCGGTCACGGCCACGTGCTGGCCAAGGGCATCGATCCCGGGGCGCTGCTCGCCGAGCTAGCCGGCCGGACGACTGGCATCAACCGGGGCCGGGGCGGCTCGCTGCACCCGACGGACTTGAGCGTCGGCGTACTGGCCGCCACCGCGCCCCTCGGGCACAACGGGCCGCAGGCCGTGGGAGCGGCCTGGGCGTTCGCGCAGGACGGCACGGACCGGGTGGCCGTCGGCATCTTCGGCGACGGCGCGGTAAACCAGGGCGCGCTGCTCGAATCGTTCAACGTCGCCGCGTTGTGGCAGGTGCCGGTGATCTTCGTGTGCGAGAACAACCAGTACGCCACCAGCCTTCCGGTCGAGCGGGCCGTCGCTGGCCCCATTCCCGCCCGGGCTGCCGCCTTCGGGATTCCCGGCGGTACCTATGACGGTCAGGATCCGGAGATCGTATACCGGGCGACCGCGGCCGCCGTGGCGCGGGCGCGCAGCGGCGGCGGACCGACCTTCCTTGAGTTCAGCACCTACCGCTTCGACGTCCACCACACCTTCGAGTACAAGGCCGGCCTGCGCTACCGGGAGGCCGACGAGATAGCGCGCTGGCACGCCCGTGACCCCGTGGCGCTCCAGGGCGGGCGGATCCCGGCCGACCTGCGTCGGCAGATCGATGAAGAGATCGAATCCCTGATGGACGCGGCCGAACTGTTCGCCCTCGATGGCCCGAAGCCTGATCCGGATCACGCGCTCGACTACCTCTATTCCGGCGGAGTACGTCCCCGCGATCCCGCGGGCGTCCGTGCGCCGGCCGATCCCGAGAAACCGGCCAGCCCCGAAGGATAGGTGGGACCAGGCAATGCCGCTGCTGTCGTATCTAAGGGCGATCAACCGGGCGCTCGGCGATGAGATGGAACGGGATAGCTCGGTGTTCGTGACGGGCGAGGACATCCGGTACGCGCTGAGCAACACGACCAACGGGCTATTCGACCGGTTCGGGCCTGACCGCGTCCTCGAGACCGGCGCGGTAGAGCAGGCGATGGCCAACTTCGCGATCGGCGCCGCGATGGCCGGCCGGCGGCCCGTGGTGGAGTACCAGCAGCCATTCCTCGCGATGCTGGTCTTCGAGCCGATCGTGAATCAGGGCAACAAGATGCTGCTGATGAGCGGCGGACGGGCCACCGTGCCGGTGACCTTCCTGGTGCTGTCGGGCTGGCGTTCGGGCTGGGGCGCCCAGCACTCCGACCAGCCGCACAGCGTGTTCGTCCACTACGGCGTGAAGTCGGTGATGCCGGCCACGCCGACTGACGCCTACGGCCTCCTTACCACCGCGATCAGGGATGACGACCCGGTGATGGTGTTCGCTCCGCTCGGAGCGCACACCATCCGTGAGAACGTGGTGTACGCCGACCTGGCCCCGGTCCCGCTGGGCGTGGGGCGGGTTCACCGCGAGGGCAGCGACGTGACCGTGGTGGCGGTCGGGCATCGGGTCCAGGAGGCCCTCGCGGTCGCCGATGACCTGGCGGGCGAGGTATCGGTCGAGGTATTCGATCCGCGGACGCTGTACCCGTTTGACTGGGACGGGCTGGCGGAATCGCTGGATAAGACCGGGCGGCTGCTGGTCGTGGACGACTCCAACCGGTTCTGCGGCTTCGCGGCCGAGATCGTGGCCACGGCGGCCGAGGAGATGCACCTGGTGGCCCGGCCGAGGCGCATTACCCGGGCGGACGGCGCCGTCGTCGGCTGCCTACCCGAACTAGACGTGGCGCTGCAGCCCTGCCGTGAACAACTGGCCGTCGCCATCCGCGAGATCATGAAGAGCGATCGCTAGCGAAAGGGAACTTGTCACATGATCGAAACCATCCGGCAGTTCATCTTCAGTTCCCTCCAGGACATGAACTACGACACCGAAGACATCGACGACGACACCCAGCTCGGGCCGAGGGGGGCGGATCTGGCGTCGCTGTCGCTGGCCGAGCTAGCCGTGCGGGTCGAGGACGAGTTCGGCGTGAAGTTCAGCGACGAAGAGGCCGAGGATCTGGCCGGGAAGACCGTCGGTGAGTTCTGCGCGATCGTGGCCGAGCGCCTTCCCGCGACGAAGACCCCGGTGGAGTGATCCCGATGGACGCACGCGAGGTCCGCCGAGTCCGCGCCGCGCTGGTCGCCGATCCCGAACTCGGCGCGGGAAACGCCCTGGTCAAGGTCATCGAGCACGGCGCATCGCTGGACGGGCCTGGCATGACCTTCGACGTCGAGGTGGACGGGCACCCGGCGTGGCAGCCGCTGACGCTGGGAGAGCTACGGGACCGGGTCGCGGCCCGCGCCGCCTGGCTGCACTCCCGCGGGGTCAAGCCCAGGGACCCGGTGGCCGTCTACGTGACCTCGGCCGCCGACTGCCTGCTCAACTTCATGGCGCTGACCTGGCTCGGCGCTATTCCGGCGCTGATGAACGGCGCCGTCCCCGGCGAGGTGGCGGTGGAGTACATCCGGCGCCTGCACGGTGTCGGAGTGATAACCGACGCGGCACACCGCGGGCTGCTCGACGGCCACGGCCTCGACCTGGCCGTAATCGCGGACGCGGCCGAAGTCGGCACGGGCGATCCGGCCGGCGCGCCTGTCCATTACCGCCACTACCCCGACGACCCGGTCGCCATCACCCACTCCTCCGGCACCACCCGGGTGCCGACCGCGGTGGTCCACTCGCACAGCAGCATCTTCGCGGCGGTCCGCCTGTTCCACCTGGAGTCCCCGCGATCGGAAGAGCGCACCCTGTCGGTCTTCCCGGCCGCGCACGCGGCGGGGATCATCACCATCCAGCTGGCGCTGTGCAACCGGCACGAGCTTGCGTTCATGTCGTCTCAGGGCGGGCAGTTCGAGCGGAGCGGGGAAGCCGTTCTCGAGGCCATCGAGCGGTGGCGTCCCACTGGCGTTTACGGCTTCGCCGTGACCTGGTCTGAGCTAGCGCGGTTCGACCTGAGCCAGCACGACCTCAGCTCGGTCCACCTGTGGTTCAACACCGGCGACTGCGCGCACGAGACGCACATCCGGCCCCTGGTCGCCGCCGGCACGCACGTGGCCTACTCGCGCGAGCGGGGCGTAACGTTCGAGCCGGGATCGAAGTTCATCGACGGCATCGGCTCCTCGGAAATGGGAAACAACGGGTTCCGCATCGTGCACAGCCTGGACACCAGCCGCTACGGCCGGTGCGTCGGGAAGCCGCTTACCTTCGCGGAATTCAAGCTGTTCAGCCTCGACGACGGCACCGAGGTACCGGTGGGCGTGGTCGGGCAGGTCGGCATGAAGTCGCCGACGCTTGCCCTTGAGTACTGGAACGACACGGTCAACACGTTCCGCACCCGGTACCAGGGTTACTACCTCACCGGTGACCTCATGTACCGCGACGCAGACGGCTTCTACTACCACGTGGACCGCCTGGTCGACGCGGTCGACCTCGGGGACGGCCACTGGCTCTACACGTCCATGTCCGAGGAGCGGATCATGGTCCGCTGCCCGGATGTGCGTGACTGCACCGTGATCGCGGGGCGGGAGGCAGGCGGGACCCTGGTGACCGACGTCTTCCTCCAGCTCATGCCCGGGGCGCCGGCGGACGTGGACCGGTCCGCCGTGATCGGGGAAGCGCTCGGCGAGCCGGCGGCGGCGACGCTCCGGCGCATCGTGGCGGTAAGCGACGACGACGACTCCATGGTGGTCGGCCCCACCGGCAAGGTGCGCAAGTTCCTGATGCGGCAGCGTCACCTGGCTGGCGCGAGCGCGTCCGCGTCAGCGTCAGCGTCATGAATGCTGACGGCACCGGGCTCCATCCCCAGGTCCAGGCGATCCGTGACCGCGTCCGGCGGGACAACGTGCCGCACCTGTCCACGCTCTCGATCGAGCAGGCGCGGGCGGCGGACCGGGCGGCCGGCGTGGCGGGGACGGGAGCGGCCGAGCCGGTAGCCGAGGTCACCGAGGTCACGATCCCCGGCCCCGGCGGCGACCTGCAGGTCCGCGTATACCGGCCGGACGGGGCCGGGCCCTGGCCCGTCCTGGTGTATTACTTCGGCGGCGGCTGGAGCCTGGGCACGCTGGACACCAGCGACGGCGTCTGCCGGATGCTCGCGAACGCGGCGCAGTGCCTGGCGGTCTCGGTGGGATACCGGCTGGCGCCCGAGCACAAGTTTCCCGCGGCGGTGCTGGACTGCTACGCCGGCCTGGAATGGGTGGCGGCGCACGGCGGCGAGCTGGGCGCCGACCCGGCGCGGCTCGCGGTGGGCGGGGACAGCTCGGGCGGCAACCTGGCCGCGGCGGTGGCGCTGCTCGCTCGCGAGCGCGGCGGGCCCGCGATCGCGCATCAGCTGCTCGTCTACCCGAATACGGACGCTGCGGCGGATACGCCGTCCATGAAGGAGATGGACGACGAGTACTTCTTCAACCCGGCCTCGGTGCGGTGGTACTGGGGAATGTACCTGGCCACGCCGGAGGACGGCGGCAACCCGCTCGCGTCGCCGTTGCGCGCCGACGACCTTTCCGGCCTGCCCGCCGCGACGGTGATCACCGCGGAATACGATCCGCTGCGCGACGAGGCGGAGGCGTACGCGGACCGGCTCGCAGCGGCGGGAGTACCCGCCGAAGTCATCCGGTACGACGGCATGATGCACGGGTTCTTCACCATGGTCGGGACGATCGACACGGCCCGGACGGCAGTCCTGCAGGCGGCTGACCGCCTGCGCACCGCGTTCGGCCGTTAGCGTCCGTTACTAGTCGGCGCCGCCCGCGCTCGCCCGGCGCCGATTTCGCTGGGCGAGCACCGCACGCAAGAGCTCGTCCAGGTCCTCGTCGCTGAGCGCGTCCAGGTCGGCGTGGCGGGACGAGGCCGCGGCGAGTCCGAACTGCGGGTCGGCGGAGACCATCTCGGCCAGTTCCGCGATCGTCGGACCGGCGAAGACCTGGTGAACCGGCAGGTGAACGCCGTAGGTGTGGGCGACGCGGGCGACGAACCTGGTGGCGGTCAGCGAGTGACCCCCGAGGGCGAAGAGGTTGTCGTGCACGCCGATCGGGGCCTGCGTCTCGAGGAGGTCACCCCAGATCCGGGCCAGGGTCGCCTCGACCGGGTTCCGGGGCGGTACGGAGTCGGCTGACGTCGGGGCATCCCACTGCGGGACGGGCAGCGCGGACCGGTCGACCTTCGCGTTCGGCGTCAGCGGCAGCGCGGGCAGCGCGACCGCGAGGGCCGGGACCATGTATTCGGGCAGCAGAGCGCGCAGGTGCGGCCGGAGCTCCTTGAGCAGGTCGGCGCCGGACTGCGCCAGGGCGCTGCCCCGGCGGGGCACGACGTACGCGACCAGCGCGGGCTCTCCCGCCCGCCTCGCCGTGACGACGGCCGCCTGGCGTACGTCACGGTGCCCGCGCAGCACGGATTCGATCTCACCGCACTCGATCCGGAAGCCACGGATCTTCACCTGATGGTCGTTGCGCCCGATCAGCTCGAGGCCCCCGCCTTCCCGCCACCGGCCGAGATCACCGGTGCGGTACATGCGCGCTCCCGGCTCGTCGCTCCACGGGTCAGGCCGGAACGACCGCGCCGTGAGCCGCGGCCGGTCGTGATAGCCGCGGGCCACGCCCCGGCCTGCCAGGCAGACCTCGCCGATGACGCCGACCGGCACCGGCATCAGGCGCTCGTCGAGGACGTACACGCGGGTTTCGTCGATCGGCGGCCCGATCTCGGCCGCGTCCGCCGCGTCGGTGACCACGCGAGCGGCCGAGTACACGGTGGTCTCGGTCGGGCCGTAGAGGTTCCATAGCACGACGCCGGGCGCCATCAGCTGGCTGGCGAGGTCGGCCGGGAGGATCTCGCCGGCGCACAGGCGCAGCCGCAGGCCAGCGGGCACGCCGCCCGCCGACTCGAGCATGCGCCACGTCTGCGGCGTCGCCTGCATCGCGGTCGCGGCCGTCGCCTCGATTAGCGATCGCAGCCGGTCGGGTTCCCGGGCCTCGTCGGCCGTCGCGATCACGAGGTCGGCGCCATTGGCCAGGGGTAGCAGGAGCTCGACCAGGGCGATGTCGAACGACGGCGTCGCGACGGCGACGAAGCGGTCGTCGCTGCTCAGCTTGATCGCCCGTCGGCACCACGCGAACAGGTTCGCGACCGCCCGGTGCTCGATGCCGACGCCCTTCGGCTGCCCGGTCGAGCCGGACGTGAAGAGGATGTAGGCGAGCGCGGCGCCGGGCACGGGCGCGGGCGCGAGCGGCGCTACGGCCGTCACGGCCGGGTCGTCGATGCAGATCACCGCGGCGCCGTCGGACAGCGACCGGGCGAGGTCGCCGTGCGCGGAGTCGGAGATGATGATCCGCAGGCCCGCTCCGCGGGCCATCGCGGCCAGCCGCGCCTGCGGGAAACCCGGATCCAGCGGCACGTAAGCGCCGCCGGCCCACCACACCCCGAGCAGCGCCGTCAGCATGCCAGTGCCGCGCTCGACGCACAGCCCGACCGGCGTGTCCGGGCCAACGCCCCCGTCGGCGAGAGCCCGGGCGATCCGCGCCGCGCGTTCGCACACCTGGCTGAGCGGAAGCGTCCCGTCGCCGTCGATGACACGGGACGTCGACGCCTGGAGCAGGCGCCGGATGTCCACGCTGTCGCCGTCGGCGGAAGACGGCTCCTGGTGGTTACGCCCGATGATCAGCGCGTCGCGTTCCGCGGCCGACAGCATCGGCAGGTCGGCCACGGCCGTGCCGGGAGCGTCCGCGGCGTGCTCAAGCAGGGTCGCCGTGCAGCGCAGGAACCGGTCGGCCCACGCCGCGTCGAACAGGTCCGTGCTGTATTCCAGCTCCAGCGTCGCCGCCTGGCCTTCGGGTGCGTCCACGGACATGGTGAGGTCGAGTTTCGCGGTCCCGGTGGCCAGCGCCTTGCAGGACGAGGTGACACCGGGAAAATCCGGTGCGGGCGGCGTGAGCGACCCGTAGTTGAACTGAACCTGGACGAGCGGGGCGTACGCGAGCGTGCGGTCAGGCGCGAACTCCTCGACCAGCTTCTCGAACGGAGTCTCCTGGTGCAGCAAGCCGTCCGCGGTAACGTCCCTGACCCGGCCGAGCAGCCCGGCGAAGGTCGGATCGCCGGGCAGGGATATCCGCAGCGGGACGGTATTCGTGAACGTGCCGACGATCGGGTCCAGCTCGGCGTGGGTGCGGCCCGCCACCGCAGTGCCGATCACCATGTCGGTCTGGCGCGCGTAGCGCGACAGCACCGCCGCGAAGCCGGCGAGGAACACCATGAACACGGTGGCGTTGGCACTGCGGGCCAGGGCGGCCAGGCGCCGGGTGGTCACGGCGTTGACCGTGACGACCGCTACCGCTCCGCGGGAGGACTGGCGGGCAGGCCTGGGCCGGTCAGCGGGCAGCGTAAGGACCAGCGGCGCGCGGCGGAGCTGCTCGCGCCAGTAGTCCAGGTGCCGGTCAAGCTCCTCACCGCACAGCCGGTCCTGCTGCCATACGGCGTAGTCGCCGTACTCCATCCACAGGGGCGGCAGCGACGCCGGCGCACCGGTCGTGGCGGCCTGGTAAGCGGCGGACAGCTCGTCGATCACGATCTGCATGGACACGGCGTCGCTGACGATGTGGTGCATGACCAGCACGAACAGGTGCTGGTCGGGTCCGGCGGCGATCAGCGTGGCCCGGATCAGCGGCCCGGCAGCCAGATCGAACGGCTGGCGCGCGCGGTCGGCCGCGATCGCCTCGGCCTGCCGGGTGCGCTCGCCGGCGTCCAGGGCCGTCTCAAGCTCGATGTGCTCGATTGGCACCGCGCAGGTGTGGGCGACGACTTGCTCGGGCACGCCGTCGAAGGCGACGATCGTCGTCCGGAACACGGCCTGGTGCGCGACCACGGCGTCCATCGCCCGCTGGAGCGCCTGCGCGTCGAGCGGACCGTCGAGCCACATTCCGTAGGGCATGTTGTACGTCGGTTCGCCGGGCGCGAGCTGATCGAGGAACCACAGCCGCTGCTGCGAGAACGACACGGGGAAGCGCATCGGGCTTACCTCCGGTCGCCGGGTACGAGCGTTCGCGGCACATCGCCTCGGCCGGCGGCGTCAAGCGCGGCGGCCACGCCGGCCACCGTGGGGTCGGAGAAGAACGTCCGGATGGGCAGGTCAACGCCGTAGGCGTCCCAGATGCGGGCCATCAGCCTGACCGCAATAAGAGAGTGGCCGCCGAGTGAGAAGAAGTTGTCGCTCACGCCGACCGGCGCCGGAAGCGCGAGCAGTTCGGCGAAGATCGCCGCGAGCCGTGCCTCGGTCGGCGTCCGCGGCGTGACCGGGACCTGACCGGGGACCGCGCCCCAGTCCGGCTCGGGCAGCGCGCGGTGGTCGATCTTCCCGCTTCCGGTGAGCGGCAGAACGGGCAGTACCACGAAGGCGGCCGGCACCATGTAGTCGGGAAGGGTCTCGCGAAGGTGCTCGCGCAGCCCGGCGGGCGGGAGGCCGGTGCCGGAACGGGTCACGAGGTAACCGACGAGCCGGGCGTCGTGGCCCTCGCCGCGGACCGACACCGCGGCCTGCGCGACGTCTTCGTGGCTCCGCAGGGCCGCCTCGACCTCACCGCTCTCGATCCGGTAGCCGCGGATCTTGAACTGCCGGTCCGCGCGGCCGGCCAGCTCGATCCGCCCCGACCTGCGCCACCGGCCGAGGTCGCCGGTCCGGTACAGGCGCGCGCCGGGTCGTCCGCTGAACGGGTCGGGAACGAACCGGCCCGCGGTCATGCCGGGCGCGCCGTGGTAGCCGCGGGCGACCCCGGCGCCGCCGATGTAGACCTCGCCGATGACCCCGGGCGGGACCGGCCGCAGCCGGTCATCGAGCACGTACAGCTGGGTCCCCGCGATGATCGACCGGATCTCGATCGGGGCGGGCGAGGGGGCGACGGCGTCGCCGCCCGAGTAGATCGTGGTCTCGGTCGGGCCGTACAGGTTCCACACCCGCACGCCCGTCCGGGTGCCCATCGTGTCGGCGAGGTCCCTCGGCAGCGGCTCCCCGGCGGTCATCCGCAGTTTCACCCCGGCCGGGATCCCGCCGGCGTCGACGAGCATCCGCCAGCCGGCCGGCGTCGCCTGCACGGCGGTGGCTCCGCTTTCGGTCAGCAGGTCCCGTAGCCGCGCCGCGTCGAGGACATGCTCGGCGTCGGCGACCACGACGCACCCGCCGGCCAGCACCGGCGCGAGCAGCTCGACCAGGGCGATGTCGAACGCGAAGGTCGTGACCGCCACGAACCGGTCGGCGGGGCCGAGCGCCAGGATCGGCCGCACGGCGTTCAGCAGCGCGGCGATGCCGCCCTGGGTCACGCTGACGGCCTTGGGCCGGCCCGTCGATCCCGAGGTGAAGATGGTCACGGCGGTAGCCGACGGGGGCAGGTCCAGCCTCGGCTCGCCCGGCGCGGTGCCGTCCAGCGCCGGCTTGCCCGGCGCGGTGCCGCCCGGCGCGGTGCCGCCCGGCGCGGTGCCGTCTAGCGCGGTGCCGTCCGGCGCGGTGCCGCCGAGCGTCGCCAGGTCCAGGATCGGTATCGGCGTCGCGGTCGGCGGCGGGCCCGGCGCGCCAGCGACGCTGCTGTCCACCACGATCGCGGCCGCCCCTGCGTCGCTGAGCATCGTGGCCAGCCGCTGAGCCGGATAGATCGGGTCCATCGGCACGTAGGACGCGCCGGCTGACCAGATGCCGAGGATCGTCGGCAGGAGCCGGGCGCGGCGCGGCAGCAGGATCGCGACCCGGTCAGACACGCCGACGCCGTACCCGCGTATCGCGGCGGTGATCCGCTGGGCCAGATGGCGCACGTCTGCGCCGGTCAGCGCGCCGTCGGCGTCAACGGCGACGACAAAATCCCCGGCACACGCCGCCCACAGCTGAGCCACGGCCGTCGCATCCGGGTCAGTGACCGGACCACCGTCCGGCCACACGCTGGTGACCAGGGCGAGGTCCTCGGGCGACATGATCTCCGCGTCGGCGACCAGCTGGTCAGGATCGTCGGCCAGGCGGTGCAGGATCGCGGCGAAGCCGTCGGCCACGAGCTGCCCGGTGGCCGGATGGAACAGGTCGCTGTTGTAGTTGACCCGTACCCGCAGCCCGGCCGAGGCCCCGGTGACCGTCAGCTCGATCTCGAACTTGGTGGTGCCGTTCTCGATCAGCTCCGGGCGCCACTTCAGCCCGCCGCGGTCCGGGACGGCCCAGGATTCCTCCATCGCGAACATCGCCTGGACCAGTGTCATCCGCGCCGGATCGCGGTCGGGCCTGACCAGCTCGACCACCCTGGCGGTCGGCAGCTCCTGGTTCGCCAGGGCCCGGGCGGTCGCGGTGTGGACAGACTGCACCAGGTCGCGGAGCGTCCCGTCCCGGTCGATCCGGATCCGGATCGTGACGGTGTTCATGAACAGCCCGACGACCGACTCGGTCTCCGGCCGGGTACGGGAAGCCATCGGCACCGCGACCAGCAGGTCCTCGCGGCCGGTAAGCCGCGCGAGCACGACCGCGTACGCGGCAAGCAGGACGGCGAACTGCGTGGTCCCCTGCTGGGCGGCGAACTGCCTGAGCCGGTCGGTCAGCCTGGCGTCGATCGCGGCGTCGATGCCCCCGGCAGCGAAAGTCTGGCGCGCGGGGTACGGTTCGTCCGCCGGCAGCGGCAGCGCCTGCGGGGCATCGGCCAGCGCGGACCGCCAGAACCGCTCGGCCAGCGCGTACCCCCCGTCCTCGGCGTGCTCCAGCTGCCAGATGGCGAAGTCGGCGTACTGGATGGGCGGTTCGGCGGTAGCCGGGCCGTCGCCTCGGCTGATCGCCTCGTAGTCCGCCGACAGCTCGTCAAACAGGATCCGGAACGACCAGCCGTCGGACACGATGTGGTGCACCACCATCGCGAGCACGTGGGCTTCCGGCGACAGGCGCACCAGGGCGGCGCGCACGAGCGGCCCGGTGGCCAGATCGAAGGGCACGCGGGCGACGGCGCGGATCTGCGCCCGGGCGGCTTGCTCCCGCTCACCGGCGGGCAGTTCCTCGACGGAGGTGACCAGCAGCGGCTGCGAGCTCGGCTCGTCCTGGATCACCTGCACCGGCACGCCGGACTCGTTCTTGAACGTGGTGCGCAGCGCCTCGTGCCTGACCAGCGCGGCGTCCCAGGCCTGCTGTAGCACGCCGACGTCCAGCGGGCCATCGAGCCACAGCGCCCACGCGATGTTATAGACGGGCTCACCGGGGTCCATCTGCGCCAGCAGCCACACCCACTGCTGGCCGAAGGACGCGGGGAACTCGTAGACCGCCACCGATCAGCCTTCCT
>Ga0335074_10003617_pt1 | contig 21175 bp, 28 predicted proteins | sample Lox_Sample_23_FD_206715 | JGI IMG/M metagenome (GOLD analysis project Ga0335074, IMG submission 206715) | Soil microbial communities from Loxahatchee National Wildlife Refuge, Florida, United States - Lox_Sample_2.3 | ecosystem: Environmental > Terrestrial > Soil > Wetlands | place: USA... | reverse complement strand
CCGCCGCCGGCTGGACGAGTTCATCGCGTCGTCCGACCCGGGTCGCGTCTCCCTCGCCTTGCCCTGGGCCGTCCGGGCGCTGATCGCCCGGGCCGACGGAGAGCGCGAGCTGGCCGCCCGGCTGGTCCGGCAAGCGGTCGACGCCTCGCCCGCCGACCCGTTCGGGCAGAGCACCGTGGTGTGCCTGGCCGTGATGGCCGCCGTCCAGGCCGATGAAGGCCAGCACGACCTGGCCGTCCGGCTGGCGGCGGCCGTAGCCGCCTTCGCGGACAACGCGGGCATCCGGCAGCCGCCGTCCGTCCGCGGGCTCATCGATCCGGTCCTGCACGCCTGCCGGGAGGCACTCGGCGCCGACGGCTTCGGCTCGGCCTGGACGCAAGGCCAGGGCCTGACGCTCGCGGACGCGGTCGCGTACGTCAGCCGCGGCCGCGGCCCCCGGGCCCGGCCGGCGCTGGGCTGGGACAGCCTGACGCCGACAGAGCTCGCGGTAGCGCAGGCGGTCGCCGAGGGGCTGTCCAACCCGCAGATCGCCGCCCGCATGTTCATCTCCCGGCGCACCGTCACCACCCACCTGACCAGCATCTTCCGCAAGCTCGGCATCTCCTCCCGCGCCGAGCTCGCGGCCCGCGCCGCCCGTACCGCTAGCGCTGGCAGTTCGGGCACCAGAACCGGAGCCGCTCCTGGCCGGGCGGGCCCTGCTCGCCTCGCTTGATGAGGGTCCCGCAGCGCCGGCAGGGGCGTCCCGCGCGCCCGTATACCCAGCTTTCCCGGCCGGGCCTGGTGTCCCCGGTCGACGTGTGCCCGACGCGTGCCTTGTTAGCGTCGAGGAGCCGATGCCCGAGGGTGACCAGGGCTTCCGGGTCCTTGACGTCGCCCGCGCCGCGCCAGGGGTCGATGCCTTGCAGGAACAGCATTTCCGCGGCGTACCAGGTGCCGAGGCCCGCCAAGGGTGAATTTGCTACAATTATGTTATATCAAGTGGCTCATCGTAGGATCGCAGCGCAGGTAAATACGCCGCGTTGGTAAACGCCGTGGAATCCTGGACCCGCAGTCATCGCCAGGCGCTGACGGTTGAACCGCTCGCGGGCCGGGCGGGGCGCTCGCGGTGAGTGGCGTCGGGCCACAGTAGAGGGCGCATAACGCTATGGGTGCGGCTCGTTTGGGGTGAGGGCCAGGCATCGCCGCTCAGGGGCATCGGGGGCCGGCGGGCATGGTGAGGCAACCTCAGATCTCAGATAGAAGCTGGCGCAGGATCCCCGGTGTGGAGTCGGCTGCCTCCGCCTGGGTCGTGAGCAGGTTCATCCAGTGCCAGTAGTAGTCCAGGTCCGCGGGCCTGTCGGGGTAGATGGCCGCGCCGAGGTGTTCGAGGTATGCGACGTCGGGAAGGTCGGGATCGGGCAGGCGCAGTACCGTGAACGCTCCCCCGGCGGCGTGCCCGCCGCGGCGGAAGGACTGGACCTGGAGGGTGAGGTGCTTGATGTCGCAGACATCGAGCAAGTGGCGGAGCTGGGCGGACATCGTCTCCCGGTTGTCTACGGGGCGGCGCAGCGCGCCCTCGTCAATCAGCGCCCACAAGCGCGGAGGCTGCGGCCTGCGCAGCATGTCCTGACGGCGCATCCGCAGCTCGACGCGGCGTTCGACGTCGTCCGCAAGCATGCTGTCGCCGGATCCGATAACGGCCCTGGCGTAGCCGGGCGTCTGGAGCAGGCCCGGGACGAACAAAGGCTCGTAGCTGCGGATCACCGAGGCTGCCTGTTCCAGCCCGAGATAGGGCTCGAACCAGCCGGGTATCACGTCCCGGTACGGGTGCCACCATTCGGCGCTGTTGGCCACCGCGGCCATGGCCAGCAAGGTGGCGCGTTCGTCATCGGTGACACCGTAAAGCGTGCACAGGTCGGTCACATCGCGCAGTTTGAAGCCTACCTGCCCCGTTTCCAGCCGGCTCATCTTCGACTCCGACCCGCGGATGGTGTGGCCTGCCGCCTCCCGGCTGACGCCGGCGGCCTCCCGCCACCGGCGCAGCGCCTTGCCGAGCACCAGCCGCGACAGCGTCGGACTGGCCTGCTGCACGCTGTTTTCCGCCCGGCTCTCCGGAACCGTGCCCACGCCTGCCGCCTTTACAAGAACCGTCTCCAAGCTCCTACTACTACACCAGCATTCGCAATGGCAATACCAAGGTCACCGGCGTGCATGAGCCCGTCCGCCGACACACCGTCTACGGCTTGCGGCCGACAGCGCCGAATTGATCAAGTTCCTCCGGTTCGCCGAATGGCGTGGCCTCGGGCCGCCAGCGCGTAATGGAGATCACGCCAGGCTCTATCAGTTCCAGCCCGTCGAAGAACCTGGCGATTTCGGCGGGGGTGCGATGCGTGCCGGGCGGCGTGCCGTACTGATTCCAGTACTCGATTGCCGTCGCCATCTTCTCCCCGGTGACCTCAAGCGTCGGGTGGTTAAGCGCCAGGTAGCTGCCGGAGGGCAGGGCCTGCGTCAGCGCGCTGATGATCCCGTACGCCTCATCATTGTCCAGCACGTGCCACAGCACGCCGAGCATCGTGATCGCGACCGGCTGGCCGAAGTCCAGAGTCCGGCCAGCGCCGGCGATGACAGCGCCGGGATCATGCATGTCGGCATGGATGTAGTCGGTGGCCCCCTCGGGCGAGCTGGTCAGCAGCGCCCGCGCGTGCACCAGGACCAGAGGGTCGTTATCGACGTACACGATCTTGGATTCCGGTGCTACCCGCTGGGCGACCTCATGAGTGTTGTCCACCGTCGGCAGGCCCGTCCCGATATCCAGGAACTGGCGGACCCCGGCTTCTCCGGCCAGGTACCGCACCACCCGTCCCAGGAACAAACGGTCCGCACGTGCCTGCGTGACGATGTCCGGCAACAGCTCCTCGATCCGGTCACCCACCTCGCGGTCAACCGGGTAATTGTCCTTGCCGCCCAGCCAGTAGTCCCAGATCCGGGCCGAGTGGGACACCGTCGTGTCGATCTCGGGGGACGGGCGCAAATCGGGCGAAGAGGACTCCTCGGACATTGGAAAACCTTCCTGCTAGATGCCGCTCACGTCAGCCCAACATAAACCCTGAATTCGAGCCAGACAACAGACCGCATTGACCCCGGACTATAGGAAGACGCCGACTGTGGCAATACGCATCGCCACTATAGCCAGCCTGAGCGCATCTTGCGCCATCCAGTCTTATTCGGGCGAGTTCTAAGCTATTTCTGGCAGTTCGGGCACCAGAACCTGAGCCGTTCCTGGCCCTGACACCCCTGCTCGCCCCGCTTGATGATGGTGCCGCAGCGGCGGCACGGCCATCCCGCGCGCCCGCGCACCCGCCCCGGCCTGGCATCCCGGTCGTCACATGGGCGGCGCGGTCTTTGTTCGCTTCAAGCAACCGGTGCCCGAGCCCCACCAGCGCGGTCCAGATCCGCGACCGACCCAGCCGGCCGCGACGGATCGACGCCCCGCAGGAACAGCGTCTCCGCCATGTACACGGTCCCCATATCCGCCAGGGATGAATTTGCTACAATAATGTCATGTCGGATGAGACTGGCCAGGTAGCCAAGCCCGTCGACATCTATGCCCGGGTCAGCTACCTGAAGCGCAAGACGAAACGCGAACTTACAGCCGAAGGCCAGGTTGCGGTGTGCCGTCTCAGGCTCGCCGACCTCGGCATAGAGGAGGGGAAGGTTCTGGTTGACCCTGGCCGCTCGGCGTGGAATCCGGCGGTCAAGCGCCCGGCGTGGGATGAGCTGATGGACCGACTGGAGCGCGGCGTGTCTGGCGGCATGATTGTCTTCGACCTTGAACGCTTCACCCGGCAGCCGAAGGACGGCGAGCGGATGATCGAGCTGGCCGCCACTGGGCTGATGGTCCTGGACAGCGAGAGCGAGTATGACCTGACCACGCCGAACGGCAAGAAGGTGTTCCGTGACGGCATCAACGCCGCCGCTTACTACTCCGACCGGCTGTCAACCAGGACCAGCCGTGGCAGGAAACTCAAGGCTATGGCGGGCAAGCCGAATGGGTCCCAGCGGCCGTTCGGTTTCGAGGCCGATCTTGTGACCATTCGGGAAGACGAAGCAGAAGTAATCCGGGAGCTGACCAGGCGGTCCCTGGCGGGGGAGTCCCAAAACGCGCTCGTCAGCGATCTTGAGGAACGCGGCGTGGTTACTAGTCAGGGCAAGCTGTGGACGCAGGCCACCCTGCGGCAGCTTCTGACCCGAGAGCGCAACTGCGGAAGGATCATCCACACCGACTTGGCGACGGGCGTCACATCTGTAGTCGGCCGCCTGCCGGGTGAGCCGATCGTCACCGAGGAAGACTTCGACCGGCTGTACGCGACGTACGCCGCACGTCGGTACGGGGCACGTTCAATGGTCTATCTATGCTCTGGCATTGCGGTCTGCGGGCGCCCTGACTGCGGAAGACCGCTCCACGGCCGTCAGCTAAAGGATAGGAAGCCGTACGACGACGGTTCAGTACGCCGTGACTACTACTGCGGACCTTATCCGGACAGAGGTTGCGGAAGAATCATGGTCGATCAGCGCGGACTGGACGAGGTCGCCGAAGCGCTGGCCATAGAGATTCTGACCGATCCCCGGCACGCCGACGTGGTCGAGGCCACCGCGAGGGAAATGGAGACCGAAGCCGCCCGGCTGGACCTGGCTATCGCCGAGGCCGAGAAGGTTGCTGAGGCCCTGGCCGACCGGCTTGGACGCGGCGATATGACTCGCTCCCGCTACGACATAGCGATCCGTCCGCTGGATGAGCGCATAGCCAAGCTCAAGGCCGATCGCGCCGCGCTCGGGGACCCGTCTCCGCAGCGCCCGCCATCAGCGAGCCGGGAGCACTGGCAGCGCCGATGGAAGGAAGCCGACACGGAGGAAAGGCGCGCACTGCTCAAGATGGCGCTGCGCGGCAGACGCCTGATCGTCGCCCCCGCCGATCGTAAACTTTCGGAACGATCCGATGTCACCCGCCGGATCAGGATCGAGTAGACCATGGTTGCTGAGCCTGTCAGCACGGCCAAGCCCGTCGACATCTACGCCCGGGTCAGCGCACTCAGGCGCGATGAGGGGCGCGAACCTTCAACCGAAGGCCAGGTGGCGGTGTGCCGGGGGCGCCTCAATGGCCTCGGCATAGAGGAGGGGAAGGTTCTGGTTGACCCTGGCCGCTCGGCGTGGAATCCGGCGGTCAAGCGCCCGGCGTGGGATGAGCTGATGGACCGACTGGAGCGCGGCGTGTCTGGCGGCATGATTGTCTTCGACCTTGAACGCTTCACCCGGCAGCCGAAGGACGGCGAGCGGATGATCGAACTGGCGGCCAAGGGACTACTCGTGCTGGATAGCGAAAGTGAGTACGACCTACGGACCCCGAACGGGAAGAAGGCGTTCCGGGACGCTATCAACGCCGCCGCCTACTACTCCGACCGGTTGTCAACCAGGAGCGCTCGCGGCAAAAAGCTCAGGGCGCTGGGAGGCGAACCGAACGGTGGCCATCGGCCGTTCGGATTTGAACCCGACCTGATCACCGTGCGCAAAAAAGAGGCTGCCATTCTGCGTGATCTGACAGCGCGATTTCTCGCCGGAGAGACGCAGGATGCGCTGATTGCGGACCTGAACGGACGCGGGATCACCACGTCGTACGGCAAGCCATGGACGCGCGCAGGGCTGAAAAAGGTCCTGACCCGGCAGAGAAACTGTGGGCGGATCATCTATACCGATCCCAAGAGCGGTATTACCTCCGTCGTAGGACACCTGCCTGGCAAGCCGATCATCACCGAGGACGACTTTGACGCGGTGATCGCCATGTACGCATCCCGCCGCCGCGGTCGCCCCAGCTCGTGGCATTACCTCTGCGCGGGGATCGCCACGTGTGGGGTTGAGGGCTGCGGCCGGACGCTGCACGGAAGGCCCCGCAACAACGTGAAGCCATACCCGGACGGCGAGGTTAGGCGCCAGTACTGGTGCCCGAAAACTCACGGCGGATGCGGTCGCATCGCGATCGACCAGCGCGGCCTGGACGAAGCCGCCACCGCGCTGGCCATAGAAATATTGGCTGACCCCCGGCACGCCGACGCGATCGAGGCCACCGCCCGTGAAATGGAAAGTCAAGCCGCCCGGCTGGACCTGGCCATCGCCGAGGCCGAGAACGTTGCCAACGCCTTGGCGGACCGCCTTGGACGCGGCGATATCACTCTCACTCGCTATGACATGACGATCCGTCCGCTGGACGAGCGCATAGCCAAGCTCAAAGCCGAACGCGCCGCGCTCGGCGCCCCATCCCCACAACGGACACCAAGAGCAAGCCGTGAGCACTGGCAGCGACGCTGGGCCGCCGCCGATCAGAGAGAGAATCGAGAACTGCTCAAAATGGCGCTGCGCGGCCGACGCCTCATCGTCGCCCCCGCTAGTCCCGGTTCACCTGCCCAACGGGCCGACGTCACTTGCCGCCTCAGGGTCGAGTAAGCGCGCTCACGCGGCCCGCTTCCGGTCGTCGTTGGCGTCGAGGCGCGTTGCCAGCCTGGCCACCGCAGCCACCTGTGAATCGGTAAATGGCGGCAACTCGGTAGCCACCGCTGCCGCCCACGCCCTGAGATCTTGCCCCGAGGGCTGCCGCGTGGAACTGCGGCCAGAACGGCGCGTGGTGTGCTCGCTTGCTGGCGTCCGCTCATCGAGTCGGCTCCGCTGCCTGATGGCTCGATCTCGTCGCTGACCTGCCCTGCCATTCGTCGCAGGGTCCGTTTCCGTGTTGGGCGAGTAGGTCATCGTCCGTACGGCCACAGCAGGTCGTCTGGCTCATCGGCCAGGGCATGTTGCTCGTGTTCCTGGCGTTCGCGTTCGCGGTGTTCGTCTTCGGCGCGGGCGGCGCGCCAGGGGTCGGGCAGCACGTCGTCCAGGCCGATGAGCCGCATCGGGCCGTGCCCGCCGTGCAGGGCCATCCAGGCCGGCCCGCAGGCGGGGCAGGTGACGGCGGGGTCGAGCGCCGTGGTGGCGATCTGGAGGGCGTGGGAGGCGGTCGTGGCGGCCATGGCCGTGCGGGCGGCTTGCTCGCGGCGCGGGGTGGGGAAGCAGAACAGGATCGGCACCTGGAAGGTCATGTTGATCCTGGCCATCTCGGCGTAACCGGGCAGCTTGCCGGCCAGTTGCCGGTGGTGCTCGGTGCCGGTGTCGTATTCGAGGAAGAACACGATGTCGGTGCCGTCTTCGGCCCAGATGCCCATGCCGTCCGGGTGCGGCCGGGTTTCGGCGTCCCACCTGGTGACGTACAGGTGCTCGGCGGCCTCCTGCTCGGGTTTCCATTGCAGCTCCCCGCCGTGCTCACGCGCGTGCCGGGCGAGCTGGACGAAGAACCAGTTGGTCCCGGTCATGTGCGATAGCCGCTGGGAGCGTTCCAGGGCGAGCTGCCGGTCGGCGCGGACCTGCGGCGCCCACTTCTTCTCGTCGCGGTCCTCCTGGCCGAGCATGGCCGCGCCGATGGGGCCGAGGACGTAGTGCCACGGCGCCGAGCCGGTCTCGCGGCGCGGCCGGAACCGGCGCAGCATCCCCAGGCGGACCAGTAGCGCGAGCCGGTGCCGGGCGGTGATCGCGCTGCTGAACCCGAGCGCGGCGAGCTGCCCGGTGGTCAGCACGCGGAGCCTGGCCACCAGGCGGATCAGCTCCCGGTCGCGGTCGGTCAGGTGCCCGGACGCAGCCAGCACCGCGGCCTCGTCCCGGGCCGCCGTGGTGCCCCTGCCTGCTCCTGTCCCTGCGCCGCGCGAATGATTGTTAGATGACCTAGTCATCAGCCCCGGATCACCTCCGCAGGTACATCTCGCCCCTGACCTGCGCGTACCGCCCCGTCAGGGGCGGCAGATGCGTCGGCCGGCCTGGGTGATCGGGCCAATGTCCGGGGTATCGTCCGGCAAAGTTGCCGGGCCGAACGCTGACTGACAGAAGATGTCATGCCGGAAATCGCCTTTCCGCGCGTGAACCGGGACGGTCCCCGCGCACGCGAAGCCCGCCTGGACCCCGGACCGAGCACAGGGGCAGGCGGAAGATTGTCAGGGAAGAAGCGGACCAGGCCGCCATGCCGGGGTCGCATCCGCGCCGCGGGCCGGACCGTCAGCCTCTGTCTGCCGGGCTGTCAGCTCGCGTGCCGGGCACGGTGCCGGGCCGGGCAGGTGCCGCACTGCCACCACGCCGGCCCATGACCAAAAGGGCCGTGCTGGCGCGTACGCCGGCGTCGCCTCCCCGGCACCACGGTCATCGGTCCGGGGCCCGCCGTCCGCACGCTCCCCGCTGAGGGTTCGTATGCCAGCCTTGACCCTGCGCGCCCTGCTGCGGCCGGCAAGAAGGTCGGTGCCGCGCCGCGCGGCAGTAGCGCATCTTCCATGAACGCTCCGCGCCCCGGGCGCTGTCAAGGCACCGGAAGGGCGCCGGTACCCCGAACGGAACCCCTGGTAAGGCAAATCTAGCCAAAAGGTAAGAAGAAGCGGCGGGGTTCCCATGCGCGAAAACGCCATTTCATCGTGACGCTAAAACAATTCCTGCGGCTTACCGTTGGCTTATGATGAATCGTTACTGGACGTATGCGGTCAGGTACGTTCGGGATGGGCGGCGTTCTGCTGCGGCAGTTGCGGCAGTGGTGCTGGTGGTGGCGGTCGCGTGGCTGCTGTTCGTGCCCGCGGCCGACTGGCTCGCCCGTCAAGACGTCGGGTCGGCCAGCGGGGCAGTGCTTGCGACTGCCCGTGACGCAGCGCGGGGCCGCCTGCTTACGCTGGGCGCGGGGATCCTGGCTGCGGGCGCCCTGGTCTTCACTGCGCGAAACTTCACCCTGTCGCGGCGTACATTCGAGTTGTCCGAGCAAGGGCAGGTGACCGATCGGTACACCAAGGCCGTCGAGCAGCTCGGCTCCGGAAACCTCGCGGTGCGGATAGGCGGCATCTACGCCCTCGAACGCATCGCCCGCGACTCCACGAGGGACCTCGCCACGGTCATCGAGGTCTTGGCCGCGTTCATCCGCGAGCAGTCACGCGTGCCGGAGTCGCCTGAGGGCCAGGATGGGGAGCAGCATTCCCAGCCGTTGCATAGCGATCTTCAGGCCGCCGTCACCGTGATCACGCGGGCAGAACGCACAGGCAGAAGCGAGATAGTCGACCTCAGAGGAGCGAGGATCACCGCAGCGGTACTGGACGGCGCTGATCTCACCGGAGTCAACCTAGCAGGGGCGGTACTCGCCAGATCAGACCTCCGGTACGCCGCCCTCCGCGGAGCAGACCTGAGCGGCGCGGACCTCACCGGGGCAGACCTCAGTTACGCGGACCTGACCGGCGCGATGCTCGCCAGCACCGACCTGACCGGCGCCTACCTGGACAGAACCACATTCGGCGGGGCGCATATGCGCGGCGCGAAGCTCGCTGAGGCAAGCCTCTCCGGCGCGAACCTCCGGCATGCCGACCTCCTGGGCGCGAAGCTCGCCCGGGCGAACCTGCCCGGAGCAGACCTCCGTGACGCCAACCTCGGCGACGCTGACCTCGGCGGTGCTAACCTCACCGCAGCGAACCTCCGGATCGCTGCTCTCGGCAACGCGAACCTCGCAGACACGAACCTCGGTCACGCCGACCTGTCTTACGCGAGCCTCTCCTATGCAAAACTGGCCCGCGCGATCCTTATCAGCGCGAATCTCCATGGCGCGAAGCTGCGCGGCGCGCATCTTCCCGAGGCAGTCATCAGGGAAGCGGACCTCAGCGGAGCTGACCTTATCGGCGCGGACCTCACCGCGGCAGACCTGTACAGCGCGGTACTCACCGGAGCCGACATCCGCGACACGGTACTGACCATGGCCGACTTCACCGGCGCTGAACTCGAAGGCGCCAGAGCCGCCGATCCCGGTCTGACTTCTGCTCACAGGCGACCAGACCTAAGTTCCCTTCCGGCTGGCTGGGAACTGGACGACCGCGCTGGCCGCCTAACGCAGAGCAAGCCGCCGCCTAGCCAGGACGACACGGCCCGCCCATAGGCTGCTGGCACGGTTTAGGCGACCGGTCCAATTAGCTCGCTCCCGAACGGCCAAGTAGCGGCGCGGCCATACGTGGCCGCGAACCCCGGGCTCTGTTGTGCGCGGTGCTCCGCGGAGCGCTGCGGCGTCCTTGCCGGCCCGTGCATGCGCTGAGAGCGCCGGGTCCTGCTTCGGCTGTTTCGTTTCTATTGCCGAAGTTGCGCGTAATTGCGGCGGCTTCGTATCGCGCTTGCGTGGTCGCTGGCCGCAGGCTGGGCGGTACTACGAAACGCCGAATGCGTCCCTCGCCCCCGGCAGAACTACCAGAGGGACGGCGGGTACCCGGGCTTCCCCGGCTTCCCTGGGGGAGCACGGAACCAGTGTTGTTGAAGAACCCGGAACTCACGGCGCTGGACGACAGGAGCCAGCGTCAATCAAAAGGGAATATGGCGCACGCTGCAGGAGGGGAGGCCGCTTGCCCGGCTGGGGAAGATCGGGCAAGCGGCCCGCCCGCTAGCGAGGAAGGAGACGCCCGTGATCGCGCTGATACCGACGGGCGCGGCCATAACGCTGACAATCGCGATCCTGGTGCTGATCCGGCGACTGACCAGGGCGAACTACGGCATGAAGACCACGACCATCAAGCTCACCCAGGCGAACGCCAAGGCCGACGCCGCCAGGCAGCAGGCCGAGCAGGTCGCCGGGCTAGCCAAGGACGCGGTGGCGCAGACCGGGGAAGCGCTGCATGTCGCCCGGCAGATCGACAAGGTCAGCGACCAGATGGACGTCTTGATGGAACACGTCGCCGCCGACCAGCCCGAGCTGCCCGGTCACGGAAAGCACGCCAGGCCTGACCTGCACGCCGTGCCGGGCGAACGGGACATCGCATGATCACCGGGCTGGTGATCCTCGGCTTGTTCTTCGCGGTCGCGGTGCTGCTCACCCGGCTGCACGAGGCCCGCTACCAGAACGGGCTGCTGCAGCGGCAGCTTGAGCGCGAGTCCTTCGCCCGCGTGACGCTAATGGCCCTGATGACGCCCAGCCCGCACCAGAGGCGGCCAGGACAGTGATGATCAACACCGAGCTGCCCGGCTGGCAGGAAGCACACGACCACGCCGGCGAGCTTGCTAAGGCGCTCCACGCCCTCGGCGTCGCCGCGATCGTCCGCAAGCCACACGGGCACCCCTACCACCCGTGCATCGAGATCGCCGCCGGCTGGCGGCAGCTGCTCCCGCTGACGGAGTGCATCTACCTCGCGGCAGACGTGACCGGCACGTGGTGGTTCTGGTGGTCGTCACTGAAACCCATAGCCCCTGCCGCGCAGGCCGACCTCGCCGCGGACATCGTTGCCCGCGCGATGCCCGGCGCGGGCACCGGAGGTGACCAGTAATGGCCCCCCGCCCGCCCGGACGCCAGCAAGCGCACGCCCAGGCTGACGAACTCGCGATAGCCCTGACAGCCAAAGGGTTCACCGTATCCGTCCACACCCGGGGCGGGCACTCTGACCGGCCCTGCGTCGAGGTCTCCTGCGGCCGGCGGCAGCTCGCGGAGGCTAACGAGTACGTCTACGTCGTGCCCGACGGCGACGGCGGTCAATGGTGGTTCTGGTGGTATCGAGGGTGGTCACCAGAACGCATAGCACCTGCCACGGAGGTCAGCGTCGCCGCGGACATCGTTGCCCGCTCGATCGCCGTGATCCCGAGAGTAGGTGTCCGCGTGGTCTGACTCGACCCCGGCCACGCGGAAACACGAAAGCCCTCTGGGAAGCCGGCAAACCCAGAGGGCTTTCGCATGCAACTACATCCGCGTAACGCCCTCGCTGCTAGCCATGCCACCGTCCACGTCTGCCATAAGCAGTTGCGCATGACGCCTGCGAAGCGATTTAAGGTACGTCTTTGCGGCCCCAAGATCCGTCTCAAGGTCCAGGACCTGGGTCTGCGCGAACTCGCCGACAGAGCCATCGATAGCGCGGACGGCAGGGCATCAGCCACCAGGTCCTTTCTTCGGTCTGACGCAGCGTGCTTTACGCTCTACGGGTTCCGAAGGCGGCTGCGAATTCGTCCCACCAGATGCTGGGTGAGAGGTCCTGGGCTGTCTTGGCGAGGGCCGTCCCGGTGCGGGTGATCACCGCTGCGACCATGGAGTCTATCCAGGGCTGGACGAGCTGGTTGCCTTGGGCCTGGTACTCGCGGGCCTGGATGAGGCATTCGAGCTTGTCAGCGTCGCGGGAGCAGCGGGATTCAAGGGTGGCGTCGGGTGTCTTGGCAGACTCGTGCTCAGCCACTAGCGCGGTGATGTGCGCGGCGAGGGCGGCGGGGAGCGCGGCGGCCTGGTCGGCGATGACCTTGTTCGGGTCGGCGGTGCGGACGTAGGCCCGGCCGACGGAAGGGACGTCGCCAATGCGGGTTTCGGGGAAGTCGTGGAACAGTCCCAGGGCCGCGGCGCGTTCGGGGTTGGCACCTTCCTGAACGGCGATGGCGTAGGCCAAGACGGCGACCCGGAAGGAGTGCTCGGCGACGGACTCGGGGCTGGCGATCCCGGCCAGCAGCCATCCGGCGCGCGGGAGGTTCTTGAGCTGGCCGGCCTCGTAGGCGAAGCTGAGGATCGCGGCGGTAGCGTCCTCGTTGTCCGTAATGGTCATGTGCTCCTCACGAGGTAGTCGACCTGTTCCAGCCGCTGGCGGGCGAAGGGCGCGAGGCCTCTCGCCTGGAGGGCCTGTGACACTGCCGACTGTATCTGAGACTGACGCGCGGGGCTGGCGGCGAGCTGGCGCTGGCGCAGCAGCAGCGCCCACAGCGAGTGCGCGCACAGGTCGCGGTAAGGGGCGTGGACGATGCCGCGCAGCAGCGTCCCGAGGAGCCGGGTGCCGGTCCAGGCGTCGTCGCCGGGCTGGGTCATGGCGCTGTCGCCGTTCCACGGCGTGGGGTACTCACCGGCCCAGTAGGCCCAGTAGTTCAGGTTCGCGCTGATCAGCCGGTCATCTGACAGGCCCTGGTCGATGAACCTGTGCAGCGGGTCCAGGTCCCCGGCCGCAGCGGCGGCGACGTGCGCGGCCGAGCGGGCGACGGCCCAGCCCGGCGTCCACTGCCGCAAGTCCCCCGGTGAGCGCAGGTCAGCGAGTTCTGCATCGGCCGCCCACTGCCGCGCGACCGGGTCATCGGCCTTCGCGAGCAGGTACTTCACCTGACGTCGCAGCATCGCCGGCCGCTCTCCGTCCCCGTCCGCGCGGTCTGCGGCCTCGCGCAGCGCCGCCGTGACCGTGGCGAGTTCCCCGCGACCGACCGCCAGGTCGGCGTTCGTCTTCGCGAGCTGGCGGGGCAGCTGCCCGCTGAGCGGCCAGGCCAGCAGCTCGGTCGCCGCTCGGTCGGGGACGACCAGCGCGAGGGGATGCCGCTCCGGGTCACGGGTGTCCAGCGCGGCGAGCATTACATCGGCATGGAGGGCCTTATCCCATAGAGATAGTAAGCCGGGGTCGGTGCCAGCAGCTTCAAGCTCACGACGCAGGCGATGCAACCGCGTGAACGGCATGTTGACCAGCGGCTTACGACCTCGCTCCCACGCCTGGACCGTCGTTGGCGAGACCTGCAAGCGCTCGGCCAGTTCCTCCTGCGTCATCGGGATCTGCGCGCGCATCGCAGCGAGCACGGCCCCGCCGACGCGGCCGGCTAGCACGCCGCCCTGACTCGTGGTCTGACTGATAGCGGACAAATCGCGCATATGCGGTCGCACTCCCTGTGAAATCCGCACCGGCAGTCAGTTCTAACTGTACGGCCCGCTGCGTAATTTCGTGGACATCAAACCGCGTTCGTCTCCCTGCGTCGGCAATCAGTGCCACCCGCTGAGGCCCGGAGCATCGGTCAGTCGTTGGGAGTCTTCTCCATGCGTGATCAACTTACCGTTCAGCGCGACCGGCCTGTGGTGTCGCCCCCGCCGCTTCCGCCGGCGGTGCATCAGCCGTTGTTCCCAGGCCGTGACTGGACCGGGCGGGAAGCAGTCGCGCTGCGCAGGGCGCTGCGGATGACTGAAAGCAAGTTCGCCCGCTCGCTGGACGTCTCACCCAGGACTGTCTCGCACTGGGCCGGGCACCCGGCGACGGTGCCGCGGTCGGCTGCCCAGGACATGCTCGATGAGCTGCTCGCGACCGCGAGCCCGGCAGTCCGGACGAGGTTCGGCCAGCTCACCGCTCAGCAGGCCGCACGCTCGGCGGCGAGCTCGGTCCCCGCTGAGCTGGGTGCGCAGGTGGTCAGCCTGGGCAGTCACCCCCGCTACATCGGGGATTTCCGGGCGCTGGCGTGCGCGCAGGTGGCGGCGGCCCGGGCGGCGCTGGGCATGATGCCGGAGGCGTTCGCCGAGTGGCTGGCCGCTGCCGTGGGCTGGATGCCGGTGCCAGGCGCGGTCGAGGCGTGGGAAGCATGTGTGGTCATCCCCCCGGGCGACGCGGTCATGGCCGCGCAGGCGTGCCTGGCAGGCGCGTGATGACGGCGTCACGGAACAACAGCACGCTGACCACGGGGTCTGACTGCGCGGCCGGGAACCCGGTCCCGCCCCGGGAGGACCCGATGGCATGGGTGATGCCCGGGGACTGGTCCTCGGCCCGGCTGCGGGCGTCCGGGGACGGCGCCGCCGGGCAGGCCGGGACGGTAGCTGATCCGGGGTGGCTGGCCGCCTGCCGCCAGTACCTCAGCCGGATGCTCGCGGGCGGGCAGGGGAGCAGCGCGGGGACGGAGCTGGTGTCGTGATCGTTTCGCTTTTCATCGTCGGCCTGGCCGTGGCGGTGCTGGTGCTGGCGTCCCGGTTGCGCGAGAACCGGGAGCAGCTGGCGCGGGCGCGGCGGGAACGCGACGCCTACGCGCACGCGTTCGAAACCTCGATGCTTGCCGGGCTGGCCACCCCGCGGCCTCGTCGGCGGGCAGCCCGGCCGCCGACGGGGCCGGCAGGCCACCCGGACGGGCGGCCGGGATAATGACCAGCGCAGCGCAGCCGGCGAGGCCGGATGCGGGCATCCAGGCTCTTGCGCTGGCGGCGGCGCTGGAGAGCAGGGGCCTGGTCACGGCGGTGTACCGGACGGGCGGTCACCAGCGGCATCCGTGTGTCTGGGTCGCTTCGTGCCAGGGGCGGCGGGTGCGCCGGGCCGAGTTCGTGTATGCCGCGCCGGAAGACGGCGGCCGGTGGTGGTTCTGGTGGTCGTCGCTGGACCGGATCGCCCCGGCCGCCGACATCACCGCCGCCGCGGACCGCATCGCCCGCGTGCTGGCCTATTTCCGCGGCATCTACGTCCCGGCGGTGACCGGAAGGCGGCGGCCATGACAACCGAAACGATGCCTTACGCCAGGGCCCTGGTGACCGTGGTGTTCTCCCCGAGCCGCGGCCGGTGGGGGCCGGGCTGTGAACCAGGCCCGGTCCGCGACAGAGCGTGCGAGTACCTCGCGGCGGAAACCCGGGCCGCCAGCGAGCAGCACCAGTGGATCGGCGCCGCGATGGAAGAAGCCGATCCGCTGCCCGGAACGGAGAGCGGCGATGCCTGAGCCTGACGGCGATGACGCGCGGGACACGGCGGCGTTCGCGGCCATGTCCCCGGACAGCATGGCGCTGCGGGTGACCCGCCGGTGCCCGCCGCACGAGCCCGGCCTGGCTGAGGTGAAGGTGTCCGGCGAGTGCGGCGACGTCGCGGTCATCTTGACCGTGCTTGCCGCCGGGGCCGACAGCGGGCGGTACGAGATCGCCGGCGTGCGCGGCCCGTACCGCAACCAGCCCGAGCCTGGCCTGCGGATGTACGTCACGGTCCGGTCCCTTGCCCCGGCAGGGAACACCGGCGGCCCGGCAGGAGATACGGCGGCCGGCGGTCCGCTGCCCGGCCGCCGGCGGAAGCGGGCTCGCCGTGCAGCCGGCCGGTGACGGCGGCCCGGCCATGACCGGATCTCCGGTAGCGGTACGGGTGTTCCCGGGACTGCCCAGCCAGGCGAGGCAGGCGCGCCGCTGGGTCCGCGCCCTGGTATCGGCGTCCTGCGCCCTGGCCGCCGATGACGCGCAGCTGGCGACCGGGGAACTGTTCGCTAACGCGGTGGTCCATACCCGGTCGGGCGCGCCGGGGGGCCTGGTGACGGTGGCGGTCACCGGAGACGGGGTGATCCACGTGCACGACCAGGGCGCCGACGGGACACAGCCACACGCCGGGCTGGCTGCCGCACTGGAAGACCGGGGCCTGCCGGTGGTCAGCGGGCGGGGCCTGGGCATCGTCGCCGCGGTCTGCGCCGGGTGGGGAAGCCTGCCCGCGGCCGAGTGCCGGGCCGGCGGCGTCGGCGACCCGGCGGCGCAGCCTGGCGGGCGCTGCACCTGGTGCCGCCCGGCGCCTTGGGCGCCGGGACAGGGACGGGACGACGGCACGAGCACCGCGGGTGCTGCCACAAGCCGTCCCGCGGCCGGCTGGCAGACCGACGGCAGCGGCCTGCAGCCGGGCGGTGAAGCGGGCGGCGACATCCAGGCCGGGCCAGCGTGGAGCATCCGGTACCGGCTGGCTGGCAGGGCGGGGGCGATGATCACCCGCACCTGCTACCCGGCGTGCTATGCCGAGCAGCCGGGGACGTTCTTCGTCCAGGTTGAGACCGAGCGGCTGGTGTGCGCGGACCCGGCCGACCCGGGCCGCACCGAGATCTGGGCCGACCTGCGCTACGACGATCTGCCGGGAATCTACCCGGCCGCCGCCGAAGCAGAAGCCGCCGCCTGCCGGGCCGCGGTCGCGTTGCTGGGCGACGGCGCATCCCAGGACTGGGACGGGCTGCCGCCCTGGGAGCGCGGATGAGGACCATCGCGCGCCGGGCATGTCGGCGGTGCCGCCGGGCTGTCCGGGCGCTGGCCGCGATCATCCCCCGCCGCCGCACCGGCCCGGGGCCAGGGCATCCCGAGTCGGTGACCGCCGGACTCGCCGAGGCAAGCGAACAATTGCTGGCCGCGCTCGACGCCGAGCTGTGGCCCCGGCAAGCCCGCGCCCGACGCCGCGGGTTGCTGTTGTTTTCACGCAGACCGCAGACCGAGGAGATCTGATGCGAAGCCAGGTAGAGCTGCCAGGCCCGGCAGCCGCGCGGACCTGGGTCGCTGCCCGTGACGGCGGGCGGCTGGCCCCGGTCCCGCCCGGCTCGTGCGCCGTCGGCGTTGATGCCGGGGACCTGGCGCTGCTGGCCGGCTACGTCGCCGCGGCGCGCCGGGACCGGGGTACGGTGGTGAGCGCCGCGGTGGCTGCGGCGTGGTATCGGCTGCTGGCCGCCGTGGTCGGGCACTGCGGCACCGTGGTGGGCGGGGCCGGGAGGGCCGCCCGGTGACGGCGGCAGCGCCCGGGTGGCTGGTGAACCGGGCGTATGCGCGGCTGTGGTGGGGCCAGTCGGTCAGCGCGCTGGGCGATGACATGTTCACCGTGACGGCGGCGCTGTGGGCCGGCACGGTGATCGCCGCCGGGCACCCGTGGGCGCCGGCCGCGGTCAGCGGCCTTGCCGCGGCGGCCGCGATCGCGGTCACAGTGACCGGCCCGGCCGCCGGGCTGCTGGCCGACCGGTATGACCGCCGCATGGTGCTGGCGGGCACGGAACTGGTCCGCGCCGTGGTGGCCGCCGCGCTGGCCGGGATGTCGTTTATCCCGGCCAGCGCGCTGCCGGCCGGGGCGTGGCTGGCTGCCTTGTATGCGGCGGTGCTGGTGCTGAACGGCGCCGGGCAGGTGTTCGTGCCCGCCCAGCTCGCGATGACCAGCGTGCTCGTACCCGGTGAGAAGGACCGGGTCCGGGCCGCCGCGCTGACGGAAGCGGCCGGGTCGGCGGCCGGGATCTTCGGCCCGCTGGCGGCCGGTCCGCTGATGCTGGCCGCCGGGGTGCACGCGGCGCTGATCATCAACGCGATCACTTACCTGGTGTCGCTGGCGTCAGCGTGGTCGCTGCCGCGATCGCCGGGCAGCCGCTCAAGCGGGGGGCTGCGCCAGGAGTTCGCCGCCGGGCTGCGCGCGTTCACCGCCAGCAGCCTGCTGCCCGCGCTGACCATCGTCACGGTGATCTGCCAGCTCGGCACCGGCACGGTGACCGCGCTGAACTTTTTCGCCGTCACCCGCGACTTGCATGGATCGCCCGGCGCGTACGCCGTGGCCGAGGCGGTGATGGGCGCCGGCTACCTGGGCGGCGCGGTAGCCGCCGGGCGGCTGGTCCGCAAGGCCGGTCCACGGGTGGTTATCTGCGGCGGGCTGCTGGCCGCCGGGGTCCTGGTGGCCGGCTATGCGGTGCAGCGTGACCTGGCCGCGGGCCTGGCCGTGCTGGCCTGCTACGCGGCGATGCTCGGGCTGCTGAACACCGCGGTCGCGCCGATGCTGATGTCTTCGGTGCCGACTGAATACCTCGGCCGGGCGATGGCGGTCTTCCGCCCGGCCGGCCAGGCCGCCGCCGCCATCTCCGCCCTCGGCTCCGGCTGGGCGGCCAGCGCCCTGCGCGGCTGGCACGCGGCAGGCGGCAACGGCGCCATCACCGTGATCCTGCTGGCCGGCGCCGCGCTGATCATCACCGCCGGCATCCGCGCGGCCGTGGCACTGCCCGGCCAGGCCGCCGCAGGCGCACGGTGAACGCCGCAGCGGCCCAGGGCCGCCTGCCTAGCCTGCGCTCCCTCATCTCCGGTCTGATGTCCCGCCCCGGGTATCTCCGGTCCGGTTGCATCCGGGGCCTGCAACTCCCTGCGCCTGTGGCCGCCGGCCCGGGCGCGGGGTATCTAGCGCGGTCCGAGCTTGCTCCTGCGCGCCGGCCCTGGCTGCCGTACCGGCGGGGATACGGCAGCCAGGGCATCCACCGCTCCCGGCCGGGAACCCCTGGACAAGACGGGGCCGCACGGCGAGCCCGCCGCCGGAAGCGGCCACCAGCGCTGGCTGGCAATCGGCGGCGACGGGACGGTCAGCATCACCAGCAAGGAGGATGAACGATGAGCGAGACAAATGCGGCGGCATACGACATGCACCACGGTGAATGCCGTGCCGCCGGCCACGGCCGGTGCGCCCACGGCCGGTGCCGCGAGTGCGACGGATGCGCGGGCTGCGACCGGGCAGATGCCCAGCGAGCCCGCCAGGCGATCACCGGGCGCCTCAGCCAGGCTGGCGACGACATTGACCAGGCGCTGGCCAGCGCCAGCTCCGCGTACGTCGCGTTCCGGGAACTGACGGGCGGCTGGCTGTTCGATGCGGACCTGGCCGAGACCGGCGGCGGCGATGACGCCGTGGCCAGGCTCGATCAGGTCATGGCCGGCCTGCGGGACGTGGCCCGGGTCATCGAATGCCGCCAGCTCCGCGAGCAGGCCGGCAACCTGGAAGACGGCCAGTGAACCCGGCCGCGGCGGTATTCGCCGGCATCATCATCCTGGCTGCGGCCATCGCCGCCGCCGTGTCCTGGATGATCCTGTGCTACCGCCTCCCTCCAGCATCCCCGCCCCCGCTGCCCGGGCAGCGGGCCAGCACCATCCCCCCGCCGTCGGCGCTCGCCGCCCCGCGGCCGGGGCGGGGCTGGAACCCCGGGCAGCCCGAGCCCGGCGCCGCAGCCGTAGCCGCCGTCATCGCCGTCGTGGTGGGGGTGGCGGCCGGCGGCGGCATCACCCTCGCGCTATGGCTGGCCGGCCAGGCACGCACCGGGATCGCCGCCCTCGCCCTGACCGCCGCGGCCACGGCCTTGTCCGGGGCCGGGTACGCCGCCGGGCGCTGCGCCCGCCTGCCCTGCCCGCCAGCCCGGCCGGCAGCCGGATGGCCCGCCAGCAGCGGCCATGCCGGCGGCCGCCCCGCCACCCGTCAACGCGACACCCGGCACGAAGACACCCTCGACTGGGACCGTGACGTCCTCGCCTGGGAACGCGAGTTCCTCAACCGCCTCGACCGGCCCGCAGGAACCACCGGCCCGCCGTTCCCGCCCCGCCCTGGCGACTGGCCGCCGCCCGCCCCGCCCGACGATCCCTTCCAGCCAGGCGACGGCACACCACCAGGCGAAGGCGCACCCTGACTCACCGCGCGCCGCAGCCGAGCAAACCGCCCGGTACCCGACACTAAGGAATAGCCCCACATGACAGCATCATTCAGGCGCCGCCGGCCAGCCCGGCCAGCACAACCACCAGCGCCACTACCGAAACCGCAGCCCGCCAGTCGGCCATACGCCCAGGCTGCCGCCGCCCTTACCAGTGCGCTCCGCAGCCGCGGCCTCGTGGCTGAGGGATCAGCCGGGACCGGCGACCACGCCGTCGTCCTGGTCATCACCCCAGCCGGCTCTCGGCTGGCCGAATGGATCTGCGTCCTGCCCGGACACGGCACGCTGTGGTTCTGGTGGTCAGGAGAGCCCCTCTGCCCCGCCGACGACATCAACGCTGCGGCAGACAAGATCACCCACCTGCTGACAGCCCAGGGCAACCCAGGGCTGACGCCGGCAAGGAGGCAGGCCGGTGCATGACATCATCAGCGACATCATCGACTGGGACCAGGCACAGAAGACGTACCTCGCTGGCGAGGGCCAGACGGGCGAGCGGTACAACCAGCGGCTCGAAGCAGCTGACCTGATGGCCGAGATCGAGGCCCGGTGGCACCACCTCCCCGGCGGCTTCCGCGCCGAGCGGATGCGGGTCAAGATCCACATTCAGGCCGTCGCGGATACCACGCTTGTGGCGAGCAGGGAAGAGCTATGCTGGCTGGCCATCGCCGCCGCGTCCGTCTGGCTGCCCAACCAGGTGCGCGCTGAGGTGGTGTCGCCTCAGCCGTTGACGGCGTTCCTGCGCGATTCCAGAGCCTGAGAGAGCTACCGCGCCTACCTCTGGCAGTTCGGGCACCAGAACCTGAGCCGTTCCTGGCCTGGAGGACCCTGCTGGCCTCTCCTGATTGGAACTCCGCACCGTCGGCATGACCGCCCCGCCCGCCCGTAAACCCAGAACCGTCGGCCGGGGCGAGCGTCGCCGGTCGTCACCTGGTCGGGCCGTGTTTTGTTGGCGTCGAGGAGCCGGTGCCCGAGTTCCACCAGCGCATGCAGGTCGTCGACCGAGCCGACAGGCCGCCACGGGTCGACGCCGCACAGGAACAGCATTTCTGTAGCAAATATCACCCCTGCCCCGGCGAGGTTGCGCTGGTCGAGCAGCGCCTCGCCGATCGGGCGGCCGGTGTCCCCGGTCAGCCGGCGGACCGCTTCCGCGGCGGCCGCGGCGTCCCAG
>Ga0335074_10003616_pt1 | contig 21181 bp, 15 predicted proteins | sample Lox_Sample_23_FD_206715 | JGI IMG/M metagenome (GOLD analysis project Ga0335074, IMG submission 206715) | Soil microbial communities from Loxahatchee National Wildlife Refuge, Florida, United States - Lox_Sample_2.3 | ecosystem: Environmental > Terrestrial > Soil > Wetlands | place: USA... | reverse complement strand
CTGAAATACAAGATCGACTGCAAGCCGCTGCCGGAGCCGGTGTACGTCGACGTGGATATGTGGGAGAAGATTGTGCTGAATCTTCTCTCGAATGCATTCAAGTTCACGCTCAAGGGAACGGTGGAGATGACGCTGCGCGCAGCGGATGGCTATGCGGAGCTGGCGGTGCGGGATACCGGCATCGGGATTCCAGCGACAGAGCTGCCGCGCATCTTCGAGCGCTTTCACCGAATCGAAGGGGCGATGGGGCGAACGCACGAGGGGACCGGTATCGGGCTGGCGCTGGTTGACGAACTGGTGCGGCTGCACGGCGGAACGGTAGAGGCGCGGAGTGCGGTAGGCGAGGGCACGACCTTTACAGTGAGGATCCCGTTCGGGTCGGCTCATCTTCCTCAGGACCGGGTTCTCAGAAGCGACGGGCAAGCTCCCGAGAATACGCTGGGAGCTGCGCCGTTTGTGCAGGAGGCGCTGCGATGGCTAACCGGGGCCACCGCTGACGAGGACTCGTTGACCACGGATCTGGCCAACGAAGATTTAGCCGGACTTCTTGAGCAGGGGCAGGAGCCTGCCGGCGCAAAACGGGCACGGGTGCTGCTGGCGGACGATAACCGCGATATGCGCGAGTACGTGCAGCGGCTGCTGGCCCGGAAGTACGATGTGACCGCGGTAGCAGACGGACAGCAGGCGCTGGCGGCCGTGCGAGAGAATCCTCCCGACCTGGTGCTGACCGACGTGATGATGCCGCGCATGGACGGCTTCGAGCTGCTGCGGGCACTACGTGCGGAGAGTGCGACGGCGGCGGCGATACCGGTCATCATGCTGTCGGCGAGAGCGGGTGAGGAGGCGGAGTCGGAAGGGCTTGAGGCGGGCGCCGATGATTACCTGGTGAAGCCCTTTACGGCGCGCGAGCTGATGGCGCGGGTGGGCTCGCATATTTCCATGCACCGGCTGCGGCTGGAGCTGACGGCGAGAGAGCACGAACTGCGCACCAAGGCCGAAAACGCCGAAGCGCAGTACCGGGCGATGCTGGCGCGCATCTCCGAAGCCTTTGTGGCGGTGGATCGCGAGTGGCGGATTACTTACGCCAACGAACAGATCGCCGCCCTGAGCAGGTTTGATGCTGCCGAGCTGATCGGGCGGGATCTGTGGGAGGTGTTCCCCGGGCTGGCCGAGTCGAAGTTTGGGCGGGTGTATCGGGAGGCAATGGAGAGCGGACAGGTGACGCGTCTTGAAGATCACTACCAGCCGCTGGACCGATGGTTTCACGCGAATGCTTATCCCGCGGCGGATGGGCTGTCGATCTTCGCACTGGATGTGACCGAGAAGCGGATACAGCAGGAGAAGCTGCTGCTTTCGGAAAAGCTGGCGGCAACCGGACGGCTGGCGGCGACGATTGCGCACGAGATCAACAATCCGCTGGAGTCGGTACTCAACCTGATTTATCTGGCGAGGATTTCGAAGGCGGAGATCGGGAAGATCCGGGAATATCTGGCGACAGCGGAGAGGGAGCTTACCCGGGTCTCTCATATTGCGCGGCACACGCTTGGCTTTTACCGGGAGAGCTCGGTTCCGGGTGATATCGATCTGCCGGCGCTGATCGAAGAAGTGCTCACGGTCTACCATAGCCGGATCAGGAGCGCCGGGATCGAGGTGACGAGGGACTTCGAGGTTGTTCCGGAGGTGCACGCCCTGCGCGGGGAGCTGCACCAGGTGTTTTCGAATCTGATCTCGAATGCAATCGACGCCATGCGGGAGGGCGGATCGCTTAAGATTGGGGTCCGCGAGGCCGTGGGAGCATCGGGCCGGGGTGTGACGGTTACGATTCAGGATACGGGGGTGGGAATTCCGGCTCAGCACCTGCCTCGGCTGTTTGAGCCGTTCTTCACTACCAAGCCCAATGCCGGCACCGGGCTTGGACTGTGGGTGGTGCGGGAGTTCGTCGCATCCTGGGGCGGAACAGTAAGTGTGACCAGCAGTACGGAACTGCCGGATCGGGGCACACAGTTTAGGATATTTCTTCCCCTGAAATCCGTTTCCGAGGCGCAGAACAAGACAAACGGGGCGTCGGGCGGGTTGATGTAAAGGGGCCAGATGTTCGAGGAGGCTTGAGGTGCTTGATCAGATTGTCTTTGCCTTGGCAGATACATCCATACCGCGAATGTCGGATGTGCCCGATGCGCCAGACCGAAGGGACTCGCGGAGCCAGCTGAGGGTGTTGATTGTGGACGATGAACGGCTGATTGCCGATACGCTGGCGGCGATTCTGAATGAGCATGACTTCGAGGCAGTGGGCGTGTACAGCGGCGAGGCGGCGATCGAGGCGGCGCGGACGATGCAGCCGGACGTGGTTCTGACCGATGTGCTGATGCCGAAGATGTCGGGAATCGACCTTGGGATCAGAATACGCGGGGAGTTTCCGGAAACAGCCATCTTCCTCTTTTCCGGGCAAGCGGCGACGTCAGAACTCTTGCTCCAGGCGCAGGCCGATGGGCACCAGTTCGAGCTGCTTCCCAAGCCGATCCATCCTGAGCACCTGATGGCGAGGTTGCGGCGTGTGTGAGCCGGCTTCGTTGCTGGGATACCCCCGTTACCCCTCCTATTGCGACCTGGTCGCCGGTTTGAAGTTTGGACATCAAACAAGCCGCTTCGTTAAGGCGGATTACCTAGTGTCTACCTGGAATTGACAAGCCGGGGAGGGTACCCCCCTCAGTTTTGACCGGCTCCCTGTAAGCCATTGATTCTACATATGTTACTGGGACGATTATCCTGTTGACACAGAAAAATAAATGAGCGATACTGCTATCAGATCGAGGCAAGTACATGAATCTGATAGACGTTACGCGCGAATTAGGCACTGACGAAGAGTGTTTTGCATTCCTCGAAAAGAAGCGCTGGCCCGATGGAGTTCGCTGCGCGGTCTGCGGCAACAACCGCATCAGCCGAATCGAACGAAAGTCGAAGACAAAGAACATTCGTAAGAATCTCTACCAGTGCCTTGAGCCGACCTGCAAGCAACAGTTCTCCGTCACATCCGGCACGATCTTTCACGATTCGCGAACTCCGCTCTCCACATGGTTTATGGCCATTTCCTTCATCATGGATGCGAAGAAGGGTATCAGTGCCAAGCAGCTTCAACAGCACCTGGGTCTAGGCTCCTACCAAACTGCGTGGCACATGTGCCACCGCATCCGCGAAGCGATGCAGGATACCTCCTATACAAAGATGAAGGGCATTGTGGAGATTGATGAAACCTACATCGGAGGGAAGACCCGTCGCCGTGGCCGTCCGCGCAAAATACGTTCTGAGCAGTTCGATATGGTAGTGGGGATGCGCGAGCGCGGAGGCCGGGTCCGCTTCTTCCATACTCCAGATGCGAAGAAAGACACGATCAAGAAAATCGTTGATCGCCACATTAGCCCGCAAGCGCGGATTATGACCGATCAGGCCACGGTTTATCCCTTTGCATTCGATAAGGGTTTTCGGAAGCGTCACACGACCGTGAATCACTCAAGGGAATGGGTTGCACCCGACAGGATCACGCACACGAACACGGTTGAGAGCGCATTCTCATTGCTAAAGCGCGGTCTGATAGGGAGCTTTCATCGCGTCTCGATAAAGCACCTGCACCGTTACCTGAGCGAGTTTGAGCTTAGGTTCAATGAGCGGAAAGATGTGGATCGCTTCGAGAAGATGGTCAGCAGGACGGCTCAGACGGCTCCTCTGACTTATCAGAAGCTAATTGCGGAGCCGAACCCGGAGCAGGCTTAGGAATTATCGTCGCGGAGGTCTTGCGGGAGCCTATTCGCTGCTGCTTCCGGGTAGTAGGTTTCTGCTTGAGCAGGTTGACGACGATCAATTCAAATTCGGAGCGATTGACTGCCATGAATGCAGTTTACCGCTTTTCCAGAAATGAAAGGTAGAGTAGAATCGTCAGCAAGTCTGAGTTTCCAAAGCTCAGCTTACGCCGGTGCCGGAGATTACTGCCTTTTGCGGTGTCCAAGACCCCGATTGGCTATAATCTCCGGCCCCTTTTGATTGGAGGGTTACCCCTAACTGGTAAGGGCGTGGACTTATAATCCACCGTGGCTGCCGTCACTTGCGGGTTCGAGTCCCGCACCCTCCGCTCCCACAGTCACACTTCGGTAGACTTTGGGATTATTCTCTTGACAGATTATGCATGCTTGCAGTCCATCTATGCAAGCATGATTACTCAAATAAGTTCCTTATTTGTCCCGCGCAGATTTAGAAAAAAACCTCAAATATAAGCACGAAATTTGCTATATAGCAAATTTCGTGCCCCATATAAGAGCGCGGGGCAAATATACAAATCCACGCAAAACCTATTATCTGTGTCGGCTGGATATTTGTCAAAAGAAAAGACGGTATTCCCGTTATGGTGCGTTACGGCGAAATCGCCCATCCCTAAAATATCCATCCCAATCAGGGCGTCGATCCCTCCCGGAAGAACCATCTTGGCCATGCTGTTCATTGAAGGACACCAGGAATCAGGATAATACACCTGTCTTAAAAGTGCCGACAACATGCCTTTCGTTACTCCTATTTTGGCCACCCCTCCAACGGCTTCTTCTTCGCCAGCGATTTTTTGACCGCAGTCTTCCAGTCGCCCTCAAGTTTGAGGCGATCTGGTTCCGGGCCTCGCGGTTTTTTAGAAGACTTCTTCGTTGCCGTTTTCTTCATTAGGGTCCTTGTACATTAGCCGCTTGCCTTCCGCAGATTTGATGGCCGCAACTGTGCGCTCGCCATCATTCAACTTGCGTGTATTCCACACGAAATCGAATTGCCAGAGATAACGATATAGATATTCGTGGCTGACATTGTGATACGTGCCAATGATGCCCCGCTTGATGAGGGCAAAGGAACTCTCGACAGTATTCGTCGTTGCATCTCCACGCGCATATTCCTTTGCACTATGCACTACCGTGTGATGGCCTCCAGCAAATTCGCTGCCGATGCCTTTATATGCAAGGTTTTCATCGGACATGATCCGCGCATGCGGGTCTACATACTCGCGAATGGCAGCCTTAAGAGTCCTAGCTGTCACATCGGCAACCACGCGGCGGCGAATTTGGCCCTCGCGCTCCACAGCGGCAAATACTGCCGTCTTAGTCGCACGTGACCAGCCCTTCTTGTTGCTCGGATAGCGCGGCCTGCCGCCGACATATGTTTCGTCAACTTCGACTGTCCCGGTAAGTGGCGCTGCGGTTGGAAGATCTGGGGACATTGCGAACCTAATCCTGTTCATCAGGAATAACGCTGACTTGTAGCTGATCTGGCAATGCCGCTTGATCTCCAGAGCAGAAACACCCTTCTTCGAGGTGCAGGCACGCCAGAACGCATAAGCCCAATCACGCATGGGCAAGCGGCTCTCTTCGTAAACAGTGCCAATACGGACGGTATACTGCTCTTTGCAATCGCGGCAGCGCCAAAGGAAACGCTTATTACGCTCACCCGTCTTGGCATCCTTCATCGCATACACGTCAACACTTCCGCACTTCACGCAGCACGGTGTATTGCCCCAGCGTTGCTGCTCGAAAAACTCGACGGCAGCGAGTTCGTCCGAGCATGCAAGTGGAATATTTTTAACTACTTCCGACTTGCTGAGGTTATGAGTATCGGGCTTTCTTCTCATGTAATTACCTTATACTTAGCGCAATAGTTGCGTCAAGTGAAAAGTTTACCTTGAATGCTAGAGTATGATTATTGCGTGGTGCGGTAGGCGGGGATCGAACCCGCACGGGACTCTACCTCGGCTAAAGGTTTCAACGTCCCACCAACGTCCAAAGCTGGCGCGTCTGCCAGTTTCGCCACTACCGCATCAGATCGGGGAGCATCCTAAAATGCTCCCCTTCGCTTTTAGGGTATTAAGGTGGTGGTGGCCCTCGGATTCGAGTAATTTCCTTCACGAATCCAAAGTTATCCTGTAAGTTACGACGTTTAAAGGACTTAATATCGCGTAATTTAGAGGACGTACGATGACGTTTTAGGGACGTTTTGGGGACATATGGACGTTACGGTGACATTTTCAGGCGCACCGTCCTACCCGTCTTGTCAGAGAACACCTTTTCATAGGCGGCTATATGCCGCTTTGATGGTTTATTGTCACCGCTTATATGGCGCACAACGCTGCGACGGTCTATCCCGAGCGCATCTGCAATGTCCTCATTCGTGAGGCGGCATTCTTCCCGAAATTGCCTGATCTGCTCACCTATAAAGTTCTCGGATAGGGGAAGTTCCTTTGGATTTTTGGGCCGCATTGTAGGCCATCCTCGAGAGGGGGAGGCGCTATCTAGGTCTATTCCTGCCTTGGCGTAAAAAGCCCTTTCTTTGGCACCTAGTTGCTTCTCTCCCGCTGGCGGAGGAGGGGGGGTCTCATCAGGTGATGGCACGTTGCTTTGCCAGCTATATTCATTTGCAACCCTGAGCAGAAACATACTCAAACCGGCTCGAATCTTGTCATCTGTTAAGCCGTGATAAGCCATCGTTCTCGGAGTATTAGCCCGCTCAATAATCTCGATAGTTCTGAATACTCTTGCTATCACTCGTTCAACCAAGTTCACCAGCCAAGTGGCATAGTTACGGTCATTCTTGAATTGAGCGTATTGGTCGGCCTCAGCTTTGAACAGGTTCCCGGCATAAACCTGAAAAGTATTTAGGAGGAGATTTGGCACTTTCGAAGGGGGAAGAGAGATTAGCGGGTCGGATGGTGGGGCAACCTGCTTCTCTTCAAGAAACGACCACTGGGTTTTATCAATTTGATCCCAGGTAAGCTCGATCAAGTCAAACGTGCGTGGGTCTAATGGTGGTCTGGTCGGGTCGTTCATGGTTGCATGCAGCGAAGAGCAACCATTTTACTGGGACGGGTTAATATTGCGGAATTTTAGCTAAAGCAGCTCACCTTGCGTAAAGTACATACTTCCGATTACTACGACCAGTTCTACGAGCCGTACCGCTCCTATCTGGCGCCAATTCTCGGCATTCCCGGCAATCATGACGGTGTAGTCTATGCGAGCGATCCGGCGCCGACGCTCGCGGCCTACCTGGCCAACTTCTGCGCCGCAGAGCCGGTAGTAACTCCCGATGCCGGCGGGCTGGTGCGGACGGCCATGATCCAGCCCGGCGTCTATTACACCTTTGATGCGCCGTTTGTGCGGATACTGGGTCTGTATAGCAACGTGCTGGAGGATCCGGGCGTGATTTCGAACCAGGGCGCGACGAGCAGTGTGCTCGATACGCGGCAGATTGCTTTCCTTACCGCAGCGCTCAAGCGGGTCAAGAGCGAGAGTTATACCGGGGCGGTCATCATCGCAGTGCACCATCCGCCCTTCAGCGGCGACTCGACCCACGGAGGCAGCCCGCTGATGCTTGCCGATATTGACAGCGCGTGCACGGCCGCGGGAGTATGGCCGCACGCTGTCATCTCCGGCCATGTCCATAATTACGAGCGCTTTACACGGACGGTGAACAATATCGAGATTCCCTACGTCATCGCCGGTTGCGGCGGCCACACACCGCTTTCGACGATGCGGGAAACCTTCCGCACGCCTTACCAGATCGACAGTACGCTGACGCTCGAGAGCTACGATGATACGGATTTCGGTTATCTGCGCATCGTTGTTACCGCGACCACGTTGACTATCGAGTTCCATCCCGAAGCGGATGGGGGCGTCACCAAAACTCCAGATGACACGGTTACGGTGAACCTGGCGACTCGCGCCATCAGCTAACCCGCTCGTCACCCTTCTATTGCATTCCCATAGGTCCCTGTGAAATAGTCCTATGGCATAGCAATAGGAGGACTCGTGGGTAATAAGGCGGACGTCTGGCAGGGAACGCTGGCCCTGATGGTTCTGAAGACGCTGGAGTCGATGGGTCCGCTGCACGGCTATGGCATTGCGCGGCGCATTGAGCAGACCAGCGGTGATCTTCTCTCGCTCAACTACGGAACACTCTATCCGGCGCTGCTCAAGCTGGAGCAGGAGGGCTACATCAGCTCAAGCTGGGGCGCGTCGGAGAACAACCGCCGGGCCAAGTATTACGAGCTGACCAAGGCCGGCCGCAAGCAGGTGAAGAAGGAAACCGCCGACTGGGAGCAGACGACGGCCATCCTGGCGCGGTTTCTTTCGCCCGCAGAGGAGGCGTGATGCCAGGCCTGCCGAGAGCGTTGCGGGCGTGGTGGCTGCGAGTGCGCGGGCTGTTTGGCTCCGGACGGATCGGCGGCGATTTTACGGCTGAGCTGGAGAGCCATCTGGCGATGGATATCGAGGATGGCATCCGCGTTGGGCTGAGTCGTGAAGAGGCGAGGCGCCAGGCGCTGATCCGGCTGGGAGGGCTGGAGCAGGCAAAGATAGCGCACCGGGAGCGGCGCAGCCTGCCGATGCTCGAGACGCTGGGGCAGGATGTGCGGTATGGCTTGCGGCTGCTGGGGAAGTCTCCGGGATTTGCGTGCGTGAGCGTGGTGACGCTCGCGCTGGGTATCGGTGCGACGACGGCGATCTTCTCTGTAGTGAAGGCGGTTTTGCTGAAGCAACTGCCGTACAAGGATCCGGGAAGCATTGTTGCTGTGTGGACGGCGAATCAGGCAAGCGGAGGGCAGCCCCTGCCATCCTCACCCGGCGACTTCGCGATCTGGAAGCAGAAGAGCGGCGTCTTCGAAGACATGGCTCCGTCATACGACGACGAGAAGACGCTGACCGGTGAAGGCGCGCCGCGGCTCCTGATTGGCTATGGCGTGTCGGCGAACTATCTCCGCATTCTTGGCGTTCAGCCGCAACTGGGCCGGCTCTACACGGACGAGGAAGACAAGCCAAAGGCTCCAAATGTTGCACTCCTGAGCGACCATCTCTGGCGCACGACGTTCCATTCCGATCCCAACATCGTTGGCAGAGCGATTACGCTCGATGGGAAGCCGTACACGGTCGTCGGAGTAATGCCGCAAGCCTTCAACTATCCGCCGACGGTCGAGATATGGACACCGGCGGCGATGGCTCCGTCGGACTTTGACGATTTCAAGCATAGGTATGTGCGCATCCTGGCGCGGCTGAAACCGGATGTCACGGTGGCGGCGGCACAGAAGGCAGTGAATGCCCTGCAGGCGCAGGTGGACGCTGCGCATTCGGATACGGACGGCGGCAATCGGGTGGTGCTGGTTCCGCTGCGAGAACAACTGGTGGGCGATATTCGCAGGCCTCTCTTGATCCTGCTGGGCGCGGTAGCACTGGTACTGCTGATCGCCTGCGCGAATACTGCGGGGCTGGCGCTGGCGCGGGATGCGGAGCGGCAGAAAGAGATCGCTGTGCGGCTGGCTCTGGGCGCAACGCGCATGCGCCTTCTGCGGCAGTTCCTGACGGAGAGCCTGCTGCTGGCGGTGATGGGTGGGGTGGGCGGAGTGCTGCTGGCGCTGGCGGGAACTCGCCTGCTCGTGGGGCTGTTCCCCAACGATGTCGCCAATCTCCAGATTCCCAAGGTGACGGAGATTCCAATCGATCATGGTGTGCTTCTGTTCGCGGCAGCAGTGACGCTGCTGACGGCACTCCTGTTCGGAATTGCGCCGGTTCTGAAAGCCACGCACGTTGACGCCGGCGATTCCATGAAAGATGCGACGCGGGGAAGCACGGCGAGCAGGCACACGAACCGCTCGCGGAGCGCAATTGTCGTCGTTGAAGTAGCGTTTTCATTGATGCTGCTGGCATCGGCGGGTTTGGTGGTTGCGAGTTTTCAGCGGGTGCTCAATGCAGACCTCGGGTTCGAGCCCGATCACCTTCTCTCACTGCAGATATTTTTGCCGCTGAACCGGTATCCCGGAGAGGATGCCCCGAAGACGAGCGCGCTGGTCGATGAAGTGGTGAAAAGGATGAATGCTCTGCCTGGAGTGAATAGCGCTGCGGCGACGAATTTTCTGCCGCTCACCGGCTTCTGGGGAGTGAGCAACTTTCTGCTGCGCGGACAGCCGGCTCCGAAGAATGGGCAGGGGCCGGAGGCAGACAATCGAGTGATGACGCCGGGATATCTGCAGACAATGGGTATTCCGCTGTTGCGTGGGCGCGCTTTTACGGATGCAGATCGCGAGGGCTCCGCGCAGGTAGTGATGATCAACCAGACCTTTGCGAAGGAGTATTTCAAGGGCAAAGATCCGGTAGGAGAAGAGCTGAATCTGGGCAGCGCGGATAAGCCGGACTGGTGGCGGATTGTGGGCGTAACCGGCGACGTGAAGTCGTTCGGCCAGGATCAGCCGACACATGCTGACATCTATCGGCCATTGGATCAAAAGCCGTTTCCGATTGTCGCGTTCGTGCTACGGACGGGGACTGATCCCGCAGCGATGGTGCAGGGTGCCGAGCAGGCACTCTGGAGTGTCGATCCCGACCTGCCGGTATTTCAGGCGATTCCCGAGGACAAGCTCGCGAGTCAGACATTGGCGCTGCGGCGGGCCAGCTCTGCACTCATTTCGGGATTTGCCGTGCTCGCTCTGGTGCTGGCCTGCATCGGGATTTATGGAGTGATGGCTTACGCGGTTACGCAACGCACTCCAGAGATTGGCGTACGTATGGCGCTCGGCGCACAGCGCGAACATGTACTGCGGATGATGATGCTGCGCGGCCTTCGCCTGGCTGCGGTAGGCGTGGCGATCGGAGTGGGGGGAGCGCTCGCTTCGACGCGGCTGCTGGCGAGTCTTCTGTTTGAAGTGGGTGCGATGAATCCACTGGTCTTTGCGCTGGCTATCGGGCTGATGCTGGCTGTAGCGGTGCTCGCGTCGTATCTGCCCGCACGGCGTGCGGCGGCAATTGATCCTATGAAGGCGTTGCGAGCGGAGTAGGAGGGAAGATGAAGAAGTTGCGGGCGTTCCTGCTCCGGCTGCGTGGGATGTTCAGAGACCTGAGCGCGGATCAGGAATTTGCGGCGGAGCTGGACAGCCATATCGCGATGCACATCGAAGACGGCGTTCGAGCGGGCCTGAGCAGAGAAGAGGCACGGCGGCAGGCGCTGATCCGGCTGGGTGGGCTGGAGCAGGCGAAGATCGCGCGACGCGAGCGGCGCGGGCTGCCATTCCTCGAAACGCTGGCGCAGGATGTGGTCTACGGCCTGCGGGTGCTGCGGAAGAATCCAGGATTCACGGTCATTGTGATTTTGACCCTGACGCTGGGCATCGGCGCAAATACCGCATTGTTTTCTATCGTGAACGGAGTGCTGCTGAATCCGCTGCCTTATCCGCGACCGGATGAACTGGCGACGGTGCACGCGAGCAAGCCAAATTTTGATACCGGCTCGATCTCGTATCCCAATTTTCGCGACTGGCAGAGAGACAATCAGTCGCTCTCCGCGCTTGCGATCTCTCGTACCTACGGCTTCGTTCTGACCGGAGCGGGTGAGGCGGAGAACATACCGTCAGAGTTCGTCTCCTCGGAGTTCTTTCCGATACTGGGAGTGAAACCGATATTGGGGCGTATGTTTGCTCCGGGTGAAGACGAGATCGGCCGCAGTCCGGTGATATTGATCAGCGCCGGTTTTTGGGCGCGCAAATTCGGGTCGAAGCCCGACGTTCTGGGAAAGACGCTCACCCTCGATGGCCGTGATTTCACGATTGTCGGCGTGATTCCCAACGACTTCAACCTGTCGGTGGGAAATTTTCGCGCCAGCGAGATTTATGCGCCGATCGGGCAATGGGGAAACACGGCTCTGAAGGATCGGGCGGCAGGCCTCGGGATCCACGGTATCGCGAGGCTCAAGCCGGGCGTCACGCTGGAGCAGGCCCAGGCGGACATGAATAACGTCTCTGACCGCCTGGCGGCGGCGTTTCCAGAGGAAGATCACGGCATTCGCGCCAAGCTGATTCCGTTTCGCCAGTCGGTGGTGGGCGAGGTGCAGCCGATACTTCTTGCTCTGCTTGCGGCGGTGGGTTTTGTGCTGCTGATCGCCTGCGTCAACGTCGCGAATCTGCTGTTGGCGCGATCGAATGCGCGGGCGCAGGAGTTTGCCGTGCGGATCGCGCTCGGAGCGGGGCGCGTGCGTGTGATTCGCCAGTTGCTGACGGAAAGCACGATGCTCGCGCTGAGCGGCGGAGCGTTCGGCCTGGCGCTGGCCAGCTGGGGTACGCGCGCCGCCCTCAAGCTGGCTCCCAGCAGACTGCCGCGAGCGTCGGAAATTCATTTGAGTGTGCCGGTGCTTGCGTTTACCCTGCTGCTTTCGCTGGCTGCCGGCATCCTATTTGGCCTGCTGCCCGCGCTTCGGATTTCACGCGAGAATCTGCAGGACACGCTCAAGGAAGGCGGACGCGGGCCGACTGGAGCGCGCCAGGGGACGCAGCGTGCGCTGGTTGTCTTCGAAATGGCGACTGCGCTGGTGCTGCTGAGCGGTGCCGGTCTGATGATCCGGAGCATGGTGGCATTGTCGAGGGTTGATCCCGGATTTGAGCCGCATGGTGTTCTCACTGTCAGCCTGGCTGCACCGCCGTCGCTGAAAGGAGCACCAGCAGATGCGGTGCGCGCGTATGTGCGAGAGGTGGACCGCAGGATCGAGCAGTCTCCGGGCGTGCGCGGCGTGTCGCTGCTGTGGGGCGCGTTCCCGATGAACTATGACGACGAAGACCTTTTCTGGCTGGACGGGGAACCGAAGCCGGCCAACCAGAATGACATGCATTGGGCGATCCGCTACATCGTCCAGCCGGGCTATCTGAAGGCGATGGGGATTTCGCTGATCCGAGGGCGTTTTTTTAACGAGAACGACGATCAGCACTCGCCACGCGTGGTGGTGATCGACGACATCTTCGCGCGGAAGTTCTTCGGAACCGGGGATCCAATCGGAAAGCGGATTCATCTCGAGAATTTCGATGGCGCGGCTACGGTGGTGGGCGTGGTCGGACACGTGAACCAGTGGGGACTGGACAGCGACACAACTAATCCGCTCCGTGCTGAGATCTACGATTCGTTTGCACAGCTACCGCCGATCCAGATTGCACGCATTCCCGACGGAGTCGGTGTAGTTGTCGGCTCTTCTGCTGATGCGTGGGCGCCGCTGAAGGCCATACAGGAATCGATGCGGCAGATGAACCGCGACGAGGTTGTCTACGACGTGCGTTCGATGGACGAGATCATCGCGGATACGCTTGCCAGCAGACGATTCTCGATGATTCTGCTGGCAGTGTTTGCGGCCCTTGCGTTGGTTCTGGCAATGGTGGGTATGTACGGAGTGATCTCCTACCTGGTGGGGCAGCGCACGCAGGAGATTGGTATCCGAATGGCGCTGGGTGCCGACCGGAGCAATATTCTGCGCTGGGTGATCGGCGAGGGCGGCCGGATGGCGTTTCTCGGGGCGGGCGTGGGGCTGATTGCGGCACTGGCATTGGCGCAGATGCTGGCGCACTGGTCGTTGATCTACGGAGTGCGCGCTTATGACCCGTGGACGATGGCGGCGGTGACGATTCTGCTGATGGCAGTGGCGCTGGCCGCGTCGTATATTCCGGCAATGCGCGCAACCCGCATCGATCCCATGAGCGCGCTGCGCAACGAGTAAAAAGAACGGGTGCCCCCACCCTCGCCAAACATGGAGGGCACCCGTCAAGCAAAGCGGAGGTAACGATGCCGTGCGGTAGAGCAGGTGCGCCGCTCGACCCCATGAGCGTACTTGAGAAGAACGATGGCGGTTGTCAAACGGATGTCACGATTTTGTCGCCGGCGCGAATGGTTATGGTGGGATAAAAGGCCGCGCTTATAATGGGCTCCTTCAAGCAGGAGTTCTATGGTTGCGAATGGCTCAATGAATGATCTCTGGCCAGCCCTACCCTGGCGGGAGTGGGAAGCGACGGCCACGACGGTGCATATGTGGACGCAGATTGTGGGCAAGACGCGACTGGCGCTCAGTCCACTGCAGGAGCACTGGTGGAACGTCGCTCTCTATGTGACGGCGCGCGGGCTGAGCACGGCGGCGATGCCGGTGCCCGACGGCATGCTGGAGATCGAATTCGACTTCGTCGACGATCAGCTGTTGTTCCGGATGAGCTCCGGAGCGCGGCTGGAGATGCCGCTTCGGCCGCAATCGGTGGCCGACTTCTATCAGGAGTATCTCGGCTGTCTTGCGCAGCTTGGCGTGTCGGTCACGATCAACCCGGTTCCGGTCGAGGTCAAGGATCCGATTCCGTTCGCCCAGGATACGATGCATGCCGCCTATGATGGCGAATATGTGCGGCGGTTCTGGCGGATCCTGATGCGGGCCACGGCAATCTTCCAGCACTTTTCGTCGGGATTTACCGGTAAGGTCAGCCCGGTGCATTTCTTCTGGGGGAGTTTCGATCTTGCGGTTACTCGCTTCTCGGGCAGGCGCGCTCCGGAGCGGCCGGGCGCGGACGCAATCACGCGGGAAGCGTATTCGCATGAGGTGATCAGCGCCGGCTTCTGGCCGGGAAACGGCGGCTATGGCGAGGCGGCCTTCTATTGCTATGCGGCACCGGTTCCCGACGGCTTGGCACAGGCGACGGTGAGGCCGAAGGCCGCAAAATGGGATACGTTGCTGGGGGAATTTATCCTGAAATATCAGGATCTTCGGCGCGAGCCGTCGCCGGGCGACGCTCTGATGGAGTTTCTGCAGAGCACTTATGATGCAGCCGCTGACGCTGCAAAGTGGGATCGAGCGTCACTGGAGCGCTAACCGGTTCCCGTTTTGCAACGATCTTGATTCGTCCGATCGAAATCCAACGGGTATGCGCTGCGTGGCCGGTGCGAGGTGGGATATCCTTCAAGTATTACCGTCTCATGGAGGGGCCGATGGGCGATTTTTCACTGCGCGATCCCGAAGCACTGGGAGCCATCGCAGCGGTCGCTCTTGCAATCGGGGGCATCATCGCGTACCGCGCGCTTCGCAAGCGGCCCAGCGAAGAGGAGCTTGAGCAGCTTCGTCGCCAGGAGCTCGTCCAGTCAGGCCGCATACTCGACGGAACGATAGTGGACATTTCCGATGTCGGGCCGCATGAGTGCGGACGGCCGAATGGGATGCAGCTGATCATCTACAAGTACGATGTTGCGGGCGTGTGCTACGAAAGCTCACAGGACGTGACCAACCTCCGCGATTACGTGAACATCTACGACTGCCGCCTCGGATTTCCGTGTTCCGTGCGCTACGATCCACATCGGCCAATCAACAGCATTGTTGTGGCGGAGAACTGGAGTGGTTTGCGTGACACGGCAAACTCCGTTCCGGTGCGTGTTGGCGCACGCAAACCTCGCGCGGCCGTACCTTATGTCGGTAATTGAAGCCCCGGCCTGGGGCCGATAGACTTAACTCATGCACGTCCATGCCACTCCGACTGGAAAGATGCAGCGCGTATTGCGACTTTCCCTGGCCGCAACGGTGGCCTACGTGGTCCTTACCCTGGTCGCCGGCCTGCGCGCGCACTCCCTGGCGCTGGTCTCCGAAGCTGGACACAACGCGTCGGACGCGCTGGCGCTTCTGCTTTCCTTCGTAGCGGTTCATTTTCAGTCGCGCCCGGCTACAGATCGGAAAACATTTGGCTATCAGCGGGCTGGTGTGCTGGCGGCGTTTCTTAACGCGCTGACTCTGATTGTCATCAGTGTGTGGATCGGTGTGGAGGCTGTTCATCGCCTCACCGAGCCGGTGCACCCGCAGCCCAGGCTGATGATGCTGGTTGCGGCGGCGGGCGTGGTGATGAACGGAGTGATCGCCGCCATGCTGTGGCGGTGCAGCCGTGATGTGAACCTGCGCAGCGTCTTTATCCACATGTTGGGCGACACGCTTTCGACCGCGGCGGTGATTGTGGGCGGCGCGGCCATTCTGTTCACCGGCATGACATGGATCGATCCGGTGCTCTCGCTGGGAATTGCGGCGATGATTCTGTGGTCATCGATTGCCATTGTGCGCGAGACGTTGAATATCCTGCTCGAAGGCACGCCTCGCGGGTTGTCGCTCATGCAGATTCGTTCGATACTCGAAGAGATCGAAGGCGTGGAAGACGTGCACGACCTGCATGTCTGGAGCCTGGGGTCGCAGACGCACGCCCTGGCCAGCCACGTGACTATCGCCGACATTCCGCCGTCAGAGAGCGCGAGGATTCTGGAGCAGATAAACGGCCGGCTGCGTGAGAATTTCCATATTCACCACACGACCATTCAGTTCGAGCATGTGGAGTGCGAGGTGGCTCACGGCTGCGTGATGGTGGTGGAAGAGGTGACCGCGCACGGTCACCACGGACATAGCCACGATCACGGGCATAGTCACAGCCACTAATTACTCAACCGGCTTGTCGGGCTGGGCGTTGTAGATCTCTTCAACTCGTGCCAGCGTGTCGATCTCGTCGACCGGCTTGTCGTCGCGAATCCGCAGGATACGCGGAAAACGCAGCGCGAAGCCGCTGTCATGGCGCGATGATCGCATCACGTTGTTGAATGCGACTTCGAGGACTTTGAGCGGCTCGACGGTGCGGAAGCCGCCGAAGTCCTCGATGGTGTGCTCGTGGAAGAAACGGGTCAGCTCATCGATTTCGACATCGGTGAGGCCGGAGTAGGCTTTGCCGACGTTCTTCAGGTCCGCTCCGTCGCGGATGGCGAAGGTGTAGTCGCTGAGGACGCCGGCGCGCTTGCCGTGGCCGAACTCGGCTCCTGTGACGACAACGTCGAGCGTGGCCAGTTCACGCTTTAGCTTCAGCCATGCGAGTCCTCGCTTGCCCGGCTGATAGATGCTGTCGAGAGCCTTGAGCATCACACCCTCGTTTCCGCGGGCACGCGCGTCAGTATAGGCACGGTCGAGTTGAGCGGCGTTGCGCAGATAGGTGGTGCCGGCGAGCATGAGTCGCGGGAAAGCGGCCCCCGCATCAGGTGCCGCAAAGAGCAGGGACTGGCCGGGCTGCTCGAAGCTGCGAGTGCTTACGGCGTGGTTGACGGCGAAGGACTCCAGATGCCGCCGGCGTTGCGCGAGGGGCAGCTCGATTAAGAGGTCTCCGTCGAGGGAGAGCAGATCGAAGGCCATAAAGATGACGGGGACGTCCTGCTGCATCTCCTGTGTGACGCGCTTTCTGCCCAGGCGTTGCTGCAGTGCGGTGAAGGGCAGCGCGCGGCCATCTCGCGGGTTCCAGGCGAGCACTTCGCCGTCGAGGATGGCGGGCTCGCGGATTGCGGCGAAGGCGTGGATGAGTTCAGGAAAAGACTCTCCCAGATCTTCGCGGCTGCGGGAGAACAGCTCGACGCGGCCCGGCTGGCTGGGGTCGCCGCAGTGGAGTTGGGCGCGGATGCCATCGTACTTGTCTTCGACGGATACGCGGCCGGGGATCAGGGTTCTCGCGGTCGGCGGGTCAGTATCGTTTTCGGCGGCGATTTCCTCTGAAAAGCGCTTCATGGCTTCTTCCACGGTCGAGACAGGGCTGGCGAGCATGACGCCGAGGGGATGGAAGAGCTTCATGCGCGCATCGGCCAGGGTGTGAGTTGCAGCCATGGTGACTACGTCTGGCAGGCTGCCGGTGAGCATGGCCGCGTGGCGCACGGCGACCGGTTCGGCGTCGTATGCTGCGGCGATAGCGTCTTCGACAAGGCTCTGCTTGACCCCGATGCGCATGTCGCCGGAGATGAGCTTGAGCATGTACTTTGCTTCGGTGGGGGTCGCGCTGCGAAGCAGCTGCAAAACCAAGGGAAGCTTGGCCGCGGGACCGCGCGCAGCGGCAATGACGGCGAGGGCCTCCTCAAGTTGTTGCAAAGTCAGCCTCGGAGGCGGGTTTTCGCGGGCTTCGAGCAGGTCTTGTGCGGCTGCGCCGAGGTCCCCGTGGCGGCGGTAGGCGGCGTGCATGGCGTCGCGCTCGGCTTCGGCAACTTCGGCGAGGGCACGGCTCAGCAGTGATCCCCCGATGTTGAGCGAGCGGCGGTCGGTCTCAGGGAAAGGCGTGCCGGCGATGTAGAGCGCGGCGCGGGAGGCGTCATCGATGCTGAGGCCGCGGAGGTAGTTGGAGATGATGGCACGCTTCTCGAGCTTTTTGGTGGTCGCGGCGAGCGCGTCGCAGACCTCAGCGAATTGGAGCAGCGTACTCATCCCAACAAACTATAGATGGTTTGTGTGGCATCCGATCCGAGCGGTCCTTGTTAGAATTTGTCTGGAAAAATCAACGTGAGTTACAACATCGCCATTTGTACACCGCCAGTTTCTGCAGATGACTCCGTCGCCTGGGATCAGCTTGATCAAATTCTGGATGCAAAGGGTCCCGTGCCCTCGGATCTGAAATCTCTTTACGGTCAACTAACAGCCCGTTACCCCTGTATCTGTAATTTGTCCGATGACGAGGTGGATACTGTCGGGGTCTGGAGCGACGGGCCTCTTTGGAATAATTTTGGCAGTCGCGCGGCAAATCTGGGGGTTATCTATTCCAGGGTTGAGGAAGTCTACCCGTTCCTCGTTGAAACCGCACTTGGCCTCGGGCTCACTGTCTTCGATTGGGCTGGACCCACCATATATCGACCATCATGAAGAGCCTTTTCTGCGCCCTGCAGCATCGAATTGGAGGTAAACTGATCCAGATGCGGCTCTCGCTCACCAACGGCGCACTTCTCTAGCGGCTCCCGCCGCATACTGCCGTTTTCTGCCCAATTTTCACTTCTAAATTTGAAGAAAAAGCGCGATTGCGCCATGAGAAAAGACCATGTTTGAACGTCTGGAACAAATCGAAGCCCGCTATGAATCGCTGGGTGAGCAACTCGCCGATCCGGAGATCATCTCCGACCAGCCAAAGTATCAGAAGATCGCGAAGCAGCACCGCGACCTGGAAGCCATCGTCGAGAAATATCGCGAGTACAAGCAGGTAACGCGGGGCATTGCCGATGCGAAAGCGATGATGCAGGAGAGCGATCCCGATCTGCGCGCCATGGCAGAAGAGGAGCTGATCCAGCTTGAGGAGCGCCTGCCTGCGATTGAAGAGGCGCTCAAGCTGCTGTTGCTGCCCAAGGATCCGAATGACGAGAAGAACATCATCATCGAGATCCGTGCGGGCACGGGCGGAGATGAGGCTTCGCTGTTTGTCGCCGAAGTGTTCCGCATGTACTCGCGATTTGCGGAACAGCACCGCTGGAAGGTGGAGGTGCTGTCGAGCTCGGAGTCGTCGGTGGGCGGTATGAAGGAAATCATCGCCATCATCGAAGGGAACAAAGTTTACTCGCAGATGAAGTACGAGAGCGGCGTGCATCGCGTGCAGCGCGTTCCGGCAACGGAGACGCAGGGACGGGTGCACACCTCGGCGATCACCATAGCCGTGCTGCCCGAGGCCGAGGACGTCGACGTGAAGATCGAGGCCAAGGACCTGCGCATCGATACGTTCTGCTCATCGGGACCCGGAGGACAGTCGGTCAACACGACGTACTCGGCGATCCGCATCACGCACTTGCCGACGAATACCGTGGTGAGCTGCCAGGACGAGAAGTCGCAGATCAAGAACCGCGAGAAGGCGATGCGGGTGCTGCGCGCGCGTCTCTATGAAGTTGAGATGGAGAAGCAGCACGAGGCGCAGGCCAAGGAGCGCAAGCAGCAGGTGGGATCGGGCGATCGCAGCGAGAAGATCCGGACTTACAACTTTCCGCAGAACCGCCTTACCGATCACCGCATCGGGCTTACGATTCATCAGCTCGCCGAGGTGATGGAGGGCAGGCTGCAGCCGGTGATCGATGCGCTGACGGCGCACTACAATGCAGAGCGGTTAAAAGCGGAAGCCGAGACGGCAGCGGCGTAAGCGGTACCATGGCCACGCCGGATATGATAGGGGCCGCGCTCGTTCATGGTGCGGCGCAGCTTTCCGCAGTGCCAACGTCCCGACGTGATGCCGAGCTTCTTCTGATGCGTGTGCTCGATTGCGATCGCGCTTATCTGCTGACCCATCCGGAGGCGGAGCTGACCGCTGAGCAAGCTGCGCTATATGAAGACTGGCTGGCGCGGCGCGCGCTGCACGAGCCTGTTCAGTACATCGTCGGTGAGCAGGAATTCTTCGGTCTGAAGTTTCGCGTGACGCCCGATGTTCTGATTCCGCGTCCGGAAACAGAGCATCTCGTCGAGGCCGCGCTGGCACGTACGGATCGGGAGTCCGCGCCGCGTATCGCCGACATCGGCACGGGATCAGGCGCGATTGCTGTCGCGCTGGCGCATGCATTGCCGCAGGCGCGGATCACGGCGCTGGACATCTCAACGGCTGCACTGGCTGTCGCCCAAGAGAATGCTGAGAGCCACGGGGTGAGCGATCGCATTCGCTTCGTCGAGTCGGATTTGCTGGCCGCGGTCGCAGGGGAGCAATTCGACGTGGTCGTGTCGAATCCGCCGTATGTGGCTGAGGGCGAAACGCTGGAGCCGCAAGTGCGTGACTACGAACCCGCGTCCGCGCTCTTCGCAGGTGCGGAGGGGCTGGACGTGTATAAACGTCTGATTCCGCAGGCGTGGGCGGCGCTCAGGCCGGGCGGATGGTTGCTACTGGAGATCGGCCATGGGCAGCGAGACGCATCGGAGCGATTGCTGACGGGCTGGGGTAGCGTGAGCTTCATTGCCGATCTGCAGGGGATTCCGCGCGTGGCTTGCGCGCAGCGGACATGGTAGGGAGTCTTCAGCGCCGGCTTCTATCACGCTGCAGTTCGCGGTAGGCCTCGCTCTTGGATATCCCCCGCTCACGGGCGATGCGCTTGAGCGCGTCCATCTCGTCAAGGCCTTCGGCATCTTTCAATTCAGTAATTCGGGCCTGGACGCTAACTGACGCTGCGCCGGTTGCAGTCGCGGGTTGTGCGTCGACCAGCAGAACAATTTCTCCGCGGATGCGGTCGCGTCCAGCGAGCAGCTCGCGGATTTCGACGACAGCCCCGCGCAGGAATTCCTCGTGCAGCTTGGTCAGCTCGCGGGCGACGACGACCTTGCAGTCTGCTCCCCAGACCCGTTCCACATCTGCCAACGCTTCGAGGATGCGATGCGGAGCCTCATAGAAAACGAACGTAGTCGGCTGGTTGAGGCCTGCTCTCAGCTTCTCGAGATGGCTGCGGCGTGCGCTGGTCCTGGGCGGCAGGAAGCCGAGGAAGAGAAAGCGCTCGGTGTCGAGACCCGAGGCGACCAGAGCACTCAAGGCGGCGTTCGCGCCGGGGACGGGGTAGACGGGGATCTCGGCTTTTATGGCGGCCCGCGTGAGGAACATTCCAGGATCGGAGATTGCCGGTGT
>Ga0335074_10003615_pt1 | contig 21184 bp, 18 predicted proteins | sample Lox_Sample_23_FD_206715 | JGI IMG/M metagenome (GOLD analysis project Ga0335074, IMG submission 206715) | Soil microbial communities from Loxahatchee National Wildlife Refuge, Florida, United States - Lox_Sample_2.3 | ecosystem: Environmental > Terrestrial > Soil > Wetlands | place: USA... | reverse complement strand
TCGTGGTCGGGGCCGGGCCGGCTGGCTCGTCGGTGGCCTACTTCCTTGCCACGGCAGGGCTGGACGTGCTCCTGCTGGAGAAGACCACGTTTCCCAGGGAGAAGGTCTGCGGTGACGGCCTCACGCCGCGGGCCGTTAAGGCGCTGACCGCGATGGGCGTGCCGTTCCCCGAGAGCGAAGGCTGGCAGCGGCATCGCGGCCTGCGGATCATCGGCGGCGGCGGCCGGATCGAGCTGGACTGGCCCGACCTGTCCAGCTACCCCGGCTACGGCCTCGTGCGTACCAGGACGGACTTCGACCAGATGCTCGCGGGGCATGCGGAGAAGGCCGGTGCCCGGCTGATGCAGGGCGTGACCGTGACCGGCCCGCTGCGAGACGACCGCACCGGCCGGGTTACCGGTGTGACCAGCAAGGACGGCCGGAAGTTCCGGGGCCGCCTGGTGGTGGCGGCGGACGGCAACAGCTCCCGGCTGTCGGTAGCGATGGGCCTGCACAAGCGCGACGATAGGCCGCTCGGGGTAGCCGTGCGCACCTATTACACCTCGCCCCGGCACGACGACGAGTACCTCGAGGCGTGGCTCGACCTGTGGGACGGGAAGCTGCTGCTGCCCGGCTACGGGTGGATCTTCGGCATGGGCGACGGTACCTGCAACGTCGGCGTCGGCCTGCTGAACACCTCGGCAGGCTTCGGCGAGATCGACTACCGGCAGCTGCTGCAGCGCTGGCTGGCCGGCATGCCACGCGAGTGGGGCTTCGTCGAGGAGAACCGGACCGAGCCGGTCCGGGGCGCGGCGCTGCCGATGGGCTTTAACCGTACCCCGCACTACACCGACGGCGTGCTGCTGGTCGGCGATGCCGGCGGGATGGTGAACCCGTTCAACGGCGAGGGCATCGCGTATGCGATGGAGTCCGGGGATATTGCCGCCCGGGTGATAACACAGGCGCTGGCGAGGCCAACCGCAGCCGGCAGCGAGCGAGTGCTGCAGACCTACCCGCGTCAGCTCAAGGACGCCTACGGCGGCTACTACACACTTGGCCGCGTCTTCGTCGAACTGATCGGCAAGCCGTCGTTCATGCGGTTCGCGACCAAGCACGGGGTGAAGCGCCCGGCAGTGATGCGCTTCACCATGAAGCTTCTCGGCAACCTCACCGAGACCCGCGGCGGCGACGCCGTGGACCGGCTGCTTAACGCGGTGTCTAAGATGACGCCGGCGGCGTAGTTATGGTGCAAAGGGTGACAATGCACACCGACATCGGAGCGACCCAGATAAGGGGGGCAGGGCAGTGAGCCTGTACGTGCCGATTCTGGCCCTCGCCATACTGTCCGCGGTCTTCGCCGTCTTCTCGCTCGTCGCGGGCGCTCTCGCGGGTCCGCGTCGGTGGAACAGGGCCAAGCTGGACGCCTACGAGTGCGGCATCGAGCCGACCCGGCAGGTCCGCGGGGTCAGGTTCCCGGTCAAGTACTACCTGACCGCGATGCTGTTCATCATCTTCGACATCGAGATCATCTTCCTGTACCCGTGGGCCGTGTACTTCGACAAGCTCGGGGTCTTCGGCCTGGTCGAGATGGTCACATTCATCGTCACCGTGCTGATCGCGTACGCCTACGTCTGGCGGCGCGGCGGCCTGGATTGGGATTAGCGATGGGTATTGAGGACAAGCTGCCGAGCGGGCTGCTCCTGACGACAGTCGAGAAGCTGGCCGGCTACGCCAGGAAGAGCTCGGTCTGGCCGGCGACTTTCGGGCTGGCCTGCTGCGCGATGGAGCTGATAGCGGTCGGAGGCCCCCGGCATGACATGGCCAGGTTCGGCATGGAGAAGACCGGCGCGACGCCCCGGCAAGCGGACCTGATGGTGGTAGCCGGCCGGGTCAGCCAGAAGATGGCGCCGGTGCTGCGGCAGATTTACGACCAGATGCCCGATCCGAAATGGGTCATCTCGATGGGCGTCTGCGCATCCAGCGGCGGAATGTTCAACAACTACGCCATCGTCCAGGGCGTCGATCACATCGTCCCGGTCGACATTTACCTGCCGGGCTGCCCGCCGAGGCCGGAGATGCTGCTGGACGCGATCGTGAAGCTGCACGACAAGATCCAGAACATGAAGCTCGGCATTAACCGCGAGCGCGAGATCAGCGAGGAGGAGGAGGCCAGCCTCCGGCGGCTTCCCATGGTTGGAGCACAGCCCGTCGGCGCCGGTCCGGCGATCGGCGGGCAGTCGGCCGGGACGGTCCATCCGGGCAACCGCCCGCAGTTTGACCTGCTTGAGCGGCCCGCGCAGTCACCCACACCCGGCGGCACGACGTGACCGAGTCGAGCAACGAGGAGAACAAGCAGGACGCTGCGGTGCAGCCGGCTCCAGACCCGGCCGCCGTCGCAGGCCGGGAGCGGCTCGCCGAGCGGGTGGCGCGGACCGGCATGTTCGGCACCACGACAACCGGCGACACCTCTGGTTACGGCGGACTGCAGGTGCGGCGCGCGCCGATCCTGCCCAGCCCGCGGCCGTATGGCTCCTACTTCGACGACGTCGCCGACCGGCTGGCGGATTCGCTGGCGACGTCCGGCGCGTCCTTCGACACGGCGGTCGAGCAGGTCGTAGTGGCGAACGGTGACCTGACCTTCTACGTCCGTCGTGAGCACCTGCCGCTGGTCGCCCAGCGGCTGCGAGACGACCCGGCACTGTCGTTCGAAATGTGCCTCGGCGTCTCCGGCGTGCACTACCTGTTCGACCCCGGCCAGGAGCTGCACGCCGTGTACCACCTGCTGTCGATCACCCACAACCGCAGAGTGCGACTTGAGGTGACCGCGCCGGACGTCGATCCGCACATCCCGTCGCTGGTGTCGATCTATCCGACCTGCGACTTCCATGAGCGCGAGACCTGGGACTTCTTCGGCCTGGTCTTCGACGGTCATCCCGCGCTGACCAGGATCGAGATGCCGGATGACTGGCGTGGCCACCCGCAGCGGAAGGACTATCCGCTCGGCGGTATCCCGGTCGAGTACCGCGGCGCGACAATCCCGCCGCCCGACGAGCGGAGGGCGTACGAATGACCGCTCCGGCTGATCATCAGATGCATGGCGCCACGGCGTCGGGAGGCGGTGCTAGCGAAGGCAGTGCTACTGCGAGCGACGCCGAGTACGAGAACCTCGACTACGACACCGACGAGGCCGAGACCAGGGACCCGTACGGCGACGCGGAGTACGGCGACGCCACCGTGTACAACGTCTCCGGCGACGACTGGGACGAGGTCGTGGCCGCTGCGGCGGAGTCGCACGACGAGCGCATGGTCGTCAACATGGGCCCGCAGCACCCGTCAACCCACGGGGTGCTGCGGCTCGTCCTGACGCTCGACGGCGAGACCGTCACCGAGGTGCGGCCGGTGATCGGGTACCTGCACACCGGTATCGAGAAGAACATGGAGTTCCGGACCTGGACGCAGGGCACCACGTTCTGCACCCGGATGGACTACCTGGCACCGCTCTTCAACGAGGCCGTGTACTGCCTCGCGGTGGAGAAGCTGCTCGGTATCGAGGCGGAGATACCGGAGCGTGCATCGATCATCCGGGTCCTGATGATGGAGCTGAACCGGATCTCCTCGCATCTCATGGCCGTCGGGACGTTCGGCTTGGAACTCGGCGCGACCACCGTGTTGCTATACGGGCTGCGCGAGCGGGAGAAGACCCTCGACCTGTTCGAGCTGATCACCGGGCTGCGGATGAACCACGCGTTCATCAGGCCCGGCGGCGTGGTCCAGGACCTGCCGGCCGGCGCCCTGGAGCGGCTGCGGGAGTACGTGACTGTACTGCCACCGCTGCTCAGCGAGATCCGAGCGCTCTTCGACGCCGCGCCGATCTACCTCGCCCGGACCAAGAGCGTCGCGCAGCTGGACGTGACCGGCTGCATGGCACTCGGTGTGACGGGCCCGGTCCTCCGTGCCGCGGGCCTGCCCTGGGACCTGCGCAAGAGCCAGCCCTACTGCGGTTACGAGACCTACGACTTCGATGTCGCGACCCAGACGACCGGCGACGTCTACGGCCGGTACCTGGTGCGCATGGACGAGATTGATCAGTCGCTCAGGATCGTCGAGCAGTGCCTGGACCGGCTGGCGGCTCGCGGTGCGGCCGGCGACCCGGTGATGATCCGCGACGCCAAGATCGGCTGGCCCGCCCAGCTGGCGCTCGGCCCGGACGGGATGGGTAACTCGCCCGACCACATCGCGCACATCATGAGCCAGTCCATGGAAGCGCTGATCCACCACTTCAAGCTGGTCACCGAGGGCTTCCGGGTGCCGGCCGGACAGGTTTACGCGGCCGTCGAGTCGCCTCGCGGCGAGCTCGGCTGCCACGCGGTCAGCGACGGCGGCACCCGGCCGTACCGGGCGCACTTCCGCGATCCGTCCTTTACGAACCTGCAGGCGATCTCAGCGATGTGCGAGGGCGGTATGGTCGCCGACGTCATCGCCGCGATCGGCAGCATCGATCCCGTGATGGGAGGCGTGGACAGGTAATGGCGCTGAGCGACGAGGCCCGCGCCCGGCTTGCCCCCGAGGCGGCGGAGATCATCAGCCGGTACCCGAGGAAGCGGTCGGCGCTGCTGCCGCTGCTGCACCTGGTGCAGTCCGAAGAGGGCTACGTGTCGCAGGACGGCATCGCGTACTGCGCCGAGCAGCTAGAGCTGACCGAGGCGGACGTGACCGGCGTCGTGTCCTTCTACACCATGTACAAGCGCAAGCCGGTCGGCGAGTACCACGTCGGCGTGTGTACGACCGCCCTGTGCGCGGTCATGGGCGGCGACGTCATCCTGGCCGACCTGAAAGAGCACCTCGGCGTCGACGTCGACGAGCCCACGCCAGACGGCAAGGTAAGCGTCGAGCACGTGGAGTGCAACGCCGCCTGCGACTACGCCCCGGTGATGATGGTCAACTGGGAATTCTTCGACAACAGGACGCCGCAGTCCGCCCGTGAGGTGGTCGATGCCCTGCGGTCCGGCGCCGAGGTCAGGCCCACCAGGGGCGCCCCGCACCTGTGCACCTGGAAGCAGGCCTCCAGGATCCTGGCCGGCTACCCCGACGGCCAGGCGGCCGAGGGAAACACCGCCGGACCCGCCACGCTGGCCGGCCTGCGGATCGCGAAAGAGCAGGGCTGGAGACCGGATGACGCCGGTGCTCCACATGCCGGTGCTCCACAAGCTGGTGACGCAGCGAACGGTCGCTCAGGAGGAGCCAGGTGACGACCATCCTGACGCCGGAGCTGAGCGCCCGCTGGGACGAGCCCGACTCCTTCACCCTCGCCGGGTACCGGCGCGACGGCGGCTATGAGGCGCTGCCCAGGGCCCTCGCTATGGCCCCGGACCAGGTGATCCAGACGCTGAAGGACTCGGTCCTGCGAGGTCGCGGCGGCGCCATGTTCCCGACCGGCGTCAAGTGGGGCTTCATCCCGCAGGGCGACGGCAAGCCGCACTACCTGGTGGTCAACGCCGATGAGTCGGAGCCTGGCGCGTGCAAGGACATGCCGACCATGCTCAACAACCCGCAGGCGCTGATCGAGGGCATCATCATCGCGTCCTACGCGATCCGCGCGGATCAGGCGTTCATCTACGTGCGCGGGGAGGTACTGCACGTGGCGCGGCGACTGCTGAACGCGGTGGCCGAAGCGCGCGCGGCCGGTTACCTCGGTACCAACATCCTCGGCTCGGGCTTCGACCTTGAGGTGGTGGTTCACTCCGGGGCCGGCGCCTATATCTGCGGTGAAGAGACGGCGCTGCTCGACTCGCTGGAGGGGTTCCGCGGCCAGCCCCGGCTTAAGCCGCCCTTCCCCGCGGTGGCGGGCCTGTACGCCTGCCCGACCGTGGTCAACAACGTCGAGACAATCTCCTCGGTGCCGTACATCCTGAAGTACGGCGCTGCGGACTTCGCGTCCGTCGGCACCGAGAAGTCCAAGGGATTCGGCCTGTTCTCGCTGTCCGGCCACGTCACGACGCCTGGCCAGTATGAGGCGCCGCTCGGCACCACGCTCCGCGAGCTGCTCGAGCTGGCCGGCGGAATCCGGGCCGGGCACCGGCTCAAGTTCTGGACGCCAGGCGGTTCCTCCACCTCCCTGTTCACTGAGGAGCAGCTGGACGTCCCGCTCGACTTCGAGCACGTGCTGGCGGCCGGGTCGCAGCTCGGCACCAGATCCATCCAGCTCTTCGACGACACCACCTGCGTGGTCCGGGTCGCGCTCCGCTGGGCCGAGTTCTACCAGCATGAGTCGTGCGGCAAGTGCACGCCCTGCCGCGAGGGCAGCTACTGGGTCGTCCAGCTGCTGCGCGACCTTGAGCACGGCAAGGGCAGCGAGTCCGACCTGGCGAAGCTGCTGGACATCTGCGACAACATCACCGGCCGCGCGTTCTGCGCGCTCGGCGACTCGATCCAGCCGTCGGTCGCCTCGTCCATCAAGTTCTTCAGGGACGAGTACCTCGAGCACCTCCGGCAGGGCGGCTGTCCGTTCGATCCGGCCGCCTCGACACTGTTCGCCTTGGAGTCAGCCCGATGACCGTACAGCCGACGACCACCGGGCAGGTGGCCAGGCCCGCCGACGGCGTGACCGTGACCATTGACGGGTTCGAGATCACCGTGCCCAAGGGGACACTGATCATCAGGGCGGCCGAGCAGCTCGGCATCCAGATCCCGCGGTTCTGCGACCACCCGCTGCTCGACCCGATCGGTGCCTGCCGCCAGTGCCTCGTGCAGGTCGAGGGCCAGCCGAAGCCGCCTGCCTCCTGCACGACCGTGTGTACCGACGGGATGGTGGTGCGCACGCAGCTGACCTCGCCGGTCGCGGAGAAGGCACAACGCGGGATGATGGAGCTGCTGCTCGTCAACCACCCGCTCGACTGCCCGATGTGCGACAAGGGCGGCGAGTGCCCGTTGCAGAACCAGGCCATGTCGACCGGGCAGGGCGAGACCAGGTTCCACGGTGTGAAGCGCACCTTCCCCAAGCCGATCGCACTGTCCGCGTCCGTGCTGCTGGACCGCGAGCGCTGCGTGCAGTGCGCGCGATGCACCAGGTTCGCCGACCAGATCCCCGGCGACCCGCTGATCGAGCTGCTAGACCGCGGCCCGCGTGAGCAGGTCGGCGTGGCCGAGGGTGTGCCGTTCGACTCCTATTTCGCCGGAAACACGGTGCAGATCTGCCCGGTCGGCGCGCTGACCGGCACCTCGTACCGGTTCCGGTCGCGGCCATTCGACCTCGTGTCGACGCCCAGCGTCTGCGAGCACTGCGCGGCTGGCTGCCGCCAGCGCACCGACAGCCGCCGCGACGAGGTGACGCGGCGGCTGGCCGGCAACGACCCGGCCGTCAACGAGGAATGGAACTGTGACAAGGGCCGGTGGGCCTTCACCTACGCGACCCAGCCGGACCGGCTGATATCGCCGCTCGTCCGCGACGACGATGGCGTGCTGCGGCCCGCCTCCTGGTCCGAGGCGCTGGCCGTCGCGGCGCGCGGGCTGAGCGCGGCGCGCGGCCGGGCCGGCGTGCTGCCCGGCGGGCGGCTCACGGTCGAGGACGCCTACGGCTACGCCAAGTTCAGCCGGATCGCGCTCGGCACGAACGACATCGACATGCGGGCCAGGCCGCACTCGGATGAGGAACTGCGGTTCCTGGCCGAGCGGGTGGCCGGCCGGGACGGCGTCACGTACACCGAGCTGCAGCAGGCCCCGGCCGTCCTGCTGGCCGGATTCGAGCCGGAGGACGAGTCTCCGATCGTGTTCCTCCGGCTTCGCAAGGCGGGCCGCACCGGCAGGCAGCAGGTGTTCTCGGTTGCTGCGGTGGCCAGCCTCGGGCTGACGAAGCTGTCCGGCACGCTGCTCCCGACCGTGCCAGGCGCCGAGGCCGCTGCGCTGACTGCGCTGGCCGATGGCAGCTCTGACTCTGCGGTCGCTCAGGCTCTCCGGCAGCCGGGCGCGGTCATCATGGTCGGCGAGCGGCTCGCCGAGGTGCCCGGCGCACTATCCGCGGCGGCCAGGCTGGCCGACGAGACCGGCGCCAGTCTCGCCTGGATCCCGCGACGCGCAGGCGAGCGCGGCGCGGTCGAGGCGGGCGCACTGCCGAACCTGCTGCCGGGCGGGCGGCTGATCGGCGCGGCGGAGATCACTGCCGAGGTAGCGCAGGTCTGGGGCACCGGCTCGCTGCCGGCCGCGCCCGGCCGCTCGGTGAGCGAGATCCTCGCCGCGGTTCACACCCGCGACATCGGGGCGCTGCTGATCGGCGGTGTTGACCCGGACGACCTGCCCGACCCGCAGGCCGCGCTGGCGGCGATCGAGGCGGCCGACTTCGTGGTCAGCCTTGAGCTGCGGGTCAGCGCCGTCACCGACCGGGCCGACGTGGTCTTCCCGGTCGCGGCGGTCGCGGAGAAGCCGGGCTCGTTCGTCAACTGGGAAGGGCGGCCTGGCTCGTTCACGGCGGCGCTGCCGGTGCCGACGGTGCGCACCGACCTGGAGGTGCTGGCCGCGCTCGCGGACGAGATGGACGTGCACCTCGGGCTGCCCGACATCCAGTCGGTCCGGCGTGAGCTGACCATCCTCACCCAGGCGCCCGCGCTGTCGCCCGCTCCGACCGCCACGGCCGGGCGGGAGGCATCGGCGGCCGGTCGGCCGCTCGCGACGGTCGGCGATCCGGGCCCGGGCAACGCGCTCCTGGCCACCTGGCATAATCTCCTCGACGCCGGGCGCATGCAGGACGGCGAGCCGAACCTGGCAGGTACGGCCCGCGCCGCCGTCGCGCGTATGTCGGCGGCGACCGCAGCCGAGGCCGGCACGGCCGACGGCGGCAAGGTCACCGTGGCGACCGGCCGCGGCACGATAACTGTTCCCGTGGAGATCGCCGACATGCCTGACCGGGTCGTGTGGCTGCCGACTAACTCGGCAGGCAGCGCCGTCCGGCGCGTTCTTGGCGCCGGTCACGGAAGCACCGTCACCGTGAGGAGCGCGGAATGACCGGCCTGGCCGCGGGGTCACCCCCGGTGAGCAACGTCCCGACGCTGGCCAGCTTCGGGCACGACCCATGGTGGCTGATCATCGTCAAGGTCATCATCATCTTCCTGTTCCTGATGCTGTCCACGCTGTTCATGATCTGGGCTGAGCGCCGGGTCATCGGCCGCATGCAGCAGCGCCCCGGTCCGAACCGGGCAGGAAAGTTCGGCCTGCTGCAGTCCCTGATGGACGGCATCAAGCTCCCGCTCAAGGAAGACATCGTCCCGCGCAACGTCGACAAGATCCTCTTCTGGATCGCGCCGGCTGTCTCGTCGATCCCGGCGTTCGTCAGCTTCGCTGTCATCCCGTGGGGGCCGATCGTCTCGATCGCCGGCCACCGGACGCCGCTTCAGCTCTCCGACCTGCCGGTCGCCGTGCTGCTGATCCTGGCGATGAGCTCAATGGGCGTGTACGGCATCGTGCTGGCCGGCTGGTCTTCCCGGTCGCCGTACCCGCTGCTCGGCGGGCTGCGCAGCTCTGCCCAGGTGATCAGCTATGAGATCGCGATGGGCCTGGCGTTCGTGCCGGTGTTCCTGTACGCAGGGTCGCTGTCGACGTCGCAGATCGTCGCCAGCCAGATCCACGGATCCTCGTTCCACTTCTTCGGCTACATCTGGCACTGGCCGTCGTGGTACGCGATCCTGCTGCTGCCGTCGTTCCTCATCTACATCGTCACGATGGTGGGCGAGACCAACCGGCTGCCGTTCGACCTGCCCGAGGGCGAGGGCGAGATCGTCGGCGGCTACAACACCGAGTACTCGTCGCTGAAGTACGCGCTGTTCTACCTGGCCGAGTACGTGAACATGACCACCGTCGCGGCCCTGGCCACCACGCTGTTCCTCGGCGGCTGGCGGGCGCCGTGGCCGCTGTCGGTCTGGGCCGGCGCCGACTCCGGCTGGTGGCCGGTGCTGTGGTTCCTGGCCAAGGTGGCCGTGTTCGAGTTCTTCTTCATCTGGCTGCGCGGCTCACTGCCTCGTATCCGCTATGACCAGCTCATGCGCCTCGGCTGGAAGGTCCTGATCCCGGCTGCGCTCGTCTGGACGCTGATCGTGGCGACCGCCAGGGTCTACCGGCAGCAGGGTGCGAGCCCGGCTGTCTACATCATCGCTGGCCTGATCATCGTCGCGCTGCTTGCCCTGCTCTGGCGGTGGGAGTCAGCCGGGCAGCGGCGCGAGCAGGAGGCCGCTGAAGAGGCGGAACTCCGCAAGGCCAGCGCCGGGCAGCGGCCGGCTACCGCTGCCTTCCCGACTCCGCCGCTTGATCTCCCGCACTACCACGGGATCGGCCTGGCAGCCGGCGAGCCGGTACTCGCCGGCGTGACGGAAGAGGGCACTAAGGAGGTCGGTGATGCCTGAGTTCCTTAACTCCGTCAAGGGCTTCAGCGTCACCTTCCGGCAGATGTTCCGGAAGGTCGACACAGTTCAGTACCCCGAGCAGAAGGTGCCGACGGCGCCCAGGTTCCACGGTCGCCACCAGCTCAACCGGTGGCCCGACGGGCTGGAGAAATGCATCGGGTGCGAGCTGTGCGCCTGGGCCTGCCCGGCGGATGCGATCTATGTCGAGGGCGCGGACAACACTCCGGACGAGCGGTACTCGCCCGGCGAGCGGTACGGCCGCGTCTACCAGATCAACTACCTGCGCTGCATCCTGTGCGGGCTGTGCATCGAGGCGTGCCCGACGAGGGCGCTGACCATGACCAACGACTATGAGCTCGCCGATGACAACCGGGAGAGCCTCATCTGGACCAAGGAGCAGCTAGTCGCACCGCTGCAGCCGGGCATGGAGGCTCCGCCGCACCCGATGCGCCTCGGCGAGACCGAGGAGGACTACTACGCCCTCGGCGCGATGCTGGCACGGTCGCAGGCCGGAACTGAGCCGGGCACCGGCTCCTGGAACCCGGATCAGGATGAGCCGCACCAGGACTGGCCGGATCAGGACCCAGCTGCCCAGCACCCGACAACACGGCGGGGGAACGTGCGTTGACCCATCCCATCATCCTGGCCGGGCCGGCCGCCGAGACGACGAGGCTGCTGGCCTACTGGATCCTGGCCATCGCGTCGGTCGCGGCCGCGCTCGGCATGATCCTGGCCCGGCGGGCCGTGCACTGCGCGCTGCTGCTTGCCGTCGTGATGCTGTCGCTGGCGGTGTTCTACGCCATGGAGGGCGCGCCGTTCCTGGCCTTCGTCCAGATCATCGTCTACACCGGCGCCGTCCTGATGCTGTTCCTGTTCGTGCTCATGATCGTCGGCATCAGCTCCGCCGACTCCATCATCGAGACGATCCGCGGCCAGCGGATGTGGGCCGCGCTGACGGGCATCGCGATGCTAGTGCTGCTCAGCCTGGTGATCGGGCATGCGGTGATCGGCCCGGCCGGGCCCAGTACCGCGCAGTTCGGGAACTCCAATGTCTCCTCACTAGCCCACCTGATCTTTACCAAGTACGTCTTCCAGTTCGAGATCACCAGCGCGCTGCTCATTACCGCCGCGGTCGGCGCGATGGTGCTGGCGCACCGTGAGCGCACTAGCCCCAAGCCGACCCAGCGTGAGCTAGCGGAGAAGCGGATCGCGAGCGCGCACCCGACACCGCTGCCAGGTCCTGGTACCTACGCCCTGCACAACGCGGTGGACATGCCGGCGCTGCTGCCAGACGGCAGTCAGTCCGAGCTGTCGGTCAGCCCGGTGATATCCGGCCGGCCGCTGCCGAGCCAGGAGGAGCCCCCGCGCGAGCTGCCGGCCGGCCAGGAAGCAGGTGACCAGTAGTGGTAAGCCCGGCTCACTTCATCGCCCTGTCGGTGATCTTGTTTGTGATCGGCGCCGTCGGCGTGCTGGTTCGTCGCAACGCCATCGTCATATTCATGAGCGTCGAGCTGATGCTCAACGCCGCCAACCTGGCGTTCGTCACGTTCGCCCGGATGCACGGCACGCTCGACGGCCAGATCATCGCGTTCTTCGTGATGGTGGTGGCCGCAGCGGAAGTTGTCGTCGGACTGGCAATCCTGACCGCCATCTTCCGGGCCCGCAGGTCCGCGTCGGTCGATGACGCGAACCTGATGAAGTACTGACTGAAAGGGAGCCATGACCGGCTCAGTGCACAGTGCGGTCACGCCTGCCGTGGCGCTGACGAGCCTGCACGCCACCGGCATCCAGGATGCTGCCGGGCTACTGCTCGCATTCCCGCTGATCGCCGCCGTTGTCCTGCTGCTCGGCGGCAAGCGCACCAACTCCTGGGGCCACTGGCTCGGCGTGGCGATGCCGGTGCTCTCGTTCATCTACGCGGTGGCCGCGTTCGCGCAGATGCTCGGCTACACGGCAAGTCAGCGGTCGCGTGAGCTGACGCTCTTCACCTTCATCAACGTCGCCAGGTTCCAGGTGCCGCTCGGCCTGCGGCTCGACCAGCTGTCCATCTGCTTCGTCCTGCTGATCACCGGTGTTGGCTCGCTGATCTGCATATTCGCAGTCGGCTACATGTCGCACGATCCGGAGCGTCGCCGGTTCTTCGGCTACATGAACCTGTTCCTCGCCGCCATGCTGCTGCTGGTGCTAGGCAGCAACTACCTGGTCCTGTACGCGGGCTGGGAGGGCGTCGGCCTGGCCTCGTACCTGCTGATCGGGTTCTGGCAGTACAAGCCGTCAGCAGCGGTCGCGGCGAAGAAGGCGTTCATCGCCAACCGGGTCGGTGACGTGGGCCTGTCGCTCGCGATCATGCTGATGTTTTTCCAGTTCGGCACTGTTGGCTTCACCGGCGTCTTCGGCGCGGTGCACTCCGCCAGCCACGGCGTCGTGCTGGCTATCGGGCTGCTGCTGCTGCTCGGCGCCTGCGGCAAGTCCGCCCAGGTTCCGCTGCAGTCCTGGCTGCTGGACGCGATGGAGGGCCCGACCCCGGTCTCGGCGCTCATTCACGCGGCCACCATGGTCACCGCGGGCGTTTACCTGATCGTCCGGTCGGCGCCGATCTTCGACCTGTCGCTCGGCGCCAGGACCGCGGTGGCGATCGTCGGCGCGGTGACGCTGCTGGTCGGCGCGATCATCGGGTGCGCGAAGGACGACATCAAGAAGGCCCTGGCCGGATCGACGATGAGCCAGATCGGCTACATGATGCTGGCCGCCGGCCTCGGCCCGGCCGGCTACGTGTTCGCGATCGCGCACCTGCTCGCGCACGGGTTCTTCAAGGCCGGGCTGTTCCTCGGCGCAGGCTCGGTGAAGCACGAGATGGACGACGAGGTCGACATGCGCCGCTTCGGCGGCCTGCGCAAGATCATGCCGATCACGTACGTGACATTCGGGCTCGGATACCTGGCGATCATCGGGGTGCCGCCGCTCTCCGGCTTCTTCACCAAGGACCCGATCATCGACGCGGCGTTCGCCAAGGGCGGGACATCAGGCGCCCTGCTCGGAACCGCGGCGCTGCTCGGCGCGGGCATCACCGCGTTCTACATGACCAGGGTCATGTTCATGACCTTCTTCGGCGACCGCCGCTGGGATGACAAGGTCCACCCGCACGAAGCGCCGCGGATCATGACAGCTCCGATGATCGTGCTCGCCTTCGGCTCGGTCTTCGCGGGCGGCCTGCTGATCGTCGACAACCGGCTGCTCAACTTCCTGGCTCCGGTCGTGCACACGCCGCCGCCGTCGCACGGCATCTGGACCAGGTACGGGATCATCACGCTGGTCCTCGTTGTGCTTGGCGGCGTGCTGGCCTGGGCTATGTACCGCCGCGAGGTGCCGGTGACCGCGCCGGCCGGCAACCTGGTCACGGTGGCGGCGCGCAAGGACCTGTACGGCGACTCGATCAACGAGGGCCTGCTGATGCGGCCGGGTCAGTGGCTGACCAGGCTGTCGGTGTTCTTCGACAACCGGGGCCTTGACGGACTGGTGAACACGGTCGCCGCCACCTTCGGCGGGACGTCCGGGCGGGTGCGCCGGGTAGAGAACGGCTTCGTCCGCTCGTATGCGCTGTCCATGCTGGTGGGAGCGGTGCTGCTGGTGGGCGCGCTGCTGCTGGTGCGGCTGTAGGAACTGTGAGGCTGCCAAACTGATGAGCACATTCCCCTGGCTGACGGTAGCGGGCGCGATCCCGCTGGCCGGCGCCATCGCGATCGGGCTGACCCCCGGCAGGTCGGCGCCTGGCAGCCCGGCCGACCGGCGCGCCCGTGACCTGCTGGTGAAGCGGATCGCGCTAGTGTTCTCGCTGATCACCCTTGCCGTCACGATCGCGATGGCGGTCGAGTTCAAGGCCGGCGGCCCGCGGTTCCAGTTCCAGCAGGTCTACCAGTGGATCCCGCAGTTCGGCGTGCACTATGCGGTCGGCGTCGACGGCATCGCGCTGGTGCTGATCGTGATGACGGCCATCCTGATGCCGGTCGTGATCCTGGCGTCGTGGAACGACGTCGAGGATGTGTCAGCAGCCACGGCGGGCTCGGCCGAGGCTGGCACCACGGGTACGGCGGCAAGGACGAAGCCGGCTTCGCGGATGCGGAGCGTCAAGGCATATTTCGCCTGGATGATGGTCCTCGAGACGATGATGATCGGCGTCTTCGCCGCCACCGACGTCTTCCTGTTCTACGTGTTCTTCGAGGCCATGCTCGTGCCGATGTACTTCATGATCGGCAGCTTCGGCGTCGGCCAGCGGCAGTACGCGGCAGTCAAGTTCCTGCTCTACAGCCTGCTCGGCGGACTGCTGATGCTGGTCGCGGTGATCGCGCTGTACGTCTACTCGCTGCACGGCGGGACGCACGGCACCTTCCTGTTCACCCAGCTTGACCATCTCGCGCTAACCCCGACTGTGCAGAAGTGGCTGTTCCTCGGCTTCTTCATCGCATTCGCCATCAAGGCACCGGTGTGGCCGTTCCACACCTGGCTGCCCGACGCGGCCGCGTCGGCACAGCCCGGCGCCGCGGTGCTGCTCGTCGGCGTGCTGGACAAGGTCGGCACGTTCGGGATGATCCGGTACTGCCTCGACCTGTTCCCGGCCGCGACGCACTTCTTCACCCCGCTGATCATCGTGCTGTCCGTGATCGGCATCCTGTACGGGGCCATCGTCGCGATCGGCCAGAAGGACATGAAGCGGCTGATCGCCTACACCTCGGTCTCGCACATGGGCCTGATCACGCTCGGCATCTTCGTGCTGACCAGCCAGGGCGGCAGCGGCGCCACGCTCTACATGGTCAACCACGGGTTCGCAACCGGCGCGCTGTTCATCCTGGCTGGCTTCCTGATCAGCCGGCGTAAGTCGAACCTCATCGACGACTACGGCGGCGTGCAGAAGGTGGCGCCGGTGCTGGCCGGGCTGTTCCTCATCGCGGGCCTGGCAGGCCTGGCGATGCCAGGCCTGTCGACCTTCGTCAGTGAGTTCCTCGTCCTGATCGGCACCTTCACCAGGTACGAGGTCGCTGCGGTCTTCGCCACGCTCGGCATCATTCTGGCAGCCATCTACATCCTGTGGATGTACCAGCGGACAATGACCGGCCCGGTCCGGGAAGAGGTCGCGACCATGCCCGACCTCAAGGCACGCGAGCTATGGGCGGTAGCCCCGCTGATCGCTCTCATCCTCTTCCTGGGCATCTACCCGAAGCCGGTGCTGGACATCATCAACCCCGCCGTGCACAGCACGCTGGTCGGCACCCATAGCAGCGATCCGGTCCCGCCGCACCCGGCGACCGCGTCCAGCCGTTCGGCATCGACCACGAGCAGCCTCGTTCCCGCCATAAAGGGCGCTCAGCACGGCATCAGCGTGACGAGCCTGGTCGCCCGGGCTGACCACCCCGCCACGGGCGTGACCGTCCGGGCCGCAGCCGGTTCGATTCACACGCAAGGGAGATCGGCGTGACCTCGATCATCGTCGCCGCCGCGCCGACAATATCCGCGCCGCACATCGAGTGGAGCCTGCTCTCCCCGATGCTCCTGGTGTTCGCCGCTGCGCTGGCCGGCGTGCTGATCGAGGCGTTCGCGCCGAGGGATCTGCGGCGGCCGATGCACATCGCGCTGACCCTGGGCGCCCTGGCCGGCGCCTTCGTGCTGACCATCGTGCTGGCCGCCCGCAGCTCGATCTTCGCCGCCGGCAAGCCCGGTGTGGTCGCCGCGGTCGGCGCGGTCGGGGTCGACCGGCCGACGCTGTTCATCCAGGCCACGATCCTCATCCTGGCCTTCGTCAGTGTGCTGCTGATGGCCGAGTCCTCGCACGAGGTCAGCTCCTTCACGCCGCAGGCGGCCGCGGTCCCCGGCAGCGCGGAGGAGCGCGCGGGCCTGCTCGCCGGGCTGGCGCATACCGAGGTGTATCCGCTGACGCTGTTCGCGATCGGCGGCATGCTGCTGTTCCCGGCCGCCAACGACCTGCTGACGATGTTCATCGCACTGGAGATCCTCTCGCTGCCGCTGTACCTGCTGTGCGGCCTGGCGCGGCGGCGTCGCCTGCTGTCCCAGGAAGCCGCGATGAAGTACTTCCTGCTCGGCGCCTTCTCGTCGGCGATCTTCCTGTTCGGCATCGCGATGCTGTACGGGTACGCCGGGTCGGTGCAGCTCTCCAGCATCGCCGCCGCCGCGTCGGCCGGTCTCGCGTCGTCCACGCTGCTGTACGCCGGCATCGCGCTGCTCGGCGTCGGGCTGCTGTTCAAGATCGGTGCCGTGCCGTTCCAGGCCTGGAAGCCTGACGTCTACCAGGGCTCGCCGACGCCGGTGACCGCCCTGATGGCCTCGTGCACGCTGGTCTCCGCGTTCGGCGCCCTGCTGCGCGTGTTCTTCGTGGCGTTCGGGCAGCTGACCTGGGACTGGCGGCCCGCCTTGTGGGCGGTGGCGATCATCACCATGCTGGCTGGCTCTATCATCGCCATCACGCAGACGGACATGAAGCGGCTGCTCGCTTACTCCTCGATCGCGCAGGCCGGGTACATCCTGACCGGCGTGGTCGCGGCGAACACGGCCGGCCTGTCCGGGACGATGTTCTACCTGGCGGCCTACGGGTTCGCGACCATCGGCGCGTTCGCGATCGTCACGCTGGTGCGGGACCGGGCCGGCGAGGCAGTGCACATGTCCAGCTGGGCCGGGCTCGGCAAGCGATCGCCGCTGATTGCGGGCGTGTTCGCGCTGTTCCTGATCGCGTTCGCCGGAATCCCGCTGACCAGCGGGTTCACCGGTAAGTTCGCCGTATTCCAGGCGGCCGTCGCCGGCGGGGCGCTGCCGCTCGTCATCATCGGCGCGATCAGCAGCGCGATCCTGGCATTCCCGTACGTGCGGGTGATCGTGCTGATGTTCTTCAGCGAGCCGGCCGCCGACGGGCCGGTGGTGATAAGGCCGAGCGCCTACACCGGCACTGCCGTCGCCATCGGCGCCATTGTGACCGTGGTGCTCGGCGTCTACGCGCAGCCGATCCTGAACCTCGCGAACCACGCGGCGAGCCAGCTCTTCGTGCGCTAGCCCTGGATCCGTACTGGTCATGCCCCAGCAGCCCCGGGCGTTTCGTCCGCATGCTTGGCGGGTACCCGGTGCTGACCAGGCCCGCGTCGGCGGTTACCGTGCTATCCGCATACCTTGACGAGGGCTGGAGGATAGCCTCAGCTAGGACTGGCCCGCGACTGCGCGGGCTTACGAGGGGACCCACGTGACTGCCGCCGTTCCGATGGAGCTCACCGACGCCGCGCTCGCGGCCGATGTGGTGGACGGCCTCGCGCAGGTAGAGGACGGCCTGCGCGCGGCCGCGCAGGCGCAGCACCCGGTGCTCGCCGAGGCCGCCGCGCACCTGATCAAGGCCGGCGGCAAGCGGTTCCGTCCGACGCTTGTGCTGCTGGCCGCGCAGTTCGGCGACCCGCGGGACAAGCGCGTCGTCCCTGCGGCTGTCGCCATCGAGCTCACTCATCTCGCCACGCTGTACCACGACGACGTGATGGATGAGGCCGACGTGCGCCGCGGCAGCGCGAGCGCCAACTCCCGCTGGGGCAACACAGTCGCGATCCTCACCGGGGACTTCCTGTTTGCCAGGGCGTCCGAGATCCTGGCCGACCTAGGTCCGCAGGCCATCAAGATTCAGGCGGAGACCTTCCGCCGCCTGGTTACCGGCCAGATCGCCGAAACGGTGGGCTGCCAGCCCGGCGACGATCCGCTCTCGCACTACCTTGAGGTGGTCACCGAGAAAACGGCGTCGCTGATAGCCACCGCTGGCCGGTTCGGCGCTATGTTCTCCGGCGCGCCAGAAAGCGTCATCGAGCGGATGACCCCGGCGTGCGCTGCCCTCGGCATCGCCTTCCAGCTGTCGGACGACATTCTCGACGTCGCCAGCGAGTCGACGCAGTCGGGCAAGACGCCGGGCACCGACCTGCGCGAGGGCGTTCGCACGCTGCCGATGCTGCACGCGCTGCGAGTGGCTGGCCCGGCGGACGCGCGCCTGGTCGAGCTGCTGAGCATGGGGGAGCTGGTCGATCCGGCCGTGCACACCGAGGCGCTTGGACTGCTGCGGGCGCACCCCGCGATGGAACTCGCCCGCGCAGACACCCGGCAGTGGGCGGAGCGGGCCCGGGACGAGATCCTGAGGCTTCCCGATGGGCCAGCCCGGGCCGCCTTCGAGGGCCTCTGCGAGTACGTGGTGGAGCGTACTGGCTAGGGAGTCAGCCCGTCTGGGCTGACTTCCTAGCGGTTTGCGGCGGCAAACCTGGACAAACCGATCGCCATAGTGCAGGAAAGCGCTAGGGAGTCGCGCGGGTCCCGCTGGACGCGCTGGGAATGATGGCAGGGAACAGGGCAAGACCCGTCCTGGTTGTGCCTGCCGGATGCGAGGAGGTTCAGCATGTTCGGCTCCCGTAAGACGCAGATGATCACCGCGGCGGACGCACTGCCCGGGCGTGACACGCCCCTGCCGGTACCGGCGCGCCACGAGGTGCTTGGCACGCCGCTGCGGCCGCCGTACCCGGCGGGTACGCAGGTGGCCGAGTTCGCGCTCGGCTGCTTCTGGGGCGAAGAGAAGACGTTCTGGAACACACCGGGCGTGGTGTCGACCGCCGTCGGCTACGAGGGCGGATTCACCCCGAACCCGACGTACGAGGAGGTGTGCACCGGCCGTACCGGTCACGCCGAGACGGTGCGCGTGGTCTACGACCCGGCCAGGGTCAGCTACCCGGAACTGCTCAGGGTGTTCTGGGAGTCGCACGACCCGACCCAGGGCATGCGGCAGGGGAACGACATCGGCAGCCAGTACCGGTCGGTGATCTTCTACCACACCCCGGAGCAGCGGGCCGAGGCGGAGGAGTCGCGGGCTAGCTTCCAGAAGCGGCTGTCTGACGCGGGCTACGGCGAGATCACCACAGAGATCGTTCCCGCTAGCGAGTTCTACTTCGCCGAGGACTATCACCAGCAGTATCTGAGCGACGCCAAGAACCCGAACGGCTACTGCCCGGATCACGGCACTGGTGTCTCGTGTCCGATCGGTGTGGTGAAGGCGCGCGATTAGGTGCGGGCTGGCAGGTCAGCCGTGCAGCTCTATCGACGACCTATTCATTACGAGCGCACTTCGCCATGCCGGTGATGTGGGCACACACCCCGGTGACCTGCACACCGGCGTCCATCAAGGTCCACTGGCGTCTGACCGTGAGCACGGCCGTAGTCACTCAGTTATAGTCATTCACTTGGCGCGATCGGCTCTTTGGTGGCTCGACAGGTCTCCGCGTGCGTTTGCGCATTGACCGCCACCTGGAGCCGCGACGCTCTCATAGCCTTTACCGGCGTACCAGAAAGCTCTTGAAAGAAGTCCGGGAGGCGGTGTCGGATCGGGTCAGAGCTGTTCGTAGCAGGGGTGAGCGGCCGCCTGCAAGGGGCGCCCCGAAGCACAGGAGATGATCGGCGATGCAGTTTCTGTTTTCCGTGATCGATGACCCTGCCAGCCTGGCCACCCCGGATGAGATAGCAGCGGTTGGTAATCCGGAGCCTGAATCCCGCACGCTTGACGCGTTTAACGACCGGCTCGTGGCGGAGGGCTACTGGGTCTTCGGCGGCGGCCTCGCGGCGCCCAGCACAGCGACCGTGATCGACAACCGGGGCGGCGAGGCGCTGTTCACCGACGGACCCTTCGTGGAGTCGAAGGAGTATGTCGGCGGCCTGTGGATTATCGAGGCTGCCGACCTCGACGTGGCGCTCAAGCTCGCCGCCGAGGGGTCGAAGGCCTGCAACCGAAGGGTCGAGGTGCGGCCGTTCGCGTGACCGGGAGTCGACCGCTGAGCAGAGTCTCGCACCATATGAGACCTCTCCGCCCCCGTCCTCTTGATAGGCGCCGAGATCTCGCCGGCGAAGGTCACACTCAAATTTGGCGCGGAGCGCCATCGCGTCAGCGACGTGATCGCAGCGAGCGCCCTTGACTGTGAGCTTTGCTCGGTAGAAGGATGCCAGGCGCGACGAGGACGACCGGTCACTCCTGCACATGCGGCTACTACCAGCAGTAGTGAGCGACGCTAAGAACCCGTACGGCTACTGCCCGGACCACAGCACCGGCGTCTCCTGCCCGGTGGGCGTGGTGAAGGCGAGCGACTGAGACCGTCGTCGCCTGGTTCGCGCTGCCAGTTGTCGCCCCGCGCAGAGGGGTGCGAGCAGCAGGCGATTGACGACGGGCCAGAGCGCTTGGTAGACCCGGCATGTGAAACGGACGGCCTTACAGGCTCTTGCCACAGCAGGGATCTTCGCAATCGTGTGCTGCGGGTGCAGCAGCCCGGCGCGCCCGCCGGCGTTCAATCAGATGCTGCCTGACGCCAATAACCTGACGACGGTCCTCGGCCCGCTGACCGGCACAGGATCCAGGATGCTCACCGTGCCGGCGAGCCGCTCGATGTCTCTCACGGTGGGGTGCATTGGCACGGGAGTCGTTGAGGTGAGAGGACTTCTAGCGGGGGCGGAGCTGTGCAAGGACGCCAGTGTCGGCCGGGGTGTCTTCGGCGGCTGGTACTGGGCGCACCTGGCGGTGCGACCTGGCGAGCACATCAAGCTGCACGTTCTCGCAGACACGAAGACGATCTGGGATATCCGTGTCGACGGCTTGCCGCTGCGCTGCAAAGACGACGTGTGCACGAGCTGACCGGAATACGTTTGCGCCCGGCCTCGAGGCCGGCCCACGATAGTGACCGATGACTGCAGTGCTGATTACAGGCTGCTCGGGCGCCGGGAAGACTGCGATTGCAGCCGTGCTTGCCCGGCGCGGGGTGACAGCC
>Ga0335074_10003614_pt1 | contig 21184 bp, 13 predicted proteins | sample Lox_Sample_23_FD_206715 | JGI IMG/M metagenome (GOLD analysis project Ga0335074, IMG submission 206715) | Soil microbial communities from Loxahatchee National Wildlife Refuge, Florida, United States - Lox_Sample_2.3 | ecosystem: Environmental > Terrestrial > Soil > Wetlands | place: USA... | reverse complement strand
GCTTTATCCAAAACCTCACTCACAGGAAACGAACGACCACCGTCGCTGAAGTCGCGAACGCGGCCGCGTGGCTGGCCTCGGACCGTGCGAGTGGAATCACCGGCGCCGTGGTCAATTTAACTGGCGGACTCCTCGTAGACTGAGAAAGGTTTGCGCACCCGGTCGTCGAGCTTAAGGCGAAGCGAGGACAGTTTCCTCAGCTACCGGAAATCAACGGCAAAAGGATCAATTATGACCACCACAGAATACGCGGTTCCGTCGGGCCCCTTCGAAGCCCGTTACCTGGCATTTCTCGAAACGGTAACGCAGCTTCGGCCCGCGCTGCACCGCTACTGCACGCGCATGACCGGCAATGTGATGGATGGCGAAGACGTCGTACAGGAGGCCCTTTTCGAGGCGTACCGGAAACTCGATCAGTTCGACGAAAGCCGCCCGCTCAAGCCGTGGCTTTTTCGCATCGCACACAATAGGTGTATCGATTTTCTGCGGCGCCGCGGAGTTCGCGATGAAGCTGAAACACTTGCTGCTGTTCCAGAAGCCATACAAGCTACGGAACCAGTTGCTCTTGGGATTGGTCGCGCGGTGGAGCATCTCGTCCTCACGCTCCCTCCTAAAGAGCGGGCGTGCGTGCTCCTGAAGGACGTACTCGACTACTCTCTCGAAGAGATTGCGGAACTGGTCGATTCCACGGTTGGCGGCGTCAAAGCCGCTCTTAATCGCGCACGAACCAAGCTAGCTGGCTCTTCTCCGCAACCGAAGCCGTCTCGGACAGCATCTCCGGAATTGAGACGCGTGATGCAACTTTATGTTGAGCGCTTCAATTGCCGGGACTGGGACGGCGTTCGGGAACTCATCAGCGCTGATGCCCGGCTCAATGTGGCAGACGCCTTCGCCGGCAGACTTGCGGATGCGCCCTATTTTTCCAACTGGGGACGGTTGTCTATGCCCTGGAGACTAGCAATCGGAGAAGTCGATGGCGAGCCGGCGGTGGTGATTCTGCAACGCGGCGCCGACGCATTCACACCTTACTCCGTTATTCGCCTGGACGTTGCGGGACACCAGATTCAGCGGATCGTCGACTACGTTCATTGTCCGTGGGTTCTTCCGGACGCTATCTCCGTAACGATTGACAAAGGGCTTTTTAACCTCGACTCGATCTAGTACGAGTATGTTCCGAACACGAGCGGAGCAGTGGTCACTGACCAAGGGAATCGCGAGCGGAATAAGCCGATGGGTGTGCTATCGGCCCAAGCGGTCTCGACGTGCGCATCATCGCGAAGACGCTTTTCGAGAGCCCGGCTTGGAACGTGCTTTGCCCTGCTGACCGGCCAATAGCTGACATTCACGGCCGTGGCTACCAACCGCCTGACCATCAAGAGTCGCGCATATGGTCCCTCGGCGGTCTCGCATTCGTCGAGGATGGAGCCTCATGATGAACCGCTGGAAGCCGGCCGGGTCTATTGTCAACCGGTGACCTCAGGCCGCATCAATCACTGAGCTCCGTTTACGCCCGAGAATCAGGATCGATCCCCTGAAACGCACTTCCCAACTGCAATACACCGGGGCCGGCGGTGCTGCCCGTTGGGTGGGCGGAGAGTGTCGCCCCGGCGTTCGTCCGGGGCATCGGACAAGGGCGGGCAAACGGACAGCGGGATACAGAAATGCGGAGCCGATCTTGCTGGCTCCGCAAGGTTGGTTGTCGATCGATTCGTTACGCAGCCGCTTTTTTACCGGGTTTCGGCTGAGGTTTGGGCGCGGTCTTCTTGCCTGATTTGGACTTCTCTTTCGCCGCAAACTCCTGCTTGACGGTTGCAGAGATGGCCTCAACATCCACTTTGTACGCGTGCGCCGCGATGCGGAGAATCTTCGCCGCGTCGGTCGGGTTGTGCATGGACAGCAGGATCGTGGTTTCGATCACGATGCGGCCCAGCTTGTTTTCCTCGGCCTTTGGCAGAATGGCCGCCAGCAGTTTCGCCGGAGCCGTGTCGTCCTTGGGCTTCCCGATGCCGTGCTGCCGGATGAGAACTGAGAGCTGCCGCTCGTCCAGCATCGCCGCAAGCCGTTCGGCCAGAAAGAGCAGGTCGCGCTTCATCAAGCGAACAGGAACCGCATCGCCGATGGCTTTGAGGACGCGCATTCCGGTGGTCTGCGCGATGGCCTCCTCGCGGCGGCGCTTTTCCTGTTCGGCCTTGAATCCGGCGTCGGCGTGGTTTCGTTGACTCTGCCGCTTCGGGTGATGGACCGGGCATTCGGGATTGGCGCAAACCCGCTTGGTTTCGCCCTTCTCGGTGCCTTCGGTGACGATGGCCTCGGCGGTGTACTTGCACGATTTGTATTCGGGCAAATCGCGCTCATTCTTGCGCTGCGGTTTGTCCTGCCGGATTTCGACGTACTTGTTGCGCGGAATCGCTCCGTTGCCGTCCTTCGGCTGGCCGTAGGCGGTGCTGATCTGTACCAGCTTCGGCTTAGCGGCAATGGTCTGCTCTACGTGCGCGTCGATCTTCACCGCGTAGCACTTCGGATCGCTGCACGAATCGGGCTGGTTGGCTCCGATCTCGGCAAAGAGCAGCGTGTTGTGGCCGGTGCGCTTTGGGCATTCGACACAGGAACCGGCCTCGGGTACAAGCTGCGCGTCGTCTTTGGAAAACGGCGCGGCGGCAAGCTCCAGCAGAATGTTGTGCTCAATCCACTGCTGGAGATGGCGGACCGGGAGCAGAATGCGCTTCGTCTTGCTACCGTTCGTGTACGCTTCCTGATAGCAGGCGGCGAGTGCTTCCTCCTGCTGTTCAGCTTGCAAGCGCGCCAGCAAGAGCGCGTGGCCCACGCCAATGTCGTCCTTGGCGAAGGCTTCGGTCACTGCCGGGGCGAGCTGTGCAAGGCGGGCGCGGGCAGCCACGTATGCCGGCGATTTGCCGCACTTGGCCGCGATCTGCTCCACGGTGTAATCAAGATGCAAGAGCGAGACGTAGCCGGTTGCTTCGTCCAGAGGGTGAACATCGCGCCGTTGCAAGTTCTCAACGATGCTGGTTTCGAGGGCTTGCGCGTCGGTCAGTTCCACGATGCGCACGGGAACGGAATCGAGTCCGGCTAGTTGCGCCGCACGGTAGCGGCGCGCTCCGGCTACGATCTCGTAGCTGTGGCCTTTTGGCCGAACCAAGAGCGGAGATAGCACGCCCTGAGTTCGGATGGAATCTGCCAGTTCGTTGAGCGCCATTTCGTCAAAGGTGCGGCGCGGGTTGGCTACGGATTCGGTGAGATTGAGAATCGGCAGGTTGCGATACTCGGATTGCATTTCGACTGTGGTCGTCATGGGGAATACTCCTATTCAGGTTGTCGAGCGTGAGTGGGAGAGCGGGCGCGTTCCGAGCGCACCCGCTCAGAACTTGGGGTCTTAGCTGGCCGCTGCGAACTGTTCCGCTGCTGGTTCTTCCTCCGGGCGGATTGCCCGGAGGATGGTGGAGGCGGTGCGCTGGATGACTTCAAGGCTCTCGGCCAGAAGCGTTGCGTTGCCCGCGTACATCTGGATGTAGTCGCTCGAAGCGTTGCCCATCTCCAAGCCAACGGCCAGGCCGACGATGAATGCCACGGCCTCGGCTTCTGTCTCGCGCACGGTCTGCGTGGTCATGGTGCGGCGCTCGGCTTTGTGTAGAAGCTCATGCGCCGTCTCGTGAACCAAACTGACGAACTCCTCGGCCTTCGACTGGCCGGGGAGCAGGGCGATCTTTCCGCCGTAGCTGACGCCAAGGGCCGGGGCGATCTTCTCGTTAAATTCGAGCGCGATGTTCTGCTGTGTCAGGAAATCGATCAGCCGGTCGCGGTGCTCGCCCACTTCGCCGCTGATGCTGTGCTCGAATTCAGGCAGGTCCGCGCCTTCGGTCTGCGCCACATCGAACACGTACACGGCGCGGAAGCCGATCAACACGGATTGCGGCTTGGTTTCCGGTTCCGGTTCGGTGGGCGTATCTTTCCGGTTACGCCGGTAGCCGACCATCGGAGCGAGAATCTGGATGCCCCTCTCGCCCCTTTTAACAAAGCGGCCCATCTCGTTCCATGTGCGGATACCCGCCACGCGCGTGGCCGTCGGGCGCTGTCTGGCGATCTGCAAGATGTTCCCGAAGGAATAGGAATGGAAACGGGCCATTGCGCTCAGGTACGCGGTGAGCGTTTCGCTCTTGCCCGCTTCAAGCTGCTGGATGAGGTAGTCCACGGCTTGCTTGATGAGCAGTTGCGTGGGGTTATCGCGCTGTGTGGTCCGCTGCTGATAGGGTGAGTCGCTGCGGGTCCGCTGCAGCGCATTTTTCCTGTGCGGTGCGGCGTTCCGGCTGCGGGTTGCACGGTTGCTGGCGGCGTTGGCTGCTCTGGTTGGAAATGGCATTTTGATGCTCCTCAGTTGCCCGCTGTGGGGCGAATTGGCGTCCGAAACGGAGGAGCACCCAAACCAATTTTTTTCGTTGAGTGCTCCCGCTTCATGGCTTTTGCAACGGGCGGAGGCGGGGAGGTTCAGTCAAGGGCGGGCGTCCGGTGCCCGTTCATCGAAGCGCAGCGGAGACCCTTGACGGGTTCTTCCCGCCTCGGCTAGACCGTTGCCTGAAGCGGGGGCACTCAGACGAGAAAGAAATTCGGCGGAACTATTTTTGATTGTCGCGCATGTCAGCGTCGGACGTTGCAGGTAGGAACAGGTCCGCACGCATAGGGAGCAGAGAAGGCCGGCAAAATCGGCGCTTGCAGCGAGGGAAGGGCGCAGCATCTTTCTCTGCTTAGTTTCTGAAGGCTGAGACTTATCATATTCATACGCAGCACTTTTGAGGTCCTAACGTGAAAGTCGTTCATTTGAAGATTGAGAATTTCCGTGGGATTGAGTCAGCCGAGTTAAAATTCAACGGCCATGCCCTTTTAGTCGGGGCGAACAACGTCGGAAAAAGCACAATTTGCGAAGCTCTTGACCTGGTTCTTGGTCCGGATCGGTTGAACCGCCTTCCCCCCATTGAGGAGTACGACTTCTACAACGGGAAGTACCTTGAGCCTGCGAAGGTTGAAGGGGAAGATCCCACACCCGTGAGACTTCGTATTGAAGCCTTGCTTACGGATCTGAGTTCAGAGGTCGTCAAGCGTTGCGCCAAGCATTTGGAGTTCTGGCATGTCCAGGAAAGGCGTCTTCTTGTCGAGGGTGAAGTCGCGTCGGCCGCACCCGACATCTCCATGCCATGCCTTCGTTTGGAGACGATTGGCCAGTACGATCCCACAGAAGACGAGTTCAGCGCCGAGACGTTCTACACCCACAGTCCTGACGCTATCGAGGACGAAAAGGACACGGTTCGTCGAGACATTAAGCGGCTATTCGGATTCCTGTATCTTCGTGCGTTGCGCACCGGAGCCCGCGCTCTCAGCTTGGAGCGCAGTTCGCTCCTTGATGTCTTGTTGCGCCTACAGAAGGTCCGCACGGGGTTGTGGGAGCATGCTATTACTCGGCTGAAGCAACTCGACATTGAGAAGGATGCGGCGGAGTTAGAGCCAGTCTTGACGGCAATCGAAGAGAAGCTTTCGAGCTATGTGTCTGCGAGCAAGTCTGGTCGAAAGACGAAGCTATATGTCTCTCAACTGACTCGGGAGCACCTCCGCAAGACAATGGCGTTCTTTCTCGCGATGAACGATGATCAGGAGCCAGTTCCGTTCCAGCAGGCTGGCACGGGAACATTAAACACCCTTGTGCTTGCGCTACTCTCGTTTATTGCGGAGTTGAAGCCTGATTCAGTCATCTTTGCGATGGAAGAGCCGGAGATTGCTGTACAGCCGCATACTCAACGGCGCATTGCAGATTATCTTTTGACGCATACGAAGCAGGCGTTCGTTACTTCTCACTCGCCTTACGTCATTGAACGTTTCACGCCCGACAACACGTTCCTGCTTACACGAGCCGGCGCGGGGAAAATGGAAGCGATGTGTGTGGCAGATGCAACAGGACTCAAGGAGAACGACTACAAGCGTCACGCTCGTCGAGGGTTGTCGGAGTGTATGTTGGGCAGGGGAGTCATTATAGTTGAGGGATCAACGGAATATCACGCACTGCCGGTACTCGCACGATGCCTGGAAGGTGAAGATGTGAGTTTTAATCCGCTAGATCTAGCGGGTGTCTCCATCTTCGACGCAGAGAGCGACAGCCAAATTCCGAAGTTTGCGAAGTTCTTTCAGGCGCTCGGGCTGAAAACATTTGGGTTTTACGACGCGAAAAAGCGGGATGCGGTGGAGAAAGCTAAGTTCGCCGATGTGTTGGATGTGAATGAAGAGCACAAGTACAAGGGATTCGAGCAGATGTTAGCCGCCGAAGTGCCCGTTACGCGGCTGCGTGCGTTCCTGCAAGACTTGTTGGATAGCGGCGTGGACGCGGCTCACTACAAAATTCCGACCACATTGCCGACTGACGATACCGCAGTTCAAAAACTAATCGTGGGCATACTTTCGTCTACCAAAGGAGCAGGATGGTCAGCGCGGCTTCTGGAGCAATGCCAGGCAAATGAGCGGCCTACGACGGCTGTTGCGTTCTTAAAGAAGATATACACCTATTTCCCGGCCCCGGTTGTAAAACCGGCAAGCGGAACACAAACGCAGACACCATGAAGATTTGCGCAGAGCGTCAGAAACTTCTCGACTGTGATGGCCACGCGATGGTGATGGGCGGGCCAGGTAGCGGTAAGACAACGATTGCGCTAAAGAAGGCGCTCGTGCGCATCGAAAAGGGGTTGGAGCCGGGGCAATCGGTCTTATTTCTCAGCTTTTCTCGTGTGGCAGTGGCGCGTATCTTGCAGGCGTCACGGTTGCAACTGTCGCGGGACAACCGGTCGCTTCTTAACGTCCAAACATTTCATTCGTTCTTCTGGGAGTTGTTAAAGACACACTCGTATTTGCTCGGGAGTCCGCGCAGGATTCGCATTCTGATGCCACAAGATGAGCGAGTACGCAACGGCGGTATCAAAATCGATAAGGAACCGAAGAAATGGGCCGAGTGGTTGAAAGATCGAGAGAATTTGTACCTTTCCGAAGGGCTCATTGCATTCGATCTATTCGCGCCGAAGGCCGCAAGTCTCCTCACACAAAGCGCGCTTGTCCGGACCCTCATCTCTGAACGCTTTCCGTTGGTAGTTGTGGATGAAGCACAGGACACTGGGCCAGACGCATGGCGTTGCATTGAAACGCTGGCCTCTTCAACCCAGGTAATATGCCTGGCCGATTTGGAACAACAAATCTTCGATCATTTACCTGGCATCGGGCCGGAGCGGATCGAAGCGATCAAGACAGCTCTGACGCCCATTGAAGTCAATCTCGGGTCGGAGAATCTGCGCAGTCCGGGTTCAGAGATTGCGGAGTTTGGACGTGACATTCTAGCGGGTCGTGCGCGAAGGGGTGGATACAAGGGAGTGTCTACGCTCTCGTTTAATCGGTTAACCGACCTCGGATTAACGCTACGGAAAGCCTTGGGGTGTTTGAAGCGTCAGGTGCGGAACGAAACGAAGAAATGGCCCAAAACCATCGCTATTCTTGTACCGTCTGGCAGTGAGGCCACGAAAGTGTCGGCAAGCCTCAATTCTGGGACCAAGCCCGTGGCGCACAAATTGATGTTCGATGAAGACGAGGCCCGCCTTGCTGCACGTTTCGCCGCGTACCTTTTGGAGCCTCGAGAAAGCATGGATGAAACAACGCAGGTGGGTGAAGCGTTAATGCTGTTGTGCGATTTGAAGAAAGCTGCGGGATCAAATTCCGCGGTCAAACAGCTTCTAGGGTGGGCGGCGAAATGCAAAACTGGCAGCATCAGCAGTGCCGCACAAGTTCGGGCACTCCGTGCAGTGCTTACGACTCTCAAGACGAGTTCGTTCACAGGCGATCCTGCGAAAGATTGGACCTTTGTCAAAAAGGCACTACGAGCGTCTGGGGAACCCATGCTGATCTCAGTCGCCCAGCACCTCGACTATCTTGTAGCGTTCAATCGAGGCAAGCGTATCAGCGCCAATCTTGGTTTTGCCTGGGAGACGACCGAAACGTATATGCACGCTCGCGAGGCGCTTGACGCCGCTTTGACGCAAGATTTGATTCTTGATGGTCTCGATGACCCTGACGGAATCCAGGTGATGACTGTTCACAAGGCGAAGAGCAAGCAGTTCGATGGCGTCATTGTGTTGCGCCGTGAAACGCACAATGGACAGGCATTGGTTTCAAATTTTGTTTGGCGAGGAGACGTGCCCCCTTATCGCCGGAGTCGAAAGATTCTCATGGTTGCAGTCACGCGTGCGAAGGTACACACAATGATGGTGCAGCAAATCTGGCCGTCGTGCCCGATCATGGACGTTTACACTTTGGGTTCGGCCTATGACAAGTCGGGAGATGTACGGGCTGGATAGCGCCGGTGTCCGCTGGATATGAGGTGATGCCATTGCACGCGATTGCGGCGATGGCACTGTGACCGCACGGGGCTCATAGGAAGTGTCTCGCTGGAAAGTGTATTAGCTAATAGCGGGAGCAACTTATACTGGCGAAGAACCCCTTCAGATACGGTTTCTGTGCGAGCTGTGCGGTCGCTAGAGTGGGGCTGGTTCCATCCATCGTAAGGGCGTAATCGCCAGTTCGAAAACGCAGTGATCCGCGCATATTGACAAGGCCGAGAAACATTGGTCTGAAACCGTGACCATGGTTGCTGCTTGGTCCGAAACGGGATGTTCCGTCAGTCAGCGCTGCTTGTAATGCCTTACCATGGTCCGACAGAGCGGCAAAGGTTGGGCAGCGATGCAAACTTTGTAGGACACCGATTCCCTGATCGAGGACAGCGAACTCGAATATCTCGGGCATAGCGCAAAAGGCGACGCAACCTGTTGCCGGCGCTTCGGAGTGTTCATGGATGTTGCTTTCCATTTCCTGCATTGCGGCAACGAGCTGGCCTGGTGTTGTACCAGGGAGCGATGTAACCTCTCGCGCGGCCCTCTGCGCAGTCATGAGGAAAGCGGTAAATCGGTTGTCACCGTCCGGCTGTTTACGTCGTGAGCGGATGAATCCCATGCGGTGATCGTCCGGGCTTAGCCAAGTTTCATGATCGTCTTGGAGCGCGTTAATCAATGAGGCTGGCCCGGCATCAGTTACCCACCGTCCTCTACGTGGAGGGGGCAATTGACCGCCGGAGACAAGATCAAAAAGCTCTAGTAACGGTCCGAGACGACCCGGTTCGAATGGTGCACTGCGCTCCGCCGCATCGAAATTGCCACTTGTTGCCGCGAATCCCAACCCATCAACCGCACTGAATGTCAGCGACCTTGGGAATGCGTTCATGCGGGTGCCTGTAGTGTTGGCTTCGCGGCAGAGACTATCCCCTCGTAGGCGGCTGCTAAAGTCCTCCAGTTATCTGCGAGTAGCTTATCGACTGTTTCGTTTGCTTCCGTCGGCGACGGCTGCCAAGAAACCGTGCCCGGCGTTTGCAGAACTGCGCGCTGCCGAGACTTCGTCTTCATGAAGAGAGAGGTATCCAGAAACGTGACTTGTGCGAATCCCTTCGACAAAATCGGAAGGACCTTGCTGCCGCCGCGGACAATCAAGTACAGTGGACGCCGGACACTGGTAGCAAGCCGTGCGAGCTGGTTAGCGTGCCACTCCGTGCGTCGTGCCCAACCTGCGCCAGTTCCGAATTCAAATGCCACATGGGTGACTTCAGGTCTATCGACGATGTATGCCGCCCAGCGGTCCCAGTCCCGTTCCGTGCGCGCATTCAAGTGCAGGGCGGCGGGCAAACCTTCGCTTAGAAACTCTTCATGCACGATCGCAATCCGCTTCATGCTGTGAAGATCGTCCCATCTGGGCTGATCAATGAACATGCTGTAGTTGGGTGTTGTCACCATGGCAATGGCAAGGCTACGCAAGGCCCGGATGGCATCGCGCCGCCGCGGCCCCAGAGACCACCAGCGCTCCAGAGGCCGGTCGGCAGCTGTACCCGTCAGGATGACCGGCACCTGGGCACCAACGCCGAAGCCCTTGGCCAACTCTGATGCGTTGCCATAACGGATTTCGCCGTTTTGTCTGCGTATTACACTGTAAAGCGGCAGACAGACTGCGGGCGCTTCAAACGCTGCCAAGCGCCGGTTGCCGTGATAGAGAAGGGGAATGACCGCGGGCAAGGTTCGCGTTTTCAGCACCATAGCTCGCGGCACATTGTCGAGTTCGAATCCGGCGACCTCACGGACTCTGCGCGCGAAGTCATCCGGTTTGTTGCGACACACGGCGTCGCATCGGCTCGGGTTCTGGCAGCAAAATCGCAGACAGTCATACAGCGCGCCGTCGAGCTGAAGGCCGCCGCATATTGCGCGATCAAAGCATGCAGTGCAGCCAATGGAAGGCGTGTGTCGGGCGCCGTCGTGCCAAAGACGGCTCTCGCGTCCCGGATTGCGCGAGGGCTCTTGCGGATTCGGAAGGATGGTCAGCATACGGTAATCTCCGCGATGCAAGCAATATCGTGAACTTGCTGGACGAGACCGCAGGCCTCTCCGTGGGAGGCGCGAAGCGCCTCAAGCAGCTCGGTCGTTGGGGTCCTGAAGGACCCGACTGGATCGAGACCGCGCAGAATCAGTACCCGCTCTCCATCGAGCCGAACGCCCAGCTTGTCCCCAACCGTAGGTGTGAAACCATCACTCAGACTGGCGGCGTAGGCGCACGGCGTGCAGGCAGGTTGCTGCGTGAACAACGTCGGTGTTGCAAGTGCGATCCGCATCCGATCAAGTCCCTTGCGAAATGATGGTGCCGCTCTTCGAACGAAATCCATCCCCATCGTCACTTCTCCTCAAAAAGGGGCCGGTAGCGTTTTGTTCGCCCCTGACTCAACTCGACTACAAGACCGCGGCTGGCGAGCGATGAGAGCCGATTGTTCCAGGCCGTTTGCTTGACTGGATTGGCTTCACTGTCACCGTGTTCCCGCATCAGCTCTGCGGCATCTGTTTCTCCACACTCGCGAACGAGGTCGAAAGTAATACGCTGCTTCGGATCGAGCTCGCCGATGACATGCAGATCCCGTGGTTCGCCGTTCTCTTCGAGCGAACAGGCCATCACGACATCGTTGTTCGCGGCGGCGAGCACGGCCAATTCATCGACGATCAAGCCACTCGCATTTGCGACCACCGGATAAATGTTCGAGCGCCGGCGTCTGACGGTGTCACGGTATGCCAATACAGTTTCCCGAAGAAAACTCGCTGTGGCGACGTCAACCTTGCCGAAATCCAAAAATACGGGCTCCGGAGCGTCATGCTCCTCGCTGATCCGCTCGATCATCCTGCCGAAGACCTTTCTCCCATGGAGCGCCCCGGCCAAAACACGCCCGTCACCATCCGCCAGCTCACTCATCAGTATCCGCATTTGATCATGTACCTCATGTGACCCATGTGAGAATCATGACACAGAGTTTGATTTCATGTCAAATGAACAGCCAGGATATTTATGGTGCCCCAAAAGAATTTCTCGCGGTGGTATTCGGTCGGAAGGCGGTATGAGCACCAAAGTTGACGCCTCATGATAACGATGTTATCGTTGATAACGATGTTATCGCTTATTTTGACCCATCGACAGATCGCCTTGCCAACCCAGCCGTCGGCTGGCCAGTAATTTGTCTCATGAGCGGAAAGAGTTGCTGTGGATCAGACGGATCGGGACCTCGATTTAGAACGATACCGAGAAGCAGGACACAGCGTCCTGGAAGGCAAATTGGGCTTGGCAGCAGTTCACGTCGTCATTCCGCCTTATGCGCAGACTCGCATGAAGCAACGCGACATTGATGAATTGGAAGTGCTGGAGGCATTGGCTCTCCCTCCAAGCTCGCATGGTCGAGGAAAAACGGAGGGCAGGCATGAAGTGGCTGGGAAGACTTCCAGAGGACCCCTGCGCGTTGTCTATGAGCGTCCCATGCCCGAGATTGTTCTCGTCATCACAACCCATCTGGAGTCAGACTGACAATGCTCTCCCTTATTGAAATCGACCGGGAACACGATTTGGCGTACATCCTCCTTCAGCCAGAGTTGCGCGATCGCGCCGGAGCCGTTGCGCGATCAATGCAGATTGGTGAAGATATCGTTTTAGATTTGGATAGCAACGAACAGCTTATCGGCATTGAATTGTTGAACGCTTCTACACGGCTCGATCTGAGCAAAATACAGGAAGGGGTGTCAGATCTAATCGTCGGCGTGAAAGAGGCTGCGGAGATGCTCCGAGTCGAGAAGTCGAATTTCGTTCGGGATTACGCCAACAAACCACAATTCCCTCGACCGATCGCTGAGCTGGCGAGCGGACGCCTCTGGCTCCGCTCCGATATAGAGCGCTATGTTTCAGCTGATACAGAAAACAAACGTGAGCGTTCGCCACTTTTTAGTGTGGGCGAAGTGGTTGCATTGCGCTCCGATTCAACTGTCTTACTACCGATCGTCGAAGTGCTTTCAGGTGGTGTCCAGTATCGGTATCGGGTATTTCAGAATAACGGAAGACCAATTTATTACGAGAGCCAGTTAGAGCGTGCCATCATTCCGGTTGAAGAACACAGGGCGCTCACAGTCCGGGAACTACACGCACACCTCACGAGTTTTCAGATCCTTTCGCCTTCAACGGCGCACCTCTTCTCCCTGCGCTCTGGACGAGTTCATTTCGTTCCGTATCAATACCGACCAGTTTTGCGACTGATCCGTGCAGATCGGCCTAGATTGCTCATTGCAGATGAAGTCGGAGTTGGTAAGACTATTGAAGCCGGCTTAATCATAAAAGAGCTTCGCGCACGAATGGATATTACGTCCGTTCTGGTTATCTGCCCGAAGGCGCTGGTTGCCGAACGCAAATGGTTGAACGAGATGAAGCGGTTTGATGAGCAATTCGTGGCGCTTGACGGGCCACTGCTTCGCCATTGTCTGCAAGAGACCGATCTTGAAGCCGAATGGCCTGACCAGTACTCCAAGGCAATCTTGCCTTTCTCATTGTTTGATTCGGATCTCGTATACGGTCGCAACGAACGCTCAAAGAAAACTAAGCTTGGACTCTTGGGGTTAAACCCACCGCCCAAATTTGACCTTGTCATCGTGGATGAAGCGCACCATATTCGCAACTCCGAGACTCTTCTTCACCAAGGTGTTCGATACTTTTGCGACAATGCGCAAGCAGTTTTACTGCTCACCGCAACACCCGTACAGCTAGGGAGCAATGATCTCTTTACGTTGCTAAACGTGCTGCGCCCTGACCTCGTAATTGACCAAGCAAGCTTTGCCCAGATGGCAGCGCCTAATCCACATATCAATGCGGCCATCCAGCATTGCCGTGTAGCGGGATCTAATTGGCGGCAAGACGCACGAACGTGCTTAGAGGAAGCAGCGGAAACAGAGTGGGGCCAGCTATTTCTACGCAATGCGCCAGCCTTTAAGCGTGTGACGACGCGCCTTGAGCGTAATTCAATTGGCATCGAAGAACGAATCGCATTAACGCAATCCGTTGAGGATTTGTATACCTTTAGCTCCCTTATTAATCGTACGAGGCGTCGGGATATTGGTGAATTCACCACAAGAAAGCCTGAAACGCTGACAGTCGATTTTACGCCTGCACAAAGGGAGTTGCATGATCATCTGCTCGATGTCATAGCTCGAATATTGACGGTATGTCACGGTCAGCAAAACGTGAAGTTCATGATGACGACAGTTCGTCGGCAGGCTGCGAGCTGTCTCTACGGCTTGGCACCGTTGTTTACCAATATTCTTGACGGGAAGCTGGATCGATTAGAGGAGATGGAAGCAACTGACAGTGATCAGGAATTAGATGTTCGCTTTCCCACTCAGATCAGAGACGACGTCGAGGCTCTACTGGACCGGGCAAAGAATCTGGATCCGGATGATCCTAAAGTGACGGCCTTTGTTCAGGTCTTACTCGATAAGAGCGCGCAAACCAACAACAAGGCGCTGGTTTTTAGCACGTTTCGCCACACCTTGGCTTACCTCAATACACATGCGCAGAATGCAGGCCTAAGGATTGCTTTGATTCACGGCGATATTCCTGATGAGGAACGCGCTGACCTCCGACACCGTTTTTCCCTTCCAAAACAAGATCTAAACGCCATCGATGTGCTGCTTTCATCCGAAGTGGGATGCGAGGGCCTGGATTTTCAGTTTTGTGATTTTCTTATTAATTACGATCTTCCATGGAATCCAATGAGGATCGAGCAGCGGATAGGGCGGATTGATCGCTATGGTCAACGGAGCCAGGCGGTGGGCATTATAAATTTCATTACCCCTGGAACTGTAGATGCTGACATATATGAGCGCTGCTTATGGCGGATCGGTGTCTTTCAACACGCCGTTGGGGGCAACGAAGAAATATTGGGAGAGATTACAAAGGAATTGCACGCTATTGCGGAAAGCCTGAGCCTCAATGAAGAAGATCGGGCACACCGGCTCCAGCAACTCACGGACAACACAATTCGTCAAGTTCGTGAAGAGCAAGAGCTGGAAGCCAAACAATCTGAACTCTTCGGATTGAATGTTCCTAGCAAATCTTGGCGCGACGACATTAAGGCTTTCGAAACGTTCTGGTTATCTCCGGTTGCCATACAAACGACAGTAAAGACCTACTTGGCGGCTCGACTTGGGAGCACTGCTGACCATCTGCTCGGAGACAAGTCGTTGAAGACTTTGCGGCTCAGCCAAGACGCTAGAGGGCAACTGCTCGATGATTATAGGAACCTTCCACGTTCTGTTGAGCCGACTTCCCGGGAGTGGGATAAATACTTAAGAGGTAGCCAGCCCACGTTATCGGTGACTTTCGAGCAAGAAACAGCTGCGGACAACCCTAGAACGGTATATTTGTCTGTCCTTCACCCCCTAGTGAGGCAGGCTGCGAGGTTTTGGGAAGTCAAGGAACCGAAATTCTGCACTCTAATCGTACAGGACAAAGAGAAAGCAATTGGCCCGCATCACTTTGCGCTATATCGCTGGACCAAGTATGGGGTCAAAGCAGACGAAGAATTGGTGGCGGTTTGTGACGACTTGCAAATTGAAGCGATGCTCCTGACTTTATTGCAATCAGCTAATGAGACTGACTCCATTCCGATACCGAATACTGCTGAGTGCGACGCGCTGGAGGCGCGCCATCATATCAGGTGGGCGGATGCACAGAGCCGTCACATCTTGGAGAATCGTAGAATTGTTGAGCACCGCATCCAAAGCCTGACTGTGAGTCATCATGCCAGATGCAGTGCAATCCAAGATCAGGTGCTTCGTGCTACGAATGACCGAATTCGAATAATGAAGGAGAGCGAGTTAGCGAGAGCCAATGCTGATTTTGATCGCCGTATGGCTGAGCTACAGCAGGCAGCGGGCAGCGCAGATATTCGTGCGATTCCACTGGTCTTTGGGACGCTTACGATCGAACGATCGGGGAATGTATGACATTTCTGGAAACGGTTCATGCGAAACGTCAAAAGCTCGCTGATGTATTGCTCGACGATGACTACTCTGGCATCCGGGATATAGTGGAGCAGCTTTATCCCGATCGCGCCCACTTCATCTACGAGTTACTCCAGAATGCCGAAGACACAAGAGCGACTCAAGCTCGCTTTACGCTTATTCGGGACCGTTTAATTTTCGAGCATAACGGTCGCCCGTTTGATGAGAACGACATCTGGCGCATCACCAATATCGGCAAAAGTTCAAAGAGCGACGAGCAAGATAAGATTGGTCGCTTCGGAGTTGGCTTCAAAGCTGTTTTTGCTTACTGCGAGACTCCGCATATATGGTCACCCCACTTTTCGTTCAAAATAAGCGATCTTGTTCTGCCAACGTCGTTGGAGCCTTCGTCATCGCAGTTCGGAGAGTGGACCCATTTCGAGTTCCCATTTAACAACGCGAAAAAGAGTTCGGAATCGGCGTTCACGGAAATTGAAGCTGGGCTTAAAGAATTGGCTGAGACGACCTTACTATTTCTGTCAAGTTTGGAGTCGATTTCTTGGCAGATTGGCGAATCGATATCAGGTGAAGTGCGGCGTGTCCAACATCCTTTTAACCACACCGAAGTTCTAAAACAGAGTGGGAAAACATCCAGTTGCCATTTCCTTAAGTTCGCTCGACCCGTTGAGGGCCTTGACCAGCAACAAGTTGCTGTCGCATTTGCCCTGGACTTTCTGCCTACCGTTACAGTGTTCGATCCGGATAAGCCGCTCGCTGCGCAAATGAGGATAGTACCTGCAGAAAAAGGTAGAGTAGCCGTGTTCTTCCCAGCCGAAAAGGAGACATCCGGTCTGAGATTTCATTTGCACGCTCCGTTTGTTCCAGAATTGAGCCGTGCCAGCATCAAAGAGACCCCAAGCAATAAGCCTTTGTTCCGTCAGCTCGCGGCTTTGACAGCAGCATCTTTGCACGAAATCCGCGATCTGCGGCTTCTCAACGTCGATTGTCTCTCCGTACTTCCGAATCCCCAAGATGACCAGATTCCTGCACGGTATCAATGCATCAGGAATGCCGTTGTGGGGGAGATGAACGAGCATGCACTGACACCAACACACAGCAAATCTCATGCGCCTGCTAAACGACTCCTGCAGGCAAAGGCTTCCCTCAAGGATCTCCTTTCACATGATGATCTTGAGTTTCTAGTCGAGTACGCAGGGGGCCCGCCCCAATGGGCCGTTGGAATAACACAGAAAAGTAGCAATGCAGACAGATTTCTAACTGGCCTAGCGATTACGGAATGGGATATAGACGAGTTCGTCGATTTACTCATTGAGAAAACCTCTGACCGACTCCGCTTCATTGCAGACAGCATGCAAGTTGGGCCTGATCCAGACTTCGTGGAGTGGTTTTCTCATAACTCCCCAGAATGGCATCAGAAGCTCTATGCTCTGCTCTTCGCAGAGCTTGGTCCAAACCGCGATTTCGAGCGCTTGAGAAAGGCGCAAATCGTCCTTTTAAGTAACGGCAAATATAGTCTGGGTGAGCGGTGTTTTTTCCCGAGCGAGACCGTGGAAAAGGGCGACGTGCTGCCACGTGTTGATGTCAAAGTCTTTACGTCTGGAAAGAGTAAGACGCAACAGGAGAATGCGAAAAACCTGCTCGATGCGATCGGCGTTCGTGATGTTGGTGAGGCGGAGCAGGTTGAGGCAATTTTGAAGGAGCGGTATACAAGAGGGCATCTTAAGCCCTACAAGCAAGACCTAAAGCGGTTCGTCGCTCTTGTCGAGAAGGATTCCACTAAGGCTAACCTCTTTCGGGAATATTTCATTTTCGAGACTAGCGATGGAAAGTGGAGAAGACCGAGTGGCGTATTTCTCGACAAACCGTTTCTTGAAACTGGACTAAGCGCATACTATGAGGCCCTTGGGGAACGCGCTCCACGAGTGCCGATGGCTAACAGCTACTCTGATCGCGGGATCGCGCTGAAAAGGATAAGCAAGTTTGCCGAGGCGGTCGGTGTACAGACGCAGATCGAGATTTCTCGCACCACCTGTCGCTCTAATCCTCAATATGGACATCTCAGGTCTGTTCCAGGTGAAAGATACACATCGCCGATTGATCTGGATTTTGTCATCGTTGGTCTCGATACGTTGCTCACAAAACCGTCTCTTCCTCTTGCCCGAGTAATCTGGCAAACGATGTGTTCAGTTCCATCGCATCCGGATTGCCTGAAGGCGACATATCGAAAGAGCGAGAGCTGGGGTGCTCGCCAAGCCGACTCACAACTCGTACATCAGTTGAGAAACGCAGCATGGATTCCGCAAGGGGATGGAGTCTTTGTGCGCCCAGAGGCGGCGCTTTCGAATTTGCTTCCGGAGGGATTTCCGTTTGACGCTGGTCAATCGTGGCTCAAGGCGGTCGGCTTCGGACGGGAAATCGAAATGAAGTCAGAGGAGCAACGTCAGAAGGAGGAGACCGCGAAGGAGCTTGGATTTGCGGATCAGGCCTCTCTCGAACGGGCCAAGCGGTTTGTCGCGCTTCCGATGGACGAGCAGGAGCGAATTCTGGCAGATCGAGAGCGGATTCCGTTAACGGAACTGCCTGAGCACGAGCCGACAAATCCTGAACGTCGGGCGGAACGAGTGAGGTCCGGGGCAGTTGTGGCGCCTGAACGGCGCAGTGAAGAGCGAACGCGGTCGGTATCAGTCGGGCGGGATGATGTTAAATTGGAGGCAAATCAGTACCTGTGCCAGCAGTATATGAACGTTGACGGGAATATGATCTGCCAATTGTGTAAATCTCAGTTGCCTTTCAAACTCGACGACGGCAGCGACTATTTCGAGACCATTGAACTCCTTCCAGAACTGAAGAAGCGTCATTATCAAAACTATCTGGCCCTGTGTCCGAACCATTCCGCCATGTTCCAGTACGTCAACGGGTCTGCGGCGTCGTTGCTAAGCATGATCGGGGAGATGGTGGGAAACGAACTTGAGATTGTGCTCGCTCAGACGCCGACTACGATCTACTTTACGAGAACGCACATCGCTGATCTCAAGGCTGTAATTAAGGCAGAAGCTGATGTTGATGGTGGAATTTCTTCACAGGATCTGGAGTCCAGAACTCAAGCGCAACCGTGATGGTTTACTCCTGTGTTCGACAGATGTTGAAGAGATTCGACGGGGTTTAACGGCGTGGGATTCAAATGCGGAATCCTTGGCTCCCGAGCTCAGCAGTATGTCCAACCGATTGCGAGATTTCCATCGCTGCCGATTTGCCCACTTCATGGGCGAGGTCTTTGCCCAGAGAGACCGCATGATTGGTGTAGATGCGCGCATCAAGGCTGGCGCGGGATACTGAAACATAGGCGAAGCGGGAATTGATGAGGTCGGGATGGACCGACGTATCGACGTTGACCAAAACGCGGTCGGCGGTGAGGCCCTGGGAGCTGTGGCTGGTGACGGCGTAGCCGTGATCGAAGTGCCGGTTGTCCCGATTTGAAAACGCAACGACGCGGCCACCGTCGAGGCGGACAGAGATTTCTCCATGCGGAGAGATTGCTTCGATAGTGGCAAGATCGCGGTTCGCTACCTGTAACTGCTTATCAGGCGCCGTGAACTGAATCCGGTCGCCGACGGCGAATTCCCGTTCCATCTCCCGATAGACGTTCACGCCGCGCAGCCGCTTAGGATCGTAGGTCACCAGTTCGGCGTTCTGTTTTTCGACTGACAGGAGATTTTCGCCGGGATTGACGGCAACGACACGGGCATACGAGCCGCGCTCGATGCCGGTATCCTGGCTGCCGCGCGCGTAGCGGATCACGTCCCCCAATTCGTAGCGTGAGGCCCATTGCCGTTCTGCCCCAGTGAGTTCCTGGCGCGGAACGAGAACGCGCAAAGAATGATCCTGCACGTTTACCATGCCACGGGCCTGCAACTCGTGGCGCACGGAATCGTTGATCTCGCGACGGGATGCGTTGTCCGGAGATATGATCAAGGTTCTGTCGGGATTGGCCGCATAGTCCCTAGCGACCGCCTGAATGCGCGCGGCCGAATCGGCGATTTCCGTGACGCGCCCCTGTTGCTGCAGCAGGTCGATGGCAGCGGCCACATCGCCATGGGCCAGCCGTTCCACAGCCGTTTTCAACTCCGGGTCTTTCTGGCGCATGATCTGGTCGAGCTGCGCCGTGCGCATTCCGGCTTCCACCAACTGCTCGAAGGGCTTGCCGGCCTCGACGCCCTGGTGTTGGCGCGTGTCGCCGATGAGCAAAACTCGATCCTGCGGACCGATCTTTGTGAGAAATTCGTGCATCTGGCGTGTGCCGGCGAGGCTCGCTTCGTCCACCATATATAGGTGGCGGCTGTTGGGGTCGGCACCAGTTTGTTGACTGCGGACAAGGAAGCCTTGCAGGGTGTCCGAAGGAATGCCCGCATCATGGAGCTGGCGCGCCGCACGAGAGGTGGGAGCAAAACCTTGGACTACATAACCGGTGCGTTCAGCTGCATCGCGCACAGAGGATAGTGCTGCGCTTTTGCCAACGCCGGCGAACCCCTGCAATCCCTGTACCCGGTCTCGTGAGACGAGCACTTCGTCAATCGCTCGCCGTTGGGACGCATTCAAATGTGAGTAGGTGTCGGTATGGGCGATGGCCTGCTGAATGGGCATGATCGGTGCAGCCTGACCCTGGCTGTCGCGCATCATGCGGATCACGTCGCGCTCTGCTCCCAGTACCTGCCTCGTGGTGAAAAGGCGGCCCGAAGCGTGTTTCGGCCCTGCAACCTCTTGAAACTCCCCGGCATCGCGGCGGGCCTCGAAGTTCAATCGGATCTCCGGGTAGCGAAGTTCTCCCATGCCGCGCCGTAGGGCGTCGCGGAAGATCCTACGTTCGTCGCCCACGGCTTCGCGCTCGAAAACCTTGTCGCGCGCCCAACTAACGGCCTCCCGCGCCCGCGTCTCGACATGCTCCGGGCGCTGCTGCTGGGAGACAGAGAGTGAACGGGCGCGGGCCGCGGCCACTACCTGATCGGCTTGGTTACGGAACTCGGCTGCGAGCTGGCGGTGTGCGGCATACACCTCCGCGGGCGAGAGAATCTTCTTTGCATCGCGCGTTGAGTGCGCCGCGATCTCGGCAGACTCAAAGCCCTCAAAACCGTGGCGCTCCATGTACTCGCGTATCTGCCGGCTGCGCGGACTCGACGCATCCAGATACTCCTGTGAGTACCCCTTGATCTCCGGCGCGCCGCTCTTGCCCGGCTGAATTTCGTAACCGAGATTGCGCAGCCGATACATCAATTCGGACTGATAGACGGCAGTGGCGAACTGCTGGGATTGGAAGAGACTCTGGGGTTGGACGGCGCGCGGGGCCCCATCGACACGCTCAGTCATGTTGAAGATGACGGCGTGCGTGTGAAGCTGCGGCGCGGCGTATCCATCGACAGGCCGGGCAGTGTCATGCTCGAACTTGGCGGCAACGAATTGCCCCGTCGTTTCCGCCGGATGGTTGCCGCCGATGCGCGCCTGCGTGTACCGCTCCAACTCCGTTAATGCAGCCGTAACCGCTTCGCGGTGGGCCAGGCGGACGCGACCGTCTCCGCCCACCAGAGCTGTCAATGAGACGGATTTTGGCGCGGCAAAGGTAGCGTCCCACCCAGCGCGGTGTTCGACCGATTTCACCATCTCGCCTGCGGCATTGCGATACTCGTGGACTTGGCGATGCTGTACGAGCTGGTCCGCCGTTGTCGGATGTTGCCCCTGTGCAAGCC
>Ga0335074_10003613_pt1 | contig 21186 bp, 17 predicted proteins | sample Lox_Sample_23_FD_206715 | JGI IMG/M metagenome (GOLD analysis project Ga0335074, IMG submission 206715) | Soil microbial communities from Loxahatchee National Wildlife Refuge, Florida, United States - Lox_Sample_2.3 | ecosystem: Environmental > Terrestrial > Soil > Wetlands | place: USA... | reverse complement strand
GGTCCTGGTGCTTGCCATACTCGACCGCAAGGTCGAGCCGGTCGAGGAAGATCGCGCCTCGATGGGTGGGGTGTTGGGACGGGCCGTGGTCTTTGCCGTGATTGCCATCGCGGGAGTGGCGATTGTTCTGTGGCCTTACTGGGTGGCACTGATTAAGAATCCAATCACCCAGATGCCGATTCCACACGGCTCGCGCGACAACTACATCCTGAAGACGTTCAGCGGAATTAACTTCTGGATCATCCCGATGGGCGCGATGATCCTGGCGCTGCCCTTCATCGTGATCCGCGGATCGGCCGAGCGCCGCCTCCGTCCGCTACTGATCGGCTGGTACCTCACCGCACTGCTCGGATTAGGAGGGACTACGCCGGTCGGAAAAATCCTTCTCGGACGCGCCTATGAGGTGCTGACCTACGAGCGCTTCACGTTTTGGGCGACCATCATGGCCATGCCATTCGTGGGCCTGCTAGCGTTTGAATTGATTCAACGCTTCCGGACAAAGGCAGTGGTGGGGCTGACGATCGCCGCGGTAGCAACCATGTCAGCCTCCGTGGCCTGGATCGAGATTAACCCTATCGCCAGCTCGCCTTTCAAGGTGGACCAGGTCATCGCCTTTCTGAATCGGGACGATCATGCCAATTTCCGCTACATCACCTTGGGATTCGGCAGCCATTTCGCTCAGGTTTCGACGTATGCGAAGGCCGACAGTGTTGACGGTGACTACAACTCCGCACGTCTGCTGCCGGAGATGACAGCCTACGGTGCTGGCCAGCTTTACAACGCAAAATATTACGGACTGGCAGGCATGGAGTCGTTGCGAGCGGTACTGAAGCACGCCAATCAATACGGCTTGAAGTACATTTTCGTTCGCGATCGATACTACGAGCCGCTGCTCGCCTTTGCCGGCTGGCGCAAGGCTGAGACCTATGACAACGGTAACGTCACGTTGTGGAGTAAAGAAGGTGTGCCGCCTGCCAAGCGGCTGGAGTTTGTGGGATTCAGACCCACGGCGATGGAAGGATTGATGTGGGGAATCCTGCCAATGGCAAGCAGTTTAATTGCATTGTTCCTGGTGCTCCTGGTACCGGAGCGCCGGCGTGTGGGCAGGACGTTGGAATTCCCGGCTTCGGCGACGGCTGAGCCCATGATTCTGCGGGAGGCCAAGTGATGAAGCGCATTCTCCCTATCGTAATTATTGTCTTGACCGTGGTGCTGATTGCGATGGCCACCATCCAGCCGAATTCTCTGAGTCCCGCGACTTCGCCGGATGGGGCCGTGCGCGCGCTGTTCGATCACGTTAAAGCTCGCGACTACAAAGGCGCGTTCGCCTATGTTGCCAACTCGGGCGACATGGATGAGCAGGCGTTCGCGGGTGACCTCGCGGGACGCGATGGCAGTCTGCGCACCTACTCAGCGCTGCAGCAGGCGGATACCAGGGTTCTGCACGCTACCGATGACCAAGCCCTGGTCCGCGCGACCTTGGAGTACGCAACCGCGGTCGGCGCTTTCTACGACACGCGAGATTTGAAGGTCGTCAAGCAAGGCGACCGTTGGAAGGTAGATTGGCCGGTCGTAAAAGAACCGAAAGTCCCACCACAGGTGATCCAGGAAAACTACTTGCGCTGGGATGTGATTACTCGTGGCTCGAATGATGATTGGGGAGCGCAGGACGTGGAAGCACCTCGCGTCCGCATCATTTCTATGAATGCCATTCCTCAAGGGCCGAATACCATCATTGTGGGTGAAATCGAAAATGAAGATACCGTGCCCGGATTTGTCTCGGTAGGCGCTACGCTGGTCGGCAAGAATGGGGATGTTTTGGGCGAAGAGACGAGCTTCGACAAGATCTCTCACACGCTGCTGCCCAAAGAGATTTCCCCGTTCCGCATCGACTTTCCCAAAGTGCCGCTGTCGACGGTCAAGAGCGTGCGGATGACGCCGACCTCGGTGCTGGTTCCGGCTTCGGCGGATCCAGTGATCGGCGTTCTACATCAACGGGTCGAGACGGACGCGCGCGGCCGTCATGTATTGAAAGGCGAATTGATGAACGAGAGCGGCGTCACCGTGAACATCCCGCACGTGCTGGCGACGTATTACGACGCAGCCGGCAAGGTGATCTGGGTTTCCGATGGCTATGTTGACAATGCTCTACTGCCGGAGACGCCGGTTCCGTTCGCCGTCGATCTGCGCGATGACCTGGCATCCAAGGTGCACAACTACCGCGTCACAGTTAACGAGTACATGCTTCAGCAGGGCGAGTAGTCATGAAAGAGATCGAGGGTAAGGTTAAGTTCGTCGGTATGATGGCGATTGTGCTGTTGCTGATGTGTTGCTTTGCAATTGCCACCCACGCAGCCGAGCTCAATATTCCCGCGACCGTGACGGCCGGTTCCGGACTGACAATTCCCAGCTCGGGCAGCGGTAACGCGACACTTTACGTCGTCGGTCCCGGAACTGCGATTAAGAGAACGGTTCAGTTGGGACAGGAGATTCAGCTTAGCGCTGCAGAATTGCAGAACGCCGGTCGCTATGTCGTTTCGCTCGACGGAAACAATGCAAGCTTTTTCGTGGTAGCTGGTCCCGTGCAGTCAATCGCATTTCTGGCGCGGCCATCGCGCGTGCCGGCCGATACTCCGAATGTCATCACGGGTACGGCTTTCGTTTTCGACAAGTATCAAAATCTGGTGCTGCAACCGCAGCCGGTAACCTTTGAGCTAACGGCCGATGGACAGACCGTCAGCCGCACGGAGACGACGAAGAATGGGGTCGCGTTTGCCAAACTCGACTCTTCCAGGAAGGAAGGCGCGGCGCAGTTTGTCGCCTCAAGCGGATCGGCCTCGGTGCGGCGCGTGGTGCAGGAGGTCGCGTCGGATCCGTGCAGCATTCGCATGACGGCGGTGCGCGACAAGAACGGGATTCTCGCGCGAACCGATCCCATTCACGACTGTGCCGGAAATCCAGTTCCGGATGGAACGATCGTCACCTTCACCTCGACCGACGCGCAGGGCAAGAGTACGGTCGATGCACGAATCAAGCAGGGCATCGCGCAGGCTGAGCTGCCCGCTTCCAATGACGCCACCATCTCTGTCGCGTCAGGCGTGGTGGTGGGGAACGAGATCCAGTGGCGAGGTGCGCAATGAAATCTGCCTTCCGACTTGGACTGACCGCGGCAGCATTAGCGGTGCTCGCCCTGGTTTTCCCAATCCAGCATCGTTCTGTTCTCGCAGCGAGCACTGCTTCGATAGCGATCGGAATCGACCATGCCGGTCCCCGCGAAATCGAAGAGACGACACAGAAGGCGCTGGCGCGTGATTACGCCACAGCGTGGCAGGCGATGACAGATGCCCTCGACCAGAATCGGGCTGGGCTGCTGAGCGCCAATTTCATCGGCACGGCCAACGATAAGCTGACGGCCACCGTCCAGGAGCAGTCGAAAGCGGGCTTGCATCAGCACATCACCGATCAGGGGCATTCGGTCGATGCTGTCTTCTATTCACCCGAAGGCTCGGCGATTGAGCTGCACGATACCGCTCACCTGCAAATTGACGTGATGGATGGCAGTAAGGTCGTGCACTCCGAAAACGCGACGGTACACTACGTTGCGCTTCTAACCGCCGCCGAAAACTCCTGGAAAGTGCGGGTTCTGGAGGCAGTTCCAGGTTTTTGATAACGCTTTGACCTTTCCTCCTGTACCGCGTCCAATCAACTAAAGTAATTGCCAAGACTCATGGCTGGAAGCGTCCCGCAAGGGGCCCTAAATTCGTCTTCCCGCAATTCGGGAATAACGGCTAGAATATCTGTAGACTCCAGTGTGAGGCGCGGCATCCAATCGCTGTTGAGTGGCTGGTCCTGAATGATCCTTAATCGTATCCGTGTCTTCACGCTGGCTTCACTGCTGGCCGGTTCCGTAGCTGTTGCCCAGACTCCACCTGCCAGTACGGCGCCGAACACTCCACCCGCGACAATGCCTGAAGTGAACAGCGGCCAGCAGAATTCCGCCGCTCCGGCGCAGCCACCGGCTGCATCGCAGCCCTCCGATAGCCCCGCGGCCAAGAAGCCGGACAAGGCTGCGGCTTATTACCACTTCATGATGGCGCATATGTACGAGGAGATGGTCTCGATGTACGGCCGCTCCGACTATGCCACCAAGGCCATTGAGGAATACCGGCTCGCCATCGACAACGATCCCAGTTCGGATTACCTGAACGCCAGCTTGGCTGAGCTCTATGCCAAGACGGGACGCATTCGCGACGCTGTCCTGGAAGCACAGGACATTCTCAAGCGCGACGGCAACAACCTGGAGGCGCGGCGTCTGCTGGGCAGCATTTATCTGCGCTCGCTGGGTGACATGCAGTCGGGCACGCAGTCGCAGGAGATTCTGAAGCTGGCCATCGAGCAATATGAGCAGATCGTTAAGCTCGATCCCAAGAGCATCGAAGACCATCTCCTTCTCGGCCGCTTGTACCGCCAGAATAATGAGCTGTTGAAGGCGGAGAACGAATTCAAAGCCGCTGTCGCAATCCAGCCCGAGTCGGAAGAAGCTGTCAGCACGCTGGCCTACCTTTACAACGAGGAAGGCGACTCCAATCGTGCGCTGCAAGTGCTGAATGCGATTCCAGAAGAAGCTCGCACTGCCAAGTTGTATTCGGCGCTCGGGTATACCTATGAGCAGCAAAAGGATTACAAGCAGGCGGTCGATGCATACCGCAAGTCCACGCAGCTGGACCGCGACAACCTCGATGCGGTTCGTGGTCTGGCGCAAAACCTGATGAACGATGGGCAGACCGACGCTGCGCTGGAGCAGTACAAATCCATCGTCGATGCTGATCCCTCCGATGCGCAGACCTACATGCTGATCGCGGAAATCGATCGCCGCGATGGCAAGTTCGATCAGGCGATGGACGCCTTGAAGAAGGCCAGTGCGGTTGTCCCGGATTCGCTGGAGGTGCAGTACAACATCGCTGTTGTCGATGAGGCGCAGGGCAAGTACGACGACGCAATCGCGACTCTCAACCAGCTGCTGCAAAAGACAGAGCACGACGAATCCGACTACACCATCTCCGACAAGAACAATCGCGCGCTTTTCCTGGAGCGGCTGGGTACGATCTATCGCGAAACTAACAAGAACCAGATGGCCGTCGACACTTTCCGCAAGATGTTTGAACTCGGTGACGACAACGCGATTCGTGGGTATCAGGAGATCATCGAAACCTACCGTGACAACAAGCAGTGGCAGATGGCCACCAATGTCGCCGAGGAGGCGGCCAAGAAATATCCTGCCGATCGCGATCTGCAGATGGTCGCCGCCTCGCAGCAAGCCGACATGGGCAATCCCGACCCTGCCATCGACCGGGTAAAGGCGCTGCTGAAGGGTAATCCGACCGATGATCAGCGGGTATACGTTGCTTTAGCCCAGATGTATAGCCGCCTGAAGGAGTGGCCGCAGGCGGAAGAGAATATCGACAAGGCGATCGAGTTGTCGACCAAGCCTGACGACAAGAGCTATGCGGAGTTCGTTGCCGGATCCATCTACGAACGCCAGAAGAAGTACGACAAAGCCGAAGAGATGTTCCACAAGGTGCTGGCCGATGATCCCAAGAACGCCATGGCCTTGAATTACCTTGGCTACATGCTGGCCGATCGCGGGACGCGTCTGGAAGAGGCGCTGGGCTACATTCGGCGCGCCGTAGCGCTTGACCCGCAAAACGGCGCTTATCTCGACTCCCTCGGTTGGGTCTATTACAAGATGGGCAACTACGAGCTGGCCGAAGAGAATCTCCGCCGCGCGGTAGACCGCATGGGCGACGACCCGACCATCCAGGAACATCTGGGCGAGCTGTATCTCAAGACCGGGCGTCTGAAGCTTGCGGCGACTCATTGGGAACGCTCGCTGGAAGAGTGGAACAAGACGATTCCAGCCGAGGTGGATACTGACAGCGTGACTCGCGTACAAAAGGAACTGGATATGGCGCGCGTTCGGCTGGCCAAGCAGAACGCCCAGAATCCTTCCAAGCAGTAAAGTGTCGAGAGTGGTTCGGGGCGCCGCAGTGGCGGCGCCTTTTTTCTGGTACCTGACACAAACCCTCGCATTTGAGACAATCCCTGCATGGAACCGCTGGCCTATTTACTGCTTGCCGCTGGGGTCGCGATTCTCCTCTATTTGTGGTTGTTTCGGGATCGTCGGTGAATCCTACACGATTGCCCGCTACTGCGCCTTGGTAGCTGGCGAATCCGTCTTTTTCCCCGCTGTTAGCTTCTTGCGCAGGTCCTCGATGTAGTGATCGGTCATGCCGGCGATGTAGTCGCACACCACCCGCACCGGCTTCTCGTTGTGCGTCCGTTCCTGATAGATCTGCGGCATCGCTTCGGGATGCGCGAGCAAGTAATTGAATACTTCCGTGATCACGCTCTCCGCCTTGCGCTTTTCTGGCTCCAGTGCCTTGACGTTGTAGAGCGCCTCGTACAGAAACTGTTTTGCCTCCCGACGCTCGGCTTCGACCTCGGGACTGAACGCCGCCAGCCGCTCGGGATACTGCCGCAATTCCTCCAGGCTGCCGATCTTCGCCCCCTGAACCCGTCGCCGCGTGTGCTCGATCAGGTCGGTGACAAATCGATTCAGCACGCGCTTCAGCGCTTCATTGAACTTCAGCTTGTCCGGCGCCTGCGGATACTTTGCCTCCGACTCGACGTAATAGCGATCGAAGACGCCAATCCGCTCACGAATCTGCTCCAGCTTCAGCAGCCTGGCTTCGAAGCCGTCGTCCAGATCGGCGGTGCTATAAGCAATCTCGTCGGTCAGGTCGATCAGTTGCGCCTCCAGCGGAGGCCGCAGGTCAAGGAGATATTCGGCCAGCTCCGGATGCTGCGCCGCGCTGTAGTCGTGCGAGTGCTTGATGATGCCTTCGCGCACCTCGAAGGTCAGGTTCAATCCGTGAAACTCCGCGTAGCGAAGCTCCATTTCTTCCACAGTCCGAAGCGCTTGCAGATTGTGGTCGAAGAACTCCCCATGCCCCCGCATTAGCAGGTCCAGCGTTTTTTCGCCCGCATGGCCGAACGGAGGATGCCCGATGTCATGCACCAACGCCAGCGCCTCAACCAGGTCGACATTGAGATCAAGCGCCCCGGCAATCGTGCGCGAGATCTGGGCGACTTCCATGGTGTGCGTCAGGCGGGTACGGAAGTGGTCGGAATATCGGCGCGTGAAGACCTGGGTCTTGTTTTCCAGCCGGCGAAAGGCGCGCGCGTGGATAACGCGGTCGCGGTCACGCTGAAAAGGATTGCGGTAGGGGTGAGGCGGCTCGGGATAGCGGCGCCCGCGGGAATTCTCCGCGTGCACGGCGTAAGGAGCGAGCATAAGCGCAGTGTAGCAGCGGACGGCTGGACAGGGAACGATCGGCTCTCAGCTTTTCGCCATCGCAGGCTCGATGGTTTCCACGTCCACCAGGTTCGTGGGATATTTGCCGGTATAGCAGGCGGTGCAGTAGATGCGCTCATCGCCTTCGCCGGCCGCTTTTCGCAGGCCTTCGAGCGAGAGATACGCCAGCGAATCGGCGCCGATGTACTCGCGAATCTCTTCCACCGACTTGTTAGCCGCGATCAGCTGATTCTTCGACGGCGTGTCGACTCCGTAGTAGCACGGCGAGATGGTCGGCGGGCAGGAGATGCGCATGTGAACTTCCTTGGCGCCCGCATCGCGCACCATGCGTACGATCTTCTTGCTGGTGGTGCCGCGGACGATGGAGTCGTCGATGAGCACGACGCGCTTGCCCTTCAGCACGTGCCGTACCGGATTCAGCTTCAGCTTGACGCCGAAGTCGCGGACGCGCTGCTCCGGCTCGATGAAGGTGCGCCCGACGTAGTGATTGCGGATCAGGCCCATCTGCAGCGGAATGCCGCTCTCATGCGAGAAGCCCATCGCCGCCGTCACGCCGGAGTCCGGGACGGGCACAACAATATCGGCCTCGACCGGCGACTCCAGCGCCAGCTGACGTCCCATCGCGTCGCGCGTCTCCTGCACGGCGCGACCGAAGACCATGCTGTCCGGCCGCGAGAAATACACGTGCTCGAAGATGCAGCTCGACTGTGGCTGCTGCGCCGAGTAGAAGCGCGAATGCACGCCTTCCGGCCCGACGATCACCAGCTCGCCCGGTTTGACCTCGCGCTCATAGGTTGCGCCAATCAAATCAAACGCACAGGTCTCGGATGCGAACACGATCGTGTCTGCGCTGTGCGGGGCCTTTCCCGGAATTCTTCCCATCACCAGCGGTCGAAATCCACGAGGGTCGCGCGCTGCGAAGACTCGATCGGGCGTCAGCATGACCAGCGAGAATGCTCCTTCGACGCGGCGCAGCGAATCGGCCATCGCGTCGGCCAGCGTCTCCTCGCGCGAGCGCGCGATGAGATGAACGATCACTTCGGTGTCGCTGTTGGTCTGGAAAATCGATCCCTGCTGATCCAGCTGCGCTCGAACCTCGGCGGCGTTGGTGATGTTGCCATTATGCGCCAGCGCGATCTTGCCCTTGTTGCACTCGACCATGATGGGCTGCGCGTTGAGCAGCGCGGAATCGCCCGCGGTGGAGTAGCGGGTGTGTCCGATCGCCAGCGAGCCCGGCACGCGCGCCAACGCGTCGGCGTCAAAGATATCGGAGACTAGCCCCATCGCCTTATGGAGACGAAGCTGCTCGCCATCCGAGGCAACGATTCCCGCCGATTCCTGCCCGCGATGTTGCAGGGCATACAGGCTCAGGTAGGCAAGCTTCGACGCCTCAGGATGACCGTAGATGGCCACCACGCCACACTCTTCACGCAGCTTATCGTCAGTTGTCAGTTGCCAGTTGTCAGTTGTCAGTCGCATAGCGACGGCCCCTACAAGCCTTTATTGCATCCCCACCGAGGGCTTCAGCCCGAGCGGAGGGATCTGCGGTTCGCTTCTGCATCAGCTCTTCTGCAACGCGCCGGGCACCAGCCACTCTTCGGTCTCGACGTGCAAAGCCCGTTCCAGAGCGCCAGCCCACGCCTCGCGCAAGTCGGAGACACTTGCGCCGGCAGCAACCGTTCCTGCTACTCGAATTTCCAGGTTTTCTGGGACCGTGTACCCGATTGCTTCCGCCAAGATGCCAAATTTTACCGCTATTTCTTGGATTCGTCCCACATTTTCCAGGTCGCATGAAATGAGGATCCGGCTGGGATCCTCGCCAAACAATACAAACTCGAGCACCAGACCATACGAACTAAGATCGACCTCTGCGCCGACGCTATGCGCAAAGCCGCACTCCGCCAGAGTTACCGCGAGGCCACCCTCCGAGCAGTCCTTGGCCGATTCAACCACTCCCAGCCCGATCATTGCCAAAATAGCCTTCTGCAGCGCAGCTTCGGAATCCAGGTCCAGTGATGGCGGGAATCCCCAGATCTGCCCGAGAACTTCTTTGGCATATTCCGACGAACCGAACTCCGCTTCCACATCCGATGCATCGCCCGGCTCCGATCCGCACAGCAGAATCAGTGCCTTTCCTGGTCCGCGGAAGTGTGGCGCCACAGCTTTATGCACGTCCTCCAGAATGCCAACTACGCCGATCACGGGTGTCGGATAAATGCCCTCGCCCAGGGTTTCGTTGTAGAAGCTGACGTTACCGCCGGTGATCGGTGTCTCCAACTCTTCGCACGCTTTGGTCATGCCGTCGATGGTCTGTGAGAACTGCCACATGATGTGCGGCTTCTCGGGATTGCCGAAGTTCAGGCAGTTGGTGGCCGCAATCGGCGTTGCGCCGGTGCATGCTACGTTGCGCGCGGATTCGGCGACGGCATGCATCGCGCCGAGCTTGGGATCGAGATAGCACCAGCGGCCGTTGCCGTCGAGCGCCATCGCCAGGCCGCGCTGCGTCTCCTTCACGCGAATCACACCGGCCTCGCCGCCCGGACCTTCGACCGTGTTGGTCTGTACCATCGAATCGTATTGCTCGTAGACCCAGCGTTTGGAGCAGATATTCGGACTCGCCAGCAGCCGCTTCAACTCATCCGTAAGTTCGGTCTTTTCGCCGAGCCCGATGTTTTCCGGAACCTCGCGCGGCACCGGAGGCTCCCAGCGCTCCAGCGGACGGCGATAGAGCGGCGCATCGTCTGTGAGCGCGGCATTCGGGATCTCGGCCACAACCGTGCCGTGTTCCAGCACCCGCATCATCGGCTGCTTGATCACGCGCCCGATGGTGACGGCGTCCAGTCCCCACTTCTCAAAGACGCGAAAAACCTCGTCCTCGCGTCCCTTCTCGGCGACCAGCAGCATGCGCTCCTGCGACTCGCTCAGCATGATCTCGTACGGCGTCATGTGAGTCTCGCGCTGCGGCACCAGATCGAGCTCGATCTCCAGGCCGACGCCGCCGCGCCCGCCCATCTCGCAGGTCGAGCACGTCAGCCCGGCCGCGCCCATGTCCTGAATGCCCACGACCGCGCCCGTCTGCATGGCCTCCAGGCACGCTTCCAGCAGCAGCTTCTCCAGAAACGGATCGCCAACCTGTACATTTGGCCGCTTGGCCTCCGATCCCTCGCTGAACTCCTCGCTGGCCATGGTCGCGCCATGAATGCCGTCGCGGCCAGTCTTGGAACCGACATAGATCACCGGATTGCCTTCGCCTGCGGCCCGCGCGTAAAAGATCTGATCGCGCCGTACCAAGCCAAGCGCGAACGCGTTGACCAGGGGATTGCCCGAGTAGCAGCTCTCGAACTTCACCTCGCCGCCAACATTGGGTACGCCGAAGCAGTTGCCGTAGGACGCGACTCCGCTGACCACGCCTTCCATTACGGAGTGATTCTTGTGCAGCGTAGCCTGATCGATGGATTGATCGGGTGCCCCACCCTTGTCTCCGTCTTTTGGAGACAGGGTGGGCCGCACAATCGGCCCAAACCGCAGCGAATCCATCACCGCGACCGGTCGCGCGCCCATGGTGAAGATGTCGCGCAGAATTCCGCCCACTCCGGTTGCCGCGCCCTGGAATGGCTCAATGAACGACGGGTGATTGTGCGACTCGATCTTGAAGGCGCAAGCCCAGCCATCGCCGATGTCGATGATGCCTGCGTTCTCGCCCGGCCCCTGCACCACGCGACGGCTGTGCGTCGGCAGCCGCTTCAAGTGCACGCGCGACGATTTGTAGGAGCAGTGCTCGCTCCACATCACACTGAATATGCCCAGCTCGGTCAGCGTAGGTTCGCGGCCCAGAGCCTTCAGGATGCGATCGTATTCTTCCGGCGAGATACCGTGATCGCGCAGCAGTTCGGGGGTGATGATGGGTTGCTTGGCAACGGTGGGAGCGCTTTCTACTGGGTTCATGGCGAGGAAGGAAATACTATTGTCGCACGCGGCGACAGCCGTGGGAAGAACTTACAAAGGGAGGGATTGACCGACGCCAGTCAGAGGATTGGTCACTGAATGCTAATCGCAGCTTTTACTCGTCCGTCTCCCGCCACTGATATCCGCACATCAGGCACTTCCAGCGACGGCTAACCTGGTTAAGCGCTTCGGGCATTGGGATCGCTGATGACCACAACGTGATCTGGCGAGGGTTGCGGTCGGCGATCTCGCGAATTTCCAGCGATTCGCACTCCGGGCAGCAGGCGACCTCTTCCAGCTCCTCGTCGTCTTCGTCTGCGAGCGGCAGCGCCCCCGACTCCTCCGGTTCGAAGTCATCCAGCACCTCCAGCGCGCGCACGACTTGGCTGTCCGGCACCTGCAGCCGGATACCACCGAGCGCCATGCCCATATGCCAGTTCATGGCGTGCATGTTCTCGTCGCAGACGAACGCCGAGATGCCGGCGGAGACGAGCTTGCCCTGCGCGAGCTTGGCTTCGCCCAGGCTCACAAACTTCGAGATGGTCACCAGCTCTTCCAACATGACTGCTTCCGCAAGCGTAGGCCAGCTTTAGCCGCGAGTCAATTCCCTTAGATGGGCACGCCGGCTATGGTCGGCAATCGCGTCAACAATTTGCATTGCGGTAGCCAAAGCTCGCCTGCCGTCCTCCAGCGTCACCTCCGGCGTAGACCGCTCCCGCACCACGCCCAGGAAGCTGCTGAGTTCGGCTCGCAGCGGCTCCTGCTGCGCGACCATCGGCTTGAATGGTGTGATGCCGGGAAAGGCGCTGGCAGCCACGCTGGCGGGATTGAACGGATCCAGCCCCGCTGCCTCGGGTTGTAGCTCGTCCACCGTGATTACCAGTACATCCTGGCGCGCGTAATCGACCGACACATATTGATGCGGCTGGAAAAAGCGCAGCTTGCGGATGCGCTCGGTGCTCACCCGGCTGGCGGTGAAGTTCGCCACGCAGCCCGATTCGAATTCCATGCGTACGTTGGCGATGTCGACCTTGGAGGAAAGGATCGGTAGCCCGACGGCGCGAATCTCCTTCACCGGCGAGTTAACGAACGACAGTACGATGTCCAGGTCATGGATCATGAGATCCAGAATCACGTCGACGTCGAGCGAGCGCGGCGTGAAGACGCTGAGGCGATGCACCTCGAAGAACATCGGCTGGGTGAGCAAAGGTACAGTTGCGCGCACCGCGGGATTAAATCGCTCCAGATGACCAGCTTGGGCAATGCGCCCATGCTTCCGGGCTATCTCGATTAACTCATCGGCTTCAGCAATGCTTGTCGCAAGTGGCTTCTCAATCAGAACGTCGACGCCGTTCTGCATCATTTGCCGTGCGACCTCAAGGTGAGACATGGTCGGGACAGCAACCGAGGCTGCTTGCACCCCGGCTGCGATCAGCTCGCCGGCCGAATGGAAGGCCCGTGTGCCAAACTCTTTGGCGACGGTCTGCGCGCGTGCGTAGGCGAGATCGGCGATGCCGACGAATTCCACGCCCTGCGACGGGTCTGCCTGCAGGTCGCGATAGACGCGGGCATGATTGCGTCCGAAGGCGCCACAGCCGACCACCCCGACACGCAATCTGTCGCTGCTACCCGGCATCCTGCGATTGTCGCTTATGGTGGTTACCTGAAGCAAAACACAAACACTCTAGCCGCTAATCCCCAGGGACTCTGATAAAGTCCGGCTTTGAACGGGGCGGCCTTCAAGCCGTCCGTAAGCCCGGCAAAATCATTGCGGCTTTAGCCGCTGGGCCCTTTAATGGAACTTAATCAGAGTTTCCCTATCCCTATTTCCTAAGCCCCATCATGTGGAATGTGATGAACCCGCACCTCTGCCACAATGCAAATGTCCGCATCATTGGCGGCGGCCAGTAGAGCTTCCTTGTCCAGCAGCAGACAGCGGCCGGCGTCAATTGCCAGACAGGTTGCGCCGGCCTGCTTCATCGTCTCGATGGTATGCAGCCCGATCACCGGGACGTCGAAGCGCATATCCTGATTCGGTTTGGCGACCTTGACGACGGTCAGCGCGCGGCTCAGGGTTGAAGGCTCTTTGCCGAGCACCGGCGACTTCACGATCTCGCCGGCGCGAAGGATCGTTGCGTCCGTGCCCTCCATTGCTTCAACGGCAACGCATGCTGCCTCGGCGATGACGACCGTCTGACCGATATCGAAGCGCGACAGATGATCGGCCACGGCATGACCGTAGGTAATGTTGGTGCGCTCGGAATCGCTGGGCGCGCGCGCCGTGAGCACGCCTTCCGTTGCCAGCATCGGCTCCAGCAGCTCGGTAGAGTTCATCAGCGTGATGCCTTCATCGGCAAGAACCTTGCTCACCGCGCCGATCAGCGAATCGGTGTTGCGCGTGGTGAGCGAAAGCAACAGCTTCGCCAGCCGCCAATCCGGCTTGATGCTGCTGAAGATCTGCTTATGCTTGACCTGCCCGGCCATGATGGCGCGAGTGATGTTCTCGCGCTTGAAGGTCTCGATGAGTTTGGAAAGCTCGCCCAGCGACAGCCAGTAGACGGCAGCGGCGCCGTGCTGCTCGATCTCGGGAAACGCTTCCTCTTTGATCGCAGCGACAATGACCTGCAGGCCCTTGGAGCGTGCCGCATCCAGCACAAGAAAGGGAAACTTGCCGTTGCCGGCGATGAGACCGATGCGCTGCTGTGTAGATTCGGACATACCGGGTCCGACGCTGGCTGCTGGCTACTTTATTATTCCTCGCTGCGAGCTCTCGATGAACCGCAACAGTGCTTCCACATCTCCGCCTTGAACGCCTTCTTTGCGCAGCTTCTCTACCGCCTGGGAGGTATTGAGCTTCGAGGCCAGCAACACCTTAAAAGCGTGATGCAACGCTGCAATCCGCTCACTCGAGAATCCGCGCCGTTGCAGTCCAACTTTGTTGAGCATGTACGCGTGGGTGTCGCGCTCAGCGCTGGTCATGGAGTACGGCAGCACATCCTGTGTGATCGTGGTTCCTCCGCCGACGTACGCGTGCGCGCCGATGCGCACATACTGATGCACCGGACAGAGCGCGCCCACCACCGCCCACTCCTCAACTGTTACGTGCCCGGCAAGCGTGGCCGCATTGATCAGCATGGAGTGGTCACCGATAACGCAGTCGTGGCCCACATGAGCATAGGCCATGATCAGCGTGTGGCTGCCAACGCGGGTCACGCCGCCGCCCTTCATGGTTCCGCGCGTGATCGTAACGTACTCGCGAATGACGTTGTGGTCGCCCACCTCCAGCCGCGTAGGTTCGCCCGCGTAGGTGATGTCCTGCGGGTCCATGCCGAGAGTCGCGAAGGGGTAGATTTTGTTGTTGCTGCCCAATTGGCTCGGGCCACCGAGCACGACGTTGCTGATCAGTTGGCAGTTCTCGCCGAGTTCGACTCCGGCGTGAATGATGCAGTATGGCCCGATGCAGCACGAAGCGGGAACCTTGGCGGAAGCATCGACAATTGCCGTCGGATGGATACTCATGCTGAGGTTATGACGTCTGGCCGGCAGATTCAGGCTCCGGCGGTACGGAAGCCGCGGTGGGCCGGCGATCGAGCAGGCGGCAGGTCACGACCGCCTCGCAAGCAAGTTTGCCGTCGACGTACGCCTTACCTTGCAGGCGCCCCGCAGTGCCGCGGAATGCCAGCACCTCGACCTCGATGCGCAGCTGATCGCCCGGCGTAACCGGCCGCCGAAAGCGGGCGCGCTCGATTCCGGTGAACACCAGCAGCTTGCCGTCGCGGTCCGTCACTTCGGTGAAGAGCAGGGCCGCTCCGGCTTGGGCCATGGCTTCCACGATGAGAACGCCCGGCATAATCGGGTACTCGGGAAAATGTCCGGCGAAAAAAGGTTCGTTGATCGTAACATTCTTGATGGCCACGATGCGCTTGGCGCGAACGATCTCGACCACGCGATCGAGCAGCAGCATCGGGTAGCGATGCGGCAGGAGCTTGAGAAGGTCGCCGATATTGATGCGCAGTGGCTCGGCGCCTTCAGGCGTGGGATCGGCCATATCAGTCATGGACAAAGGTAGAACCACGATTATACATTTGCCGGTTACCGCTTCCCGGCCGGATGTCAACCTCCGGAGCTGACGTGCGGTTCATGACGCAAACATGGCCAAGATCAAGCCATCGTATAACCGAATGAACGCAATCCTGAGCTGGCTGACAGCGCGGCAGAAGGAGATGGTCGCCAGCGTTCGCGAGATTGTGCTGCGCGAGTCGCCCACGCATCACAAGCAAGCTTGCGACGAGCTCGCGGAGTTCCTGGCGCATGAATTCCAGTGCCTGGGGGGCGAGATCAGGTTCCATCGCCAACGCGAGGCCGGCAATCACCTGCAAATCAACTTTGCCGTGTCACGCCGCCTGGCTCCCATACTGTTGCTCGGTCACTTCGACACGGTGTACGAGCTGGGCACAATCGCGACGATGCCATGGGCTGAGCGCCAGGGAAGGCTTTACGGGCCCGGCGTCTTCGACATGAAGGCCGGCATCGTTCAAATGATGTTCGCACTCTGGGCGCTGCGGGAGTCAGACGGTGGGCTGCCGCGTCCAGTGAAACTCTTGCTCGTGTCGGATGAGGAAGCGGGCAGCACGACCTCGCGCGCGATCACTGAGAAGCTGGCCAAGCAGTGCGCGGCGGTTCTGGTGTGCGAGCCGTCCGGCCCCGGTGGCGCTTTGAAGACCGCGCGTAAGGGCGTCGGCGCCTTCCGGTTGAAAGTCACGGGACGGGCGGCGCATTCGGGTCTCGACTTCGAGAAAGGCCAAAGCGCCATCGTGGAACTGGCGCATCAGATCCATGCGATCTCGCGGATGACTGATCTTGAGCGCGGCATCACGCTCAACGTCGGCGTGATTCGCGGGGGCTCGCGCACGAACGTCGTGCCCAGCGAAGCGAGCGCCGAGCTCGATCTTCGAATCGCACACAAACGCGACGGCACGGAGATGGAAAAACGAGTACGCCGGCTGAGGGCCGTCAATCCGAAATGCAAGCTTGAGATCGAGGGCGGCATCAATCGTCCGCCCTTGGAGCGTACGCAGCAGGTGGCGGCGCTGTTTACGCTGGCGCGTTCGTGTGCGCAGCAGCTTGGCTTCCGGCTGCGGGAGATCGCCGTGGGCGGCGGCTCGGACGGTAACTTTACGGCTGGAATCGGAATACCCACATTGGACGGTCTGGGAGCGGTTGGCGATGGAGCGCACGCCGCGCACGAGCATGTGATCGCCGCCGAGTTGCCGCGAAGAGCCGCATTGCTGGCGGGATTAATGGAGGCGATTCCATGAACGCGCATCCTTTTGACTCACCTTTGCCAAAAGCCTAGAATCTGCTTAGAAATTGCTACCCGTTGCTTCAACCGCGGTTGCACCGGGCTGTTCCTTCGGAGGTCTTTATGGAAAGAGGACTATTCGCGCCCATGCACCTGTTGGTCATCCTGATCATCTGCCTGCTGATCTTTGGTCCCAAGAAGCTGGGAGAGCTGGGCAAGGGATTAGGTGAGGGCATTCGCAATTTCAAGTCATCGCTGAACGGAAACGATTCCAGCAAACCCAACACGACCAGCAGCACCACTACCACGCCGGAAGAAAAGAAATAAACAGGGAGTCCGCTCACAGCAGGTGGACGCCTGTGGCCGCTTCAGCGGATCGTAGTAGCTGGTAGACGCGCGGTACCGGTAATCCCACCACATTGAAGTAGCAGCCGGCGATTCGCTTGGCCCAGCGCGACGCGATGCCTTGAATGGCGTACGCGCCAGCCTTGTCCATTGGCTCGCCCGTGCGAATGTAGGCCTCAATCTCCTCATCGGAGAGCGGTGCGAAGGTAACTTGCGTCACCTCCGTTTCGGTTCGTTGGAATCCAGAACTGGCGACGCACACGCCAGTAATGACTTCGTGGGTGCGGCCCGACAGCAGACGCAGCATGCGACTGGCGTCACCTGCGTCGCTTGGCTTCTCGAGTAAATGCTCATCGACGACAACGACCGTATCAGCGCCAAGCACAGTGTTTTCCGGATGCCGTGCCAGCACGGTAACTGCCTTGTCCACCGCCAGACGTTGCGCATAGGCCAGTGGCGATTCGCCGGGCAATGGTTCCTCAGGCACATGCGCGGGATCCACAGTGAAGGAAATGCCGGCGTTACGCAGTAGTTCGGCTCGGCGCGGTGAAGCGGACGCGAGGATCAGCATGCATCCCGATTTTACCGATCCTTCGGATATGTGCATCCCTTATGCCGATATTCACGTCTGATGTGGCGTGAAGCTCGCCCCCGAAACGCTATTCTATGGCGCCATGCTGAAGGGTGAAATCGCCGAATTCCGCGTCTGGGCACCGTTTCATCGCAAGGTCTCGCTGCGCCTGATGCGCGCCGGCGGAGTGACGGAAACTATTCCGATGCGGCGCGAAGGCGAAGACTTTGTCGCTGTTATGCCGGCTTCGGCAGGAGACCGCTATTGGTACGTCCTTGACGACGGCACCAGTGTTTCCGATCCGGTTTCTCGTTTGCTGCCGGATGGCGTCCATGGCCCCACCGAAATCGTCGATCCCGAAGCTTTTCGCTGGAGCGATTGCAATGAGCGCTGGCGCGGCTTGGATCTACGTGACTACGTCATCTACGAACTGCACGTCGGCACGTTCACGCCCGAGGGCACATTCGACGGCGTTATTTCCAAGCTCGACTACCTCAAGCAGCTAGGCGTCACGGTGATCGAGATCATGCCGGTAGCTGCGTTCCCCGGTACGCGCGATTGGGGCTACGACGGCGTGTCGCCGTATGCGGTGCAGGCCAGCTATGGCGGGCCAAATGGGCTGAAGCGCTTGGTTGACTCGGCGCATCGCGGAGGTCTCGCCGTCATTCTTGATGTGGTCTACAACCATCTCGGTCCTGAAGGAGATTATCTGCCGAAGTTCGGGCCGTACTTCACTTCCCGGCACAAAACGCCATGGGGCGATGCCGTCAACTACGACAGCGAGGGTTGTGAGCATGTCCGCCGGTACGTGGTGGAGAACGCGTTGTATTGGATTCGCGAGTATCTTCTCGATGGGCTGCGGCTGGATGCGGTGCAGACCATCGAAGACGATTCTCCGCAGCCCATCGCTGCGGAGATTCAAGCTCGCGTGCAGGAGTTGGCGCAGCAGCTGAACCGCCGCGTTTGCGTGATTGTCGAGACCGACGAGAACGATTCGCGCTATGTCAAACCGGTAAGCGAAGGTGGATATGGGGTCGACGCGGTCTGGAGCGACGATTTCCATCATACAGTCCACGCCTTCTTCACCGGCGAACGTCAGGGGTATTACCAGGACTTTGGCGATCCGCAGCAGATTGCCCGAGCACTGCGCGACGGCTACGCCTTCCAGGGCGAGTATTTTCGCTTCTGGAATGCACCGCGGGGTACGAGCGCAAAAGGCGTTCCGCTCCCTGCGAACGTCATCTGCATTCAGAATCACGATCAGGTCGGCAATCGCGCGAAGGGCCAGCGGCTGAGCGCGTTGGTTCCGCGAGGTGTGCGCAAGGTTGCCGCGGCGCTGTTATTGCTGGCGCCGCACACGCCTCTGCTTTTCATGGGCCAGGAGTACGACGAATCGGCTCCCTTCCAATTCTTCGCGGACTTTCAGGATCCGGCGTTGAAGAAAGCCGTCAGCGAAGGACGGCGCAGTGAGTTCAAGGATTTTGACTTCAACCAGGTGCCCGATCCAGAGGATCCGCGAACCTTCGAACGCTCGAGGCTGACTTGGGCCGACCGCTCGGAAAATCGAGAAATGCTGGAGTGGTATCGCCGGCTGCTGCAATTGCGAAAACAGTACGTCACCAACAACCAGCGTACAGCTGACGCAAACTATGAAGCTGCCGTGATAACCATGAGGGTGCCAATGATCAAACCGGAGCTCATGGTCCAGGCGGCGTTGCAACCGGGTGCGACATTGCCGGCCATGGAAAGCGGCTGGAAAATTGTCCTGCAAGCAGAGGATGATGGCTATCGAGTCAGAGTGCTTGTCAGATAGATCGAGCTACCACAGATTATCGGGAAACACGATGGTTGCCAGGCCTTTACTGCTACTTCGCTGCAATCAATTCCAGGCGATTTCCAAAGGGATCGAAGATGTGCGCGCGGCGGACGCCAGTAATGTCATCCACCTCATTCACTTCAACCCCGGCAGCCCGCAGCTGCGATAGCAACCCGTCATAGTTGCGGCAACGCAGCGCGGGATGCGCCTTACGCGCCGGCCGAAAGTTCTCCTCTACGCCGATATGAACCTGCACCTCGCCGCTGGCGAACCAAACTCCACCGCGCGCCGCCAACCGCGGAGGCTTGGGAACTTCATCCATGCCAAGTACATCCACGTAGAACTTCCGCGCCTGCTCTTCACTGCCCGGCAGAGCAGCCAGTTGCACATGGTCGATGGTGGAGAAAGGTGGCGAACCCACGACCGTCTATGTTACGCCGGTGTCATTCGGCAAGCCGATCGTGCCTGTTAGAATCAATACAGCCCAGAGAGCTACGACCGCGACAAGCGTTCATCATTGCGGCGCTGCGGCCCAGATTTTGTTGCAGCTTAGCCGCTGACCTGAAGGCCAACTCTACCCAACATGGAACCCGCACTCATCCGCAATTTCGCTATCATCGCCCACATCGACCATGGGAAGAGCACGCTTGCGGATCGTCTGCTGGAATTGACCGGCTCGCTTACGGCGCGCGAGATGCAGGCGCAGGTGCTGGACGCGATGGATCTGGAGCGCGAGCGCGGCATCACCATCAAGGCGCATTCCGTACGCATGATGTATCCGGCGCAGGATGGCCAAACCTACCAGCTTAACCTGATCGATACTCCCGGTCACGTGGATTTCAGTTACGAAGTTTCGCGCTCGCTGGCTTCGTGCGAAGGTGCGCTGCTGGTGGTTGATGCGTCGCAGGGCGTCGAGGCACAAACCTTGGCGAACGCCTACATCGCCATCAACAACGGGCTGGAGATCATTCCGGTCATCAACAAAATCGACCTGCCGAGCGCCGATATCGAGCGCACGAAGGAGATGATCGAAGGCGCGGTTGGCCTGGATGCATCGCATGCAATCTGCATCAGCGCGAAGACCGGACAGAACGTGCCTGAGGTGCTGGAGGCGATTGTCAAGCAAATCCCTCCGCCGAAAGGCCGTGCGAGCAATCCCCTGCAAGCGCTGATTTTTGATTCGTGGTTCGATTCCTATCGCGGAGTGGTGGTGCTGGCGCGTGTCATACAAGGTGTGCTCAGCAAGGGCCAGCACATCCGCCTGATGTCGAATGGACGGACCTTCGATGTGGAGACGCTCGGGGTGCTTACTCCGAAACCGGTGGAAGTGGAGTCCTTAAGCGCCGGCGAAGTGGGCTTCCTGACCGCGACCATCAAGACGGTTGCCGATTGCAAGATCGGCGACACCATCACCGACGACAATCATCCGGCCATCGAGCCGCTTCCCGGTTTTGAAGAACTGAAGCCGATGGTCTTCGCCGGTCTCTATACGGTCGACGCGCACGAGCACACGCTGCTGCGCGAAGCGCTGGAGAAGCTGCGGCTCAATGACTCGTCGTTTTTCTTCGAGCCGGAGAGCTCGGTCGCTCTGGGCTTTGGTTTTCGCTGCGGCTTCCTCGGCCTGCTGCATATGGAGATTATCCAGGAGCGGCTGGAGCGCGAATACAACCTCGACCTGATCACCACCGCGCCGGGCGTGCGCTACAAGATCACGTTGACGGACGGCAGCGTTGTCGAGGTCGATAATCCCTCGCGCTGGCCCGATCCCAGCGAGATCGCCAAGATCGAGGAGCCGGTGATTTTGGCTACTATCCTACGAACGAAGAGTACGT
>Ga0335074_10003612_pt1 | contig 21187 bp, 16 predicted proteins | sample Lox_Sample_23_FD_206715 | JGI IMG/M metagenome (GOLD analysis project Ga0335074, IMG submission 206715) | Soil microbial communities from Loxahatchee National Wildlife Refuge, Florida, United States - Lox_Sample_2.3 | ecosystem: Environmental > Terrestrial > Soil > Wetlands | place: USA... | reverse complement strand
GAAGGCCCCGCGAGTATGGCCGGTGGCGCTGGCGATATCCTCGATCCGCGAGGCTTCGAATCCATCGCGCGCGAAAATTCGGCGGGCCGCTTCGAGCAGCGCGTGCCGCGTGGCTTCCGTGCGCTGCTGGTGCTTGGTCGGTTCGCGGATCGCGGGCGGAGCGCGCATGGTCTTTCTACATTATATACATGCAGGTATGTATATGCTAGATTAAAGGGGTGTTCCGTCCCATTCGCGCCGTAGCCCTAGTCTTGTTCGTTTCCCTGGCCGGCTCCCTGGCCTGGGGCCAATTCGGAGGAACGGGAGCAGTGCGATCCACGCCGGCCACGCAACTACCGCAAACCGGACGCCAGGCGCCCGGCGGGGTGGTCACCCAGCAGGAGGCCGCGCCCAGTCCCGGCGGCAATGTCGTCACCAGTTCCATCCAGATCGGCGGCGATTTCCAGGGAAGCGTGGAGAACAATAAATTGCCACCCGGCGCCGTCACCCTCACGCTGGCTGACGCGGTGAAGCTGGGGCTGGCCGCCAACTTGGGCCTCTTCACATCCGGCGATACCGCCCGCGCCACGCGCGCCGAGCGTCTGCGCGCGCTCAGCGAACTGCTGCCCGCCTTTTCCATCGATGCCAGCGAAACCAGCACGCAGATCAATCTGGCGGCGTTCGGATTCAGATTCAATTTGCCGCCGGGCTCGGGCTTTTCCATCCCCACCGTGGTGGGCCCGTTTGAATACTTCCAACTGCTCGGCAATCTCAGCCAATCCATCTGGGACCCGGTGGCGCGGCGCAACTGGCGCGCCAGCCAGGAGAGCGAGCGCGCCTCCAATCTTTCGGCCCGCGACGCGCGCGAATTAGTAGTGCTGGCCGTGGCCGGAGCCTATCTGCAGACCGTGGCCACCGACGCGCGGGCGGCTTCGCAGCGCGCCCAAGTGGAGAATGCGCAAGCCGTCTATCACCAGGCCGAAGTCCGGAAAGAAGCCGGCACCAACGCCCGCATCGATGTCACGCGCACCCTGGTGGAATTGCAAAGCCAGCAGCAGCGGCTCACTGCGTTACAGTCGGATGTGCGGAAGCAGAAGCTTGCATTCGCCCGTCTCATTGGCATCCCGCTGGGCCGCACGTTAGTGCTCAGCGAGCCGCTTTCGTTCAATCCCCCTCCCGTTCCCGAAACTTCGAGCGCTTTGCAGCAGGCTTTCGACAAGCGCTGGGATCTGAAGGCGGCCGAGAGCCAGGTCCGCGCCGCCCAAATGGTGCTGTCAGCGGCGCACGCCGAGCGTCTTCCCTCCGCGTCGGTTAGCGCCGACTACGGAGTGCTGGGTTCGAGCGCGGTCACCAACCACGGCGTGTACTCTGTCGTGGGAGCCGTGAATGTGCCGGTTTACCAGGGCGGCCGCGTCAAGGCCGATATCATTCAGGCCGAGGCGACGCTGCACCAGCGCCAGGCCGAACTGGCCGACCAGCGCAGCCAGGTGGAGCAGGACGTTCGCACCGCGCTGATCGAACTGGAAACCGCCATCGGCGAGGTCCGGCTGGCCGAAAACAATCGGGGCTTCGCCAATGAAACTTTGCGCGAAGCGCGCGACCGCTTCAACGCCGGCGTCGCCACCACCGTGGAAGTGGTCCAGGCGCAGGAACAGGTGGCCGGCGCCGAAAGCGACTACATCTCCGGATTATTCGCTTACGATCTGGCTCGCATCTCGCTATCGCGCGCCATGGGCCAAGCCGAAGCCGACCTTCCTAATTTATTGAGCGGAGCCCATCCATGAGCACCACCACCAACCCACCGCGCCCAGCGTCGCCGGCCGTGGAGAACAAGGTCCAGCCGCCCGTCACTCGCGGGCGCAGCCGGGCATTCACGATATTCTTCATCATTCTTATAATCGCCGCGGGCGCCGGCATCTATTATTGGTTGCATTCGCGGCAATTCGAAGACACCGATGACGCCGAAGTAGAAGCCCATTTGAACTCCATCAGCTCGCGCGTCGACGGCACCATCATCGCGGTCTACACCGATAACAACCATTTCGTGAAACAAGGCGACCCGCTGGTGGATCTCGACCCTCGGGATTTCCAGGTCGCGCTCGATCAAGCGCGCGCTCAGCTCGCGCAAGCCCGTAGCCAAGTCGTCGCGTCACGGCCCAACGTTCCCATTACGCAGGTGGAAACCACTACTAACATTACCGGCGCCGAAGCCGACGTCGCCAACGCCGCGGCCGCTGTGGGTGTGGCTGAGCGCGATCGCGAATCCGCTGTCGCGCGTTTGGCCGAGGCGCGGGCCAATGCTTCCAAGGCGCACTCGGACCTGGAGCGCTACACGCTGCTGATCCGAAATGAAGAGGTTTCCCAGCAGGAGTTCGATCAGGTAAAAGCCACTTCCCAGGCGCAGGACGCCACGGTAGACGCCAATCGCGCGGCCGTGGAAGCGGCCGGCCGCACCGTGGAACAGCGGCAGGCGCAATTGGCGCAAGTAAAAGCCCGCTTGGCGCAATACGAGCGCAACGCACCGGCGCAACTGGCCATCCGCCAGGCGAACGTCGCATCGCAGCAGGCCAACGTCCAGACGGCCGAAGCCACGGTGGAGCAGGCGCAGCTCAAACTCAGCTACACGAAAATCGTCGCGCCGGCCGCCGGCATCGTCCTCCGGCGCTCGGCCGAAGTCGGCGAGCGCATCAACGCCGGCCAGCAATTGTTGATGGTCGCGCAGATCGGCGACATGTGGGTGACCGCCAATTTCAAAGAGACCCAGATGCACAACATCCGCCCCGGCCAATCGGCAAAGATCCACGTGGATGCGTTGCAGCAGGATTTCGAAGGCTACGTCGATACCCTCGGCGGCAGCACCGGCTCCGTGGCCAGCCTCCTGCCTCCCGAAAACGCCACCGGCAATTACGTGAAAGTGGTCCAGCGCATTCCCGTCCGGCTGCGCTTCAAACCCAATCAGAAGGGCCTGGATCGCTTGCGCCCCGGCATGTCCGTGGAGCCGCAGGTCCGCATAGCAAACTAGCATGAACCCGCGGCAATCGCACGACGACTGGACACCATCGCACAATCCATGGGCGGTGGCGCTCACCGTCACCATGGCGACGTTCATGGAAGTGCTGGATTCTTCCATCGCCAATGTTTCTCTCCCGCACATCGCCGGATCGCTCGGCGCCACTTATGATGAAGCCGTCTGGATCCTGACCAGCTATTTAGTTTCGGCCGCCATCGTGCTCCCCGCCTCCGGCTGGCTTTCCACCGTCTTCGGCCGCAAGCGCTTTTACATGACGTGCGTGGGTCTATTCACCATTTCGTCCTTCTTGTGCGGCATCGCGCCCAATCTTCCGTTCCTGATCGTCACGCGCATTTTGCAGGGCGCCGGAGGCGGCGGTTTGCAGCCCTCCGAACAGGCCATCCTGGCCGATACGTTCCCCACTGAAAAACGCGGGCAGGCCTTCGCCGTTTACGGCATGGCCGTGGTTTTCGCTCCTGCCATCGGGCCCACGCTGGGGGGTTGGATCACCGACAACATCAACTGGCACTGGATCTTCTTCATCAACATTCCCATCGGGATCATGTCGCTGTTTTTCACCAGCCGCCTGGTGGAAGATCCGCCCTGGTTGAGCGAAGAAAACCGCGGCGGCATCAAGATCGATTACATGGGCCTCAGCCTGCTGGTGATCGGAATTGCCTGTTTCCAATTTGTGCTCGATAAAGGGCAGGAATCGGACTGGTTCTCCTCGCGCCTCATCACCACTCTTACCTGCGTGGGCATTCCCATGCTCGCGGCGTTTTTCCTTTGGGAGTGGTACCATCCCGATCCCATTGTCGACGTGCGTCTGCTCAAAAACCGCAACTTTGGTACGGCCGTCTCCTTCTCGTTTGTTTTGGGCATGGTCCTGTTTGGATCCACGGTATTGATTCCCGAGTTCTTGCAGAGCAGCCTGGGCTACACCGCCGAGCGCGCCGGAATGGCGCTTTCACCCGCCGGTTTCGTTCTCATGGTCATGATGATGGTGGCCGGCCGTCTCACCGCCACGAAAATGGATCCGCGTCTCCTGATCTGCATCGGGTTTCTCGGCACTGCGTTCGCTTTACGGTTGATGACCAACATTTATCTGGACATCGCTTTCGGCACCATTGTGCTGTTGCGCTGTTTCCAGGTGGTCTTCATGCCGCTGATCTTCATCCCCATCAGCACGCTGAATTATGTCGGAGTTCCGCGCGAAAAGAACAACCAGGTCTCGGGGATCTCCAGCTTCATGCGCAATATCGGCGGCAGCATCGGGACTTCCGGCTTGACTGTCTTCCTAACGCGCCAGAATCAAACCCACCTGGTTAACTTCGCTTCGCATACCAACGCGGGCAATCCCAATTTCACGCAATTTCTGAGCGGACTCACGGCGCTGTTTATCTCGCGGGGCTACGACGCGGTCACCGCCGGACAAAAGGCGCTCGCCATGGCTTACCAGACGCTCGAAAGCCAGGCCAACGCGCTCAGTTTCAAAAACAGCTTCTACGTCATGTCCGCCATCATCGTGTGCCTGGCCCCGCTGCCGTTCCTCATGCGCCGCCCCAAACCGGGCGAACGCCAGCCGTCGCTTAGCGGCCACTAATGTCAAGTGACGCAATGTCACGCCACTTTGACGCCGTATCGCGTCGCGCCCCCGCGACAAACTGTCCCCTTCCCGGATCAAGCCGCTGATTCCAAATAAGTTCGAAATTGGCAATCCGCCTGCTCTTGGAAGCGGCATGACATCGGAAAAAAAGTCCTTCTTACTGGCTCAGCTCCAGGAAGCCATCGATGAAGCGGTCACGGAGTCCGGCCGCGTCGGCGAGATCGTCGCGGAGATGAAACGTAGCGGGTATGATCTGTGCCTGCTGCTGGAATCCACGGTTACGATCAGCCCCGCCGAGGACTATCAACCCGATGCCGCGCCGCAGCCGCCCTTGGATTTCGACGGCGAAAACGATAATCCGTTCGCCGCCGTGCCGCGCAATTTCGGCCAGGCCGGCCGGGATTTCGAATTGACGGAACAAGACCTCGAGTTCCTGCAGGAAATGAACATCGCGGTTAGCGCCTAGCAGCGCTCGCTGACGTGCGCGGCTCAGTAGACCAAGGCGTTACAGAGCCGCGACCGTGAGGGAGCCGGTTTACACGCAGTTCGCGGCGGGTCATGCTTGGTCAATCGCCGGTCATCCCTGGTTAATCGCCGGTCATGGCTTGGCGGACCATCGGCTCGGGCCTGGTCTCAAACACGGTGTACACGGCGCCCGCCAGCGCCCCGCCTAGAATCGGCGCTACCCAGAACAGCCACAGTTGCCGCAAAGCCCATCCCCCCACAAAAATGGCCGGGGCGGTGCTGCGCGCCGGATTCACCGAGGTATTAGTCACCGGGATGCTGATCAAATGAATCAGCGTGAGGCCTAGCCCGATCGCGATGGGCGCGAATCCGGGAAGCGCGCGTTTATCGGTGGCGCCCAGAATGATCATCACGAACATAAACGTCAGAATCACTTCGGCCGCCAGGCAGGCTCCCATATCGTATCCGCCCGGCGAATGCTCGGCATAACCATTGGCGGCGAAGCCGTTCGCCAGGCTGAAATTTTGCGTACCGCTGGCGATCAGATACAGCAGGCCCGATCCCGCGATTCCTCCCAGCACCTGCGCGATGATATACGCGGGCAGTTCGGCCGCCGGGAATCGCCGCGCCACCACCAGCCCGATGGAAACCGCGGGATTCAGGTGCGCTCCCGATACATGCCCGAGAGCGAACGCCATGGTCAGCACCGTCAGGCCGAAGGCCAGAGCCACGCCCACAAATCCGATGCCCAAGGTGGGAAAGGCGGCCGCCATCACGGCCGCGCCGCAGCCGCCAAAAACCAGCCACAATGTTCCGATAAATTCGGCGAAAGATCGTTTCGAAAGTGACATGCGATATCTCCTCCTCGCTGACGAGCGATGCTACCATACTGGCGATGCACCGTCGTGAATTTCTGTCTACGGCGCTTGCCGGCGCAGCCGTTGCGCAAACCGCTTGCGAATATGTTCCCGCGGCGGCGGGTTCGGCCCCCCCCGGCGAATTCGAGCTGGACGAAATCGGCATCGCCCAGATGGCCGATGGCCTGGCGAGCGGCAAGTGGACTTCCGAGCGTCTGGTGGAGCTGTATCTGGGGCGGATCGGAGCCGTTGACCGGGGTGATGCTGTCGATAGGAATGGTCCCAAGCTCGGCGCCGTGCTCGCGCTCAATCCCGATGCCGCCGGCATCGCGCGCACACTCGACGAGGAACGCAAGAGCGGACACGTGCGCGGCCCGCTGCACGGGGTTCCGATTCTCATCAAGGACAACATCGAAACGCGCGATCCCATGTCCACCACCGCCGGTTCGCTGGCGCTGGCCGATTGGCGTTCGCCCCAGGACGCCTTCGTAGCCGCGCGTCTTCGAGCCGCCGGCGCCATCGTGCTGGGCAAATCGAACCTGAGCGAATGGGCTAATTATCGTTCCACGCACTCCACCAGCGGTTGGAGCGGGCGCGGCGGCCAAACGAAAAATCCGTACGCGCTCGATCGCAATCCCTCGGGCTCCAGTTCCGGATCGGGCGCCGGCGCTTCCGCCAATCTCTGCGCCGCGGCCATCGGCAGCGAAACCGACGGATCGGTCACGGGTCCCTCCTCCATCAACGGCATCTGCGGACTGAAACCCACCGTCGGGCTGGTCAGCCGCTCCGGCATCGTCCCGATTTCAGCCAGCCAGGATACCGCCGGACCGATGGGGCGCACCGTCCGCGACGTCGCCATTCTGCTCAGCGCGATGACGGGTGTCGACTCCGGAGATCCGGCTAGCGCCGCTTCGCAAGGTAAAGCCGCGCCCGATTACACCCGCTTTCTCGATCCCAATGGACTGCGCGGCGCGCGGCTCGGCATCGCGCGAAAATTCTTCGAGAACAATGCTTCCATGGATGCTTTCCTGAACGGCTGCGTCGACGCATTGAAGAAGGCGGGCGCCGAGGTGGTAGATCCGGCCGACCTGGCTACCCATGGCCAGATTGAGGCGCCCGAAGGCGCCGTTCTCTCGTACGAATTTAAGGACGGGATCAATCGCTATTTGACGCGCCTCCCGGCGAGCGCACCCACGCGAACGCTAAAGGATCTGATCGCATTCAACGAACAAAATCGCGACCGCGAGATGCCGTTCTTCGCGCAGGAGTTGTTCCTGCAATCGGAGGCCAGGGGCCCGCTCACGGACCCTGCGTACGTAAAGGCTCGCGCCGATTGCGTGCGCCTGGCGCGGCAGGACGGCATCGACGCGCTGCTCGCCCAATACAAGCTGGACGCGATCGTAACGCTGACTTCCGGCCCCGCGTGCCTGATCGATCACATCAACGGCGATCAGGATACAGGCGGCTGCACCACGCCCGCGGCCGTCGCCGGATATCCGCACATCACGGTGCCGGCGGGCTTATACAAGGGTCTCCCGATCGGGCTGTCGTTTTTCGGCGCGGCGTGGACGGAACCGGCGCTGTTCAAACTGGCCTACGCGTGGGAGCAACAGATGAACGCACGGCGCAAGCCGGGGTTCCGTGGCACGCTCGCGAGCTAAGCGCTCCGAGGGCTGATGGCCTTCACCTTTAGCCCGAAAAAAACATTCGCCATGTAGTCGCCACCAGCGCGTGCGTCACCATGCTGGCCCGGACGCTGCGCGCGCGCAACAACGCCAGGCCGCAGAAAAAGCCCAGCACCGTTGTGACGATCACCATCCGCCAGTTCGGAAATTTGTGGAACGGGAGGTGCGCCAATCCAAACAGCACGGAAGCAGCCGCCAGGCCCACAACTTCGCTATGTGCGCCGCAAGCGATCACGCGCTGCAGGAAGGCGCGAAAGAAGAACTCCTCGGCCAGCGACACCACCCAGAAAATGCCCCAAAACGTAAGCACCAGGTACACGCCGAACTTCCACCACGGCAACGGGTGCGGATGGAAATCTCCTAACTGCACGATATAGGCGAGCGCCGCGCCGATCGGCAAAAAGAACAGAAAGTGCCGCGCGCCGATGCGCCATTCCTGGGATGTCGGCAGAAAACCAAAATGCGCATCGTCCAGCGATCGCAGCGAAAGCACGGCCATCAGGCCCACGTGAATCCACATGAGCTGGCCCAGAATCCCCAGCGGGATGCGCGGCGTCAGGTGCCCGTAAATACGGTCGAATGGCCGGCTCAGATACACCGCCGCCATAAAGCTCAAGAACAAGCAATCGACGAGCAGGCCGCGACGCATCCAGACGTACCAGAACGCCGCGATCGCGACTAAGGCAAACAGTTCCGCGAACCTTCCCCAGTGGAACGTCCGGCCCCGCAGGCACTCGATCAAATACGGAGTCACACTGCTCCCGAGCAAAAGCGCGCCGCGCAACGCTTTCGACCCCAGCGCATCGAAGCTCTTTCGTACCTCCACGAAACCGGGAACAAGATAAAAGCTCAATTCCAGTAAAAATGCCGGCGTCACCGCGAACGCCGCCATCGAAGAGATATGCTGTTGATGAGAGTAGAAGTACGCTGCGATGGAAGCTCCTATCCAAACCAGGGACAGTGTGGTGAGGAACGGGCGCATGTGCTTCATCCTAGCATCCGTGCTCTTATTTTCCGCTTCTGCGCCCGCGCAGGATCCGCCCCCCAACCTGGTGCGTCTTATCGCCGCCCGCGAAACGGAAACCGCGGCTGTGCAAAGCAACTATACGTACCAGCAAACCGTCACGGTGGATGAGATGAACCCCAGGGGCTTTATTCAGGGCGCCTATCGCGAGGTGCGCGACATTATTTTTTCGCCGGCCGCGGAGCGCACCGAGCAGATGATCGGAAAGCCGTCCAACACCCTTACGCACCTGCGTCTCACCGAGGAAGACTTTCGCGACATGCGCGATATCCAGCCGTTTCTGCTTACCAAAGATCAGGCTTTCCTCTATGCGACGAAATTTCAGGGCGACGAGATGATGGACAGCGTGGATTGCTGGGTAGTGAAGATCGGCCCGCGCGAGATTTTGGATGGGCAACGTTTGTTCGACGGCATGCTGTGGGTCTCGAAAAAAGATTATTCCGTCATCCGCAGCGAAGGCCAGGCCGTTCCGCAGATCGTGACGCTGAAGACCGAAAATCTGTTCCCACACTTCACCACCGTGCGGCAAAAAGTGGACGGCGATTACTGGTTTCCCGCCCTTACCTACGGCGACGACACTCTGTATTTTCGCGGCGGCGCCCAGCGCGTCCGTCTCACCATCCGCTATAGCGACTATCATCGCTTCGGCGCCGACTCCACAGTCACCTTTGATAAAGGGACTGAAAAAGAACCCAATGAAACCCCCAATAAAGCCCCCAATAAAGCCAATGACAAATAGCGCGAACTCGCCCGTTAAGATCTTCGTATACTGAATGGAATCGAAATAACATATTCCGCATGCCGGGAGGGCAAGCATGGCGCAGCATGTGAAGATCTTGGGGATTTTGCACCTCGTCTTGGGGGGGCTGGGAGTGCTGGGGGCCGTAGTCCTGCTCATGATTTTTGGCGGAGTGTCGGCCCTGGTGGCCGCCGATCGGTCTTCGGACTTCACGGCTGTCCCCATTCTCGGTCTTATTGGCGGCATCGTATTTATCGTCGTTCTGGTGCTTTCGCTGCCCAGTCTCATCATCGGCATCGGGCTGCTGCAATTCAGACCCTGGGCGCGGATCGGGGGCATTGTTCTCTCGGCCTTCGATCTGTTGGGATTTCCCTTCCACACCATTTTGGGAGTCTACGGACTATGGGTGCTGCTGAATCGCGAGACCGAACAAATGTTTATGGCGCCGTCGGCCCGCGTGTTTTGAGCGTTACTGGTGATTCTGCTCGTAGCACCAGCGAATGAGCGGATCGGGATACGCGGAACCGCTCACTGCACGCAGATCCTCGAGGCTCAGACGTTCGAACTCAAATGACACTTCCCCATCCGCGGTCACCGTCGCAATCATGTATCCGTAAACGTTCGTTTGCGCGTGTTGCGCGGGCGTAGTCTCCGGAGGTAGTTTGTAGCGGATCGCGCCGGCGGTTCCGACAATCCATCCGGGCAGCACTTTATCCTTCCAACTGGCGGTCTCGAAAATATGGTCCATGTAAAAGTGCGAGTGGCTGGCCAGAAGGTACACGCGTTTGTGCGCGGACTCCTGGGCGTGCCACAGCGCCTCATACGCTTCGCGGCCGCTTTCGGTTCCCCTCGCCGATTCGTTCATGCTATGCATGCGGCTGGTGCTGTCGGGCAACGCCTCGTGCATTCCCACTACGATGCCACGCACGCGCGGCGAAGCTTCATCGCGCGCCAGCACCTCGTGCAGCCATTTCATTTGATCCGGATCGAATTCATCGGGCGTGGCGTTATCCATGGTGATGAAGTCGATGTTGCGCTCCATCCAGTGATAATAGGCGTGCAGTTTGTGATCCGACGGATCGTCCTTCAGCCGCTGCGCGCGAATCATCGGCGTCTCCAGCCAATCGGCGAACTGGACCAGCCAGGCCTCGCGCGACATCGGCGGGACGGCCTCATGATTGCCCATGACTAAGTACACCGGTAACGATCCGAAGGGGACGATTTGGTGCGCGATGAAATCGGGCCACGCTTCTTTCAAATACGTCAGCGTTTCCAGCGGCTCATTATGCAGCCCCAGTGAGACCGGCGCTGACATATCTTCATCCAATTCGTAGATGGCCCGGAAATCGCCTAAATGCCAGTAAAAAACCGCGCCGCTTTTCTTCACGCCGCGGGCGATCGCGGGCATTACGATGTCGCCGCAGTTGCGCGAGTCCCCGGATACGGCGAATTTCCAGGCACGCCCGGCTGAATTCTGTGCTGGCGCGGCCCACGCAACAAGCAGGATCAGCCCAAGGGCGGTTCGCATTGAAATCGAATGTTAACGCGCGCAGTAAACTGAAAGCAATGAAACGCCGCGATTTTAACCGCGTCCTCGCCGCTGCTGCCGCGGCAGGACGTTTGTCTGCGTCTCCACCAGGCCAAGCCGGCGGCATCACCGACGTCCAAGGCATCAAGGTCGGTCACTTTACCGAATCGCGCCGGCCCACCGGTTGCACGGCGCTGTTGTTTGAAAAAGGCGCTACCGCCGGCGTGGATGTGCGCGGATCGGCGCCCGGCACGCGCGAGACGGATCTGCTGAATCCCATCAACACCGTCCAGCAGGTGTATGCGATTTTGCTATCCGGCGGCAGTGCGTTCGGATTAGACGCGGCATCCGGCGTCATGCGGTATCTCGACGAACGCCATATCGGCTACGCGGTCGGAAACATCGTAGTACCTATTGTGCCCGCGGCCATTCTTTATGATCTGGGGATCGGCGATTCCAAAATCAGGCCAACCGCGGAATCCGGATACAAGGCCTGTCAATCGGCCAGCGCGGGGCGCGTCGCGGAAGGCAACGTAGGGGCGGGCGCGGGCGCCACCATCGGTAAGATGTTCGGCATGAAACAGGCCATGAAGTCCGGCCTCGGCAGCGCCAGCATTCGTGTAGGCGATACCGGAATCGTGGTCGGAGCGATCGTGGCCGTTAACGCCGTGGGCGATGTGATCGATCCGAAAAGCGGCCACATCATCGCCGGAGCGCGCCGGCCGGACGGAGTGGGATTCATGGATTCCATGGCGCGCATTCGCGCGGGATACAGCGTGCGCCTGGAACCAGTGAAGAATACGACCATCGGCGTGGTGGCGACGAACGCCGCGCTCGATAAGGCGCAAGCCACTAAAGTTGCCCAGATGGCGCACGACGGTCTGGCGCGCACCATCAATCCCGTGCATTCGCCGAGCGATGGCGACACCATCTTCGCGGTTGCCACGGGCGCGATTGCGGTGCGGGCGAATCATGGGTCCATTGGGGCTCTCGCCGCCGACGTGATGGCGCTAGCAGTTCTGCGTGCCGTTATGAACGCTCGCGGAATCCCCGGATTACCCAGTTACTCCGATTTGCGGGCTCGGGGTTAGAGTTCTCTATTCGAGAAGCGTAAAGCCGTACAACGTATCGCCGGCGCCCACTACCACATATTGCCGTCCGTCAAGTTCATAGGTCATGGGGCCGTTGCTGATATTCGCAATGAGGTGCGCATGCCAGAGGATCTTGCCGTTGGCCGGGTCATACACGATGAAATTGCCGGATGGATCGCCGGTGAACAATAGCTTTCCCGCGGTGGTCAAAATGCCGATGGGTCCGCCTCCGCGATCGTAATCGTGCGTCCAGCGGATTTGTCCCGTGCGGTAATCGATGGCCTTGAGCGCGAGCGTGGAATAGACGCCGGAATCGCGGCCTCCGTAGCCTTCCGGTTTGTCGCCGGTATCGGTGAGGTAATAAAGGCTGTACGATGTTACGGCATTGAGGTAGAACAATCCGGTTTCCGGATCGAAGCTGGGCGACGGCCAGTTCGCCGCGCCGCTTAGCGCCGGGACCACCAGTGTTCCATCGGGTTTCGGCTCTTTCTCGGGATTGCCGATGGGCTGGCCTTTGGAGTCCAATCCCTTCGACCAATTGATATCGATGAAGGTTTTCGACAGAATATTTTTGCCGTTGGTGCGATCCAGCACGAAAAAATAACCATTGCGGCTGGATTGCGCCAGCAATTTGCGCGGGCGCCCGTCGATTTCTCCATCGATCAAGACCGGCGTCTCCGCGGCATCCCAATCGTGCGTATCGTGCGGCGAGGCTTGAAAATACCAGGCCAATTTGCCGGTGTCGGGGTTCAAAGCCACGATGGAACAGGTCCAAAGATTGTCGCCCTTGCGGCCTTGTCCCGCCATGACGGGATTGGGATTTCCGGTGCCCAGGTAATAGAGATTCAGCTCGGGATCGTAAGTGCCGGGCACCCAGGTCATGCCGCCACCGTGCTCCATGGCTTCTGAATTGGGCCAGGTTTCGGCGCCCGGCTCGCCTTTGCGGGGCGTGGTGTTCCAGCGCCACTGCACCTGGCCGGTCTCAGGGTCGCGGGATTCGAGGAAGCCCGGCACGTCCAGCGAATCGCCGCCCACGCCCACGATAATGTGATTGCGAATGACGATGGGGGCCGGGGTCGAAAAATATTCCTGCTTTACGTCGGCAATTTCCACATGCCAGCGTTCGCTGCCGTCTTTGGCATTCAGCGAAACCAGATAATTGTCTGGAGTCTCGAAATAAAGCCAGTCGCCATACATGCCGAAGCCGCGGTTTCCGATGTGGATGCCGCCGTGGGATGCCCATTGGTAATGCCAGAGCTGGCGGCCGCTGCGCGCATCCACGGCCCAAGCGTGATCGGGCAGGGTGAAGTACAGGACGCCATTGACTTCGAGCGGCGTTGATTTGATGGAAGAGGTCAGCGTGCCCGATCCGGGATCCAGGCGGTATTCCCAGGCCAGCGTCATGGCCGTAACGTTGGACGAATTGATGCGCGTGAGCGGGCTGAAACGCCGGCCGGAGTAGTCCCCATTGTAAGTGGGCCAGGCCGCGGTGGGAGGCTGGAGCAACAAGCCGGGGTCCAGGCCCTGCGCCCAAAGAGACGCGCCGGCCAACGCGAATGCGATCGCGGCCGGCCTCATTTCAAGGTCACCAGGTAGGCAAGCAGATTGTGCATGTCGGCATCCGTGTATTTCTTCAACAACTCGGCGTGAGCCTCCAAGGGATCGTGAATTTCAACTTTAACGCGCGGGTCGCGATCGAAGCCATGATATTCGCCCGAACCATCGCGCAGCCCCACGTTGAAATCGTCCACGAATTCGAGCGTGCCGGAAAAGGATTGTCCGGAGGCCAGGGTCACCGTGACCTGAGGGCGCATTTGCGGTTCGCCCGGGCGTGGACGGGGATAGAGCATGCGCGATTGCAAGGTGACGGCGTCGTATTTCCTGCCAACCCCGGCTAGGTCGCCCGTGGGCGAGTGGCAGGCATGGCATCGGCCGGCCCCATTGAAATATTCGCGGCCTTTTTCACGGTCCCCCGTGACCACATTCAGAATGGCATAGGCGTTGCGATCGATGGCGGCCTGCTGGCGCGAACGCAAAAACGCGGCAATATCCTGAATTTGATCCTGCGGCAGGTGGAACGCGGGCATGCCCTTGCCCGGACGGCCCTGTTCAATCACGGGGCCGATCTTATCGCCGCGCTCGTCGTCCAAGGCCAGGGGGGAACGCACCAGATCGGGACCGCTGTCACCGCCTTGGGCGGTTGTGCCATGGCAAAAACCACAATTGCCGACGAAGATTTTCTGCCCGCGCTCAACGGCGGCGGGATCCGGAACGGACCGGCTGATGAGCATGTTCCCGCCGGGATGGCGGGCGGGGGTGAGTGGCGTTTGAGCGGCGAGCGAACAGGCGCTGAGGATCGACAGGGCCACGAAGGTTTTCATAGCATCGGTCTTTCGATAATCGGGAGGTTGCCAGGAAATATTCTGGCATTTCCTGTGGGCGCGCGTCCACAATTGAGAAAGCGGGCGGTCACAAGCGCCGGGCGACAATGCCCGCGCCTGCTTCTTCCGCGTCTGGATGAACGCGTTTTGCCTCCATCCGGCGCCCGTGAAGATATTCCACAATCCAGCGGCAGGCTTCAAAAGTGCGCCAGTAGGGATTGGAACGCAACAAGTCGTTGCGGCCGCCCAGGATCTCGCGCCGCACCAGGCGTTGCAGCCTGTCGCCGTGCGCCGGAATGGACGTCGAATCGACCGTCTCGGTAGAAACGCGCGGCGAACGGCAATCGTTTAGCTCCACCGTCACCATGCGCCCATCGGTGACGATAGGATCGCCGGTGGCGTTGTGGGTGAATTGGGGAAGATCGGGCCGGCCGATCCAATCCAAAATGTTCCCGCAGGTGGAGAACGCCAAATCGTACGCGACTTTGTCGCGCTCCTGGTCCACTGCTTCATCGATCTTATGGGCCAACTTACGTCCGGGGCGCAAGTAGGCGAAGTCGACATCGCGGGTAGCGGCGCCGATCCAAATCTCGCGGCCCCGCCATGTGCGGTCTGCCTTCCAAAGGCGGATATGATGGCGCTTGGCGACATCGTTCAGTCCTTTTTGCCAGTACATATCCGGCCCGGCTCCGTCGAGCAACAACAGAGACATGGGGGCATCCTCATCGCCGCGGAGTTCGGCGGCGGCGCGGATCCAGTGGATGCGGTCGCGCAGAGACGATGGACCCGCTTGCGTCCAACCGGAAGCCTCGAACGCGTCGACAATCTGGTCATGCGTGCCGATCAGCAGCACGTTGGTAAGGTCCGCGTCGCGGCCTGAGGATGGATGCCGTCCCGTGACCGGCGGGGCTGCGGTGCGATCCGGCATGGCCGCGACGATTTGTTCCAACTCCTGGCGTCGGACGTCGGCCAGCGCCGGCGCCACGGGATCGAGGGGTTGAAGTGGCGCACCCACGGATAATGGCTGAGTCAGAGTGAGTGTAAGCTCGACGCCAGGCGGGTAATAAATTTCCGGCTCCGGAATTTCCATGATCAGAGATCGAATGGCCCATTCCGCCAACTCGGCGTGAATTTCCCATCCCAGCATGGTCCGGATGTAGCCGCTTACTCTATAACACATGCTGCCCGTGGAGCGAACCCCGTGGATGCGGCCGTCCGCGGTTACTCGCTCGCGGCCGTTGTCTACGTCGGAGACTTGGGCAAACAGGGGAATCGGCTGTCCTGCGGGAGGCGTGATGCGGTAGAAGTCCAAATCGAGCGCGGCGGTTTCATGGCGCAAACCCAAGCCGACTCTGGTGACCGATTTCACTTGGCCGGTTAGGGTGCTGCCGGCCGGCACGATGGTTTCGCCATTCGCCGTGACTGGCGCGATCAAAACTGCGTTGACCGCGGATCCGGGCGTGCTGGCATAAGAGCCCACGGCCGATGTCAGTCGAATATGCAGTTGGGCGCCTTCGGGCACGGGCCCTCTCGACAGCGCGATCATGGAGAGGAGCACGCTGAGCAGAGCGGTCATGAACCACAGCCAAAAGCCATGGGCAACAGTCTATCGCATGTGCCGCGACCGGTGTTGGCGGAAAAATTAAAGTTGGATGAAAATCAGAGTTCCAGTTCGCTGGCCTGGCATCGGCTTCATTGAGACGCTCCCGATTTTGCGATTAGCTCCTTGAGCAATTTGGCGGTTTCCGGGTAGGAGGGGGGATGGGCGTTGACGCCGCCAAATACCGGCGGTTTATAGTTGCCGGTGGCATAGTCGAGCGGGGTTTTACCATCGCGATCTTTGGGTTCGAGTTCGGCTCCGTTTGCGGCCAGGAAGCGAATGGCATTGTTCCAGCCCTTCAGTGCGGCGGCGTGCATGGCGGTCTGTCCGTTTTCGGCGCGCCGATGAATATCGGCTCCGGCTTGGAGCAAAATCTTGAGCGCTTCGACGGCGTCGTCATCGGTTTGATAGCGCCCGCGCGTGGGATTGCTGGAGTGGCCCATGCCGGCGGCGGTCATCAGTGGAGTGACGCCCTCGGCATTAGGCAGATCCACTAAGGCGCCATGCGCGAGGAGCAGTTTCATCGCCGCGGGATTGTCGCCGGCCTTGGAGGCGCGCAGCAACGGCGTCGCTCCTGTGGATAAAACCTGATCGCCACCGCGATCGAACGGCACGTTGCGATAGGGCGGGCGCAGCTTCAATTGCAGATTCGGATTGGCGCCTTTGTCGAGCAGCATCTGGATCACTTCGAGCGCCGTGGTTTTGTCGGGAGAAGGCGTGTCGGGACGGCCGCCGGTAGGCAGCGTGGATAAATCTACCGCGGTGTAAAGAGGCGAGCGGCCGTAGAGGTCCCATTTATCGATGTCGGCGCCGGCGGAAATCAGATATTTGGCGAAATCGAAATGCTGGTTTTCCAGCGCCAGCACCAGCGGCGTTTCGCGATCGCGGGTGTACAGATTGATATCGGCGCCGCCTTCGAGGAGCGCCTTGGCGCACTCGACGCAGCCTTCGCGCGCGGAATAGAGCAGCGGTGTGAATCCGCCGATGTGCCGGTCCTTAGGGCGCGGTTCGGCGGTGATGCGGGTTTGCCAATCGCGCACGGTTCCACGAGCGTTCGCCTTCGCGCCATATTCGAGCAGCAGGCGGATCATGGCGGGTTGGCTTTCGGCAGCGGCCCACATGAGAGCCGATTGGCCCCCGAAACTTTCGATGGCGTTCACGTGAGCGCCGGCGATCAGGAGAGCCTTGGCTGCGGCAACATTGCCGGTGCGCGCCACAACCATGAGAGCCGTTTGCCCGTCGGCATTGGCCGAATCCGGATCGGCGCCCGCGGCCAGCAGCATCTTGACGATTTCGGCATCGCCGGTCATGGCGGCTTCCTGCATGGGGCTGGAACCGAATTGGTTGACCACGTTCGGCTTGGCGCCCGCGGCGAGAAGGCGCTTCACCATTTCGGAATCGCGCTGGTAGACGGCCCAATGCAGCGGCGTGGTGCCGTTGGCTTCGGGCACGTTGACATCGGCGCGCTGCTGGATGAGCGACTCGACGGCGATGATGTCGCCCGCTTTAACGGCTTGGATAAGATCGTTACCGCTTGTTCCGGCCCACGCGAGGGAGCAGAGTGCCAGCGCAATGCCGAACAGGATTACCGGCTCCCTGACGGTCGCGGCTCGGCAGGGACGCGGGAACTGAGCCAGCATGGAGACTAAACCTCGTTCATTAAGGCATTGCTGTCGCCGACATGATCGATCGGGACCCCGGCGCGCTCCAGCAACGTGAGCATGAGATTCGCGAGCGGTGTGTCCTGCGGATACTGAAGATGCTGGCCGCCCTTGATTTTTCCATAGCCGAGGCCGAGCACCGCCGACGGCAGCGGATCGTGATTATGAAGATTGCTGTTGCTCATGTTGCTGCCGTACAGAATGATGGAATGATCGAGCAGCGACCCGTCGCCATCGGGGGTGGAGGCGAGTTTCTTCACGAATGCCGCTAGCAGATCGGTGTGATAGGCGAACACTTTGGACAGGCGATCCAGATTCGCCGGGTTGTTGCCGTGGTGCGAGAGCGGATGGAAGGCATCGGGAACGCCGATGTTGTTGAACGTCCGCATGCTCACTTCCTTGTTCATCATGAAGGTGAAGATGCGCGTCAGATTGGCCTGATAGGAAATGGCCAGCAGATCGAACATCAGGCCGGCGTGCTCGTGAAACTCGTTGGGAACGCCCACCGGAGCGTCGGGAACGTCGATGCGCGAGAGATTGCTTTTCTCGACGGTCTGGATGCGGCGCTCGATCTCGCGCAGTGAATCCAGATAGGAGCCGACCATGGCGCGATCGCGAGCGCCCAACTGCTGTTGTAACGATGCGGCGTCGCCCAGGACGGAATCCAGGATGCTTTTGGTCTCGCCCACGATGGCGGCGCGTTCGGTGGTGGTGTCGCCCTGGCCAAAAAGCTGGTAGAACACTTTGCGCGGGTTGTACTCCATCGGCAACGGCTGCGTGGGGGTGCGGAAGGAAATGGTGTTGCCGTAGCCGCAACCGAACGTGGGATCGCAGGTGGTGCCGGTATCGGTGGAAAGTTCGAGCGACGGGAAAGGCGTGTCCTGTCCGATGTGACGCGCGGCGATTTGATCCGTGCTGGTTCCGGCGAGCGGCGCCTGCTGCGGCGCGGGATGAACGCAGTTGAGCCAGGTGCCGGACGTAATGGCGTGCGGGGCGGGGCTCTCGGCGGCTTTGTTCCGGCAGCCGCTCACGATGGTGAGATGGCTTTTGTAGGGTTCGAGCGGCTTGAGAATTTGCAGAAGCTGGAAATCGCGGCCAGTGGTTTTGGGCGACCAACGGTCCAGCACCGAACCGTGCGGGACGTAGATGAAGCCCATGCGGGGAATCGGCTTGGCGGCGGTCTTCGATTGCGCGGTGGCGGCCGGGATCATCGCGTCGAGCAATGGCAGCCCGACGGTGACGCCGAGGCCTTGCAAAACCGTTCGACGCGACAGATGCTTTTTCGTGATGAACATGGGCTTCCTGCTCCTCTCTACTTTTTCAGCGCCGCCGTTTGGATGGCCGGAGGCTTGTCGTCGGTGACTTTCTTCAGACGGAACGGATCGCTCGAAACGATTCCCATGACCAGCGATGAAAATCGATAATGGTCCGCGGCGGCGGTGCGGACTATTTTGCGGACGGTCGGCATGTCGTAATATTCCAGTCTTCGTCCGAGCGCGTAGGTCATCAATTTCTCGGTGAAGGTCTGGACGAATTGCTCGGGATTGCGCAGCAGGGCGGTGCGCAGATCCGTGGGGCCGTTGAGTTTTGTACCATCGGGCAGGCTTCCCGACGGGTCGATGGGGGTTCCGGCAAACATCTCCACCGTGCGCCAGCGGCCGACGGCGTCGAAATTTTCCAGCGAAAAACCGATCGGGTCCATGATGCCGTGGCAGGTATTGCAGCTGGCTTTATTGCGATGATCGGCCATGCGTTCGCGAACCGTCCGGAAAACCTTGGCGCCCACTTTGTTGTCCTTGAGCAGCGCATTGACATCCGGCGGTGGCGGCGCGGGCGGCGTGCCGGTGATATTTTCAAGAATCCATTCGCCGCGGCGGACGGGGGAAGTGCGGTCGGGATAAGACGAGACCATCAGGACCGCGCCTTTCCCTAGCAGGCCGTCGCGCACCGGATCGTTCAGATGCACCAGGCGGAAATTGTCGCCCTTCACATCGGCAATTCCGTAATGATGGGCCAGGCGCTCGTTCAGGTACGTGTAGTCGGCGGTCATGAGGTCCAAAACATTGCGGTCCTCGCTGAATACACTCTGAACGAACAACTCGGCCTCACGAACCATGTCGTCGCGCACGTCGGCGGAGGGGAAGACTTTGGGATCGGGAACGATCTGCTCCAGGTCGGCCAGCTGCAGCCATTGGTACGCGAAATTGGTGCTTAACGTTTCAGCGCGCGGATCGGCCAGCATGCGGCGAACTTCGCGCTCGAGCACGGCCGGATCTTTCAGCCGTCCGGCTTCGGCGACTTTGAGCAGTTCGTCATCGGGGACGCTGGACCACAGGAAGAACGAGAGCCGGGATGCCAGGTCGATATCGGTGACGCGATAGGTGGAATCGGCGACTTTATTCGCGGGATCAGTCGCGGTGACGCGATACAGGAAATACGGGCTGGCCAGGATGCGCGTGATCGCGCTGCGAATGCCTTCGTCGAAATCGCCGCGTTGGCGGCCGGCGTCGTAGAAGGCAAACAGCTCGGTCAGGTCCTGCGCCGTGATGGGACGGCGGAAAGCCCGATGGGCGATGGCTGTAATGATTTTGGTCGCGCAAGGCCGCTCCTCGGCGGCTGTTTTCGGATCACAGGTAAAGATGCGCCGGCGGCTGGGCGTGGTGCTGAGGCCGGTGGGATGATAAGGGCCGCGAATCTCGAAACTGGTGACGCGCGCCATGCGGTCGAAACCGGTGCTGTCGCCCAGGCTAATGAGCCGATCGTCGGATTCGGACAACGTTTGCGCCAGGAACGTAACGGCCACTTGATGCGGACCGGAGGTGGCTTTGAATTTTATGTTCTTTACCCGGGCGATGATTTTTTCCTGCGCCGGGGATTGATCGATATCCAGCGCGCGCTCGTCCTCCGGGCCGCCGATGGTGGTTTGGTAGACCTTGGCGCCATCCAGTGTGACGATCAGCGTGGTTTGATGCTCGATACCGACGAACCAGATGTTGCGCAGAGGGCTGGGCAGATTGATTTCATATTCGCCATCGGCGGGGAAGAAGTGGGTCACCGCAAAGCCGCCGCGGGTGCCGAGCGGGAGGCCGTCGACATGGAACCCTTGCGCACCCTTGTTGGGATTGAGGTAAGTTTGGCTTCCCGGCCGGGGATCGGGGCGTCCGACGGCTTGGGTGGCTACCGAGAGCGCGGCCGCTACATATTGGTTGAAAAATGCGGGCGAGGTCTGGAGGACATCGGCGATGTTATCGAAGCCATCGCTTTGTGCATCGGCGGGCAGGAGTTCGGAGGGATCAACCTTAAGGCCGAGAAGGTCGTAGACCGCGTTGGCATATTCTTTCCGATTCAGCCGGTGGAGCGCCACATCGCCCGGATTGGGGTTTTGGGCTGCCGCTGCGTCCAGATAGCCTTCCATCCAGGCCACGAACGCGTCAGCTTTCGCATGATCGGGACGGCGCATTCCAGGAGGCGGCATCATGCCCCCGCGCAGCTTGCGAACCACCTTTTCCCAGGTTTGAGCGTGATCAGGGACTCCGGCGGGATCGAGTTGATCGAAGGCGA
>Ga0335074_10003611_pt1 | contig 21187 bp, 20 predicted proteins | sample Lox_Sample_23_FD_206715 | JGI IMG/M metagenome (GOLD analysis project Ga0335074, IMG submission 206715) | Soil microbial communities from Loxahatchee National Wildlife Refuge, Florida, United States - Lox_Sample_2.3 | ecosystem: Environmental > Terrestrial > Soil > Wetlands | place: USA... | reverse complement strand
TACCGCCAGGGCCACAAACGGCGGGCGCCGGCGTCGTGGGCCGGCTTCTTGCCTCCCCGAGGCGGCTAGACCAAGCTCGATATGTGAGCAGCGCAACGATCAGCGAGCCGGGCAGGCAGACACCGGTGTACGGGGAGTTCGACGTCGTCGTGGTCGGCGGCGGCCCGGCCGGCATCATGGCGGCGACGGCGGCGGCGCGGGCCGGGTGCTCGACGCTGCTGATCGAGCGGTACGGGTTCCTCGGCGGGGCCGGCACGGCCGGCGGGCTGTCCACGTTCTGCGGGCTGCACGCGCGGACCCACGGCGAGGACGTGCGGGTCATCAGGGGACTCGCCGACGAGCTGCTCGACCGGCTGGTCAAGCTGGACGGGCTGAACGCGCCGCACCTGACGATCGCCGACGGGATCGCGGCGCAGGCGTTCGACATCTCCGCCTACAAGATCGCCGCGGACGAGCTCGACACCGGCGCCGGCGCGCGGATCTTGTTCCACGCGATGGCGGTCGGCGTGGTGATGACCGGCGAGCACGCGATCGGCGCCGTGCTGATCGAGTCCAAGTCGGGCAGGCACGCGGTCCGTGGCCGGTTCTTCATCGACGCGTCGGGCGACGGCGACCTCGCCGCCTGGGCCGGCGTGCCGTGGGAGAAGGCGCCGCCGGTCAACGGGCTGATGTACCCGTCGCTCATGTTCCGCATCAACGGCGTCGACGTCGCCAAGGCGGGCCCGGCCCCGTGGCGCACCGTCGAGCGCCTGATGGACGAGGCGGAGCGGGCGGGCACCCACACGTTCCCGCGCAAGAAGCCGATCGTCCGCCCGCAGCGAAACCCCCTGGAATGGCGGGCCAACCTGACGCAGCTGCGCACCGAAGACGGCGGCGCCATCGACGGCACCAGCGTGGACGAGCTGACCCGCGGCGAGCTCATCGGCCGCCAGCAGGTGCTGGACGCGTTCACGTTCATCAGGGACCGCACGCCGGGCTTCGAGGACTCCTACATCGTGGACATCGCCCCGCAGATCGGCATCCGCGAGACCCGCAGGATCGTCGGCGCCTACCAGCTCACCGAGGACGACGTGCTCGGCTGCGCCGACTTCGGCGACACCATCGGGGTCAACGGCTGGCCGGTCGAAGCGCACGTGGCGGGCACCGTGGAGTTCCGCTGGCAGACGAAGCCGCGCGGGTTCAACCAGCTCCCGTTCCGGATGATCCTGCCAGGCACCGTCGACAACCTGTACGTCACCGGCCGGTGCGCGTCGATGACCCACGGCGCGCAGTCCGCCGCCCGTGTCACCGGCCCCTGCTTCGCCATGGGCGAGGCGGCCGGCACGGCCGCCGGCATGGCCCTGGACGCGGGGCTGGCCGGCGACCAGATCGACGTCACCGAGCTGCAGCGCCGCCTGGAAGACCAGGGCGCCTACCTAGGCCGCGGCACCCCCGAGGCGATCCTCTGAGGGGTCCCAGGGAAATCCATGGCGTTTCCGTTGCCCCGGTCACGGAAACGCCATGGACTTATCTGTGGTGCCGCCCTATTGCCCACGTGCCTCCGGCGTATCAGGCTCTGGGGTGTGGCAGATCGCAAGCTCCGGTCTAACTTCACCCCGGGAACGACGCCGTGGGCGATGCGCCGCGCGCAGTGGTCCGCGCTCGGGCTGACCGACGAGGACCTGGAGAAGCCCAAGATCGCGATCGTCAACTCCTCGTCGCAGCTGGCGTCCTGCTTCAGCCACCTGGACGAGATCGTCGCCCCGCTCAAGGCGGCCATCGAAGCGGCCGGCGGCGTCGCGTTCGAGGTGCGCACCGCCGCCCCGTCCGACGCGATCACCAGCGCCGGCGCGGCCGGGCAGTACATCCTGCCGAGCCGCGACCTCATCGCCAGCGACATCGAGGTCGCCGTCGAGGGCGCGCTGCTCGACGGCATGGTCTGCCTGGCGTCGTGCGACAAGACCACGCCCGGCCAGCTCATGGCCGCTGGCCGGCTGAACATCCCGACGATCATCGTGGCCTGCGGCTACCAGCCGTCCGGCGTCTACAAGGGCGAGTCCGTCGACTTCGAGGACATCTTCCGGTTCGCGGGGCACGTGAACGCCGGCCGGATGACCGTCGACGAGCTCGCGGAGATGTCCCGCTGCGCGGTCACGGGGCCCGGCGTCTGCGCGGGGATGGGCACGGCGAACTCCATGCACCTGGCCGCCGAGGCGCTCGGCATGGCGCTGCCAGGCACCACCCCGGTGCTCGCCCGCGGGCGGCGGATGTGGGACGCGGTGGCCCAGGCCGGCGCCCGCATCGTGGCGCTGGTCGAGGACGACGTCCGCCCCCGGTCGGTCCTGACGAGCGCGGCTTTCGCCAACGCCGTCACCGCGATCCTGGCCGTCAGCGGGTCCGTGAACTGCCTCAAGCACCTGCAGGCCATCGCCGTCGAGGCCGGCTGCGACGCGGACGTGTACCGGCTGTTCGAGGACCTCGCGCCGAAGGTGCCGCTGCTCACCGACGTCAAGCCCAACGGCGACACCCAGATCACCCAGTTCGACGCGGCAGGCGGCACCCGCGCGCTGCTGCGGCAGCTCGCCCCGCTGCTCGACCTGTCCGCCAGGACCGTCGCCGGGGTCACGCTCGGCGAGGCGGTCGCCGCGGCGCCGGCCGACGGTGCGGTGATCAGGCCGCTGACGGCGCCGCTCGCCACGCACCCCGCTATCGTGGTCATGCGCGGCTCGCTGGCGCCCGACGGGGCCGTGCTGAAGCGGACGGTCGCCGACGACGCGCCGCTCACGTTCCGCGGGCCCGCCAAGGTCGTGCACCCACGGGAGGACGGCGTCGCGGCGGCGCGGGCCGGCCGCTTCGCGGCCGGCGACGTCGTGGTGCTCACCGGGCTCGGGCTGCGCGGCTCCCCCGGCATGGGGCTGACGTCGGCGCTGATGTTCGCCATCGACGGGGCCGGGCTGTCCACATCGGTCGCGGTGATCACCGACGGGCAGATGTCCGGGCTCGTCAACGGCGGCCTCGTGGTGGCCGAGGTGGCCCCGGAGGGCGCGGCGGGCGGCCCGCTCGGCCTGGTCCGCGACGGCGACATGATCTCCATCGACGTGAACGCCAGGACGATCGGCCTCGAGGTCGATCCCGGCGAGCTGGACCGGCGGCGCGCGGCTCTGCCGCCGCTGGCGGCGCCGGCCGGGTGCGGCTGGCTGTCGGTCTACGCGCGGACCGTCGCGCCGCTCGGGCGCGGCGCTACGCTCGGCGGTATTGCCTCAACGAGGAGCTAATGAAAGGGCGGGAGCCACGTGCGGGCCGTTCTGTATATCGATAAAGAAGAGGGGACGGCCGTCAGCGACGTGCCGGACCCCAGCCCGGGACCCGATGATGTCGTCGTCTCCGTTGACGCGTGCGGGCTGTGCGGCTCGGACGTGCACTCCGTGCAGAACGGGCAGTGCGCGCCCGGGCAGATCCTCGGGCACGAGTTCAGCGGGCGGATCGTGGCGCTCGGCGCCAATGTGACCGGCTGGTCCGAGGGGCAGGCGGTGGCCGCCTCCCCGCTCGGGTCGTGCGGCAAGTGCCGGATCTGCGCGCGCGGGCTGGCGTTCCGCTGCCCGGTCGCGCCGAACATCGGGATCACCGCCCAGGGCGCGTACGCGCAGTACGTCTCGGTCCCCGCCCGGCAGCTGGTGGCGCTGCCGCCTGAGCTGCCGCTGGAGATGGGGTCGCACGCCGAGCCGCTGTCGGTCGGGTCGCAGGCGGTCAAGCTGTCGGGTGCCGGGCCTGGCGACCCGGTGCTCGTCTACGGGGTCGGGCCGATCGGGCTGTACTCGATCATGGCGCTGCGGCTGGCCGGGGCCGGGCCGATCGTCGCGGCCGGGCGGTCGGCGGGGCGGCGTCAGGCGGCGGCCGACGTCGGGGCCGACGTGGTCATCGACACTCGCGAGATCTCGGTCGAGGAGTACGCCATGCAGTCGGGCACGCGGTTCGCGGCGGTGCTCGAGTGCTCGGCCGCGCCCGGGGCGTTCACCGAAGGGCTCGCGGTGCTCGAGCCTGGCGGCACCTGTGTCGAGGTGGCACTGACGCCCGAGGTGGCGTCGCTGCCGCTGTTCGGGATGCTGAGCGAGGGACTGCACATCGCCGGCGCCTGCGCGTTCTCCGACGAGACCTACCGGGAGTCGGTGGCGCACATCGCGGCGGGGCGGGTGCCGGTGGAACGGCTGGTGTCGGAGCGGGTGACGCTGGATGACACGCCGTCCGCGCTGAAACGGCTGCAGACGCCGGGCTCGCTGGTGCGGATCCTGTCCAGGCCCTGGGGCTGACGAGCAAAGGAGCTTTGCGCATGGAAGAGTTCGCGGGCAAGACCGCCGTCATCACCGGGGCGGGCAGCGGCATGGGCAAGGCCTTCGCGACGCGCTGGGGCGCGGAAGGCATGAACATCGTGATCGGCGACATCCAGCAGGACGCGCTGGATGCGACGGTCGCTGAGCTGTCGGCGGCCGGGGTTCCCGTGCTCGGGCTGCGCACCGACGTGTCGCAGCTGCCCGACATCGAGGCGCTGGCCGACGCGGCCGAGGAGCGGTTCGGGAAGATCCACCTTGTGCACAACAACGCCGGCGTCGAGGGGTACCTGGACGGGCCGATCTGGGCGGCAACCGCCAAGGACTGGGACTGGACGCTGTCGGTCAACCTGATGTCGGTGATCTACGGCATCAGGACGTTCGTGCCGCGGATGCTCGCGCACGGCGAGGACGGGCACGTGGTCAACACCTGCTCGATGACCTCGGTGATCGCGGCGGGCAACATGTACGGGATCTGCAAGCACGCGATCCTCGCCATGACCGAGGTGCTCGCCGCGGACCTGGAGGCGGCGGACGCCAACATCGCGGCGACCGGGATCTGCCCGGGGATCATCGCGACCAACCTGTTCCACGGGTCACGGAACCGGCCGGCCGCGCTGAGCAACGAGGACGGCATGTCGTCGTCCGGCGCGTCGCTGCGCGACCACATGCACTCCGTGCTGTCCAAGGGCATGCCGCCGTCCGAGGTGGCGGACAAGGTGGTCACGGCGGTGCGGGAGAAGAAGCTGTACCTGCTCACCGACCACGAGTGGGACAGCAGGATCGTTGCCAGGCACGAGGCGATCATGGCCGGGGCGGTCGGCCCGGCCGCAACAGGGATGCTAGACGCGGAGGGTGTCCGATGAGCGTGCGGTACGGGCTGGATGGACAGGTCGCGGTCATCACCGGCGCGGCCAACGGGTTCGGGCTGGCGGTCGCGCAGCGGCTGGCGGACGAGGGCGCTCGCCTGGTGCTGGTCGACAGGGACGCCGACGGGCTGCGGGCGGCCGCGGAGAAGCTCGGCGGGCTGGCGGTCGTCGCGGACGTCTCGCAGGAGTCCGAGGTGGACGGGTACGTGCAGGAGGCGGTCAACGCGCACGGGCGGATCGACCTGTTCTTCAACAACGCGGGCATCGAAGGCCGGATGGCGCCGATGACCGAGCTGTCGGTCGAGGACTTCGACCGGGTCTGGCGGGTCAACGGGCGCGGCGTGTTCATGGGACTGCGCGCGGTGCTGAAGGTCATGAAGCCGCAGGGGTCGGGCGTGATCGTCAACACCGCGTCGATGGCGGCGATCAAGGGCGCGGCGACGTTCTCCCCGTACATCGCCTCCAAGCACGCGGTGCTCGGGCTGACGAAATCGGCGGCGCTGGAAGGGGCGCCGTACGGCATCCGGATCAACTGCGTGGCGCCTGGGCACTTCGACACCCGGATGGGCCGCGACCTGACTCACCAGATCAACCCGGACGATCCCGACGGGGTGTTCCGTGCGGTGTCCGAGTCGGTGCCCTACGGCAAGCGCTACGGCACGGCCGCCGAGGTCGCGAACGTGGTGCTGTGGCTGTTTTCCGATGAGTCGGAGTACGTCTCTGGCGCGCTGCACCTCATCGACGGGGCACTCAACGCGGGCTGAGCCGTCCCCGCCTGAGTAGGCTCTCTGCACGTGGGAGGCGTGTACCAGGCGGTGTACCGCGTCGCGCTGCGGCGGCTGCCGCCGGAGGCGGCGCACGCCGCGGGGTTCTGGCTGATCAGGGCGGCGGCCGCCGTTCCTGGCGGCGCCTGGGTGCTGCGGCGTTTTCTCGCGCCGCGGGACCCCGTTTTGCGGGTGCGGGCCCTCGGGCTGGACTTCCCTGGGCCGCTCGGGCTGGCGGCGGGGTTCGACAAGGACGGGCACGGCGTGGCCGGGCTGGCGGCGCTCGGGTTCGGTTTCGTCGAGGTCGGCACGGTGACCGCGCGGCCGCAGCCGGGCAACGCGAAGCCACGGATGTTCCGGTTCCCCGCCGAACGTGCCCTGGTCAACCGGATGGGCTTCAACAACGCCGGGGCGGCGGCGCTCGCGGCGCGGCTGCGCGCGCTGCGCGGGGCGCGCAGTGCCCGCGGGGCGCGGGAGCCGCGGCCTGTCGTCGGCGTCAACATCGGCAAGACCAAGGCGGTGCCCGACGACGCGGCGATCGCCGACTACGTGACCAGCGCCCGCCTGGTCGCGGACGTCGCCGACTACGTGGTCGTCAACGTCAGCTCCCCCAACACCCCTGGCCTGCGCGACCTGCAGGCGGCGGACAAGCTCAAGCCGCTGCTTGGCGCGGTGCGCTTGGCGCTGGACGAGGCGTCCCCGCGCCGCCGGGTGCCGCTGCTGGTCAAGATCGCCCCGGACCTGGCCGACGCTGACATCGACGCGGTCGCCGACCTCGCGCTCGGGCTGGGGCTCGACGGCATCATCGCCACGAACACCACGATCTCCCGCGCGGGGCTGCGCGATAGCGCGGCCGTCGCCGACGCGGGCCCCGGCGGCATGTCCGGCGTGCCGTTGGGCGGGCGCGCCCTCGAGGTGCTGCGCCGGCTGCACGCCCGCACCGGCGACCACCTGGTCCTCATCGCGGCGGGCGGCATCGAGAGCGCCGACGACGCGTATGAGCGCCTCGCGGCGGGCGCGACGCTGCTGCAGGCCTACACGGCGTTCATCTACGAGGGCCCGCTATGGCCGCATCGCGTCCAGGCGGCACTGGCCGGCCGGCTCCGCGAGGCCGGCCCCGGTCGCCGTTAGCCGCTCTGCTGCCCGGCCTTGTCCGCGGCGCTGGCCGCGTCCAGCAGCTGGCCCAGGCGCTGCCGCGCACCGCCGCAGGGGTGACCCCCGAACCCCCGGCGCCGGCTGCGGTGTCTTCCGTGCCTGATCAGCGTGGGGCCGGGGTGTAGCTGAGCTGCTGTCGCTACCAGGTCTGCTCGCCGGCGCGGACGAGCATCTCGTTGACCGCCACCCGGCGGTCCCTGGTCACGATGTAGGCCACCGTGTCGGCGATGTCCTCGGGCCGAAGCGGTTCGATCGAGGCCGTCTGGCTCCGGGCCGCCTCCCGGATCTCCTCGCGCAGGTGGCTGGCGAGCTCGGTGTCCACCGTGCCGGGCTCGATCACGCTCACCCGCACCCGGCGGCCGATCAGCTCCTGGCGGAGCGCCTCGCTGAACGCGGCCGCGCCGAACTTGGTCAGGTTGTACACGGCGCTGCCCGGCCGGGCCACCCGCCCGGCGGTGGAGGTGATGGTGACCAGGTCCGCCACATGGCGAGGCGAGTCCGCCGCGGCGCGGACCAGATGGGGCAGCGCCGCGTGGGTGATGTACAGCATGCCTTGCACGTTCAGGGCTACCATCTGGTCCCATTCGCCGATCGGGGCGTCCAGCGCTGGCCCCAGGAGCATGATCCCGGCGTTGTTGACCACGATGTCCAGCCGGCCCAGCTCGGCGACGGTCGTCTCGACCGCGCCCGCGGCTTCCCGCTGGCTGGTCACGTCCGCTTGCACCACGAGCGCTATCCCGCCGTCCGCCCGGATCCCGGCGGCGAGCTCGTCCAGCCGGTCCCTGCGCCGCGCCACCAGGGCGACGGCCGCTCCCTCGTCGGCCAGCCGCCGGGCGGTCGCGGCGCCGATCCCGCTGCTCGACCCGGTAACCAGGGCGACCGTGTTCTTCAGGTGACTCGTCATGCGGTAATCATTGCGCGCTGATCTCTAGACTTGCCTCGTGGGCGGGACGATTGGCATGGCGGGCGTGGTCGCCGCGCTGTCCGTGGTGAGTGACCTGACTCGCGGGCATCCTTCAGGCGAGGCGATGCGCGCGGCCTTGGTCGCGACGGAACTGGCGCGCCGGGCGGGGCTCGATGAGCGTGATCAGGGCGAGGTCTACTACGGGACGCTGCTGCGGTTCGCCGGCTGTGCGGCGACCTCGCACGAGATCGCCGCGGTGTTCGGCGGCGACGACATCGTGGTCCGCGCCCGGGGAGACCTCATCGATCCGGCCGAGCCTGCCGAGGCCATGGAGTTCCTGGCTGGCCTGGGCGTGGACGCGGTACGGCTGCGCGCGATGGGCGGCCCGGCGGGCGTCGCGCGGCTGAAGGCCGAGGGGGCACGGGCCGACTGCGAGGTCGGCGCCGACCTGACGGCCCGCCTCGGACTGCCGGAGGGGGTCCGGCGCGCGGTCCTGGACAGCTTCGAGCGCTTCGATGGCCTCGGTGTCCCAGCCGGCCGGGCCGGCGCGGAGATCGCCGAGGCGGCACGGTTCGCCGCCGTCGGTTACGCGGCGGTGATGTTCGACGCCGTCGGGGGCGGCGAGGTGGCAGAGCAGGCGGTGGCTCGCTGGTCCGGGCGGGCGCTTGATCCGGCTGTCGTGGCGGTGTTCGCGGACGCGCCGGGCGAGCTGCTGGCGGTGTCCAGCCCTGATGACCTATGGGCAGCTGTGGTTGACGCCGAGCCGGTACCGCGGCGCGCGTTTCGCGGCGAGGCCGCCTTGGAGGAAGCACTGGCCGGTTTCGGGGACGCCGCCGACCTCAAGAGCCCGTGGTTCACCGGCCACGCGCGAGGGGTTGCCGGGCTGGCGCGCGCGGCCGCCGGTCAGCTCTCGCCGGCCGCGGCCCGGACCGTCTACCGGGCCGGGCTGGTGCACGACCTCGGCCGGGTCGCCGTGCCCGCTGGCGTCTGGGAGCGGCCCGGGCAGCTGCGGGCCGATGAATGGGAACTGGTGCGGCTGCATCCGTACCACACCGGCCGGATCCTGGCCAGGTCGCCGGTGCTCGCGCCGCTGGGCCTGATCGCGTCCAGGCATCACGAACGCGTGGACGGGTCCGGATACCCGGCCGGCATGGGCGCGTCCGAGATGGACACCGCGTGCTGCCTGCTGGCCGCGGCCGACGTGTGCCGGGCGCTCTGCGAGCCGCGGCCGCACCGCGCCCCGCTGGACCTGGCCGCGGCCGCCCGCGTCATGTCAGGTCTTCCGCTTGACCGCGACGCGGTCCGAGCGGTGCTCGACGCCGCCGGCGCGCCGGCGCCCGCCCTGCCCGCGCTCCCCGCTGGCCTGACCGAACGGGAACTCGAGATCCTGCGGCTGCTCGCCGCAGGCAGCACGAAACCGCAGATCGCCGCCGAGCTGGTGATCTCGCAGTCGACCGTGCACACGCACACGGTGCACATCTACGCCAAGTGCGGCGTCTCGACCCGGGCGGCCCTGGCGATGTTCGCGATGCGGCACGGTCTCGCGGCCATGGCCGGGGCGGCCGCCGCCAATATCGACTGAACAGTCGATAGCCCGCGCCGGCCGCCGCCGCCTACGGTTCCAGGCAGGTAACCAGCGAAGGAGCCGACATGACCGCCAGCACAGGCACAACCGCACTCACCGACACCGATGTCGTCCGCGCCGTCTTCCAGGCGTTCGCGGACGCCGACCTCGCCGCGCTCGACGGGCTGCTGCACGCCGACGCCACTTGGCACCACCGCAACGACGATCCCTTGGGCGGCATCCATCGCGGCGGCGCCGCGATCATCGCCTACCTGACCCAGTCCGCCCAGCTCAGCGCCGGCACGCTGCGCGCGGTGCCGCAGTCGTTCCTGGCCGACGGCCAGGGCCGCGTCTGCGTCCTCGTACGACTCACCGCCGCCCGCCCCGACGGGCGGACGATGGATGGCCCGCAGGTCGTGCTGCTCACCCTCGACGGCGGCCGCGTGCGCAGCGTCGACCAGTTCGTCGGCGACCCCGCGGCTGTGGCCGCGTTCTGGGCCTGACCTGCCCAGACACTCAGAGGAGCAGAGCATGAGTACCGAGCAGAACATCGAGACAGCCAGGCAGATGTACCAGGCGTTCGGCAGCGGAGACGTCCAGGCCATCCTGGACCTGGTCACCAGCGACGTCGACTGGTCCACCGACGCGGCGATTGAGTCCGCGCCGTGGTACGGCCCCAGGCACGGCAAGGACGGGGTGGCCGGCTTCTTCGAGGCCATTGGCAAGACCGGCCCGGTCACCGAATTCACCCCGCTGGCCTTCGCGGGCAACGACGACGGAGACGTCATGGTGTTCATCCGTTACGCCTTCACCGTCACCGCGACGGGCAAGCACGTCGCAATGAACATGCACCACTACTGGAAGTTCCGCGACGGCAAGGCCTGTTTCGTCCGTAGCTCCGAGGACACCGCGCAGGTCGCCGCCGCCCTGACACCCTGACCACGGAATCCGCGCTATTCGCGACCGGGCTGGCTAGCGTGGCCGCCGCGGGAGGCGGCGCGGGCGAGGGTCCTGATGGCCCACCCCGCTGTTTCTGCCGCGGCGGCCGGTTCCATGCCGAGGTAGTCCTTCCAGTACAGCCAGGCCATCGGGGAGGTCAGCAGCAGGACGGTGGGCAGCAGGAACCGCGCCGCCTCATCGTCGCTGCCGGCCTGGTCGCCGAGGGCGGTCCGCAGCATGTCCAGGCGGGTCTGGACATTGGGTCGGGGGACGCGCTCGGGGTCAGTGGCGGCCAGGGTCCACCGGACCACGTTCTCCAGCGCGGCGGACCGCTGGAAGACGGTGCCCACGGCCACGGCGAGGTCGTCCGCGGAGGCCGGGGCGAGTCCAGCGGTCACGGTCTGGAACTGGTGGCCGGCGAGGGCCGCGAACAGGTCCCGCTTGGTGGGGAAGTGCCGGTACAGAGTCGGCTCCGATACCCCGGCCCGCTTGGCCACCGCGGCCATCGAGATCTCCAGCGGGTGCTCCTCCTCGATGAGTGCGGCGAGGGCCTCGATGATCCGCTGCTCGGTGACCGCCCGCTGGGCCTGGCGCAGAGAAGGCCTTGACGTGTCAGATGCCATAATTATGATAGTAACACTATCACTTAGTTAGAAAGGCACTCAGACATGTCTCAGGTGGAAGAAGTCCTGCACGGCATTTACGAGGCCGTCAACACCGGCAATCTGGCCCTGCTGGACGAGTTCGTCGCCCCCGACTACACCGAGCACAGCGAGGGCTTCCAGGGAGTCGAGCCCTTCAAGCAGCAGATCACCGCGTTCCGGGCCGCGTTCCCCGACCTGCGGGTCATCGTCGAGGACCTGCTGATCGACGGAGACCGGTTCGCCAGCCGGACCACCGTGACCGGCACCCACGCCGGTGACCTGATGGGCATGCCCGCGAGCGGCAGGCGCATCAGCGTCGAGGCGGTCGACATCGGGCGCATCGAGAACGGCCAGGCCAAGGAGCGCTGGGGCGGCCTGAACCTGTACTCGATGCTGACCCAGCTTGGCGTGATCCCCGCGCCCCAGCCAAGCTAGCCACGGCATGCACAGGCAGAATCCTAGGAGCTAGGCGAGATCCGGCCAGCCGCTGGCTGGTCTCGCCGCGCGGATCCGGACGGTGCGGCCACGGGGGCCGTGGCGCTGCCCACGACGACCGGGCGCACGAACTTCGGCGCCTTCGGCAGCTCGGTGCGGTCGAGTTCGGTGACCGTGAAGCCGGCCTGGCGGACGGAATCGAGCGTGGGGCGGTTGCAGTCACAGCAGACCACGAGCTGGTTGAGCCAGTTCATCCGGTCCTGCAGGCGAGCCAAGGCGGGGTCCTCTGAGCGCAGGTGCTCGAGGAACAAGAGCCGCCCGCCGGGACGCAGCACGCGGCGAAGCTCGCGCAGCGCCCGGGGCTGGTCATCGACCCCGCACAGGACCAGCGTCGAGACCGCCACGTCGAAGGAGTGGTCCTCGAACGGGAGGTCCTCGGCCGGGGCGCGCAGCACCGTCGCGGACGGGTACTGCTCATGGACCCGCCGTTCCAGGCGCCGCAGCATCGGGGGCTCGGGCTCGGTGATCGTCAGGGACCGGACCTCGGCGCCGTAGCAGGGCAGGTTGAGTCCGGTCCCGCCGCCGATCTCGACGACGTCGCCGCTCGCGCCGGCCAGCAGGCGCTCACGCATGGCATGCAGCCCGGCCTGCTCGGCCTTGGCTATCTGGCGGTCGTACGTCAGGGCGAAGAACTTGCTCCGCAGGCTCATGGTGTCCTCTTTCCGTCGCGTGAACGCTGATAGCGCGAACGTAACGACGCGGCTCCGGGGGCGCATGAGGCGAACACCCCATCTTCGAGCCTGTTGGCCAAGGGCGGCCGACGGTTAAGCTTGGCTGGTGGGAGGGGTTGCGGGTGACCGGCGCGCCCGGCTGGCCGAGCTGGTCGCGGCGCTGTCGCTCGGCGTGGACCTGGGGTTCGGCCAGCCGATGGAGCACGTGCTGCGGCAGTGCCTGATCGCGCTGCGGCTGGCCGACCACGCGGGCCTGGGCGAGCAGGACCGGATGGCGGTCTACTACACCGCCCTGCTGGTCAACGTCGGCTGCCATTCTGACGCGCACGAGCAGGCGAAATGGTTCGGCGACGACATCGCGCTCAAGTCCGGCAAGTACGCGTACGAGTTCCGCAGCGTGCGCGGCGCGCTGGCGTCCATGCGGCTGGTCGGCGCGGGCAACCCGCCGCTGCACCGGTTCCGGGTGGGCCTCGAGTTCGCCTTGTCCGGGCATCGCGAGCTGGACGGCATGATCACCGAGCACGCGAGGCTGGCGAGGACGCTCGCTGAGCAGCTCGGCCTGCCTGACACCGTGCGCGAAGGGGTCGGCACGGCCTATGAGCAGTGGGACGGGCGCGGCTGGCCCGGCGACCTGAAGAGCGACGCGATCCCGGTCGCGGCCAGGATCGCCCAGCTCGCGGAGTTTATGGAGGTGGCGCACCGCGTCGGCGGCGTCCCGGCGGCGACGACGCTGGCCCGCAGGCGGGCGGGCAGGCAGTTCGACCCGGCCCTGGCCGAGCTGGTGTGTGCCAGGGCGGGCGAGGTATTCGGCGGTCTCGACACGGTTCCCGCCTGGCAGACCGTGATCGCGGCCGAGCCCGCGCTCGCCGTCGAGCTGTCCGAGGAGCAACTCGACCGCGCCCTGGTGGCCATCGCGAACTTCGTGGACCTCAAGTCGCCGTACACCCTGGGGCACTCGGTGGCGGTCGCGGAGCTGGCGGAGGAAGCCGGCCGCAGGCTCGGGCTGGCGCCGGAGCAGGCGTCGCTGCTGCGCCGGGCCGGGTTCGTGCAGGGGTTCGGGCGGCTTGGGGTGTCGAACTCCATCTGGGACCGGCCAGGCCCGCTGAGCGCGGGACAGTGGGAACGCGTCCGGATGTATCCCTACCTGACCGAGCGCATGCTGCACCAGTCGGCGGCGCTGGGGCCGCTCGGCGAGATCGCGGTGCAGCATCGCGAGCGGCTCGACGGCAGCGGCTACCCGCGCGGTCTCGCCGGCGGCGCGATCTCCAGGCTGGCCCGGGTGCTAGCGGCCGCGGACGTATACGTCTCGATGCGCGAGCCCCGGCCGCACCGGCCCGCGCGGCCGGCCGGGGAGGCGGTCGCGGAGATGCACGCCGAAGTCCGGGCCGGGCGGCTGGACGGCGCGGCCGTCGACGCCGTGCTCGAGGCGGCCGGCCACCGGCAGCCGCGCCGCCGGCAGGCGATCGCCGGGCTGACCGCCCGTGAGATCGAGGTGCTCATCCTGCTCGCCAGGGGCATGTCCAACAAGCAGATCGCCGAGCGTCTCGTCGTCACGCCGAAGACGGCGGGCAACCATGTGGAACACATCTACGCCAAGATCGGCGCCTCGAGCCGGACCGCCGCCGCGATGTTCGCGGTGCAGCACGGCCTGCTCCCCGGTCCGCTAGCGCACGAGGGCGGCGTCGCTGATCCGCTCCTGACCTGACCCGGCTGACCGCGCTGCCACCAAGCCCCGCGCCGTCCGCTTAGGGCGAGGCCACAAGGCGGGCATCGGCCGGCGGGAGGTGCTTGTGTGCGGCGGGCCGAGGTATCAGGCTCGTTACTGTGGCAGAGCAGACTGTTTCCCGACCGGCGGACTTCCCGGCACCAGAACCGGGGCTGACGCCGGAGACAATAATCGCCCGCGCCAAGGCGCTGATCCCCGAGATCCGTGCGCAGGCGGACGAGGCCGAACGGACCGGCAAGCACACCGCCGAGCTGGACGCCAAGTTCACCGAGGCCGGCTTCTACCGGATGCTGCAGCCCAGGCGTTTCGGCGGCTACTCCTTCGGCATGCACACCTTCTGGCGGGTCATATTCGCCATCGCCGAGGGCGACGCGGGCACCGCCTGGGGACTGTGCCTCGGCGCGCACCACGCGCAGGGCGTCGGCGCCTTCTTCCCCGAGGAGGGCCAGATCGAGCTCTTCGGGCCGGCCGGCGACTTCAAGTGCCCGCACCGGGCCGCGCCGATGGGCACCTCGACCCCGGTCGACGGCGGGTACATCGTCAACGGCCAGTGGGACTACTGTTCCGGCGTCGGCCACGCCACCCACTTCATGTGCAACACGCTCGTGCCCGGCCGGGAGTCCGAGGGGCTGCTGACGATCTGCACCCCGATCGAGAACGTGACCGTGCTCGACGACTGGGGCAACGGCAACATCATGGGGATGAACTCCAGCGGCTCCAACAGCGTCCGGGTGGAGAACGTGTTCGTCCCCGAGCACTGCACCTGCTCAGGCGACTGGACGCACTTCACCGACAAGCCCGCGCCGGGCATGTACCTGCACGACGACCCGATGTTCTGCGGCCGGATCTATGCGATGTACCACATAGGCCTGGTCATCCCGGTGATCGGCGCGGCCAAGGGCGCGCTGCGCGAGTACGAGAACATCCTGCGGACCAAGAAGACCTACTTCGCGCCGCAGGTGCCCAGGTACACGGTCGAGGAGTACCAGCGGCACTACGGGCAGGCGCGGGCGAACATCGACAGCGCGGAGGCCATCATCCTGCAGATCGGCCTGCGGTACACGGAGCTGGCCGAGCGCTGGCACCGCACCGGGGAGCCGTTCACCCGCGAGGACGACGCCGAGATGTACTCGATGGTCCAGGTCGCCGCGCGGCTCGCCTGCCAGGCCACGACCGAACTGTTCGCCGCCTCCTCGTCTTCAGCGGCCAAGCGCGGCACCGCCTTGCAGCGTCATTACCGGGACATGTCCATGTATATCGGGCACATCTCGGCGCGGCACGACGTCGTCGCCGCCGAGGTCGCGCGCATGCACTTCGGCCTGCCGGACAACCTGTTCTAAGGAGACTCCCTTGGCACGACGCGCCACACCGCCGTTCCGCGCCGACCACGTCGGGTCCCTGCTCCGGCCGACCGTGCTGCACGAGGCGCGGTCGGCGTTCACGGCCGGGGACATCGACTCCGCCGAGCTCACCGCCGCCGAGGACATGGCGATCACCGACGCGGTCACGCTGCAGGAGGACGCGGGGCTGGAGTCGGCGACCGACGGGGAGTTCCGCCGGGAGCAGTGGCACTCCGACTTCATGTACGCGATCCCGGGCATCCGCAAGGGCGCGCTCGGCATGCCGCTGCCCGTCTACCGCAAGGACGAGACGATCACCTGGACGCCCAACGCCACGGAGATCACCGGGAAGGTGCACCTCGAGGCACCGATCTTCGGCGACCACTTCGCGTTCCTCGCGCAGACCGTCAGGACCGCGACCCCGAAGCTGACCGTCCCCTCCCCCAGCATGGCCCACTTCAGGGCCGACCTGTCGAAGTCCCCGTACGCGGACGCCGAGGAGTTCCGGGCTGACGTCGCCGCGACCTACGCGGCGGAGGTCGCGGCGCTCTACGAGCTCGGCTGCCGGTACCTGCAGTTCGACGACACGATCTTCGCGTTCCTCAATGACCCGGCGTGGCGCGCCAACGCCAGCGCGACCGGGCTTGACCCCGACCACCAGCACGAGATCAACGTGGCCGTCATCAACGCCGCGCTGGCGGCCAAGCCCGCCGACATGGCGGTCACCGTGCACATGTGCCGCGGCAACTACCGGTCGGCGTGGTTCTCCTCCGGCGGCTACGACTTCGTCGCGGAGGGCGTGTTCGGGGGGCTCAAGGTCGACGGGTTGTTCCTCGAGTACGACGACGAGCGGTCCGGGACGTTCGAGCCGCTGCGTTTCGTGCCGGAGGACCAGATCGTCGTGCTCGGGATCATGACCACCAAGACACCGCAGCTGGAGTCGAAGGACACGCTCAAGCGGCGCGTCGAGGAGGCCGCCAAGTACGTGGACATCGAGCGGCTGTGCATCTCGCCGCAGTGCGGATTCGCTTCCACGGTGGAGGGCAACTCCCTCACGATCGACGAGGAGCGCGCCAAGCTGGAGTTGCTGGTCGCGACCGCCCAGGAGATCTGGGGCTAACGGCGTCATGGAACCGCTAGTCATCGCCGAGCAGGGGCATTTCTTCACCGGACTGCGGACGCACCCGGGACCGGCCGGCACGAGTGTGTACGGAACGCATGTGCAGTATCAGTCACCACCTTCCGTTCTGAATAATCTGATCCTCGTGCACGGGGGCGGCGGGCAGGCGCTCGACATGCTCACCACCGCGGACGGGCGCGAGGGGTGGTCGACCCTCTTCCTGCGGGACGGGTTCGCGGTGTACACCGTGGACCGGCCCGGGCTCGGGCGGTCGCCGTATCACCCGGACATCTACGGGCCGATCGGGCCGCCGGCGGCGTACGAGAGCTTCGTGGCCACGTTCGCGGCGCCGTCGCCGCCTGGGCTGCCCGAGCACACCCAGTGGCCGGGCAGCGGCGACCGGGACGACCCGGCGCTCGCGACGTTCCTGGCCTGGCAGGAGCCGTTCCCGCCGGACCTCGTGCGGGCGCATGAGGATATGCGGTCCGGCGCGGTCGGGCTGCTGGACAGGATCGGGCCGTCGGTGCTGCTCACGCACTCGTTCGGCGGCGGGTTCGGCTGGCTCGCGCTGTCCGAGCGGCCGCACCTGGTCAAGGCGCTGGTGGCGATCGAGACCGCCGGGCCGCCGTTCGTCAACCACCCGGTGCTCGGGGACTTCACGTACGGGCTGACTCCGATACCCGTGTCCTACGGGCCGGGCGCTGGCGACGCGAAGCTGGGCGGGATCCCGGTCGCGGTCGTGTCGTCGCCGTGCTCGGGTTTCGAGCCGACCTGTCACGCCACCGCGGAGTACCTGCGCGAATGCGGGGCGTCCGTGGACGAGCTGCGCCTCGATGAGCTGGGCATTCACGGCAACGGGCACGCGATGATGCTGGAGAAGAACAACGCGGAGGTCGCCGCGCTGCTCACCGACTGGATCGGCAAGCACACCTGAGACTGGAGGGTCCGTTGAGCAAGGTGATGGCGTCGGCCGCCGAGGCCGTCGCCGACATATCGGACGGGGCGAGCGTCGGCATCGCCGGGTTCGGCCTGTCGCACCGGTATCCGTCCACGCTGATCTCGGCGCTGGCCGAGCAGGGCGCCAGAGGGCTGACCGTCTACTGCAACGGGCTCGGCCAGCCGGGGTTCCCGACCGGTCACCTGCTCGCCGAAAACCATCAGATCGCGCACCTGGTCACCTGCTTCTCCGCGCGGCCGGGGGTGGTCTCCGAGGCCGAGAAGCAGATCGACGCCGGGGAGATGACGCTGGAGATGGTGCCGCAGGGCACGCTGGTCGAGCGGATGCGGGCCGGCGGCGCGGGCCTGGCCGCGATCTACACGCCGACGGGCTTCGGCTCCGAGATCGCCGAGGGCAAGGACATCAGGTACTTCGACGAGCGCCCTTACGTGCTGGAGCGGGCGATCACTACGGACTTCGCGTTCATCAGGGCGCAGCAGGCGGACCACTTCGGGAACGTCGTGTTCCGCGGCGGGTCACAGAACTTCAACGTGTCGTTCGCGAAGGCGGCGCGGGTGACGATCGTTGAGGCGGAGGAGGTCGTGCCGACCGGTGCGATCGCGCCGGAGGACGTGGACCTGCCCGGCGTGTTCGTCACCCGGGTGGTGCCGATCACCGTGCGGATGGACATCAGGAACCTGCCGAAGCGGTTCAACAGGCCGGCCTCGTCGGCGAAGGAGTACCTGGGCAAGCCCGCGCTGACGCGGGAGCAGATCGGGCGGCGCGCGGCCGCGCTGCTGCCGGACAACTCGGTGGTGAACCTGGGCGCGGGGCTGCCAGTGCAGGTCGCTAACTGGGTGCGTTCGCGGCCGGTGGTGCTGCACGCGGAGAACGGGCTGCTCAACTACGGCGGGTTCGCGGACGACTCGGAGTTCGATCCCGACCTGCACGACGCGGGCGGTCAGTTCGTGACCACGCGGGCCGGGACGTCGTTCTTCGACTCGGTGACGTCGTTCGAGATCGCGCGCGGCGGGCGGCTGTACGCGGTCATCCTCGGCTCGTACCAGGTCGGCGGCAACGGCGACCTGGCGAACTGGTCGGCGCCCGGCATGATCGGCGGCGGGATCGGCGGGGCGATGGACCTTGCGGCCGGGGCGCAGCACGTGTTCACCACGCTGGAGCACTGCGACTCGCGCGGCCGGCCGAAGCTGGTGGAGCGGTGCGAGTTCCCGCTGACGATGCCGAACTGCGTGGACGCGATCATCACGGACCTGGCGCTGCTGCGGCGGCCGTCGCGATCCGACCGGTTCACGCTGGAGGAGATCGCGGCCGGGTTCACGGTGGACGAGGTGCTGTCATTCACCGGCATGACCGTCGACGTGGCCGATGAGGTGCGCGTGATGCAGGAGGCGTGGCTCTAGGAATACCCGCCTCGGGGAAATGGTTGACGCGTCAGGTAAAGTACTTGTCTGCAGCGAACTATTAATTCTCCCGGAGGTCTCACGTGGCCAAGCCCGTCTTGCGGATCATCATCGGCAGTACCCGCCCCGGCCGGGTCGGCCCCGCCGTCGCCGACTGGATCGCCGAGCGCGCCAGGGAGCATGGCGGCTTCGACGTCCAGGTGACGGACCTCGCCGAGCTGAACCTGCCGCTCCTCGACGAGCCGAACCACCCGCGCCTGCGGCAGTACGTCCACCAGCACACCAAGGACTGGAGCGCGCTCGTCGAGAGCTCAGACGCGTTCATCTTCGTGACGCCGGAGTACAACTACGGGTTCAACGCGGCGCTGAAGAACGCGATCGACTACGTGTTCAACGAGTGGCACGGCAAGGCCGCCGGCATCGTCAGCTACGGCGGGGTCGCGGCGGGCACGCGCGCCACCCAGATGCTGAAGCAGGTCCTCACGGCGCTGAAGATCATGCCGGTGCCCGAGGCGGTGAACATCCCGTTCGTGCACTCCCACATCGACGAGGACGGCCGGCTCAAGCCGACCGAGGCGATGGAGGCGTCGGCCACCGCGATGCTGGACGAGGTCCTGCGGTGGACCGAGTCCCTGCGGTCACTGCGGGCCGGCGCTTAGCCCCAGGTGTTGTCGCCGTTGCGGTGGGTGCGGGCCGAGTTGGTGGTCCAGGTGTCCGCCTCGCCGTTCCTGCGGTGGACCGGGGTGCATGTGGTCATTGGGCCTTCTCCGGTGTATGTCGGTCCGGCATACCCCTCGTAGCCGATCCATGCCTCAGAGTAACTTATACGCTGCGCAACCGTCAAATCACCATATGTCATCATGCGACGTCCGGGCGGGCTTAGGTGTGACCAGGCTGGGTGGCGGCGTGGGGTGTCCGCGAGCCCTGCGGATGACATAGGGCGCAAAAGTCACCACGGAATCGGGATAAATAGGGACATAAAACAGGACGATTGCGCCCTATGTCGACTGCGCCCTCAGCCTGGTTGGTAGGTCTGGTCCGGAGCGGGCCCGTGGGGCGTAGGAGAATCCCGGGGTGAGCACGCAGCGGGCAGTGGTCGGGATCGACCTGGGGACTAGCCAGGTTAAGGCGCTGATCGTGGGCGCGGACGGGGAGATACTCGGGCGGGGGCGGGCTGGGTACCGGGTTGTGTCGCCTGGCGAGGGGCGGGCGGAGTCCGACCCTGAGGAGTGGTGGGACGGCACTGTCGCCGCTGTGCGTGAGGCGCTCGCGGATGCGAGCGCCGACATCGAGGTTGCCGCCGTCGGGGTTGACGGGCAGATGCATGGGGTCGTGCTCGCCGGGGACGATGGGAACGCCGTCAGGCCGGCCATCCTGTGGCTCGATCGGCGGGCCGAGGCTGAGGCCGCCCGGTATGACGAGTTGCCCGCCGAGCTGACGTCGCCGCTCGGGAACCAGCCGTCGGCGGGGATGGCCGGGCCTATGCTGTGCTGGCTCGTCGCGCATGAGCCGGACGCTGTACGGCGGGCCCGGTGGGCGCTGCAGCCGAAGGACTGGCTGCGGATGCGGCTCACCGGCCGGGCCGCCGCCGATCCGACTGATGCCTCGGGCACGCTGCTGTTCGACCTGGCACGTGATGCCTGGGCCTGGGATCTCGTCGACGCGCTCGGGCTGCCCGCCGGGAAGCTGCCGCCTGTCCTCGGGTCGACCGAGGTCGCCGGGCGGCTGCTGGCGCAGCCGGCCGGGGAGCTCGGGCTGCCGCCCGGCCTCCCGGTCGCGACCGGCGCGGCCGACACGGCCGCTTCGCTGTACGCCTCTTGGCTAGACGATGGGTGGGCGCTGCTGACTGTGGGCACCGGGGGGCAGTGGATGGTGCCTGAGCGGGAGTTCCGGCCTGCCGGGGGGACCAACCTGTTCGCTGCGGTTGGCGGGGGGTTCTATCGGCTGGCGCCGGTGCAGAACGCCGGGGTGGCGCTGGACTGGGTGCGAGGCGTGCTCGGGGTGTCCTGGCAGGAGCTGTACGACACGGCCGACCGGGCGTGGCGGGCTGATACGCCGGTGTTCCTGCCGTACCTGGCGCGGGAGCGGTGGGATCCCACCGCGGCCGGCGCGTGGGAGGGGCTCACCCTCGGCCACGACAGGGGCGACCTCGCGCGTAGCGCGCTCGAGGGGGTCGCCTTCCTGCTGCGCAAGCGGCTCGGTGACCTGCGCGCGGCCGGCCATCAGCCGGGCGCCGTGCTCCTCGGCGGCGGCGGCGCGACCCATCCCGGCTGGCGGCAGCTGCTCGCCGACGTGCTCGCGCTGCCGCTGCACCCCGCCGACACAAGCTGGCTC
>Ga0335074_10003610_pt1 | contig 21194 bp, 18 predicted proteins | sample Lox_Sample_23_FD_206715 | JGI IMG/M metagenome (GOLD analysis project Ga0335074, IMG submission 206715) | Soil microbial communities from Loxahatchee National Wildlife Refuge, Florida, United States - Lox_Sample_2.3 | ecosystem: Environmental > Terrestrial > Soil > Wetlands | place: USA... | reverse complement strand
CGCGCATATGAGCGCGCACCTGCAGCAGGTCCTTGCGGGAGACGATGCCGACCAGGGTGCCGCGCTGGCGGTCGACGATCGGCACGCGGCCGATATCCTGGGCGGCCATGCGGTCGGCGAGCTGGCCCACGAGCTCGTCGGCATGGCCGACGAGCGGCGCGCTGTCGCGCGCGACATCGGCCAGCGTCGTGCCCGGCTCCCAGCCGCGCATCAGCCAGCGCAGGGCGTCGGCGCGCGATGCCATGCCGAGCACCCGGCCATCTTCCGCGACGATCGGGTAGCTCTTGTGCCGCTTCGCTTCGTCGGTAAAGGAGCGCACGGCGTCCTCGACGCGCAGGCGCGCGGGGAGGGTGTCAACCTTGCGCACCATGACCTCGCCGACCCGGGTGATCTCGAAGGGGTCGACGATGTATTCGCGCGTCACATGCTGGCCGCGGCGCGCCAGCTTCTCGGTGAGGATCGAGCGCTTGAGCAGCAGTACGGTGACGGCGAAGGCCGAGCTGCACGCGACCAGCAGCGGCAGCAGGGCGCCGGTGTCGTGGGTCAGCTCAAGCGTGAAGACGAGCGCGGTCAGCGGCGAGCGCATCGTGCCGCCCATCATCGCCGCCATGCCGAGCATCGCCCAGAAACGGCTGTCGCCCACCGGCATCAGCGGCGCCTCCAGCGCGCCGAGCGCGCCGCCGATGATCAGCAGCGGCGCCAGCACGCCGCCGGACGTGCCTGAACCGAGCGCCACCGCCCAGATCACGGCCTTGACCACGAGCAGCAGCAGCAGCGCTTTGAGCACGATGCCGTGCTGCAGCAGGTCGCGGATGATGTCGTAGCCGACGCCGAGCGCGCGCGGCTCGATGAGGCCGCCGAGCCCGACAACGAGGCCGCCCAGCACTGGCCACCACATCCAATGGATGGGGAGGCGCTGGAACAGATCCTCGCTGCCATAGACGAGCGCGGTGAGGAGGCCGGAGGCGAGCCCGGCAACAATGCCGGACGCCGCGCAGGCCACCAGTCCCCACCAGGGCAGCGCCAGATGCGCCGTCACCGGGAAGAGCGGACCCGCGCCGATGAGGAAGGGGCGCAGCGCCGCCGCGACCGCCGATGCGGCGGCGACCGGGATGAAGCTGCGCGGCTTCCATTCGAAGAGCAGCAGCTCGACCGCGATCAGCACCGCTGCGACCGGTGAGGCGAAGGTGGCGGACATGCCGGCGGCGGCGCCCGCCACCAGCAGCGTCTTGCGCTCCGCCGAAGACAGCTCGAAGAATTGCGCGATGAGCGAGCCGAGCGCGCCGCCGGTCATGATGATTGGCCCCTCGGCCCCGAACGGCCCGCCGGTGCCGATCGATATGGCCGAGGAGATCGGCTTCAGCAGCGCTACCTTCGGCTGAATGCGGCTGCCGCCGATCAGGATCGCCTCGATTGCCTCGGGAATGCCGTGGCCGCGAATCTTCTCCGAACCGAACCGCGCCATGAAGCCGATGACGAGCCCGCCCACGGCCGGCACGAAAAGCGCGAACGCGCCGAGGTGATTACCTGCCGGGGTGGCGAGGCCGCCCTGAAGCTGGCCGGAATAGGCGAGATTGGTGATGAGCCCGATGAGCCAGAGCAGCACAGCCGCCGCGCCGGCGCCGGCGGCACCGATGACGAGGGCAAGACCGACCAGGTACAGCACCCTTGCATCGGTGGAGAAATCGCGGAGATAGTCGGTTCGCTCGTGCTCCATGGCGCTCCGAAAGCGGGTTGGCCGCGCTGGCGATGCGGAAGAACGGGAAGGCGCGGGTTGCGAGAAATGGGGCGGGATGGTCACCGCGTACTGTTCGTGGTGCAGTGCAGCATATGTCGTATTGCGATATAACTGTCAATAGATGGCGGCAGCTTGTGCCCCCGCGCGGTGCGCATGGCTGGTCCTAAGCCCGCCTTGAGCGACGCCGAATACCGGCTGCTGGCGGGGTTCCGCCATGCGCTCCGGCGTTTTCTGCGCTTCAGCGAAGCGGCGGCGGCGGAGCAAGGGCTGACGCCGCAGCAGCACCAAGCCCTGCTCGCGGTCCGCGGCGCCACGGGCGGGCGGCTTGCCGTGGGCGGATTGGCCGAGCAGTTGCAGCTTCGCCCGCACAGCGCCGCCGGCCTCGCCACCCGGCTCGAAGCGCAGGGTTTGCTGCGGCGCGAGCCCGGCGCCGCGGATGCGCGGCAGGTGCTGCTGGCCTTGACGCCGCAGGCGGAGAAATTACTTGAGCTGCTGTCGCTGGCGCATCGCCGCGAGCTGGAGCGCATGGCGCCGACCTTGCGCGCTCTGCTGCAAATGCTCGAGCCTGCGGATTAGCTGAGTTTGCGCCGGCAAATGCGCGCGGAGCGTGCCGCCGCTCTGCGAAACAAGATTACAGCGATTTAATCCAAGGGAAGGGGCGGCGTAATGCCCTTGGCGTAAATCTCAACGTGCGGGCGCCGAGCCGGGAGGCACGGCGTTTTTATGGTAAAGCTCCGCCTTCAGCCCCCAAGAGGTATTGACCCCATGTTGTCTCCAACCCCCTGCCGCTCGAAGGCCTCGGCTTTCCGGCGGATCCGTGCCGCAGCGCTCGCGACGAGTGTTGGCTTGAGCCTGGCCTATGCGCCGATGGTCTGGGCGCAGACCGGGGCGCCGGCGCCCGCGGTTTCGAGTCAGGCCGCGGCGCTGCCGAGCTTCGCGCCGCTGGTGAAGAAGGTGCTGCCGGCCGTCGTCAACATCTCCGTCACCGAGAAGGCGAACGCGCCCGACGACGGTGACCAGATGGATGATCAGGGCGGCCCGCAACAGGGCTTCCCGCAATCGCCCTTCGACCAGTTCCTGCGCAAATTCTTCGAGCAGCAGGGCCAGGGCATGCCGGGCATGCCGATGCAGCCCACCCCGCATGAGCAGCGCATCGCGCTGGGCTCCGGCTTCATCATCGATCCCAGCGGCTACATCGTCACCAACAACCACGTTGTCGCCAATGCCGACAAGGTGACGGTGGTTTTCCAGGACGGCTCCAAGCATCCCGCCAAGGTGATCGGCCGCGACAGCAAGACCGATCTGGCGCTGATCAAGATCAACGTCGACCATCCCTTGCCCTATGTCAGCTGGGGCAACAGCAATGCGCTGCAGGTCGGTGACTGGGTGCTTGCCGTCGGCAATCCCTTCGGCCTCGGCGGCACGGTGAGCTCGGGTATCATCTCGGCGCGCGGCCGCGACATCCATTCCGGACCCTATGACGACTACCTCCAGCTCGATGCCGCCATCAACCGCGGCAATTCGGGCGGCCCGACCTTCAATCTCGATGGCCAGGTCATCGGCATCAACACGGCGATCTACTCGCCCAATGGCGGCTCGGTGGGTATCGGCTTTGCCATTCCGTCGAGCCTGGCGCAGCCGGTGATCGATCAGTTGCGCGAGCACGGCAAGGTGGAGCGCGGTTGGCTCGGCGTGCAGATCCAGGAGGTGACGCCGGCGATCGCGTCGAGCCTCGGCCTTTCCAAGCCCGAAGGCGCTCTGGTTGCCGACGTGACCAAGGACAGCCCGGCGGCCAAGGCGGGCGTGAAGCAGGGCGACGTCATCCTCTCCTTTGACGGCCACGCCGTGCAGAAAGTGCGCGACCTGCCGATCGTCGTCGCCGAGACGCCAATCGGCGAGAAAGCCAAGGTCGAGGTCTTCCGCGGCGGCAAGACCGAAACCATCGATGTCGGCATCGGTCAGATGCCCGAGAACCCGCAGGTGGCGGAGAACGGTCACGGCCAGGCGGAGCCGGGCGAGGCCGACAACGCCTCGGCGCTCGGCCTCAAGCTCGCGCCGCTCTCTCCCGAGCTGCGCCAGCGCGCCGGCGTGCCAAAGGACGTCAAAGGTGTGGTCGTGACCGGCGTCAGCGACAACAGCCCGCTCGCCGAGCTCGGCATTCAGCCGGGCGATGTCATCGAGCAGATCAACCAGGAGGCGGTGACCTCGCCGAAGCAGGCCGAGGAGCGGCTGAAGCAGGCCCAGCACGAGAAGAAAAACAACGTCCTGCTGCTCATCAATCGCCACGGCACCAACCAGTACCTGGCGCTGTCGATGAGCAAGGGCGAGAACGGCTGATCAGCGCGGCACGGGGCCGGCACGGCACGCACCGCCGGCCCCGCCGCCGTTTCATTGGGCAACGTCATGCGCATTCTCGTTGTCGAAGACGATCACGAGGCTGCCGCCTATCTCGTGAAGGGGCTGACCGAGAGCGGCCACCGCGTGGCGCTCGTCGGGGAAGGCCGCGACGGGCTCGAGCGGGCGACGCAAGAAAACTTCGATGCGATGATCATCGACCGCATGCTGCCGGGCATGGACGGGCTGTCGATCGTCGCGGCGATGCGCGCGGCGCGCAACCAGACGCCGGTGCTGGTGCTGAGCGCGCTCGGCGATGTCGACGACCGGGTCAAAGGTCTGCGCGCCGGCTGCGACGACTATCTCTCGAAGCCCTTCGCCTTCGCCGAGCTGCTGGCCCGGCTCGAAGCGCTGACGCGCCGCGGCAACGCCGAGACGCGGCTTGCCGTGGGCGATCTGGAGATGGACCTGCTGACGCGCAGCGTAACCCGCGCCGGCCGCATCATCGATCTGCTGCCGCGCGAGTTCCGGCTGCTCGAATATCTCATGCGGCATGCCGGCCACATCGTCACTCGCACCATGTTGCTGGAAAAGGTCTGGGACCATCATTTCGATCCGCAGACCAATGTCATCGATGTGCATGTGAGCCGGCTGCGGCAGAAGCTCGACAAGGGCTTCGCTTCGCCGCTGCTGCATACGGTGCGCGGCGCCGGCTACACGCTGCGCGCGTCGGCATGAGCGGCGGCGGTCACACGTCGTAATTGCCGTCGTCGCCGACATCCTGACCGCCGACATCGGTGTCGGCCATGTCCTGGTCGGAGGCGTAATCCTGTCCGGGATCGGTGCCGAAATCCGCTTGCTGCAGGCTCGGATCGTTGCCGAAATCGGCGCTCTGCGGGTTACCCCGGTCGGTGTCCGGCGCGTCGCCGTAGTAGTTGTTGATCACGGTCTCGCTCAGCCCCGGCTGCATCGGCGTGCCGCCAAGGAAGCCGCCGCCGTAATGCGGCCCGAACAGCGATTCGATGCCCTGGAACAGCAGCGCGCCGCCGGCGACCCCTGCCGCCGTCGTCGCCGCTTGACGCAGGAAGCCGGAGCCGGATCCAGAGAGCATTTGTGGCGGGCTCATTGTCGGCGGAGAGGCGGGCACGGCGCCGGCAGATGATTGCGTCCATACCGGAGCCGGCGCCGTTGCGGCAGGCGATGGCGCCGACGGCCAAGCGCCCGCAGCGGGCACGCTGCCGCGTCCGGCGTTGCCGAGGAAGCTCGCCGGCGCGGCAGGCGCCGACACCGGGCGCGCCGCAACTTGACGCTCGAGCTCGGCGATGCGGCGCTCGGCGTCGTGCAGCGTCAAATCCTGGATCAGCACCGTCTGCACCAGCAGGTATGGCGCATCGGCCTGTGCGGCCATGCCGGCGCGGATAAGCGCTTCGGCTTCGGCATCCTTCGGTTGATTTCCCTGCTGTCTCAGTCGCGCGAGTAGGGCGGTGATGAGATCGCGTTCCTGCGGTGTCATGGGGCGCCTCGCCGAAGCGAAAGGGACTGGCTGTTAAATCGGGCCGCAGACAGCGCGGAACAAGGGGGGCAGGCTCCTAAAGCCCGCGATTGCCCATCGCAAGGAATTTCTCGCGGCGTTGCTGACGGAGGTTCGCACCGTCCATTCCAGCGAGCGGCCGCAGCGCCTGTTCGATCGCATCGCCCGCGGCGGTGATTGCTGGCAGCCGCTCGCGATGCGCGCCGCCCAGCGGCTCGGCGATGACGGCGTCGATGACGCCGAGCTTGAACAGATCCTGCGCCGTGAGCTTCAGCGCCTCGGCGGCGTCTTGCGCATTCTCCGCGGTGCGCCAGATGATCGATGCGCACGCCTCGGGCGAGATGACGGAATAGACCGCGTGCTCGAGCATCAGCACCTTGTTGCCGGCGGCGAGCGCCAGCGCGCCGCCCGAGCCGCCCTCGCCGATGACGGTGGCGATCATCGGCACGGTGAGCTCGAGACAGGCTTCGATCGCGCGCGCGATCGCTTCCGCCTGGCCGCGCGCTTCGGCGTCGATGCCGGGATAGGCTCCGGGCGTGTCGATGAAGGTGAGCAGCGGCAGGCCGAAGCGATCGGCGAGCGCCATGAGGCGACGCGCCTTGCGGTAGCCTTCGGGTTTCGCCATGCCGAAATTGTGCTTGAGCCGCATTTCCGTGTCGGCGCCCTTCTCATGCGCCAGCACCACGACGCTGCGCCCGCGGAAACGGCCGATGCCGCCCAGAATGGCGCGGTCTTCGCCGAAACCGCGATCGCCGGCGAGCGGCGTGAACTCGGCGATCAGCTCCTTGATATAGTCGGAGCCGTGCGGCCGGTCGGGATGGCGCGCGAGCTGGACCTTTTGCCACGGCGTGAGCTTGGCATAAGTCTGGCGCAGCAGCCGGTCGACCTTGGCTTCGAGCCGCGTCACCTCGTCGGCGATGTTGATATCGTTGCCGTTGGAGAGGTGCCGGAGCTCCTCGATCTTGCCCTCGAGCTCGGCGAGCGGCTTCTCGAAATCGAGAAAGTGACGCATTGTGCGCTGCCTAGCACAGCGGCGCCCGCCGCGCCACTCTTCCGTCAGGCGCTGCCGATCGCCTCGGCCTTCTTCACCAGCACCTCGGCCTGGCGAATCGAGGCGATGTCGATGAGCCGGCCGTCGAGCGCCACCGCGCCGCGGCCCTCGCGCTTCGCCTGCTCCATCGCCGCGAGGATGCGCTTGGCGCGCTCGAGCTCTTTGGCCGACGGCGTGAAGCACTCATTGGCGAGCGCCACCTGCGAGGGATGGATCGCCCATTTGCCCTCGCAGCCCAGCGCCGCGGCGCGGCGCGCTGCCGCGCGGTAGGCATCGGCGTCGGAGAAATCGCCGAACGGGCCGTCGATCGGCCGGAGCCCGTTGGCGCGCGCCGCCACCACCATGCGGGCCAGCGCGTAATGCCACATATCGCCCCAGTGCGTCTCGCGCCGTCCCGCGTCGTCCTTGTCGGTGAGGATGGCATAGTCGGGATTGGCGCCGCCGATATTGGTGGTGCGCGCGCGTGTCGAGGCGGCGTAGTCGGCAACGCCGAAATGCAGCGATTCGAGCCGCTTCGAGGCGCCGGCGATGCCATGGACGTTCTGCATGCCGAGCGCGGTCTCGATGATGAGCTCGAAGCCGATGCGCTTCTCGAAGCGCTTTGCCGTCTCGATCTGGGTGACCAGCATGTCGAGAGCATAGACATCGGCAGCCGTGCCGATCTTGGGAATCATGATGAGGTCGAGCTTGTCGCCGGCCTGCTCCACGACATCGACGACGTCGCGGTACATGTAGTGCGTGTCGAGGCCGTTGATGCGCAGCGACAGGGTCTTGCCGCGCCAATCGACGTCGTTGAGCGCCGCGATCACGTTCTTGCGCGCCTTTTCCTTCTCGTCCGGCGCCACCGCGTCCTCGAGGTCGAGAAAGATGATGTCGGCGCCGCCTTTCGCGGCTTTCTCGAAGAATTGCGGATGGCTGCCGGGCACGGCCAGCTCGCTGCGGTTGAGGCGCGCCGGCGCGCTATCGATGATGGTGAAGCTCATGGCCTTCCCCGTCGCAGAGGGCGAGGTGCATGCATAGGCGAAAGCCGCCGCGGGGTAAAGCGAGAGGAGCTTCGGGTCTCTCAGGATGATGACCGCGTGACGGAAGATGACGCCGGCGCCGTGCGGCCGGAGCAAGAGCCGAAATGCGTCAGCGCCATTTATGTTCGGTTGCTGCCGCGCGCTGTGTGTCGGTGAGAGTCCGCGGGTCCTCGACATCGACCGTCAGATGCTCGGTCGGCTTCGGCGTCGCGGTCATCAACGTCACTCCGTCCGGCGCATGGAAGCGGTGCCACACGTTTTGCGGCACGATCACCACCATGCCGGCACTCAGCGCGTAGGATAGCGGCCCGTCTTCGCTGACGATGTGCAAAATCGTGGCGCCGTCAACGACCTGCACGAGCTCGTCGCCGCCGGGATGGCGCTCCCAGGCCGCCTCGCCCGAGAATTTCGCGCAGAAAACATTGCCGTCGCGGTAGGGCGACAGCGCGACGAAGGCACCGCTCGCCTTGCGCTCTGCCTCGGTGGTCTCCGGCCGCCGGTCCCGTAGCATCGGCAATTTGGCGACTTCGCGCTTCAGATCGATGATCTTGATCACCTGTCCCCTCCTTACGCAACTTGAGTTGGGGAACGATATATCCGCATCGAATTGAGCCGCAACGCTTGGGTCAAGTATCGCGGGTCAGCATACACCTTCTGCGCGCCACGGGGACCGAGCTTCGTTGCTCCGGTCGCGGCAGTTTCTTGCGGATCGGCGACCGCCGCCACCTCGGATATCATGCGCCGATGCTTCGGCGCCGTTCGAAGTGATCGCCCACGACATGGCGGACCGTAGGGGACAGAGTCTGGGGCGGCCGGTGATCGATCCGCGGCCACCGCCGGTGAAGACTCGGTCGGCCCTTTCACGGCCGTCACTCATTGTCACGGGAGCAAGGATCATGGTGAATATCAGCGAGATAAAGGACGGCTTTGTCGTGACCGCGTTCTGGGAGGCCCGCGACGGCGAGGAGGACGCGGTGGCGGCCATTCTGTCGCGTTTCGCGCCCAAGGCGCAACAGGAGCCCGGTGTGGTGATGTTCGTCGTTCATCGCTCGCGTACGGAGCCTGGCAAGTTCTTCTTCTATGAGGTCTTCAAGAACGAAGACGCCTTCGGTGCGCACCAGCAGACCGAGCACTTCAAGACGCTCGTCGCCGGAGAGGCGTTGCCAAAACTCGCCAAGCGTGAACGCGGTCAATTCGCCGTGCTTCGTTAGGTCACTTCCAGCGAGCAACCGCGCCGGCTCGTGGCGGCGATGCGCTATCGCCGCCGCTTCGCCAGCGGGTGATGCTCGCGCACCAGGCGCTGCAGCCGCTCGCCGGCGACATGGGTATAGATCTGCGTCGTGGCGATGTCGGCATGGCCCAGCATCTCCTGCACGCTGCGCAGATCGGCGCCGCGGTCGAGGAGATGGGTGGCGAAGGCGTGACGCAACACATGCGGCGAGAGCCGCGCCGGGTCGATGCCGGCGGCGAGCGCCAGCTCTTTCATCATCTGGCCGCAGCGCCGCCGCGTCAGATGGCCCGCGGCGCTGCGCGACGGGAAGAGAAAGCGCTCGCTCTTCTTGCCTGCGACGAAGGCATCACGCCGCGCCAGATAGGCGGTGAGCGCAGCGCGGGCCGGCTCGCCCATCGGCACCAGCCGCTCCTTGTCGCCTTTGCCGCGCACGACGAGGAAGCGCTTCTCGCCGCGCGCCGCGGCGAGCGGCAGGCTCACCAGTTCCGAGGCGCGCAAGCCCGCGCCATAGAGCAGCTCGACAAGACAGATGAGCCTCGCCCCCTCGGCGCCGCCCTGCACCGCCGCGGCCTCGAGCAGCCTGGTCGCCTCATCCTCGCTCACCAGCTTCGGCAGTGGACGGCCGAGGCGCGGCGCGTCGAGCGCGGCCGTGGGATCGTCCTGCCGCCGCCCATCCAGCAGCAGGAAGCGGTAGAACTGGCGCAGCGCCGAAAGCCGCCGCGCCGCGGTGCGCGCCGAGAAGCCGTCGCGCGCCAGCGCGCCGAGATAGTTGCGGAGATCCTCGGTCGAGGCGTTGTCGAGTGCACCGCCGAGGAATTCCGCGACCACGCCAAGGTCGTGGCGATAGGCGGCGAGCGTCAGCCGCGCCGCGCCGCGCTCCGCCGCGAGCATCTCGAGGAAGGCTTCGACGTGGTGCGACAGCTGTGCCGGCGGGGCGGGCTTGCGTCCCGGCGCGCTCATAGCCCGGCGGCAAGCGCCGCTTCGACGGCGAGCGCATGCGCATCCTGATCGAGCCCGACGGCTTTGAGCCCGGAAACCGCCGCGGCGACGACGATCGGCTCGGTCGAGAGGTGATCGCCGGCCCGGGCCAGGAGCAGCGTCGTCAGCACGGTTTCGCCAACGCGGTTCCCCGCTGCCGCCTGCTGCTGATCGAGCCAGAGCGCGGCGTTGGGCAGAGGTGCGTCATGCGCCGGCGCGATGAGCGGCGCCCAATCACCCGGCGTCACCTCGATGCCGAGCGCGGTCATCAGCGACAGCAGCAGCCGCGCAAGGTCGGCATTGTGTCCGGCAGCCGCGACCGCGTCGTGCAAGACCTTCGCATCACCGCCGGGACCGGCAAGCTGCGGCAGCGCCAGCAGCAGCGGCACCGTCGCCGGATCGGCATAGACGAGCCAAGGCGTCGCCGCCTCGGGGCGGCCGCCGGCATAGAGCGTGCGCACCGCTTCAGCCGCGAAGGGCCCAAGATCGCCACTCGGCGGGAGCTGCGCCAGGATCGGCGCGACGAGGCGCGCGGTGGTGAAGAAATCGCCGCGCTTTCGGGCCTCGGCCAGCAGCGCCTTCAACGCCGTCGCGCGCACGGCGGAGGCGGGATCGTTGCGCGCCACCTGGTAGAGCAGCGCGCGCTCGCGCGGCGTCGCCGGCGCTTTCGCCTGGCGAATCGCCGAGCCGAGCTCGTCAGGCTTGAATTCCACCTTGGCGTAGAGATCGCCCAGGACGGAAGGCGGCATCGCGCCCAAGTCTGTCGCACGCTCGGCCGCGGCCAAGCGCTGCAACGGCGGCACCGCCTCGTTGCCGGCCCAGGCGAGGAGCGTCGGCAGATCCGCGCTCGCTGCCGCCTCGGCCGGCAGCGGCAGCTTGGCTGCGGCCAACAGCGTCACCAGGATGGGCGATGGGTCCGGCAGGCTCGTGATCCGGATCGCGTGTCCCTCGGCGGCATCGATCAGCTCGTCGAAAACCCGGTCCGGCGGCGCCTTCTGCTCGCGCAGCAGGCTCAAGCCGAGCGATGCCTCGGCGCGCTGCCCGGCAAGCGTCTGACAGGCGATGAGCGCGCGCTGCCACCAGACGGTTTGATAGTGGTCGATGCCTTCCTGAACGCGCCGGCAGGCCCCGGCGACGTCATTCTTGGCGAAATAGAGCTCAGCCCGCTCATGGTCCAGCGGATCGGTGCGGGTTTCCGCCGGCAGCGCCTCGAGCACGCCCAGCGCGCCATCGACCTCGCCCAGCGCGATCAGCCGCTCGACGCGGAGCGCGGCAAGGCCAGGCTGGTTCGGCGGATCTTCGCCAGAGGGGGCGATAGCGTTGCTGAGTAGCAGCCGGTGCGCGAGCAGCTGCAGCGCCGGCGAGGTGGTCGGCTGCAGCTGTGGCAGCGCCGCCGCGACGAAGCGGCGCGGCGTGCCTTGCCACATACTGTCTGGCAGCGCATTGGCGCCGCCCTCGAGCGCACCGATCCAGGCGCTGTCGACCGGCGCCAGCGGCGTCGTGCGGATCGCTTCGTCGGTCGCGGCCGCAGGGGCGGGGGTAGGGGCGGGCGGCGGCCCCGGCACGGCCGGGCCGGCGCCCGGCGCCGGGGGAAGCAGGTGGACCGGCGGGCCGACTTGCGCCAGCGCCGCCGCCGGCATCAGCAGTGCCAGCGCCGCAACCGCGAGCGCAAGGCGTCGATCATTTCGGCAGCTTGGCATCTGGAATAACGTGCTCGACTCGGGCAGATGGCGCGGGGACGTTCCAGAACATCAGTGTGCCGACCACGCCAACGATGACAACGACCAGCACGGCGGCGGCGATCAGGGCAAATTTTCCCATCTTTTCCGTAAGTTCCTGCGAGGCACGCGCTACCAGGGGCGGGCCCGTCGCTCGGTTGACGATCAAGCAAGGCGATATGCTAGGGTGCCTTCATGGCATCTTTGCGGCGAGTGTATCGGTGCATCTTAACGCTTTCAACGGCACGGAAGCCGGCGGCGTGAGCGCTGCTCCGCCCCGGCCGGCAAAGACCATCGCGCTGGTGGGATTGATGGGCGTCGGCAAGACCAGCATCGGCCGGCGGCTGGGGCAGCGTCTCGGCCTGCCCTTCATCGATGCCGATGCCGAGATCGAGGCGGCGGCGCAGAGCAGCATCGAAGAGATCTTCGAGCGCCATGGCGAGAGCGCCTTTCGCGAGGGTGAGCGCCGCGTCGTCGCCAGGCTGCTCGAGAAGCCGCCGCATGTGCTGGCGACCGGCGGCGGCGCCTTCATGGATCCGTCGACGCGCGCTCTGCTGCGCGCCCGCGCCGTCACGATCTGGCTGCGCGCCGATCTCGAGCTGATGCTGGTGCGGGTCCAGCGCCGCAACAATCGGCCGTTGCTCAAGGGCGGCGATCCGCGCGCCGTGTTCGAGCGGCTCATCGCGGCGCGCTATCCGATCTACGCCGAGGCCGACCTCACCGTTGACAGCGTCGACGGTCCGCCCGAGCTCACCCTCGAGCGGGCGCTGGCGGCGCTCGCCGCGTATGGCACCGCGCAAGCGCAGCGGGTGGCGCCATGAGCGCGGCGGAGCGGCTCGCCGTTGCGCTCGGCGCGCGCGGCTATGACATCGTCATTGGCCGCGGCCTCATTGCCGAGGCGGGGGTGCTGCTCGCGCCGGTGATCCGGCAGAAGCGCGCCGTCATCGTCACGGACGGGAACGTCGCCCGCCATTACCTCGCGCGCTTCGCCGCGTCACTCGACGCCGCCGGCATCCGCCATGACGCGATCACGTTGCCGCCCGGCGAGGCGACGAAGAATTTCGCGCATTTCGCCCGACTCTGTGAGGATGTGCTGGCGCTCGGCATCGAGCGCGCGACGGCGATCATCGCGCTCGGCGGCGGCGTCGTCGGCGATCTCGCCGGCTTCGCCGCCGCCGCGCTGCTGCGCGGCCTCGATCTCGTCCAGGTGCCGACCACCTTGCTCGCCCAGGTCGACAGCTCGGTCGGCGGCAAGACCGCGATCGACAGCGTACACGGCAAGAATCTCATCGGCGCCTTCCATCAGCCCGCGCTGGTCCTGGCCGATATCGATACGCTGGAGAGCCTGCCGCGGCGCGAGCTGCTGGCAGGCTATGCCGAGGTCGTGAAATACGGCCTCATTCGCGACCGCGCGTTCTATGACTGGCTCGAGGTGGAAGGCGCAGGGCTCGTTGCCGGCAATGCTGTGGCGCGCCAGCAGGCGGTGCGGCGGAGTTGCGCGATCAAAGCGGCGATCGTCGCCGCCGATGAGCGCGAAACCGGCGAGCGCGCGCTGCTCAATTTCGGCCATACCTTCGGCCATGCGCTCGAAGCGGCGACCGACTTTGGCGAGCGGCTCAAGCATGGCGAGGCCGTCGCGCTCGGCATGAAGCTGGCGTTCGACCTCGCGGCGCGCCTCGACCTCTGTCCGCCGGGGGCGGCGGCGCGCGTGGCGCGGCATTTCGCTGCCCTCGGCTTGCCGACCTCGCTGTCCCTGCTCGGCGATGACGCGCCCAGCGCCGCGGCACTCATTGCCCTCATGCACAAGGACAAGAAGGTCAGAGATGGGCGCATCACGCTGATCCTGCCGCGCGATATCGGCGACGCCTTCATCTGCCGCGACGTTGCTCCCGCCGTGCTCGCCGATTTCCTTGCCGGCGCGCTGGCCGGATCAACCGCCTGAGCCGCCCGCTGCGCAGCGGCTCGGGCCGCTCGTCGATTTCTGCCACGCCTTCGTCGGCGATGGCGAGGTGGCCGGCGCTATTGGCCCGACTTCTATACCTGGAAGTGCCGCGTCAGCCCGCCATGGCCGGCGAGGCGATGGCCTTCGTCGGTGGCGGCGGCGGAGAAGTAGCGCAGGAGATAGACCCGGATTGCGGCGGTGAGGCTCGATTCCGAACGCTGGCGGTCGATCTCGGTCACCAGCTCGTTGAGCGACTTGCCCTCGCGGGTGCAGACCTGCTGCAGCGCTTCCCACATCGCCGGCTCGAGCCGCATGCTGGTGCGGCGTCCACCGACGGTGACATTGCGGTTGATCAAAGTCGAAGCCGACCGCAGATGCTCGCCTTCCGCGGTCGCGTCATGACCAGAGGTAGGGTGGGTGCTCTCTTGCATTGGTTAATGTTATGTCAAATCCCCCGCGCTTGCAATCATTTCGAGAAAAAGTGAACGCTCGGCAACCGCGAGTTGCCGCTCCCTCCCGCCCCTTCGCGGAAATCTGCGCGCGTTCAGTTTTTCTTGTCTTCTTCGGGGGTTAGCGTCGTGAGGGCCAGGGCATGGACAGGCCCTGCCAACTCTTCGGCGAGCAGGGCATAGACGCGGCGCTGGCGGGCGATGCGGCTTTCGCCCGCAAAAGCAGCAGCGACGACCTCGACCCGGAAGTGGCTCTCTCCCTCGGGCCGGGCGCCGGCATGACCGGCATGGCGGTGCGACTCGTCGACGATCGCCAGGCGGGTAGGCTGAAGCCCGGCGGTAAGCTTCTCGCGAATTCGGTCGGCGACGCGCATCGCCCCAAAGCTGGAAACCGGCGCGGACCCTGTCAAGAAGCGAGCGCATCGCTGCGCTGCGGCGCTTGTCAGGTTCCGGGGCGACCCCCATACTCTCTTTCATGCCCCGCGCCAGCATCGAAGAGAGTGCCGGTCCGACCGCGGCAGCCGCGGCAACGCGGCTTTGCGATCATCCCGGCTGCGCGGCAAGTGGCGATTACCGCGCGCCGCGCTCGCGCGATCGGCTGCGGCAGTTCTACTGGTTCTGCCTTGACCATGTGCGCGCTTACAATGCGCAGTGGAATTACTACGCCGGGATGAGCGCCGCCGAGATCGAGGCCGAGATCCGCAACGACACCGTCTGGCAGCGTCCGACTTGGCCGCTCGGCGGCCGATTCGGCGTCTTCCGCTCGCGCGTGCGCGATTTCGGCATGTTCGGCTTCGAGGAGGAGGATGAGCGCTCAGCGCGGAAGCGTCCGCTGACCGAAGAAGAACAGGCGTTGGCGGTGTTCGATCTGACGCCGCCCATCACCTTCGCCGGATTGAAATCGCGTTACAAGGAGCTCGTGAAGCTGCACCACCCCGACGCCCATGGCGGCGACAAGGCGGCGGAGGAGCGGCTCAAAGTGATCATCCGTGCCTATACCACGCTTAAGGCCAGCTATTTCCCTTCCGGATGATTTCAGCGCTATAAGACCCCCGACCGTCCTACCAGAAAGACCGATCCGATGGCTTCGCCACAATCCACCCCGGCAGAGACTCCGCTCGACCGGCCCGACATCACCGTCTCGGTGCGGCAGACCTTCGGCCTCGATAGCGACATGCAGGTGCCCGCCTTCTCGCGCGCCGATGACCATGTCCCGGACATCGACGAGGCCTACCGCTTCGACCATGACACGACGCTGGCCATCCTCGCCGGCTTCGCCTACAACCGCCGCGTCCTCATCCAGGGCTACCACGGCACCGGCAAATCGACGCATATCGAGCAGGTCGCGGCGCGCCTCAACTGGCCGTGTATCCGCGTCAACCTCGACAGCCATATCAGCCGCATCGATCTCGTCGGCAAGGACGCGATCGTGTTGCGCGATGGCAAGCAGGTAACCGAATACCGGGAAGGGCTGCTGCCCTGGGCGCTGCAACATCCGACGGCCCTCTGCTTCGACGAATATGATGCCGGCCGGCCCGACGTCATGTTCGTCATCCAGCGCGTGCTCGAGGTCGAGGGCAAGCTGACCCTGCTCGATCAGAACCGCGTCATTCGTCCGCACCCCGCTTTCCGCCTCTTCGCCACGGCGAACACGGTCGGCCTCGGCGACACCACCGGTCTCTATCACGGCACGCAGCAGATCAATCAGGGCCAGATGGATCGTTGGAACATCGTCGCGACGCTCAACTACCTGCCGCATGAGGCGGAGGTGGATATCGTTCTGGCCAAGGCGCCGAGCTGGGACACCGAAGAAGGGCGCCGCGCCATCCATGCCATGGTGGCGCTCGCCGAGCTGACGCGCTCCGGCTTCATCAACGGCGACATCTCGACCGTCATGTCGCCGCGCACGGTCATCACCTGGGCGGAGAATGCGCGCATCTTCAACGATGTCGCCTTCGGCTTCCGCCTCACCTTCCTCAACAAATGCGACGAGGTCGAGCGCGCCACGGTTGCCGAGTACTACCAGCGCTGCTTCGGGAGCGAGCTCAAGGAGACCGGCGTCAAGGCGCAGCTGGTGTAGTCGGCGCCGTATCGTCGAAAGAGAAACAGGTATGAACCACCGAGGCACAGAGACAGTGAGAGAAAGGATCGGCGCGCTGCGCGCGCCCATCATGCCTTCTCAATGTCTCTGTGCCTCTGTGGTTCATTGTTTTCTCTAGGTTTCGCGTGGCCGAGAACGAGACACCGCTCGAGGTTTTCAAGCGCGCCACCGCCGCCACGGTGCGGGCGATCGCGTCGCGCGAGGACGTGACGGTGAGCTACGGCGCCGAGCCTGCGGCCGCGGCGGGAACGCGCGTCCGTCTGCCGCTGCCCGGCCGCGATCTCAGTGTCGTCGAAGCAGCGCCGGTGCGCGGCGCGGCCGATGCCGCGGCGTTGAAGCTGCGCTATCACGACACCGCCTTGCATGCAAAGCGGCTGCCGTCAGGCGAGACCGCGCGCGCTATCTTCGAAGGCGTCGAGCAGGCGCGCGTCGAAGCGCTCGGCGCCCGGCGCATGGCCGGCGTCGCCAACAATCTCGCCGCCATGCTCGACGAGCGCTATCGCCGCCAAGGCTATGAGCATCTGGCGGAGCGCAACGACACGACGCTCGCCGAGGCCGTCCGGCTGCTGGCGCGCGAGGCGCTGACCGGCGCGCAGCCGCCGCCCGCGGCGCAACGCGTCGTCGAAGCGTGGCGTCCCTTCCTCGAAGGCAAGGTCGGCCGCGACCTGATCGAGCTCGGCCGCCATGTCGGCAATCAGGACGCCTACGCCAAGACGGCGCGCCAGCTCATCCACGACCTCGACCTCGATCTCGGCGATGTCGAGCAAGAGGCGGAGAGCGAGGAGCAGGAAGGCGAGGGCGACGACGCCGATCAGAGCGAGAGCCAGAGCGATGGCGGCGAGGGCGCTGCCGCCGGTGCGCAAGGCGCGCTCGAAGGCGGCGTTCCCGAGCATCAGCAGGAAGATGGCCAGCCCGACGGTGCCGAGGAGATCGAGGGCGAGCTGATGCCGGGCGCCGGCGACGATGATCCCGGCCGGCCCGGCCGCCCCGGCAATCTGCCGCGCCACGGGCTCAATGACGATCCCTCCGCCTATCGCGCCTTCACCGTCGAGTGCGACGAAACGGTCGAAGCCGAGGGGCTGTGCGACCCGGATGAGCTGACGCGGCTGCGCGGCCTGCTTGATCAGCAGCTCTCGCACCTCCAAAGCGTCATCGGCCGGCTCGCCAACCGGCTGCAGCGCCGCCTCCTTGCCAAGCAGACCCGTGCCTGGGAGTTCGATCTCGAAGAGGGGATGCTCGACGCGGCGCGGCTCTCGCGCGTCATCACCAACCCGGTCTATCCGCTCTCCTACAAGCAGGAGAAGGAGACCGATTTCCGCGACACGGTGGTGACGCTGCTGATCGATAATTCCGGCTCGATGCGCGGCCGGCCGATCACCGTGGCGGCGATGAGCGCCGACATCCTGGCGCGCACGCTCGAGCGCTGCGGCGTCAAGGTCGAGATCCTGGGCTTCACCACCCGTGCCTGGAAGGGCGGCCAGTCGCGCGAGCGCTGGATCGCCGCCGGCAAGCCGCCCAATCCGGGCCGACTCAACGATCTCCGGCACATCATCTACAAGCCCGCCGATGCGCCGTGGCGGCGCGCGCGGCGCTCGCTCGGGCTGATGCTGCGCGAAGGCATTCTCAAGGAGAACATCGACGGCGAGGCACTGCTCTGGGCGCATAACCGGCTGATCGCCCGCAGCGAGCAACGCCGCATCCTCATGGTCATCTCCGACGGCGCGCCGGTCGATGACAGCACGCTCTCGGTCAATCCCGGCAATTATCTCGAGCGCCATTTGCGCGAGGTCATCGGCGATATCGAGCGCAACTCGTCGGTCGAGCTCGTCGCCATCGGCATCGGCCATGACGTGACGCGCTACTATCGCCGCGCCGTCACCATCGTCGATGCCGAGCAGCTCGGCGGCACCATGCTCGAGAAGCTGGCCGAGCTCTTCGACGAGGACGAAAAGCCCGTCCGCACCATCCGCCGCCCGGCACCGCGCCGGAAGTCAGCATAGTTGTCAGTGATCAGTGGTCAGTTTTCAGTCTTCGGTTTTCAGTTCTAGGCCGCTGGCTCTTACAGCCCCGGCGCGAGAAGCGCGTCGGCGGCGTCAGCACCTTTACGTGAGCGTCGAAGCCTTCCATCACGCATCCTCCCTCGCACTGCCCCGGGGCGCAGCATAGCCGCCGCGCTGGCTCAGGTTTTGATCACCATTGCGTGATGAAGGAGTCGTCAGTTGTCAGTTTTCAGTCGTCGGTTCCAGGTGCGCCCCGACACCGAGAACTGATAACTGAAAACTGACGACTCTTCTCAATAATCGAGCCTCCAGGTGACGCCGATACCCGAGCCGGCGGTCTCGCCGCCGGCGGTGGTGTCGATGCTGATATGCGGTGTCACGCTGATCTGCACATCGACCGCGCTCGAGCCCGCGCTGATGCCTTGCGTCACGCCGACATAGACGCCGCTCGCCACATATTTGCCGGCATTCACGGTGGTGCCGGCGGCGCCCGTGCTGCCGGTCGCGCTGATCGGCGTCGGCGAGCTGCCGATCCCGGCGGTGGGAAACGCGCTCGGTACGCCGGCCGGCGTCGAGGGCATGGCGACGTTGCTCAAGGGGCTGGTCGCCGTCGCCGAGCCTAGGCTGAGGCGGTCGAGCCCGAGCCCCTGGCGAACCCGCTCGATGACGCCGATATCGCCGCCATTGGCGAGCGCCGCCGCGGCTTGCGCGATCTGCAGCCCTTGCGCCGCGGTGATCGAGCTGACGCTGGTGCCGAACAGCACGCGCGACAGAATCTCGTCCTGCGGCAGCTCCGGCTGCGAGGTGAGCGCGATCTTCGGCTGCGTCGCCGTGCCGGTGATGCGAATGATGGCGATGACGTCGGTCGAGCTGAGGCGCGCCTCGATGTTGATCTCGGGATCGATGCGCCTGCCGCCGAGGAAGCTGATGGTGCCGCTGCTGAGCGTCGCGGTGGTGCCGAGGAAATTGTAGTTGCCGCGCACCACTTCGAGCTTGCCGTCAAGGCTCGGCGCTGCGGTAGTTCCGGTAATGGCGAGCCGTCCGCGCCACTCGCTGTCGAGGCCGCGACCGCGTACGAACACATGCCCCGGCATGTCGACGGTGACATCGAGCGCGAGCGACAGTAGCGCCACGCGCTGCGGGCTCTCCTCGGGCCGAGACAGCACCTCGCCGGTGACACTGTTGATCATGGTCACGGCGATCGGCCGCACGTTCTGCGGCAGCCGCTCCGGCACGTGCAGCTCGGCCTGTTCGATCGTCAGATGCGCGCCGAGGCGCGGTGCCGCGATAGTGCCGGTGAGCCCCACCTCGCCGCTCACTGTCGCCGTCGCTTCGTCCCGCTGCACCGCCCGAAAGCTCTTGAACGAGCCGGTGAAGGCGAAGGCCGGCCCCGCTTCGCCGGCGAGGTTTACAGAGCCAGCGAGCGCGAGGCTGCCTTTCGCCCCGTCGCCGGCGTGGAAATTCTGCAGCACCAGCTGCTGGCGGCTGCCGACGAGGTCGAAATCGATGCCGGTGAGCGTGGTTCCCCAGAACAGACTCTCATAGCGGCCGTTGCGTACCGAGAGCCTGCCGCTCGCTTCGGGCGATGCAACGGTGCCGGCGATCGAAACGTCGACCGTGAAGTGGCCCGAGATGCGATCCTCGCCCAAAGGCGCAATGTCGGCGAGGTTGGCAAGCTCGCCGCCGCCTTCGAGATGGAAGGCCAACGCCCCTTGCGGCGGCAGGCGCGGCGTCAGGCCCGGCGCCTCGACCACGAACGGCACGCGGCCGCTGAAGCCCAGCGCGGCGTTGTTGGGGCCGGCGAGGCGGCCCTTCGTCGTCACCACGCCGTCCCGCCATTCCGCCGAGACGACGAGGCCGAGCGGCGACAGATCCGGCCGGCTCGCCGCGGCGAATTGCAGCTGCTCGCCATCGAGGACGAACTGCCCGACCGGCCGCGCGCGTGTGCCGGAGAGCGTCGCCTCGAAACTCAGCACGCCGCTCACTTCGCGGTATCCCGCCAGCTCGGCGAGGCGGTGCACCGGCAGTCCGCTCGCTTTGAGGTGGAGCGCCAAAGCCGTGCCTTTGAGGGAGCCATCGCCGCGCAGGCGGCCTTGGTCGAAGCCGAGATCGAGATTGGCGAAGGCGAGATCGCCGTCGCGCCGCGTCAGCCGCAGCGCTTGTTCGAGCCGCACCGGCGCGTTGCCGAGCGCGCCGGCCAGCTGTGTCACGTCGAGCGTCTGGCCGCGCGGATCGAGGCTGAGGCGCGCGCTCGCGTTCAGCCGATAGGCCTCTCCCGCTTGGCCTTCGGCGCTGGCGGTCAGCGCGTAGAGCCCCGGCCGCTCGCTTTTGCCGCTGAGCCGCAGGCTCGTTACCGTCGCCTTGCCGAGCGCTGCCTGATCGATCTCCATCTCGGCGCGGCCGCTCGGCGTCCCTAGCACATCGGCGAGCTGCGCCGTCGCGTGGAGCTTCGCGAGACTGACGCCGGCGAGCGACAGCGCCTTGCCATCGAGCGTCAGCTCGACCGACTGGCCCTTGCCGCCGGCGAGCCGCGCCTTGAGCGTGGCGCTGCCAGCGAGCGGCGTGCCGATGAGTGCCGACCACGGCTTCAGGTTGGGCGCGGTGCCGGTCAGCGTGCCGTCTGCCGTGCCGCTGTCGAGCCGGAGCGCGACGGCACCATCGATCCGCGTTCCGGCCGCGTCGAGACGCACGCGGCTGAGGCTCAGCCGCGTGCCCGCGAGCGCGCCGTCGCCCGCTACGGTGCCCGTCAGGTCGCGGCGACTGAACTTGGCCGTGAGGTGCCCGCTCGGCTGCAAGAGATTGCTGACGGCGAGGTGGGCTTCGAGGCGGTCGAGCTGCACGGTGCTGGCGCTGATCCCGTCGGCGGTGAGGGTCGCTGTCGCGTCGGGGGCGCTCTCATTGCCGTTCAGAGTGCCGACGACGCTGACCGCGCCGCCAAGCGACGGATCGAGCGCGGCAAGCCGCGGCAGCGTCAGCCGCCAGGTCGCATCGAGCCGGCCATCGGCGCTGCGGCTGCCCTCGCCGGAGAGGTCGAGTTCGGCGCCGGCGACGCTGACGTCGCTCGCGGCGAGTGCGCCGTTGGCCGAACGGCGGAGGGTT